>Ga0156388_1096_pt2 | contig 30996 bp, 25 predicted proteins | sample RifOxyA3_FD_108032 | JGI IMG/M metagenome (GOLD analysis project Ga0156388, IMG submission 108032) | Desulfobacterales bacterium RIFOXYA12_FULL_46_15
GTGACGATCTGCAATCCGCCATGATCTCCATATTGAACAATGTTGATTTTACCGGTCCCTGGCATCCTTCCATCCCTCTGACCCGGCATACGATTTCAGAAATCAGGAGGGCAAAAGTGCAGATTCTTCTGGCAGAAGATTATCCGACAAACCAGCAGATCGCCCTCCGGTATTTAACCGATCATGGATTCCAGGTGAGTCTGGCTGAAAACGGACGGCAGGCAGTCGATCTTTTCAAAACAAAACAATTTGACCTGATCCTGATGGATATCCAGATGCCGATAGTGGATGGGTATGAAGCCACAAGGCTGATCCGTGAACTGGAAAAAACAGCAGAACTGGTTGTTGCACAAAATAATCCTGAAAACCCAATCAAGATAACCCGGACCCCCATTATTGCCATGACGGCCCACGCCATTAAAGGGTACAGGGAAAAATGCATTGAAGCAGGTATGGATGACTATATTACCAAACCCTTTAAGAAAAAAGACATGATCGACATGGTTGAAAAATGGGCACTCCGAGAAAGGGAGTTTGCCACGGCGCCGAAAAGCTTAACCCCTCACCTTGAATCTTCACCCCCGTCCTCACATCCGGCTTCTGCTCCTCCCCTGAATTATGACAAGGCCCTTCAGGAATTTGAAAATGATCATGATTTTTTCATGGATGTTCTCAATGAGTTTATCCGTATGGCAGAATATCAGCTCACAAGAATGGATGACGCTTTCATACAACAGGATTTTGCCGTGATTCAAAATGAGGCACATGCCGTCAAGGGAGGGGCTTCCAACCTAACTGCCATGGCCCTGTCCAATGCTGCGGCAGAGCTTGAAGCTACTTTACGGTCAAAAACCGGAAACCTGTTTTGTTCAGACCTCATCATAAAATTGAAGCAGGAATTTGACCGGCTGAAATGTTATACAGATGAACTGTAAACCCCATGCTTTTGTAAAGTCGCGGCTTAAACCCCAAAAGGATAGGGGTTGCGATACAGGCGAGTTTCCTTGCTCAGATTTTTATTTTTTTAAAACCTGCCAGGCAAATAACAAGGGTTCCGGCCAGCATAATCAGGGTTCCGGAGGGAAAAGCCGTTTTCAGGCTCAAAAAATCCATGGCAAGCCCGGCTGCCATGGACCCTGTCAGCATCCCCAGACTGTGGGCCATGGTCATGATGGACATGACCGACCCCATGGCTTTTTTCTCATCCCCTTTCAATACTGCCGAGGCCATAACGGCCGGCATGGATATACCTCCGCCAAAGCCGAATATGCACACGGCAATCACAAGATCTGAAAATGATGATGCAAAATATGGCAGCAGCATCCCGGCCCCTGAAAAAAACCCGCCCACAATAATCATCCCTGTTCTGTTCATCCGGTCTGCCGCATACCCCATGGGAAGCTGCAAAAGCCCGGACACAAAAACACCCAGCGTGACAAGCATGCCTGTCTTTGACCCGGAAAGGCCGAATTCCCTGTCGGCAAAAAGCGGCAGAAAACTCCATATCACACCAATACAGGCAATATATGCATATCTGAAAATAAAAATGGAAATAAGGGCCTTATCTTTTATCAGAACCGCCCATGGAACCACGGCGTGCTTTTTTTTTCCTGCTTTTTCCCCTGATACCGGGGGAAGGAGAAAAATACATAATAAAAGACCCAGACAGGACAGCCATCCCATACTCATAAATGCCGCATCAAGGGAAAAAATGTCTTTTATGACGCCACCCATCAAAGGCCCGAGACTCAGGCTCAGAAACATGGACAGGTTAAACAGCCCCATGGAATATCCTTCTGACCCCTCAGGCGTGATTTCGCCTACATAGGCCTGAACCACGGGCATGACCATTGCCGAGGCAGCTCCCTGTATAAATCTTAAGATAATCAAGGTTTCAACATTTTTTGAAAAAATAAATGCAAAAGAAATCAGGGTATAGGATAAGAGCCCTGCGGCAATAAAGGGCTTTCTGCCTTTCTGATCCGAAAGCCTGCCGAAAAAAGGCAGAAGGAGGGTCCGGGATATGGAAAAAGATCCGAATATCATACCCACATATATTCCTGTTGCACCCAGATCATGGGCATAGATGGGTAAAAGCGGAACAACAAGCCCGACACCTGTGACCGTTGAAAACATGGCAAAAAACAGGGTTATGAAAACACCTTTGCGATCAGAAGGGATAATGCCTTTCCCATTTCTTACAAATTTTCTGATAAGCTCGGAAAAAGGTACTTTTATGGAAAAAAAATCCGTCATTTCAATCCCTTCGCAGGCCTTAGGACAGACACTCCTGAATCTGATCAATAAACCGGCTTCTTGTAGCGAATTCACCTTTCCGATAATTGGCATGGGTGAGGTATAAAAACCGTTCGGCCCGGGTCATGGCCACATACATGAGGCGCCTCTCCTCGAAAAGGGCAGAATCACCGGCATCAATGGACCTCCAATGCGGAAACAGGCGCTCCTCGCAGCCCACAATGAATACCGTATCATATTCCAGACCCTTGGCGGAATGAATGGTCAAAAGTGAAACGCCGGATGGATCCGTTTCATCCTCATCCTCACGGTCCTCCCGGATAAGGGCGGCTTCCTCAAGATATTCCAGGAGGGTTTGTTTGCCTTTTGCCGTGTGAATCAACTGCTCGATATTTTCCTTTTTGGAGATAAACTCGGCCGGGGTTTTTGTTTTTTTCTCCAGATAGCCCATATACCCTGTTTTTTCCAGGACCTTTTCCATTGCTGCAGCCGGCGCCAAATCAAGGATTTCATCCAGGATTTCAAGAAGTGCGGAAAGATTTTCATGGATCTTTTTACCCAAGACCCGATCCTTGACCATGATCCTTGCCGCGTCCTGGAGACTGACCCCGTCAATCCTCATGTCAGCCATTTTTTTCACCAGGGCAGGACCGATCCCCCTTCTCGGGGTATTCAGAATGCGTTCAAAGGAGACATCGTCATTGGGGAAAAATGCTGCACTCAGATAAGAATTGATATCCAGGATTTCCATCCTTTCAAAAAACCCCTGGGATCCTTTCAGGCTGTAAGGAATCCGGTAGGCCCGGAATATTTTCTCAAAGGGCAGGGAACAGAATCTGGTCCGGTATACCACTGCCATTTTATCATAGGGGATGCCCAGACCCTGGCGGTTCAACCCTTTGATCCTCCTGGCCACCCATTCAGCTTCATGGGAATCCGACAAGAAATCATAGATTTCAACCACCCCGCCTTTTTTCTTTGAAAAACATTTTTTATCCATCTTATCCGGATTATAATCAATGAGATCATTGGCTGCCTGGACAATTTCATCGGCTGACCTGTAATTTTCCTCCAGCCTGAAAATCTTTGCATCCCTGTATTTTTCCGAAAACCCCAGGAAATGGTTTACATTGGATCCTCGGAATCCGTATACTGCCTGCCAGTCATCCCCTACGCAGAACAGGTTTCGGTGGCTGCCCAGGAGCAGGCTTGTCAAATCATCCTGGAGATTATTGGTATCCTGGTATTCATCCACCAGAATATAGGAAAAATAATTTTGATAAAACTCGCGGATATCCTTGTGATCCCGCAACAAATCCCTTGTTTTCAAAAGGATATTGTCAAAATCCACCCCGTTCATTTCTTTCAGGCGTTCTTCATACTGGGCAAACAGATCTTTGATGTGAATCGAAAACATGGACTTCCTGGCATCCAGATATTTCCCAGGATTACCGGAATTCTTGGCTCTGGATATGGTTGTCAGAATCCGGTCGGCATGCTTTTTTTCAATATTGTTTTTAACGCAGATTTCCGTTGCAAGTTTATCCTGCTGATAAACGGAAAATACCTGGACAGGGGGAGTATAACCCAATTTTCCGCAATGCTGCTTTAATATCATCAGACAAGCGGAATGATAGGTCCGCACCCATTGAAAAGACCGGTAATCCAGGCCAGTCATTTTAATGAGCCGGGATTTCATCTCATCGGCAGCCTTGTTTGTAAATGTAATAGCCAGGATTTTTTTAGGGTCAAACCCCTGGTTCACAAGGTGTGAAAATTTGGCGGTAAGGGTCCTTGTCTTGCCGGAACCGGCTCCCGCAACCACCAGGGCAGGGGAACCGGTATGATTGACAGCTTCTTTCTGCTGCAGTGATAACTCCATAAATTATATCAGATAAGACTTCATGACCAGGCATAAAAAATCTTATTTTGTCTCCTCGATAATTGCTTTTAAAGCAGATTCTATTTCGTTTCGTATTTCCGATAACCTTTTTTCGCTCAGGGCCTCAAACCGAAGAACCAGGGCAGGTTGTGTGTTGGATGCCCTGACAAGCCCCCAACCGTCTTTGTAAACCGCCCTCAACCCGTCGATATCGATGACTTCCTGTTTTGCCTTAAATTCTTTTACAATCTTTGCCACCACATCGAATTTGATCCGGTCCGGGCAGTCCACCCGAAGTTCCGGTGTTGTAAAGGTCTTGGGAAGATCCCGGATCAACTCGTCCACCCCCAGCCCTGTGTCGGCCATGATTTCCAGAAGGCGGCAGGTAGCATACAGGGCATCGTCAAACCCGAGATACCGGTCCTTAAAAAACATATGCCCGCTCATTTCTCCGGCCAGGGCCGCATTTTCCTCTTTCATCTTCTTTTTAATCAAAGAGTGGCCGGTCCGCCACATGACGGCATTGCCGCCGTGTTTCCGGATATCATCGTACATGACCATGGAACATTTGACTTCTGAGATAAAAGTGGCGCCCGGGTCCCGCGATAGGATTTCCCTTGCATAGATCACCATGAGCTGATCACCATAAATCACATTGCCGTTTTTATCCACAACCCCTATCCTGTCTGCATCCCCATCATATCCGATTCCAAGATCAAGGTTCTTTTCCCTGACCAGCCGGATAAGATCCAGAAGATTCTTTTTCTGGGTGGGGTCTGCTTCATGGTTGGGAAAGGTTCCATCCGGATTGCAATAAATGTCATGCACTTCACAGCCTAGTTGTTTCAGAACGGGAATGGCCGTAATGCCACCAGTGCCGTTGCCGGCATCAATCCCGACCCGGATGGGGCGTTTGATCTTTATATTTCCGACAAGGAATTCTTTATAGGGAGTTATGACATCCTTTTGGCTCAGCTTTCCATTGCCTTTTACAAAATCATTGTTTTCAATGAGTCTGCGGACATCCTGAAGCCCGTGGCTATGGATGGAATCCTGGCCATTCATGAGCTTGAATCCGTTATATTCAGGCGGGTTATGGCTTGCAGTCACCATGGCACCGCCCTCAAGGTTCAAATGCTGTATGGAAAAATAAAGCACTGGTGTCGGGCAGACTCCTATGTCAATGACATCACATCCGGTAGAAAGAATTCCTTTGATAAACCGCTGTGCAAATTTTTCAGAAGTCAGGCGGCAATCTCTCCCGACGGATACGATTTTTTTACCGTCTCTGTTTAAAAGAGTACCATAGGCTTTGCCGATACTCTCGGCGTCCTCTTCCAGGATATCCTCATCTGCAACCCCCCTGATATCATATTCTCTGAATATTCCAGGATTCATACCCCCCCCTGATGCATTTTGCTTTTATTTTTTTTATGACGTATAAACAGCACCCGTATATAATTCCTTTGCCTAAATTGCAAGATATTAAAAAAAGACTTGAACTTGTATCCTTTTCGCAATAAAACCATGCATAAGTCTTAAATGGAGACAATGCCGGATGGTAGACTCAGGAATGGATTTCAGGCAGACCGGTTCCAGTGAGAAATTAGCCATGATGGCTCATATCTTCAATCTTCTGGGTACTGACTGCCGGCGGAATATTGATATTATTCTGGAACAGACATGGCAGATTCTGGATGGGGTTTGCTCGTTATATAATCGCATTGATGAGAAAAAAAAGTCCCTTATTGTGTGGTCCGGTTATAACAGACCCGGAGATCTTGGTACTGAGTTCGATGCCAAAGGGCATATTTGCTGGGAAGCAACCATTAAGGAAGAAAACAAAGCCGTTGCAATTCCTGATATTGAAAAAACTGTGTTCTTCCATACCGACCCTTATGTGAAGCAGTACAATTTAAAATCATATCTTGGATTTCCGGTTAAACTCAGACAAAGTATCATCGGATCACTTTGTATTGTGGACACAAAAACACGTGAATTTACAGCCGATGACCTCCATTGTATAAAAACCCTTGCCGTTGCCTTGTCCCTGGAAGAAGAGCGCCTGGCACTGAAAAATGAACTCATTGAAGAAAAAGAGAAATACCGCATCCTTGTAGAAAATGCCAACGATGCCATATACATCATCCAGGACGGTTTTTTCAAATTTACCAATCCGAGGACCCTTGAGCTTTTGGGATATTCATGGGATTCTTTAAAGGTCATCCGTTTTACCGACCTCATTCACCAGGATGACCGGGACATGGTTCTGCGGAATCACACCCGGCGATTGAAAGGCGAAAAATTGGCATTGCCCTATGACTTCAGAATTATAAATAAAAAAAAGAAGACCCTGAGGATTCAGATCAATGCGGCACAGATCTTCTGGGAAGAAAAACCGGCCATACTTGGTTGTGCAAGGGATATATCCCAAGTCAGGGAACTGGAGGAAAAACTTCAAAGGGCAAAAAAAATGGAGCTGATCGGCACCATGGCCGGTGGTGTGGCCCATGATCTGAATAATATACTTTCCGGGCTGGTCAGTTATCCTGAACTTTTGTTATTGCAGTTGTCTCCGGACAGCCCGTTAAAAGAGCCCATTGCTTTCATTCATGATGCAGGGCTTAAGGCTGCTGAAATTGTTCAGGACCTTCTGACCTTGACCCGGAGAGGAATTGCCGTTGAAAACAGTATAAACCTGAATCATGTGATCCATGACTATTTTATCAGTGCAGCACATAGGAGACTGGAAAAAAGCTATCCTGATATCCGGTTCAAAGTTTACCCGGAAGATGATCTTCTGAACATCATCGGATCTGCTTCCCATATCTCAAAGATCATCATGAACCTTGTCATCAATGCTGCGGAAGCCATAAAGGCAGCCGGTACGGTTACGGTTGAATCCTTTAACCGATATCTGGATTTGCCCCTGGGAGGGTATGACGACATCCTTGAAGGTGATTATGTTGTCTTAAGGGTAACGGATAACGGTGTCGGTATACCTAAAAAAGATCTTGCTAAAATATTTGAACCTTTCTACACAAAAAAACAAATGGGTAGAAGCGGGTCCGGGCTGGGCCTTTCCGTTGTATGGAACTGTGTAAAAGACCATAACGGATATATTGAGGTTACCAGCAGAATAAATAAGGGCAGCACATTTGAGCTTTATTTCCCGGCCACCCGGAAAGAAACAGGACAAGAACCGGATAGTTTGCTCATTGACGATTTCAAAGGCAACAAAGAAACCATCCTCGTTATTGATGATGTCCACGAACAAAGAAGGATTGCCCGGGATTCGTTAAAAATGCTTGGATACACGCCATTTACCGTTGCCAGTGGTGAAAAAGCCGTTCTTTTTTTAACAAAACGGCCTGTTGACCTGATTATTCTGGACATGAAAATGGAGCCTGGAATGGATGGCTTGAAAACTTATAAAAAAATTTTAAAGATCCAGCCGGATCAAAAAGCCATCATTGCCAGCGGGTATTCCGAAAACAGCCGGGTCAAAGAAGCGTTAAAGATAGGTGCAGGTCAGTATATTAAAAAACCCTATACCATAAAAAAGCTGGCCCATGCGATCAAAAAAGAGCTTGGCGATAATAAGAAATCAAAAGAGAAAGATTGATTTCCCGATTGATTTTATGTATAAAACACCCTGATGCCGATTATTGAGAGTATCTTTGTAAAATGAACCCATAAATCCTGAAAAATTCAGAAGGAGAAAATGAAATGAAACTTTTTTGTAAAAGCGTATTATTTGTGGCCGCCTTCCTTTTTTTGTTTGGTTGTGCAGTACAACAGATGAACATGCCCCCGTTCGAAGCAACAAAATTTGATAAAAACCTGTATACCTCAAAAGTGGATAATTTTTTGATCGTATTTGATGCATCAAGCTCCATGTATGAGAAATATAATGGAAACAGAAAATTTGAAATTGCACAAGCCCTTGTCCAGAGAATGAACCAGACCATCCCTGAAATGGGACAGACGGCCGGATTAAGATCCTTTGGCCATGCTCCTGCGGTTTCAAGCAAACAGACTGAACTGTTTTATGGAATGGAAAAATATTCTTCCAAAACTCTAGCCGACAAATTTAAAAAAATAACGGAAGCTGGTGGAACAACCCCGATGTTCAGCGCCATTAATACAGCAGGAACAGACCTGAAAGGTCTTTCAGGAAAAATGAACGCCGTCATCATCATCAGTGACGGGCTTGGAAACGACGGTAATGCGCTTAATGCAGCAAAAGCATTGAAAGATGTTTATGGCGCGTCCATCTGTTTTTATCCCATCCTTGTAGGTAATTCAGAGGAAGGTGACGTTCTTTTTAAAGAAATTGCCAAGATTGGCGGATGCGGATTTGCTTCAAAAGCCGATGAACTCTTAACCAGCGCAGGGATGGCTGCTTTTGTTGAAAAAGTTTTCCTGACCAAAAAACCAGTGCCTGCTCCGGCAGCACCTGCTGTAAAGCCAAGAGTCGATAGTGATGGCGACGGGGTTTATGATGAAGATGACAAATGCCCAGGAACGCCCAAGGGGGCCAGAGTCAATGCCCAGGGATGCTGGGTCCTGAGCCATGTTCTTTTTGATTTTGATAAAGCTGTGATCAAACCGGTTGCCTATCCTCTCCTGGATGAAGTTGTTGTGATTTTTGGAAAAAACCCAGGTATGAAGGTTGACCTTCAGGGACATTGTGATAATATCGGAACCCCGGAATACAATGCAGGCCTTTCTTTGAGACGGGCCAATGCCGTCAAAAAATATCTTGTATCAAAAGGGGTCGCAGAAAATAGACTGGTTACACAGGGTTTTGGATTCTCAAAACCTGTTGCTCCCAACAAAACAAAAGAAGAACGGTCATTGAACAGAAGAGTTGAGCTTATGCCGATGAATTAAGGTTTTAAATTTACAAGACACAACCACGGGGGATGATTTTTGCCCATCCCCCGTGGTTTTTTTTATTTACTTATGACTTATGACCGATAGATAATACGCCCCGTATCCCCTGTGCCATACCCGCCAAGTGCCATGACACTTTTCTTAAAATCCTGAGTCTGAATGGTTTCCAGTATGACCTGGATTTTACGGGTATGATAGAATCTGTCCGGGATAATAAGATCATATTCTTCCGTCACCACCGGGATAAAATCAAGGTCAAGTGCCCGGGCCGCAGCCATGATGCCGAGACCTGCATCAGCCCTTCCTGAAAGAACGGCAACCGCAACGGACAAATGCGTGTATTCATCATTGTCATATCCCTTAATGTCTGCAGGAGATATCTGAAGCGCTTTCAGCTTGTAATCCAGCAAGATCCGCGTACCCGACCCGGGCTGACGGTTAATAAAAGAAAGGCCTTTGCTTTTCAAATCCTCAATGGATGAGATGTGTTTCGGGTTTCCCTTGGAGACAATCAGTCCCTGATCCCTCATGACAAGATTGATCACCCATACCTTTTCATCAGCCAGGTATTTTTTGATATAGGAAATATTATAACTTCCGTCCTCCGTATCCAGGAGATGGGCTCCGGCCATATGGCAGGCGCCTTTTCTGATGGCCATGAGCCCGCCCATGCTGCCCACATGGCTGGATGAGATACTGAGGTCTCCCCGGATCATTTTGACCTGGTCTGCCAGAAGATCCAGGGTATTGTCATGGGACCCCGTGATGATGACGGTATTTTCAATGGAAGACACCGGTCTTAACAGATGGGCCAGGACGGTTTCATTTTCTGAAAGACCTTCAACGTTTGCCGGAATCCGGATGACCCCGTCTGCTTCCGTAAGGGTGGTTATACTGCCCGAGCCCCTGGGCAATTGGGAGGACATGAGTCTGCCGTCGACGGAGCCTATTTTTACCCTTACGAATTCTTCCTGTCCCAGCTTTGACGCCATTTTCCGTGAAGGAGAAACCGGAACCGTAACAGGTTCTTTTTCCGGCAGTTTCTGCATATTCAACAGCAGGGGGCCTGCAAACTGCTCAAAGGCAACAATGGCGGATACAGGGTATCCAGGGATTCCGAAGATGGGTTTTTGAAATATTTTACCAAACATCATGGGTTTTCCTGGCATCATGGTCACACCGTGGACAAAAATCTCACCCAGGGATAAAATTACAGGTTTTGCATAATCCTCTGATCCGGCTGAAGACCCGCCGATTATGCAGACCATGTCATAATCCTGTTTTGCCGAGGTCTCAACCGCTTTTGTAATATTGTCAAGATTGTCTTTCAACATGGGATGACAGTCAAAAGAGGCACCATGATCTTCACACAGACCGCCCAGAACCGTTGAATTTGATTCAATCACATCACCGGGTTTCAGGGCATCTATTTTGATCTCATGCCATTGTTTCAATTCCGACCCGGTCGGAATAATCAAAACCCTTGGCTTTTTATATACCTGAACGCTGAAAATACCACCGGACAGGAGAGCCCCCAAAGAATAGGAATTAATTCTATGACCCCTTGAAAATAAAAGCTTGGTTGCCACAATATCTTCCCCCATTTTCCGGACATGCTGCCAGGGAAAAACAGGAGCCTCAATCTCAATGGTTTTGTCATCAATAACATTCAAATGTTCAATCATGATGACAGCATTGGTCCCCTTGGGAAGAGCATGGCCGGTATTGACCCAGAAGGCTGTTTTCCCGGGCACAAGGGTGACAGGGCTTTCTTCACCGGCCCCGAATGTGGCCTTTGCGTCCACTGCAATGCCGTCCATGGCTGCGGCATGAAAATTAGGCGAAGAGATGGCGGCAATGGCCGGTTTTGCCAGGACCCTGTCCTTTGACTTAACCACATCAAGGGTTTCAATTTCAGTAACCAGATGTCCAAACTGTTCAAAGAGGATTTTTCTCGCCTCTTCTATGCTTTTCATATTCAAATACACATTTCTTTTGGAATTCATTGGAATTGTCTCTTTTTTAAGTTTCTTTATAAAAGAATAATATCAACAAAGGATCCTTTTTCAAGCCCTTCGACATGGTCGCCGATTTCAAGAAGTCCGTCTGCATGGATCATGGTCCGGATCAATCCTGATTTTCCAAGGACCGGTTTTGCGATTATCCGGCCTGCCTGATGCTCCAGAAGAACCCTGATAAATTCCCTTCTTCCCTGGGCCGATGCAATATTCCGGCTCAGTATGGCCGGAACCCGGATGGTACGATCCCGGTCATCCAATCCTTTAAGCCGGTTTAAAAAAGGAATAACCACAATCTTCAGGACCACCATAGCCGATACCACCTGGCCGGGGAGCCCCCATACGGGCTTTTTCCCAGCCCTTGCAAGAATGGTGGGCTTACCCGGGCTGATGGACATGCCGTGTGCCAGGATCTCGGCATCCGGCAGTGAGGAAATGACGTCTATTGTAAAATCCCTTGTTCCCACAGAACTGCCCCCTGAAATGATCACCATGTCTGTTTCTTCAAGGGCCTTTTCAAATGCTTTTTTCAAGGCCGCCGGATCATCTTTGACTATACCGTAGCAGACAGGTTCGGCATGGGCTTCCCGGATAAACCCGGACAGGGTGTAGGAGTTGATGTCCCGGATTTTGCCGGGTAACGGTTCTTCTTCAATGGGTACAATTTCATCGCCTGTTGAAATAATGCCGACCCTTGGGCGTTTATACACCCTGATCTTTGAAAAACCGAGCCCTGCCGCAAGGCCTTCTTCCTGGGGCCGGATAAATGTTCCTTCTGCCAGAACGGTTTCATTTTCTGCAAAATCTTCAGAAGCTTCAATAACGTTCTGCAACGGTGCCACACTTTTATAAATTTCAACAGACCGATCATCGATGAGTTCCGTATGTTCCACCATGACAACGCTGTCTGCGCCTTTAGGGAGCATTCCACCCGTTGAAATCTTAACAGCTTTGCCTGCTTCAACCGTGAATTCAGGGATATCGCCCATGGATACGGTACCGGCAATATCAAGCCAGGCAGGGGTTGATTCCGATGCACCAAAGGTGGAACTTGCTGCGACTGCATATCCGTCCATGGTGGCCCGCCTGAAGCCGGGCAAATCTTTTTTTGCCCTAAGATTCTCTGCAAGGACTCTTGAAAAGGCGTCAAAAACGGAAATAGTCTCAGATTCAACTGAAGAAAAATCCTTGACCTGTTCCATGACCTCTTCAAGAGTTTTCACCTTGAAAAATTGATTCATTTCAGAGCCTCTTTTACTCTTTCCATGGCAAGTGTCACATTTTCAAGGCTGTTAAAGGCACTGATCCGGATATAAGGTTTTCCGCACCGCCCAAACCCGCCCCCTGGTGTGCATACGACAGAGGCCCGGGTTAACAGGAGGTCAAAGAACTCCCAGGAATCCCTTCCCTTTCCATCCACCCAGATATAGGGTGAATTTTTTCCTCCCACATAATCAAACCCCAGAGACTCAACGGTTTTGCATATCACATCCGCATTATTCAGATAATAGGCAATCTGATCTTTGACCTCAATTTTCCCTTCTTCGGAATAAACAGCTTCCGTTGCTTTCTGGACCGGATAAGAGACTCCGTTGAATTTGGTAGTATGGCGCCGGTTCCACATTGAATGAAGAGATACCTTTTCTCCTTTTGAAGAATAGACCATGCAGTCTTTGGGGACTACGGTAAACCCGCACCGTGTACCGGTGAAACCGGCTGTCTTTGAAAAACTTCTGAATTCAACAGCCACCTCTCTTGCACCCTCGATTTCATAAATCGTTTTTGGAAGTTTCTCATCCCGGATATAGGATTCATAGGCTGCATCAAACAAAATCAGGGCCTTGTTTTCTTTGGCATAATCCACCCAGACTTTCAGCTCTTCTTTTGTAGCGGTTGATCCCGTTGGGTTGTTGGGAAAACACAGATAAATCAGATCCACTTTTTCATCCGGCAGTTTTGGAAGAAAATGATTTTCTTTCAGGCAGTCCATATAAACAATCCCGCTATACCTGTTATCTTCAAACCCGCCTGTACGGCCGGCCATGACATTGGTATCCAGATAAACCGGATATACAGGGTCAGGAATAGCCACCTTGATATCGGTTGCAAACAATTCCTGGAAATTTCCCGTATCACATTTGGCACCGTCGCTGACAAAAATTTCATCAGGCGAAATATCCGCCCCCCGGCTATGGAAATCATTTTCTGCAATTTTTTCTCTTAAAAACAGATATCCCTGCTCCGGTCCGTACCCCCTGAAGGTGGCATCTTTTGCCATCTCGTCCACACCCTGATGAAAGCCTTTAATGACGGCAGGGACAAGGGCCTGGGTGACGTCACCGATCCCCAGCCGGATAATATGGGCATCCGGGTTTTTCGCCTGGTATTCATTCACTCTTTTTGCAATATCTGAAAAAAGATAGGAAGCCTTTAATTTGCTGTAATTATCATTTGCTCTGATCATAAAATATCCTTTCTAAGCATATATATAAAAAATTTCAATTAACTGTATTAAACAATCAAAAAAGAGATGTCAATTCTAGGGACGGACCCTTTATCCGCTTGTTTCCCGGATGGCCCGTACAAGAGAATTAAACTCCTCCACAGAGAGTGTTTCCGCCCGTCTTTGGGGCTCTATCCCGGCCAGCGCCAAGGCATGAAGAACAAAATCCTTTTGATATCCCAATTCCCCTCCAGTCATGGAGTTTTTTAAGGACTTCCTCCTTTTTGAAAAAGCAGCCTTTATGACATCAAACAATAATTTTTCCAGACTTTCATCATTATCTTCCGGTTGGAAAAACTGAAACTGCAAAATGGTTGAGTTCACGTCAGGGCTGGGGAAGAAAGAGGCCGGACCGATCTGTGCCACAAAACTGATCCTTGCTGCATATTGGCTGACGGCTGACAGTCTTGAATACTCCCTCCCGCCAGGGAGTGCCAGGATTCTTGTTGCCAGTTCCGTTTGAAACATCAAAAATGCCTTTTCAATATACTTTCTTTCCTCAACCAGCTTAATCAGGATCTGGGATGAGATATTATAAGGAAGATTTCCAATGACCACAAGTTTTTTATCTTTAAGTATATCTTTTATATGGATTTTTAAAACATCCCCATGGATGATGTCGATGTTTTTTATCCCTTGACCGGCAATTTCCTCCATTAAAATCGGAATCAGGCGTCCATCCTTTTCAACAGCGGTTACGTGCAAGGCTTTTTTCGCCATGGGAAGAGTCAGTGCCCCAAGTCCGGGACCGATTTCCAGGACATGGGTGTCCTCTGATATCCCGGTTTTCTCAACAATCATTCTTGCCGTACCCGGATTTGAGAGAAAATTCTGTCCGAGTTCTTTTCCTGCATATAATCCTGCCTGTTTCAGCAACTGCCCGGGATGTGTCATTAGTTTACTCTGTTTCCTCTTAAAAATAATGAATAATTACTCCTTGACTTTCTTTGTCTTGAGAAGTAATTGTTACTTATACTTCAAGCAATTAACGGATTCAACCTTCTTTACAAACCAGAACTGCTTTTTAGTTCTTCAATATCCGGCTTTTTTTATTCACAACAACTGCCCCATGCGGTGTTGATGATTTATATATAATTTATATATTCAGAATAAACCTTTTCACATGGAGGTGTATTATGGTAGAAAAACCGGAACAGGGGACCAATTGGGAAAGTTTTATAAAAATGTTGCTGATCAAGCTTGATATCCCGACAAAGGAAGATCTTGTTTTTTTAAATTCCAGACTTGACCGGCTTGAGCAGTTATTAAATCAGAAAAAAACAGGGAAACCTGTTCAGGCAAAACCTGCCGAAAGCCGTAAAAGTGCTTCTTCAATTGTTCTTGAAGTGATCGGCAATCATCCAAAAGGCGCTGATTTTAAAATAATTCAAACTGCCACCGGTTTTAATGAGAAAAAACTGAGAAATATTATTTTCAGACTGGATAAGATAAAAAAAATAAAACGAGTAAAACGAGGCAGTTATCAAAAAATAGAAAGGAATTAAAAAACACATGGGGAAAATTGCTTTTCATCAAGGACATAAGATTTGCGGGTATGTCATCAAAACCGTCACCCAGCTTGAAAATATTGATGCTGTCATGATTCAGCTTGAACATATAAAGACAAAAACAAAACATATTCATATCTCAACAAAGGATAAGGAAAATACATTTGGTGTTATTTTCAGGACCGTTCCGACGGATTCATCCGGAGTGGCCCATATTCTTGAGCATACGGTCTTATGTGGATCAAAAAACTTCAATGTCCGCGATCCGTTTTTTTCCATGATTAAAAGAAGTCTGTCGACCTTCATGAATGCTTTTACTTCTTCTGACTGGACCATGTACCCCTTTTCTACCCAGAATAAAAAAGATTATTTCAACCTGATGAATGTCTACTTGGATGCTGCGTTTTTTCCCAAATTGGATGAATTGAGCTTCAAACAGGAAGGCCATCGCCTGGAAGTCGTTGAAACCGAAAATAAGAAAACCGAGCTTGAATATAAAGGCGTTGTTTATAATGAGATGAAGGGGGCCATGAGTTCTCCGTCCCAGGTCCTGGGGAGATCCCTGCTTTCTGCCCTGTACCCGGATACCACCTACCGGAACAATTCCGGTGGCGAGCCGTCAGATATTCCGGCATTGAAACACCAGGATCTGAAAAAATTCCACGCAAAATATTATCATCCATCCAATTCATATTTCTATACCTATGGGAATCTGCCATTGGAAGAAACCCTCACCTTTATCTGCGAAAAAGTCCTCAATGAATTTGATGAAATCAAGGTGGATTCAAAAGTCCCGGCCCAGACCAGGTGGGATTCTCCAAAAAAAGTGACCCAGGCGTATGCCTATGCAGACCCGGAAGATAGATCCAAAAAATACCAGGCCTGCGTGGCCTGGCTCATGTGCGATGCTAAAGATTCTTTTGAAATTCTTGTGCTTACAATTATCGATCAGATTCTTCTTGGAAATTCTGCTTCCCCTTTAAGAAAAGCTTTGATTGATTCCGGATATGGGTCTGCCTTATCCGACTCTTCCGGTTTTGACCCTGAAAACCGGGACACCATGTTTGCCTGCGGGTTAAAGGACATTACCCAAGATTCTGTTAAAAAGGTTGAAAGGATAGTTCTTTCCACCATTAAAAAGCTTGCAGAAAAAGGAATTGATCCGCTCCTCATTGAGTCCGCCATCCACCAGATTGAATTTTACCGAAAGGAAATCACCAATACCCCTTACCCATTCGGTATGAAATTACTTCTGGATCTTGCCGGTACCCTCATCCATGACGGCGACCCTGTCTCTTGCATCAATATTGACGGCGACCTGAATCAACTTAAAGAGAATTTGAAAGCCGGCGGGTATCTTGAAGGTAAATTAAGACAGTATTTCCTTTTCAATCCTCACAGGGTTCTGTTCACACTTAAACCGGATGCAACCCTGGAAGAAAAAACACTGAAAAAAATAAAAAAAGAGCTGAAAGCCCTTTTAAAAAAGATAAACTCCAAGGATCTTGAAAAAATCCGGAAAGACGCAAAAACCCTTGAAGCGCTCCAGGAAAAAGAAGAAGATGTTTCGGTTCTGCCGACCCTTGAACTATCGGATGTCCCGCATGAAATAGAAATCATCAGACCGGATATCATAACAAATGTCAGTTTTTCCACTGCGTATGACAAGGCCACATCCGGTATCCTCTATTTTACCTGCCCTGTCGGTGCAGGCAGCATTCCGCCTGATCTTTACCCTTTGGTGCCTTTTTTCTGCCGGGCCCTTACAAACAGCGGCACAAAGAAAAATTCCTATGACAAAATAGCAGAACTCATGGACCTTTATACCGGCGGAATATCCATCAGTCCGTTTTCCGGGTCCTATTTTTCAAAAGAGGCTGAATCCCATTCCTTTCTTGCCCTCCAGGGAAAGGCCCTGGACCGGAATGTTGACAAGCTGTTTGATCTGATCCGGGAATTTTTGGACTCCTACGGCTTTCAGGATTTTGAAAGGCTGAAAAACCTTCTTCTCCAATACCAGGCCGGAATGGAAGCCTCCATTGTTTCTTCCGGTCACCGATATGCCATTTCCCTTTCTTCCCGGCATCTTTCCAGAGCCTCCTATATCAATGAACTCTGGCATGGAATTTTCCAGTATCAATACATCAGGCAGATAACAGATCAGTTGAACACCAGCAAAAATAAAACTCTTGAAGCGCTTTCGGAAAAACTCATCCGGATTGCCCGATCCGTATTAAAAAAAGGAAATTTGAAACCGGCTGTAATCGGCAGCAAAGACTCCATCATTCGTGCGGAAAAGCATATTTTATCCTTTCATGAAGCGCTTTCAAATGATTCTGAAACTTCTTTTTTTACCCCGGATATGGCTTATGATAAAAATGTCCCCTTTGACGGCTGGTATACCAATACAGCCGTATCTTTTGTCGGCCAGTCCTTTAAAACGGTTCAAATCAATCATAAAGACTCTCCCGGTCTTTCGGTGATCAGTAAAATTTTAAGATCCCTGTATCTTCACCGGGAAATCAGGGAAAAGGGGGGCGCCTACGGCGGATTTGCCATATATAACACGGAAGAGGGACTTTTTTCATTTGGCTCCTACCGGGATCCCCATATTCAAAGAACCCTGGATGTATATAAGAATGCCTGTGACTTTATTATGAGCGGCGATTATTCCGAGACCGATGTAAAAGAAGCCGTCTTGCAGGTCTGTTCTGAAATCGACAAACCTGAAACACCCGGGCCTGCTGCCATGAAAGCTTTTTACAGGGATATCACGAAACTGGATGACACCATCCGCAGAAAATTCAAAGATGCTTTGCTGAAACTGGATAAAAAACAGATAAAAGATATTGCCCAAACCTATTTCACCTGTGATGGCACCCTTAAAGGAACGTCTGTCATCTCTGGCAAGGCAAACCTGGAAGAGGCCAATACCAAGCTTGCCGTCACACAAAAACCATTAACCTTGTTTAAAATTTGAACAAGGCAGCCAGCTTTGCCTGTGCATCTGAACTGATTTCACCCCTTTTGGCGGCAATATCAAGGGTATATTGCCCCAAAAGCCTGTAAAGACCTGAAAACTGAGGCAGCTTTTGATCAATATCGGATAAATGCCGAGACACAATGACATCGTCACCCCGGGCCACAGGGCCGGTCAGGGCATTCATGCAGCCTCTTTTCTTGATATTGCCCAAAGTCCCCATGATGAGCGGCTCCAGTATTTCATAGGCATTTTCCTCAGACAGGTCTGCCTGTTTCAGCAGCTCCAGTGCAAAATGTTCCAGAGTCACCAGATAATTGGATGCCACAACGGCAGAGGCATGATACACAGTTTTGGCATGGGTTGGAATGGTAAAGGAATTGGCTTTTAATGCATTGACGATTTCTTTTCCAAGTTCAACCGCCTTCTCATCGCCTTCAATGGATATGTTGATGCCTTTGAAGGGTGATTTCTGCCCCTCGACATAGGGTGCAAAAGCCTGGAGAGGATGAATGGACCCAGTGCTTGCCCCTGTTTTTTTTGCTGAAGAAAGAATGCTGGAAGACAAGGCTCCTGAAAGGTGATACACCACTGTATCGCTTTTAAAGCCGCCTTCCAGCGCTATTTTCTCGCACACCGGCTCGATCAGGGTATCCGGTGTTGTAATAAAAACAAGGGGAGAGGTTTTTGCCGCATCGGACGGATTCTCATATCCTTTTCCCCTTCCGGCAAACCGGATCGCCAGTTCAACGGATTCTGGACTTCTGCTTGAAAAAGCCCTGGGAACAAAACCTTGTTTTAACAGAAAAACAGAAAGGGATATCCCGAGTCTGCCGCAACCGATAATACAGAAGTCCATATTTTTTTTATTTGTATTCATATTCTTTTGAAGGGAATTCCCCGGCCTTTACTTCAGTGATGTATTGTTCAAGCCCTTTTTTTGCCTCGCCCGCAAGATCTGCGTATTTTTTCACAAATTTGGGAAGAAAGCGGTCATTGATCCCGATCATATCGTGCAGCACCAGAATCTGGCCATCGCATTCTGCACCTGCACCGATTCCAATGGTAGGGATATGAAGGGCTTTAGTGATCTTTGCAGAAATGGCAGAGGGAATCCCTTCAAGGACAACGGAAAAAGCCCCGGCTTCTTCAACGTCCTTTGCGTCTTTTAAAAGCCTCTCCTCATCTCTCTGGACCTTGAACCCGCCCATCTGGTGGACTGACTGGGGTGTAAGACCGATATGGGCCTGAACCGGAATTCCAACCCTGGAAAGGGCATGAATGACCGGGCAGACGCCTGCCCCGCCTTCCAGCTTTACCGCAGCAGCCCCGGCTTCCTTTAAAAATCGTCCTGCATTTTCAATGGCCTTATCAAGGGAGCCCTGGTAGGACATGAAGGGCATATCACCAATTACCATAGAAAAATTGCATGCCCTGGATACCATGGAAGTATGGTAGATGGCTTCATCCATAGTCACCGGAAGGGTGTTTTCCTTTCCCTGGACCACCATGCCCAGGGAATCTCCCACCAGGATGATCTCAATCCCGGACTGGTCCAGCATCCTTGCAAAAGGGAAGTCATAGGCTGTCAGAGCGGTTATTTTTTTTTTTTCTTCTTTCATTTTCATCAGTGTTGATGTCGTTACTCTCGGCTGCATTTTTTTCTCCTAAAAAATTAAAGATTTTTTTCATCCATTTACAAAAATCATTACATCCGGGTCATTGTCATACTAAAATAAAAATTCAGCAGTTACAAGATCCCTTCTTTATGGCTTTTCAGCCATTCCTGATACCTGACCATTCCCCACAAGGCTTTTACTGCCCTTTCCGGAGATGGGAAAAACACGCTTTTATAATCATAGCCCTCGCACGGATAAAGGGTTCTACTGATTCCATCGGTTAAAAGGCTCACACCCAGGACCGGTTTTTCATATTTTTTCGTTAATTGAACCACATACCGGGCATAATCGTCTTCAAATTGAAGAACGGCATTCTTGAAAAGCTCTGCCTGATCTCTGGTAATACCCGGATCGGTTCTTAACACGGATTCAATCATATTGTTGACCAGCACCCTTTTGCCGTGAATCCCCAAATGAATGATTGCATCACAACCATCCCATTTCAGCAGTTCTTCCAGGCAGGTTTTAGGGATGGCAGGATCCCCTTCGCCCACAATATCCACAGGATTGCCATGACTCCAGAACGGCGGAAGAATCCGGTTCAGCCTTTCAATGATCTCTTCCGGCAATTCCGGCACATCCAGCCCGTTTTCCGCGCAAAGATCCGTGGTGATCACCCCCCAGCCGCCACCCAGGGTCATGATGGCGACCCGGTTCCCTTTTGGCAGGGGCAGGGATGAAAACACAGCCGAAAGATCTAAAAGTTCCATGGGCTGGTTGACCTGGATAATCCCTGCCTGACGGCAGGCTGCATTAAACACTCCTGAATCCGAGGCCATGGCCCCGGTATGGCTGGATGCAGCCTTCTCGCCTTTTTGGGTTCTGCCGCCCTTCAGGATAACAATGGGTTTTTTTTGAGAAACCCGGGCCGCACTTTTAAAAAAACGTGAGCCGTCCTTCACGCTCTCTACATAAAGGACCACTGTTCCGGTCAGTTCGTCGATTTCAAAAGCTTCCATATAATCTTCAATGGTAACCATGGCTTCATTTCCTGATCCTGAAAATGCCCTTATGCCGATATCCTGCTGCTCTGCAAACGCCAGAAGCTGGGTCCCCATATTCCCGGACTGGGAGACCAGGGTTGTGGAACCCGGCTTGGGATAGGCATGGGCGGCACAACAATAAAAATCAATGTGGGGATTGCATATTCCCATGGTATTGGGGCCAAGGATCAGGACTCCGGCATCCCTTGCCGCAGCCGCAAGTCTTTTTTCCATTTCAGCACCCTTTGCATCAACCTCCCTGAACCCGGAGGTAATGAGAAGCATTCCCTTTACCTTCTTTTGTTTCAGATCCGGCAAAAGACCGATCACCTGATCTGCCGGTATGGTGACAACGGCAAGGTCAACAGGATCTTCAATTTCAGCGACGGACCTATACACATGCCGTCCTGCTATATTTCCGCCCTTGGAGTTTACCAGAAACACTTTTCCCTGGTAATTCCGGGACAGGGTATTGGTTAAAAGCATATGCCCCCATTTCCCGGGAGTGGCGGAAGCGCCTATAAATGCCACAGACTTTGGATAATAACAGGACCCCAGGATGGACAGATCAATATCTGCTGTCTTTTTTTCCGTTATCCGAGCGTTTTCAAGCACAATGAGCCCGTCCACGGCCACAGGGGAGCCATCAGGCTGTATAATGACCGGATTGATATCAATTTCCCGGATATCCTTGTGGGTGAGGGCGATGTCGGACAAACCGGTGAGAATGGTTTTAAGCGCCTCTTTATCAGCAGGCTTTTCACCCCTGAAGCCGGTCAACAGTTTTTTCGAAGATAACTGATCAAACATGTCTTCCATGTCTGCATCATGCAGCGGAGCGATTTTCAGGACTATATCATTTAAGGCTTCGGTAAATACCCCACCCAGCCCGAACATGATCACCGGGCCGAACTGGGGATCCCTGAACATGCCGGCCATGAATTCTCTTTTTCCCTGGATGACTGGTTGCACAAGAAACGCCTCAATGTCCCCCCCGGCGGATTCTTCCATTTCCCTCAAAGCGGTTTTTACCTCATCAAAAGAGTTCAACCCAATCCTGACAAGCCCTTTTTCGGTTTTATGCAGAATGGTTTTGCCGATGCCTTTCAGGACAACCGGGAAACCTGTTTTCCGGCAGGCCTCCAGAACGCCTTTTTCATCTGTTTCCCGTTTTTCATCCACCACCGGAATTTTGAATAATTTAAATATATTCTTAGCCTGATCTTCAGTAAGAGCGCTTGAAGAAGATAATAACCCTTGTCCAATCCATTTTTTAATATCCGATAGGTTCATTTATGCTTTTGCTCCGTTAAATACGATATTTGCAATCCCTGTTGAAGTTTCATCAATGTCAAATTCCCGTCCAAATATGATTTCCCCGAGACAGGCGTGCTCAATGGCCCCCAGTATGACCTTACGCAATATGTGGGGGTCTGTTTCCGGTTTCAATTCCCCTGTCTCTATACCTTTTTCAATGATACTCAGAATGGTGGTTGTGTATTTGCGAACCATTTCATAGGCACAGGATTCAAAAAAATCCAGTGAATTCCGGACCTCAAGCAACAGTATCTTTGAAAAGATCCTGTTGGCAGTATAGCTTTCAAGGCTTGAAAAAATGATCACTTCAAGCTGTTCGATACAGGTTTTTTCATTGGCAATCCGGTTTTCAATCTTTGCCTGGAATTCAAAAAAATGCTCGTTCAATACCTGGTACAAGAGGTCTTTCTTATCTTTAAAATATTTGTAGATCAGCCCCTCGGTCACTTCAGCAGTTCTTGCAATCTCTGCCGTTGTAATGGAATGAAAATCCTTCTCAGACATAAGCAGCGAGAAGGCCTTCATGATTTTTATCCTTCCGGGAGGGTTTGTTTTTCCTTTGTGTTTCATATCAGATGCCTTTATAATCATTATCTCATCTCACGGAAAGCCGGTTTCAATAAGGTAAGTAACACTTACTCACAATGCATCCGGATTGTCAAGTGGGCATAAAAAAAGAAATCTCAAACTGCCCCCATCAGGGAAAGCGCCCTCTTTATTCACTTCTGTTTAATATTGACAGGGTCTGACAAAGCCGTTTATACTCACAGAACAATTTAATTCAAACTCATTTTTTGGAAATAGGATGGACAAAAACTCCCCACCTCCTTTAAGACAGGCCTCCACGGTAATTCTTGTGAGAGAAAAAAATAATGCTTTTGAAGTCTATCTTTTAAAAAGAAGCAATCAGTCAGGCTTTATGAACGGGCTCTATGTTTTTCCAGGAGGTGTGGTGGACCTGGAAGACAAGGGCATTAAATCCTGGGCGCCTTATGTGGATCTGAATCCGGATGAGATTGGACAAGAGCTTGGCGGGACTGCTTTTTCAGATGAAGATGTTCTTTCCTTCAGTGTTGCCGCCATCCGGGAAACCCTTGAAGAAGCAGGGGTGCTGATCGCTTTAATGGAAGGCAGGACCAAAACGGATCTGGACCATATCTGCACCTTCCGGTTGAATACTGATCTTCCAAAATCCTGGTTTAAGACAAAAATCATGGAGGAGAACTGGATATTGTCTCTCTCAAGCCTTGGCAGATGGTCCCACTGGATTACCCCAGTCCTGATGAAAAAACGCTATGATACACGATTTTTCATTGTGTTCATGCCCCAGGGCCAAACCTGCATACCGGATGACATGGAAACCAAACACGGAGTCTGGCTGCCGCCCCAAAAAGCCCTTGAAAAGAATCTTGAACTCAGTGTTCCGTTGAGCCCGCCAACGATTGTGACGTTAACAGAACTTTCAGTCTATAAAACCCTGGATGACCTTAGGCAGGCGCTGCAAACCCGGACCTGGGGTGATCCCCTTGCCCCCCGCCTTGTACCATCCCCCAACGGGCCTGTGATCCTGGAGCCATGGGATCCTTTGTGGGCATCGGATTGCGGGGTGGATACATCTGATTTTTCAAAAAAAATACTTCCCCCCGGCACCTGGTTTTCAAGAATATGGTGTGACACCGGTGTCTGGAAACCGGTGGGTCTGTAAGCGTTATTCAGCCTGGAAAATGAATCCGGATCAAATTAGCCCGCTTTTTGAAAATTACCAGACCTTTGTCAAAAGGGTGGACAGCCATATCACAGCCGTCAAAAGAAAATTTCCAAATCGGATTGCCTGTAAAAAAGGCTGCGATCTCTGCTGTAAATTTTTAACCCTGTTTCCGGTTGAAGCCCTGACACTGGCACAGGCCTTTGCCCATCTGCCCAAAAAAATAAAGGCAAAAGTGATCCTTAAAATAGAAACGGAAAAGGATGTCTGCCCGCTTCTCATCGACAGGGCATGCGTTCTGTATCCCTTCCGCCCCATCATCTGCCGGACGCATGGGTATCCTGTCTATATGGAAAAAGACAGGGAAAGGCTTATTGATTTCTGTCCAAGGAATTTTAAAGGCATTACCTCTTTTCCAAAAGAAACAATGCTCGATATCGAACAGCTAAATACTCTGCTTGCGATGATAAACCGTCAATTCACTGAATCCCTTGAAACAGATCCGCCTTTTTTAGACAGGATTCCGATTTCAGAAGCAATTTTTATTCTCTGCTCCTGAATCATGCTATGCTTCGGAATTGAAAACCTTGAGTTTTCTCCATAATGCGGCCCGGCTGATGCCCAGAATTTCGGCCGCTTTTGACCGGTTGCCATGAGTAATTTCTATGGCCCTGAGGATATGAGCTTTCTCCATTTCATTCAGGTTTACAAAGGGTTGATTCTCTACCGGATGGGAAGAAAGCAATGTTTTTTTCCTGAGCCTGTCAGGCAGATGCATCAGCTCAATGGATGTTGTATCCGCCAGTATCACGGCCCTTTCGATAATATGCCGAAGCTCCCGGACATTACCGGGGAAGGAATAGCCCATGAAGATGGAAAACACCTCATCTGAAACGGATTCAATATTTTTTTCAAATTCTTTATTCAATTGGGTTAAAAAAAAGCTGCATAAGGGGGAAATATCATCCCTGCGATCCCGAAGCGGGGGAACGGATATGGATATGGCGTTTAATCGCTGATACAATTCCCTGTTAAATTTTTTTTCTTCTACTCTTTTCTTGAGATCCTGATGGGTTGCAACAATAAACCGGATATCCCTTTCTGCTGAATCCTGGGACCGGGTGGACCCGTCTTTGTCCAGCAAGACAAGCATGTCCTTCTGTGTTTCCCCGGGCATGGTTTCAAAATGATCCAAAAAGATGGTTCCAACAAACCGGATGTCCCTTGATCCTCGATCTGTTGAACCGGCATAACCACCCGGTTCCTCAAGAGAGCCCAGGAGTTCCGCAAAATTAAAATCATTGCTGAAGCATCCACAATTAAAAGCCAGGAACCTCTGGTCCTTACGATGGCTCAGTTTATGAACCGATCTTGCAGCCAGCTCTTTTCCCGTGCCTTCTTCTCCCTTGATAATAATGCTACAGTCCAGTCCGGACAAACGTTCCATTTCTTTACGCAGCCGCTGCATTCCAGGGGTTTCCCCAATCATCCGGGGCAGATCGCCCATACTTCTGCCGGCAGAGTCAGCAATCCCCCGTGAAATCTGTTGATCCATGCCCTGGGCGCTTAATCGCCTGATCAAGTCCCAGAGCTCACCCATGGAATCTTTTTCAAAATAGTCTGATCCTAGGATCTCGGTTTTCTGCCGCGTTTTCTCGTTTCCGTAACCGGTGAGAAGAACAGTTTTCAGCCCGGGCGTTATCTGCTTGAGTTTTGTGATGGTGGTCAGGCCATCCATATCCGGCATTTTCAGATCGACAATAGCCAGGTCAATTTTTAATTTTGAAGCAATCTCAACAGCTTTTGTACCGGAAGACGCTTTTACGGCTTCAAAGCCCAGCAGCGTGAGCCGCTGGGCCATTGAATCCAGCAATCGCTGTTCATCATCAACCAGCAGAATTTTTTTTATTCGGTTAATCATTTACTTTTTTTCTTAGGGTCTTCAATTTTAACAGCATCCTCCTGATCCCCATCTTCAGCCATACCGGCCGCTGCCATGGAGGTTTCAAGATTTCTCAGAATCTTTCTGAAGAACCCCCAGAAACTGCCCATGTCTTCTTTTTCAAAATATGAGGAATTCAGGGCCTCCGTTGCTTCTTTAAGCTTCTCATCCCCGTGGCCTGTCAATAGCATGGTCTTTATGGAAGGATCAATCTTTTTTAACTGTGTAATGACTTCCAGACCATCCATGTCCGGCATTCTCTGATCCACAATGGCCAGCTGAATTCTTGTGCTTTTCATGATCTCAAGGGCTTGTTTCCCGTTCAGGGCCGTCAGCGGGTCATGGCCTTTGAGCTTGATTCTGTCGGACAGGGTTCTGAGAAATTTCGGGTTATCATCCACGAGAAGGATATTGATATTTCCCAGGGACAAGTTTGCCAGAAAATCCCAGAAACCGGAAATGTCTTCCTTATCAAAATAGGTTGAATTAAGTGCTTCCGTGACCTCTTTGAGTTTTTCATCCCCATGGCCGGTCAAAAGAAGGGTTTTCATATCCGGTGCAATGGCCTTCAGCCGGGTGATGACCACCAGCCCCTCCATGCCGGGCATTTGCTGATCTACCACGGCAATGTGCACTGTTTGTTTGGAGGCTATCTTTATGGCCTGTTCGCCATCGGTTGCGGTCAACACCGTGTAATCTCTCATCCTGGCCCGTTCTGCCATGGAATTCAGAAATTTCTCATTGTCATCTACCAGCAATAGCGTTAATTTATCTTTTTTCATAATTCACCTTTCAAATTTCCCTATCATAAGGGAGCTAAATATTGCTAAAAATGCCAATGGATCTTAATGGCCTCCGCTTCCAAACAATCCGGAAGCTGCAAGGGATAAAACCACAATTTCCAGAATCGCAATCCCGGAATAAAGCCAGTCTTTTTTTGCGAGATAGCCTTTTACCAGAACCAGATAGCAGACAATGGTCATCACGGCCAGCCAGATAAACCCGATATAATTTAAAAAGTCACCTTTTTTCAGATAATATATCCATCCCCATCCATGGGGGGAGTGGGTAAGTTCCAGATATTCTTTTACCCCTTTATCCCACAACGTTGTAATGGTATGCAGATCCACATGGGGGGGCATGATTCCTGAAAGATAAAGAAAATAAGTGATACCCATGATGGCGATACCGGACCATACACCCACCACCAGAATATTCGCATAAATGATCTGTTCTTTTGAGGCTCGTCGAGCCAATTTTTCCTGCTCATTCATATGATTATTTTACTCCTGAATAAAATTTATGTAAATTCATAGTTGAATCACCCCAGTAAACCGAGGCCGAGACCTTTGTCCAAAGCTTTTAATCCTGAAAAAAGGAGCATAAGGATAACGAGATAGCGGATCATTTTGGGCTTTGCAATGGCCAGAAGCTTTACCCCCAGCAATGAGCCGAACATCAGGCCGACGATGGACGGGATGCCGATGAGGGGAATGACACATCCCTGGTTCATATAAATCCAGGCGGCAGATGTATCGGTAATGGAAAGCAGAAATTTACTGGTGGCAACCGAAACTTTCAGGGGGACTCCCATCATGAGGTTTAAAACAGGAACATTAGCCCATCCGGCACCCAAACCGAACATGCCGGCCAGAAGCCCGATAAGGATGAACATGGACATGCCCAGAAGGGTCCGGTGCGTTTTCCATTCAACACTTTCTCTTGCTCCCTCATCCCAGTAAAGCCCATTTAAACCAAGGGCCATACCTATGGCATCCTGCTTTGTAACGACAGGCTTTTCAGAATTTTTGGAAAAAATCAAGAGTGCAGCAATGCCCACAATGGTTCCACCCAGGCAAGCCTGGATAATATTGGGATTCAGTGCCGACAGACGCAATCCGATAACAGCTCCGACAACGGAAAAGGCTGATGCGATCAATGCAACCGGCAAGGCCAGTCGAAGATTGGCCAGATTCCGGCGCAGCAGACCGGGACCCGCTGCCAGAGCACCGGCAAGGGCAACCATCAGGCCGACACCTCTGACAAAATCAATGTGAAACGGGAAAAAGCCACTGACCAGCGGTACATACAGCACTGCACCCCCGACACCGGCCATGACGGCCAATACACCGAGGACAAAACAAAATACAAATAAAATAAGGGGCCAGAACCACCAGGGTTTATCTCCGCCGCCTGTTGCGGCCTGGTCTGCTGCAAATGCACCCGCCGGACAACTCAGCACGATGACAATGGATGATATCAGCAATCGGTTAAGGCTATTAAAAAAATTGTTTAACATTTAATCGATCTCCTAAGAAAAATTGTTTACAAATGAAACTGAACTCGATATATATGGTCTATAAAGTAATTTTTTTAAACAGTCAATTAAAAAGATTTCATCATGCAACATATTGACATATTAATTATCGATGACGAAATAAAATTTGCAGACATGCTGGCCAAACGGATTGAACTTCGTGGATGCAGCAAGGCTGTGTGTTATGATGGAAGATCAGCCCTTGACTGGGTCAGCTCCCATGCCGGTCAAATTTCCCTGATTCTGCTTGACCTGCGGTTACCGGACCTGTACGGTACTGAGGTGTTGATCGGCATAAAAAAGATCAACCCGGCCATTCCGGTGATTATCCTGACCGGGCATGGAACGGAAAATGATCGGAAAGAGTGCGAAAGACTGGGAGCTTACCGGTTCATTCATAAGCCACCTAATATAAATGAACTGATGACTATTCTCGAACATATCAGGGAGACGTCGGCATGCTGAAGATTTTTCCGGATTTTTTGAAAAGCCTGAGGCCGGAATTTCATCAACACAGGAAGAATGTTCATCTGGATTCTTTTTTTACGTTTACAAACTATCGGTATCTCTGGTTCATGAGTATTTTTATATTGGCCTTAACCGCTCTGTCCCCGATATGCATTGCAACACTCATATACTATCAGTTAATAGAGACATCCGTGGATTCCGACCTGAATCACCGGACCAAGCAATTGACTGCTGCTGCAAAAAGTGCTGTGACGTTTTTCATGGAGGAGCGCCTCAATGCATTGACGTTTACCGTTAATGAAAACGGGTATGAACAACTGGCGGACAATGCCCGGCTTTCAGAAATTTTAAATAATCTGAAGCTTGGATTCGGAGGGGTTACTGATCTCAGCGTGCTGGATGCCGGTGGAAACCAGGTAGCCTATGCCGGACCCTTTAATCTTGAAGGGAAAAATTATAAAAACCAATCCTGGTTTGAACAAAGCCTTAAAAAAATGAATTATATCAGCGAGGTTTTTACCGGGTACCGGGGGGTCCCCCATATTATCATTGCCGTCCGGTCTGCAAAAACGGATGGAAGCTTTTTTATTCTGAGGGCCACCCTGGACACGGAGCGCCTCATGCAAACCCTGTCATCTTATAAAACAGGAGATTATGCCGATATTTTTCTGGTCAATCATGAAGGCGTCCTGCAAACTCCATCCATGCATTATGGTTCCATTTTTACCCCGACAAATCTTATTTTTCCAACTGATTCCGATGAAATAGAGGTCCGGGAGATTTCACTCAAAGGGAAATACATCATATCCGGGCATTCGTTTATTTCACGAGACCTGACCTCTACACCGTTTGTCCTTATGGTATTAAAAGAAAAGGCGGGGATGCTGAAATTCTGGCAGGATATGAGTTTTAAATTCAACTGGATCATGGGGGTAAGTGTCATTATTATTGTAATTGTGATTACCTTTGCATCCACTTTTATGGTGAATAAGCTTTACCGGGCAGACAGAGCAAAAGCTGAAACCATGATGCAGATGGAACAAAGCCAGCAACTGGCTTCCATTGGTCAGCTTGCAGCAGGGGTTGCCCATGAAATCAATAACCCCCTTGCCGTAATTAATCAAACAGCCGGCTACATGAAAGATCTCTTCACCTTCAAAGACCAGACACGGAATGATGATGAACTGGCTGAATATATCGATTCCATCCTTGATGCCGTGGACCGGTGCGGGACTATCACCCGCCAGCTTCTTGGATTTGTAAGACAGTTTGATGTTAAAATTAAAAAAGTAAATTTGCAGAAACTCATATCCCAGGTCTTAAGCTTTCATAAAAAAGAAGCGGAATACCGGCGTATCCATGTAACCGTATCCATTCCCGATATATTTCCAGACCTGGAAACAGACAGCAGCAAACTTCAGCAGGTCCTTGTCAACCTTATCAATAATGCCTTCCAGGCTGTTGAAGAAGGAAACTGCCTGGATATTATTGCAAGTCAAATAGACACCAATACCATTGAACTTGTCATTCATGATACGGGTTGCGGAATTCCTGAAGAGAATTTGAAAAAAATCCATGAGCCCTTTTTCAGTACCAAACAGAACGGTTCAGGGACAGGGCTGGGGCTTTCCATCACATACGGCCTTATTAAAAAATTAGGTGGCCGGATATCGGTTCAAAGTACTGAAGGTGTAGGGACTTCATTTACAATTATTCTGCCCGTAAAAATAAAAGAAGGAAGGATAGCATGAAAATTCTCCTTGTAGACGATGAACAAAAATTTATTAATATGCTGGCCAAAAGACTGGCCTTAAGGGGCATAGAGGCCGATACGGCTTATACCGGAGAAGATGCCCTGAAAAAAGCCTCGGATACGGTCTATGATGTTGCCGTCCTTGATATTAAAATGCCCGGTATCAGTGGTATCCAGTTGAAAAAGAAATTATGCTCCCTGCATACAAATCTGAAATTTATTTTTGTGACCGGCCATGGGGCTGTTGAAAGATCAGAAGATGAAGATTCTGAAAAAGACATTTATCTTTCAAAACCTCTGGATATCGGATTTCTGATTGAAACAATAGAAGAGCTGACCCAGGCCGGATAATTCAGGTATAGATTATTAATATGATAAACCCAACGGGAGAACAACCCATGAATGATGCGCTAAATTATATGAATACCGAGAACCTTAAATTTTTTGGAAAAGTTAATGCCAGCATTTCCCACGAATTGAAAAACATATTGGCCATCATCTCTGAAACTGCCGGCTTTTTAAATGATTTAACAGAACTTGCAAAACAGGGCAAAGAACTGAAACTGTCATTGCTTGAAAATTGCAGCAACAGCATTGCCGAAGAGATCCAGCGCGGATTTACAACCATCAAACAGATGAACCGGTTTTCACACAGCGTCGATGTGCCGGTGATGGAGGTCGACCTGGTTGAAATCCTGGATCTGATGGCAGGGCTATCCGGATTTTTAAGTTTTGCCGGTAATGTCCGGATTGAAAATAAGTGCACTGACATTAAACGCATAAGAA
>Ga0156388_1190_pt2 | contig 29902 bp, 31 predicted proteins | sample RifOxyA3_FD_108032 | JGI IMG/M metagenome (GOLD analysis project Ga0156388, IMG submission 108032) | Desulfobacterales bacterium RIFOXYA12_FULL_46_15
TCCGTACCGATGCCTTTTTTATAAAGCAGATCGATTTCCATGAGGCTTTCCCGGTTGAACATGGCAAGGGCCCTGGCAACAGGGATATAGACCGCATCATCCAGATCGAACCCCAGCATCTGCCCCTTGGATTCCATGATGCCGATGACCCTGTAACGCTCACCGCCAATGCGCACTAGTTTTCCCAGGGGGGTATCGGATTTGAAAAGTTCGTCCCGAACCCGGCTCCCCAGGACGGCAAAGGGCCTTGCCGAGCGGGGATCATCATCCGGGAGAAACCGGCCGCCTATGACCCGCATCTGCCAGACTTCCGGCACTTTGTGGCCCACACCAAAGATATAGGTCCGCCTTGTTTTTCCCTTGTATTCAACGGGTCCGTTACCCTGGACAAGCGGGACAACCCCCAGGATTTCCGGGATTTCCTGTAAGGCAAGGGAATCTTCAATGGTCAGGGGCCGGATATTGCTGATCATGGCGCCGGGTGTACCGTGGGTTTTGGTTATGCCCGGATTGATGCCCATGAGGTTGGTTCCGAACTGTGTGAATTCGGACAGGACAAACTGGTGAATTCCTTCACCGATGGAGGTCAGAAGCACGACAGACGCAATACCGACAGCGATACCGAGAGCTGTGAGAAAGCTTCTCATCCTCTGGCTGAAAACTCCGCTCTGGGAAAGCCTGATCGCATCCGTAAATCTCATCCGTATATCCTTATCATTATATCTTCATCGCCTGGACAGTGCCATGACCGGGTCGAGGCCTGCCGCTCTTCTGGCCGGAAGGACACCGAAAAGGATGCCTGTGAGCTGGGCTGTGAATACTGAAGCGGCAATGGACCACAAGGGGATATGAACCGGGAAATCCGGAAACAGCCTGATGATGACAATCACCCCGGAATAGGCGATAAAAATACCGAGAATGGCCCCGGTCATGGACAGGATGGCGGCTTCAGTAAGAAAGGCCCATAAAACCTGGGACCCGGTTGCGCCAATGGCTTTTAAAAGCCCGATTTCCGATTTCCGCTGGGAAACCGATATGAGCATTACATTCATGATCAGGATCCCGGCCACGGCAAGGCTGATGGCTGCGATCCCGGCTACAGTAAGGGTCAGGGCCGTCAATATCCGGTCAAAGGTGGACAGGATGGCATCCTGGGTAATGACCGTGATATCGTCCTCGCCGTCATGCCTTTCTTTGATGGTTCTGAGCACGGCTTCTTTGGCCGCCTTGACATCGTTACGGTTCTTGGCTTCAAGCATGATTCTGAACAAAGATGAGGTATTGAACAGGGACTGGGCAGATGCCACCGGGATTATGACAAGGTCGCTCATGTCAAGCCCGAGAGACTGTCCTTTTTTGGCCAGGACCCCTATGACCTGGAACCGCCGGTCCTGGATCCTGATCCATTCCCCTAATGCCGACCGGTTTTGAAAAATTTCCTTTTTGATTTTATACCCGATGACAGCCACGCCTGATCCCCTGGACGGGTCCTGGACAGGGAGGAACCGTCCCTGTCCCATGGCCAGTTGCCGGATTTCAAACATCTCGGCCGTGGTGCCGAGGATGGTGACTTCCCGGTCTTTTTCATTCCAGGATACAGGCGCAGACCCGACCACGATAGGTGCGACCTTGCCGATGGAAGGGTTTTTGGCCAAAGACAGGGCATCATCCAGGGTCAGATCCCGCGGGGTCTGACCGAGAAGCGGCGGCGGCCCGCCCGTGGTTTCGGACCGGCCCGGCAGGACAAACAGGATATGGGTCCCAAGGGAAGTGAATTCCCGGTTCACATAGCGTCTTGCGCCTTCTCCCAGGGAGGTGAGAAGCATGACCGAGGCCACGCCCATGGACATGGCTAAAAGAACGAGCAGGGTCCGGGCCGGATACCCGGACAAGGCCCGGATGCTGAAAATGAAGGTGTTTTCAATTTTCATAAGACCGGGTCCCGGGTTTTGTCGGAGATGATCCGTCCGTCCGTCATGATGATATTACGGCGGGCCCTTTCCCCCAGGGCAGGGTCATGGGTGACGATGACAAGGGAAATGCCGGATTTATTAAGATTTTCAAGAATCTCGATGACATCACCGCCTGAATGCCGGTCCAGGTTTCCTGTGGGCTCATCCGCCAGGATTATGGACGGCCGCATGATGGTGGCCCTTGCAATGGCCACGCGCTGGCGCTGGCCGCCGGAAAGCTGATCCGGCCGGTGTCTTGCCCGGTCTTTTAAGCCCAGAACAGCCAGGGCTTGTGTGACCCGGGTTTTTCTTTCTTTTGGATCAATACCGGCAAGGATCAGGGGGAGCTCTACATTTTCAGCAGCCGTAAGTCTCGGGATGAGATGGAAAAACTGGAAAACAAACCCGATTCTGTCCCTCCTGACCAGGGCCTGATCTTCATCGGAAAGGGAGGTGGTATCATCGTTTTCAAGCTGATAGGTGCCTTTTGTGGGCCGGTCCAGGAGACCGAGAATGTTGAGAAGTGTGGATTTTCCGGAGCCTGAGGGTCCCATGACGGAAGTATATTCTCCATGATCCAGGTTCAGGCTGACATCCCGCAATGCATATACCTCTTCTTCGCCAACCCTGAACACCCGATCCATGTGAGATAACTGGATCACTTGGGTTCACCCTGAATTTTTGCTTTGACCCCATCCTTGACCCCGGCCTGATCCACATTGACCACCACCATTTCATTCATTTCCAGACCGGACAGGACTTCGGTAAAATCCCAGTTGGAAATGCCGGATTTGATTTTTTTCTCAAGGATCATTTCTTCGCTTTCTGAAAACACAAATACCCGGTTGCCGTCCAGGATGGCTTCAGTTGGAATCCTGAGCGTATCCGGGTGGATGCTGAGGATGATTTCCACATCTGCACTATAGCCTGCAAGAAGGTTTTCAAGATCGGCTGTATTTACGAATTCAACTTCAACATCAACAGTCCTGGCCTGTTTTTCACGATCCAGGACAAACACACCCACCCTTTTGACCTTGCCTTCATAATTCCGGTCCCGGAAACTGTCCAGGGTGATCCTGGCTGCCATACCGGTTGAAATGGCCGGGGCATCCACTTCATCAATGGGGGCCGCCACATAAAAACAGGTGTTGTCAACGAGATCAACGGCAGGCGGTGTCGGGATGCCCACAGGAGAAGGGGTGACATATTCGTTCAATTCCCCGTTGATTTCAGCGATGATACCGCTGAACGGAGCCGTCAGCCTTGTCCTTTTGAGGTTGGCTTGGACCACGCCCATGCGGGAACGGCTCATGAGGAATGCAGCTTTTGAGGCCTCACATTCGGCTTTCAGGGCTTTTGCCCCGGTCATGGCCTGGTCCAGCTTTTCCAGGGATATGAGATTTTTTTTGTGAAGCTCTGATAAACGATCCGCATCCCGCTGGGCAATTTCCGCCCTGAGACAGGCTGCTTTGGACCGGGATTCATTGGCATCCGCTTCTTTTTGAGCAAATTTTGCCTCTTCCATGATGTCTTCATTCCAGAGTTCCAGGAGGAGTGCGTCTTTTTCAACAAAATCGCCTTCCCTGACAGGCAGTTTGATGATCTGTCCGCCGATACCCGGAGATAATTTTGCCCTGCGGCATGCGGTTATGGTCCCGGCCCGGGTATTGGCCACGGTTTTTTCAACCAGGCCTTTTTCCACAAGTTTGACAACCACCGTAATCGGTTTGGGCCGTGTATACCAGAAGGCAGCAAAACTTCCGGCAATAATAATCAGTATCAGGATGATCCAACGAAATTTAATTTTAGGCATGGCCATATCCATCCGGAAAAGATCAAAATGTTAATGAAGGCAAAATCTTATCAAAACGTTCATATATCATGGGGATTAAAAATATACAAATTTTTCAAAGATTTTGACAGGGATATGACCGGCATTTTTTAATCAGTTCTTTTAAACCGGTTTTTCCGTGGATCTCGTAGGGAAACAGGGGGATCCGGCTTATATGCATTTTTGTAAATTTCCGAAGTATTTTTTCAATATAGACTTTCTGGCTTTTCTGTCTAACGGTGCAGACAGGACAGTCTGTATCCGGTAACACCATATTGATAAAAAGATGATTTAAGGGAATCTTTGCCTGTAATAAATAGGCATAAAGGTCTTCAGATTCCAGCAAGCCCATGGCCTCAGGTATGACAACCATTACAAAGGCAGTCTTTTTTTTATCTGTCAGGTTTTCCTGAATTCTTCTTATGTTTTTAGACAGGTTCAGGGCTTTTTGTGCAGACCGGGTTAATTTTACAATTCCCTCATATTTCATCAATAAATTGAAAAGGGTCTTCAACCATTGTCTCACAAGTTCGGGAAGCTCTAAAAACCTCAATAAATGGCCTGTCGGAGAAGAATCGATAATAATGATATCAAATTCATTTTTCTGTTTCAGATCCATTATCCGGTCTATGGCCATGATCTCATCCAGTCCCGGAGGTGCCATGGAAAAGAGTTCGGCCATGACTTCCCTGTCAAATTTTATATCCATGCCCTTGACTAAAAATTGTTCAAACATGAGATGGATATCCTGTTTATAGGATTTTTTAAAATCTTCAAACAACTGGTCGGCATTCATCTCCATGGCCCAGAGGTTCTCCGTGACCGGGGTGATGCAATTCCCTATTTCCATATCCAGGCTGTCTGAAAGGGAATGGGCCGGGTCAGTGGAAAAAAGCAATATTTTTTTGTCCAAAAACCGGCCTGATAAAAAAAGCCCTATGGATGAGGCAACGCTGGTCTTGCCCACCCCGCCTTTTCCACCAATGATAATCATCTGGATATCAGGATCAAAATCAGGGTTTGAAATATCCATTGCCAGGTCTGCATCCAGGATCACAGGCCCTGAACTTTCAATCGCCTCCTTTTTACAGAAGACATAAGGATTATCTGCGGAATAATCGTGAAGCAGGGACAGATCATCGATCCCTTTGATCTCGTCTTTGAAATTCTCGACAAAGGTCAGATCAAATTCTGAAAATTCCCTCTGAATCCGGGATATGGGCTCGGCCTGGTGAAGTTTTCGCGCGGCACAGAACGTACATCTGTTCTGTGTATCTATCCGGTTAACGATAATCTCTTTGACCGGAATATGTATTTCAAGCAATGCATTGACCAGTTTCCGGGTTTCATGGATACTCATGGGTTCCGGGATCATGACGGGAATAAACCGTGTTATCTGCCTGTCCTTTAATAAAGCGGTAACGTTATGGATTTTCTGCGTCAATTCTTCCAGAAAAAAATCGCATTCATCTTTGACATATTTTCGCCGGGTAAATTGTGCAGCCATATAGCGATGCTTTTCAAGCATCATATCCATAACCCGGATCCATTTTTCCATTTGCAGAGGAAGGTTTAACATGCGCAGGGTATGACCTGTGGGTGCCGTATCAAGTATCAGCACATCAAAGAGGTTTTTGGATATCAGCCTGGCAACTTCGATGATGGCCATTATTTCATCCATACCCGGCAGGGAGAGTTCAAAAAACTCAGAGATATCTTTCTGATCAAAATAAGTGCCCCGGTCTGCAATCTTTTTCATGACAGCACCGTTTTCCTGCTTGAATTGAACCGCCAGGGCCTTTGCATCCAGCTCCCTTGCATATAGATTGGATTCCGGGATATTGTTAAAATTCAGACAGGTGTCCTTGTTATCCAGTTTCACCCCAAACCCGTGGGAAAGAGAATGGGCAGGATCAGTGGAAAGAATGATAATTTTCTTTAAGGGATTGGCCTTTGCAAGATAAACCGCTGCCGCACTCGACATGGTCGTTTTACCTGTTCCCCCTTTTCCGCCAAAGACAAGCAGGCGCAAATTAGAATTTTCCAGGTATTCCGGCCGTTTTTTCATCAGGTTCAGGCCTCCTTGGTTTTATTTTCAAGACTTGATTGACAGGCTTTTTTTAACAATTTTATTTCAAGCAGGTTGTTTTTTAAATAAATTTCATGATTATCAACCACAGCTTCCTGTGAAAGCTTGAATCTTTCAGCCCATTTTGATCCGATTTTTCCAGACTCTATCATCAATTCATGACCTTCCACTGATATTTTTAAATCAGATTTTTCCACATTTTTTACTTCCAGGATAATCTGAAAATAGTCTTTTTCATCAAAGATATCCAGGAGGCGGTCTTTGCTCCATTCTTCCCGCTCTCCTGCAAGCCACCAGGAAAATAGAATGGTCCGGCCTGTATGCGTGTCAACCCTGGATCGCTCAAACGACAGAACAGGACATCCTAAAAGCTTTTGGGCAACAGGATTTATGGCATCCTTGATATTTGTAAGCACCTCCATATGATTGGCCGCGCCTGTAATGTCTGCCAGCCGGTCTATCCTTGCATACCCGTTTTCCTTGAGAAACCACAATATTGCCTTGCAATTGTCATCAAGCCTTTTGGCAATCATTTTAATACAATTATCATCAACTTTTAAAAGCGTTGACTGGAAAAGCTTGCTGTTCCATGTGTCTAAACCGTTGACGACCATCCGCAATATCCCTCCCCGGGTATTCCCTTTATAATAAATACATAAGATCCGCCTTTTACGTAATATATAATAATGGTTTTCAAAAGCTAATTTAAAAATAGCTGAAAGATCAATCTCAAAAACAATTTTCTGCAGTTGACAGAGAATCAGCCGTTTATTTGTAAGAAAAATATGCGCAGGCTTCCATCCATAGAGAAACAGGTGTTTAAACCCGCCCTGATCCTCCAGAACGATCTCTTCCCCTGGATACAGGGAAGGTCTATTCATTTTCAGAAACCGCATGGAACTGTACAGGGGCCGGATATGCATTTTTATCTGCCGATTCCGATGTCAGAGATAAACCGGGTCAGCATCCCGGCTCCGGCATCTATGTCATTGACATCCCCTAGTTGCAGACTGTTTTTAAGATCCAGAACCAGAGAATTTAAATCCGGCAATAATCCTTCCGGCAATTGCTGGTGCTTTTCTTTAATCAATTCATCAACCGTGGTGACAAGGTTTTCAGCCTTGATAAGGGTTTCGATTTTTTTCTTGTTTTCAGCATCGCTTTTAAAATGCTTTTCAGCATCCATGATTGCCTCACTGATCATGGATTCGGAAATGAGATTGGCCGAATCGATATGGATACTGACTTTATGGTCTGTATGGAGGTCTATCGCAGCTACAGTAAGGATTCCATCGGCATCTATGGAAAAATCCACCTCGACCCTGGACCGGCCCTGGGGTTGAGGCTGGATTCCGGTCAAATCAAGCCGGCCGAGGCAGATATTATCGGCTGCAAGTTCCCGCTCTCCCTGCAGGACATTGATGTCCATGCTTGTCTGATTGGTTTTGGCAGTTGTAAAGATCTGTGTCCCTGAAGCCGGGATAATGGTATTCCTGGGGATGACCCTTGCAACAAGACCCCCTCTGGTTTCAACACCCAGGGAAAGGGGATTGACATCCAGCAAAACCACATCCTTTATTTCTTTTGTCAAAATTCCTGCCTGGATGGCGGCTCCAAGACCCACTACCTCATCCGGGTTGATTTTGAGGTAGGGGTCCTGGCAAAAAAATTTTTTTGCAATCGTCTGTACACAAGGCATCCTTGTGGCCCCTCCCACCAGGAGAACCCGGTCAATGTTTTCAATTTCCATCCTTGCATCCTGTATGGCCTGTTTTGTCGGCAGGATCATCATCTGCGCAAGATCTGAAGTAATCTCTTCAAAGGTTTCCCGGTCCACACTTGTTTCAAAATCAATCAATGCCCCATCCGGACCCGGCAGTGAGGATAAAACGAGGTTTGCAGTCCGTTTGTCGGAAAGTTCGGCCTTTGCCTTTTCACAGACCTCTTTAAGCTGTTGATGGAAAAATATATTCTTTCTTGGATCAACCCCGTGTCTGATTTGAAATTTCTGAGCAATATGGTCCACGAGTTTTTGCAGAAAATCTCCTCCTCCGAGACGGTTATTGCCGCTTACGGCCTTGACCTTGAAAAAGCCCTGGTCCAGCTCAAGTATAGAGACATCAAACGTGCCTCCTCCAAGATCCCAGATAAGAACGGTTTTAATATCCTTTCTCTTGAGCCCGTATGCCAGTGCTGCTGCAGTGGGTTCGCTTATGATCCTCAAAACCTTGAATCCTGCCTTTTCTCCAGCTTCTTTTGTTGCCTGGCGGCTTAAATGGTTAAAATAGGCAGGCACTGTGATAACGGCTTTGTCTACAGGCTCATTAAGATAGCTCTCGATGTCGCATTTGATTTTTTGTAAAATAAACACAGATATCTGCACAGGTGAAAAATACCGGCCGTTCACCAGGACCCGGTGGTCTTGGCCCATATATCTTTTGATCGAAAAAACGGCTTTGTCCGGATTTTTTGTTGCATATTCTTTAGCAGCATTTCCCACCAGATATTCATTTTTATCCGTTAATGCAAAAACCGAAGGGGTGAGGTTATTGCCCTCACGGTTAGGAATGACCAAAGGTATTTTATTTTCAATAACCGCTGCAACACAAAACGATGTGCCAAGGTCTATGCCGATTGCTCTTCCCATAAATACCCCTTATTGTCTTTTATCAGGTTTTTCTTTTCATCTTCCATGGCCCGGGATCTGATACTCCGGTCCCATTCTTCCATCATCCCGTATTCAAGCATTGTTTCCATACCTGCCAGCGCAGCCTTGAGGTTCACACCGATCAGAGGGATGCCGGCAACCGATATCATAATTTCCGCATGAATCACGATCCCCTTGTCCAGCACCCGGTCCAGAAGATCCACCAGGGTTGCTTTTGTATATGACTTAGGTTCCATGATAGTCACACAAAACTATAGGGTGGCCAGGGGCCGGTATACCGCACGGAAAAAGGTTCTGTCCGGTCAATTGCTTCAAGTGTCTCCCCCAGGAGGCGGCTGTTTGCCCTTTGCATGATACAGGCAAGATTCATTATCATCTGCCGGCCGGAAGTATTGTTTTTTGTCTTATCTATTTTAATATCCTCCACATGTTCCTTAATTTTATTGTAGAATTCCTTAAAATAATATTCGGCCTTATTCTCCAGTTCTTTTTTCAACAGGCTTTCCAGTTTTTTGCGGTACATGTATGCAGCCCCTTTGGATTTTACCTTGCATTCCTCGTTAATTTTTTTGATCTCCTCGTTTTCCCGGGTAATCCTTTCTCCCATTTGATTTGCATCCCAGAATATCTGGACCCCGTATTCGGCCCTGCCTGTGAATTTTTCCATTTTTGCCATAAGGTCTTGATAATGTGTTTCAAGCCATTTTTTTAAATTTTCTCCCCCTGAAAATTCTTTATTACCCGCAATAATGGTGTCAAAGGATGCTGGAACGGCAACGCCATAGGTTTCCCATGCCTTTTCAACAACCTTTTGATGGGTCATGATCCATTGGGTCACCACCTTTTCGTCATCAGACTGGTAGGGTATGGCATTACAGTCATGGATAACGGCAGCAAGTTCTTTATGACAGAGGGTATAGACTTTATTGCCGTCAATGCCGGTCAGGGCAAAGGCGTTCTCCTCATTGCCTTTAACAATACAATAAAGGTATTTTCCCTGTTTACTGAAGCTGTCTTTTGTAACTGTATGCTGGTTTTCTTTTTGAAGCTCCTGATCCGGAACCTCCTTGTTTTTTATATCCCGGTCAGGCAAATGCGGCTGTTTTTCTGCAATTGACAGGAATTCCCTGTGGATTTCATCCTGCACCATCTTATAAAGTTCCGGAAGGATATTTTCTTTCACCATTTTTGAGATGACCTCCCGGTTATTATCAAGAATGGTTCTGATCTGTTTTTGAACCATCTGTCTGATTATATCTTCCATGTCTTTTTGCCTTAAGCATTCCATTTACAAGGATTGATCATCCGGTTTATGACATCGTCTACAATATCATCCAGACCATCCCTTACGGATTTAACGGTTTCTGATATCCCCTGCTGGATTTTGATTTCCCTTATCGCATCATCCAGTTCCATTAATGCATTCCCAAGGCGATGGATCTCATTCTGGGTCAATGATCCTTTTTCCATCCTTTTCATGGCCTGAAGGTTCAAGGCTTCCTGTATAATTTCAACCAGGGCGATAACAAGTCCTAAAACCCCGTGTTTTAAATTTTCTTCATCAATATCGAGAGCCATGGATTTTCCTTTAATCAAAGATCATATGGAGGTCCGGATAGCACTATTCACCCGGTTTGCCTTGGCGCTTACCCAGCCGCACCAGGGACATCCCTCAGTCAAAAGATCGTTAAGCACCACTTTTTTCTCACACTGGGGGCAGTACTCCTTTGCTGTGAGCGCCTCCTGCCATGCAGGTGTTGAAAGCTTTGTTCCTGAAGGGAATTCCAGTCCGTATTTCGCAGCAGTCTCAAAAGATGACAGGGCTGCCCTGATTTTAATCCCCAGCAATTCAGTACCGGCTACTGATACTGCAATATCCGCGTTAATGACCAGGCCTTTATCCAGGAGCCTGTCAATTACATCTGCCAGGCTTCCATAATTTTCTTTGGAGGGTTCCAGTCCCATTTGTGCATCTCTCTTTTAATTAATCGGTTATATTTAAAATTTTTAAGGTCTTCTATGCATTCTCATCCATATCAATCCTTTTTCTCATCCTGACCCGGTTAAACTCGGAAATATCTCCATTCCCATCCAGGTTGACTTCAAAAATTCCCAGGATATCCATGCTGTCAGGGATGGATTTTTTCTCGACCGCCTCCAGGGTGACCCGCCATCCGTCTCCATCCGGATGTGCGCTGATGGTTGATCCCAACTCAAGCCCGATAATGGTTTCCAATTCCGTTCTAGCCTTTTTTATAGCCTCGGCAAACTTAAGAGCCATGATTTTCTCCTTTTTATAACTATTTTATGTCATATCTTTTTTTAAATTTCTTATCTTTTCCAACCGTTCCATGAGCAGGGTCTCTTTTTTTGAATACTCATCCTCGCTTATTTCTTCCATCTCAAGCTTCATCTGCAGCATGAGAAGTTCTTCCAACACCTTGGAATCATCCGTCATTTCATGATATGCGGATTCTTTCAGTTTTTTGGCAAGCCAGATGGTTAATTTGATGGGAGATAATGCAATATCGTCTAATATAAAGGCCATGTTACCACCTCACGGTTAATTCAACAAAATTACTTGGCGGGACAGGGCCTATGTATTTCATTTTTAATTGCCCTGAAAAATAGTCATCAATTTTTTCGACAGCTTGATCAAACTGCTTCTCAGCTTCTTTTAAAACAAGATAGACATTATTTACAACCATATTATCCGACATGGGTTTGCTTTTCCTGTGTTCGACCCAGAGGCCGGCTAAAAACCCGGATATTTTTTTTTCAAGCTCCTCTTTCTTGTTTCTCAGGGCTTTTTCCACCATGTCTCCCAGGAGAATCCGGTCTTTTTGAAACCCGCCGTTACGGGAGTTTAACCGGTCCCGAAGCCTTTTGATCTGTGGATTTTCTTCCAATATCTGTGTGAATATGCTTTCAGGATGGACAAAGAAAATTTTAAGCCCCAGCTCGGATTTGCCCTTTAAGAAATCCAGGTGGTCTCTTATTTTTATACGTTCCGCTTTTAATACCTTCTCCCGGATTGTGCTGATATCATCCCCGACTGTGCCGAATTTTACCGGTAAAACAGTGTATTCTCTGAAAACCTCTTCCATGATTTTCTGGTGGGTCAGGGTATTTTTCCTGTTTACAGGAAATTCTTCCGTCAGGGTCGGGCTGACAACCGCACCCATATCATTAAAACAAACAATTGATACTTCATCATCGGCATCACCGATCCCTCGCATGCCAAGGCCTCTTTCTTCTGCTGTATCCACAATTGCGTAAATGTACTGTTTCATGGTTTTGATTCCCCATTGATTTCAGATATGAGCCTGTCTGACAGGTATTGAAATTTCCGGTCGTTCTGTTTTCCATTGAGCGCTTTAAAATAATCATTGACCATCTTAAGGTCTTTTAAAGGAAAAATATGGATATCCTTATCAAGATAACGAATCACATTATGGGCCGCCCCGATGAAAAGCGCTGCTGTTTCTCCTTTTTTTAAATTGCCGTTAATCCTGCCGGCCATATGGATATCGCGTTTCTTAAGCAGCCGGTCCTTATAAATCCTGTATTTTAAATAATTCACCAGGGTTTGGAAAAATCCTTTTGACTGTAAAAGATCCAGGAACAAAGACTGCTCTTGCAGGATCAGCTCAATGTCCTCGGTTTTCATTGCAATGGCTCCTCTGTCAATGAGGTCTGATACGACCATGAAATTTTTGCTGCCTTTTAATGCCAGTTCTTTTACGATTTTTTTTCCGATTTCGCCTTCTGCTGCCAGACCATCCTGGAAAATTTTCATATTTTTTACATCCCGTCCTTGAAAATAGTTACGGATATTGTCCCAGAACAGTGAAATCGTCTTCTCATGGTGTTCGATCCTTTTTTTAGAGAGCAATCTGTTTTTAACAAGGCTTATTTCGCCTGTTGCTTTTCCATGATCGGCACCCATATGAATCATGGGAACTAGAATGAGTTTTCTCATGACATGACCATATTTGTCCTCTCAACAGGCCTGACCCTGACCCATTGTTCAAAATCTTCCTTTAAAAATGAACAATTGTTGTCGCTCATATATTCCATAACGGTTTGATAAGCTTTGTGCAGTTCCTCAAATCTGCGGATGAGATCTTTATCATGACTGTCATTATCAGGATGGCAGGCTTTGCTCAATTCTTTATAGGATTTATTGATTTGAGGCAGGTCTGCTTTTTCAGGGAGATTTAATGTCTTCCTTGCATGGTCAAGGTCCTTGAAATCTCCTTTCTGAAGCACCAGGGTATAAAAGCTGTAAAACGGCAAAGGCCCAACAATTCTGAAATCAATTTTACCTTCAAAATGCCGGTCAAGATCTTCAACTGTTTTTTCAAAGATCAGATGATCTTTTTTGTGGATTAAAAAGGCAAGGCTTGCAATCATTGAATCCTGGGTGATATCATTTGTAATGATATCGGCTGACAAATATGACAGACGGTTCAAAATAACCTTTCTAAAAGCATTCCGTTTTTCATCAAGTACGGAATTTACCATTTTTCCAAGTTTTATCTGTGCTTCGTAAAAATCCGGTGTTGGCCCCGGCTGTACATTTTCTTTAAATTGTTTGATGGACGGGAGTTCCCTGATTTCATCAAAGACCTGGTTAAAATTTTTAAACCCGGCCATTAAATCCAGCTCCATCATATCTTGTAATAATGTAAATTTTTTCCTGATCCGGTCATAGCTGTTTGTAAATATTTTTTTAATCTGATCCTGATTTTCAATCATTGTACCGAATTTAAAAGGGATAATGCAGTATTCTGCCATTATCTTTTCAATTGCCTGATGATGCTGTTTTAAATATTGCAAAAACTCTTCCCTGGGCAATGAAGAGAAATCAGTCATTTTAAAATCGCTTATGGCCAAAGAAAGGCTGCCGCGATTTTTAAAATAGACATCCTGGCCGTCAAGCCCTTTACAAGTAAAATTCTGCCCGGATTCTGAAAAGATGAATCCGTATAAATATAGCCTTTTATTCATCTTGTCTGTCCTTTTTTAATGGCATATTCAAAATGCTTCATTGAAATACTGAATTTTGTATGATCCTCAGTGCCTTTTTTGATAAATTCCTTTATGGCCGTCATGGCGGCTGTATTACAGATAAATTCGATATCAGCCCCTTTCAGTTTGTCTGTCTCATCGGCAAGACGGTCAAAGTCTATGTTTTTTCCCAGGGGTTTATTTCTTGTGTGGACTTTAAATATCTCTTTCCTGGCATTTTTATCAGGATTTTTCAGTTCAATCTGGAAATCAAACCTTCCTGATCTCAGCATTGCCGCATCAATCATATCAATCCTGTTGGTGGCGGCCAGGATAAGAATGCCTTTCAGCTCTTCTATTCCGTCCATTTCACTTAAAAACTGGCTGATGACGCGGTCTGTTGCTGCTGAAGAGCCAAACGCCCCCCTTTTGGGTGTAAGGCTGTCTATTTCATCAAAAAAGACAACACAGGGAGATGCCTGTCTTGCTTTTTTAAAAATCTGCCGGATACCTTTTTCACTATCCCCCACCCACCTTGATAAAAGCTCAGGCCCTTTTATGGAAATGAAATTTACACCGGATTCTGTTGCCACAGCCTTGGCAAGCAGGGTTTTGCCTGTGCCTGGCTCTCCATGAAACAAAATTCCCCGGGCAGGCCGGGTGTTGGCAAAATCAAAAAGGGAGGCGTATTTCAACGGCCATTCAACCGTCTCTTTTAAAAGACTTTTTACATCCTCAAGTCCTCCTACATCCGTCCATTTCACATTGGGCACTTCAGAAAAGACTTCTCTGATTGCAGAGGGTTCAATTTCTGTCATGGCTTCCAGGAAATCACCCATGGTCACCTTGAGATCAAGCAGGCTGTCAATGGGAATCTCTTGTTGTTCCAAATCAAAGGTCGGGAAAAATGTCCTGAGGCAGACCATGGCCGCTTCCCTGCAGAGAGCTTCGATGTCGGCCCCCACATAGCCGTGGGTAATTTCGGAAAGTTTTGCCAGATCGACATCTTCGGAAAGCGGCATGCCATGGGTATGGATATTCAATATCTTGTACCGTCCGTTCCTGTCCGGGATACTGATTTCTATTTCCCTGTCAAACCGGCCAGGCCGGCGCAAAGCAGGATCAATGACATTGGGAATATTGGTGGCACCGATTACGATGACCTGGCCTCTGGAGGAAAGACCGTCCATTAAGGCCAGGAGCTGGGCAACCACTCTTTTTTCAACCTGTTTTTCACCCCCCATGTCTTCACGCTTCGGGGCTAATGCGTCAATCTCGTCAAAAAATATTATGGCAGGCGCGGAAGCTGAGGCTTTTTCAAAGATTTTTCTTAAATTTGCCTCGCTTTCCCCATAGAATTTAGCCATGATTTCAGGCCCGGTTAAATGCTGGAAATTCGCATCGGTCTCATTTGCCACAGCCCTTGCGATCAATGTTTTGCCGCAGCCCGGAGGTCCGTGGAGAAGAACTCCCTTGGGAGGGTCGATCCCCAGTTTTTCAAAAACCTGGGGGTATTTTAAAGGCAGTTCGATCATCTCCCTGATACGATGGATTTCTTTGCCTAACCCGCCTATATCTTCATATGAAACCCTGGATGATTTGAACTCGGCTTTTTCTTCTTTTATCTCAATGACTGTGTCAGGTTTGATAATTACAATACCTTCCGGTTTTGTTGCCGTTATTTTAAAATCACGGGTTTTTGCCCCGAATAATTTTGCCCTGACAATATCGCCGTTAACCAGGGGAATCCCTTCCAGGAGGGTGCCGATATATTTGCTGTCAAAGGAGCTGGCCTGTGTAAGAGGGGTAACGGATATTTTTCTGGCCGGTTCGCATGATGTTTTTTCAATTACGACTTTTTCACCCAGCCCGGCCTGGGCATTATCCCTTGTAATACCGTCCAGCCGGACCAGATCCTTATCCCGGTCTTCCATATATGCAGGCATGACTTTGGCCGCAGTCACTCTTTTGCCTTTGACCTTTACAACATCGCCCACCTCTGCACCGATTTTTTTAAAATCACCTGGATCAAGCCGGATGATCCCCCTGCCTGTATCCTTTGAATTGGCCTCAATTATCTTTAATGTAACGGATTTTATATCCATTCCAGGTCACCTTATCCCATGAGAATAATAACAATTTAAGATCACCCTAATCTGTCTTGGCCGTTATCGCCAGAACCCCGTTTTTATAGGACCATTCAATATTTTCCTGTTTGACGGCTTTTGATAAAAGCACTTCTTTTTGATAGGTTCTCTTGTTGGTGCAGGCATTAATGATGATAATGTCATCTTTGGCTTCCACCACAATATCCTTCTGGTCAATACCCGGCATTTCCGCAATGATCTGGGTTGTTCCCTTTTCTTCAAAAAGGTCTATGATGGGTTCCCTGACTTCTTCAACAACCGGGCCGCCCGGTGTTTTCCTGATATTGCCGAAAGACTGGACAAAGGGCCTGCCGTCTTTTAAGGTCCGGACATTTATTCCATAGACACCTTTGATATCGTTTAACCCTTTTATCTTTTCAAGATTGCCGAAATTTATTTCACCGGTTTTTTTAAATTCCTGGCTTTTTTCCGCAAAAGCGGCGGCTGTATCGATAAGATTGCTAAGGCCTTTTAAAAGCCCTGAAAATCCGAATTCACCGGCTGTCTCTTCCTTATTTTTCTTTTTTGCCATTGAGATCTCCTTTACGTTATTTCAATGTTAACGAAATTAAAAGGGGGTATGGGTCCCACATATTTGAAAAAAAACCGGTTTTCATATTCTGCCGCCAGATCGTTAATGGTATTGTCAAATTCTTTTTCATGGGTCCTGTCAATCAGGCAGGCAAGGTTCAAAAGCATTGAATCACCGGCTGTATCGTTTTCTTTTACATCCACTGAAATGCGTTTTAATCTTCTTGTAATAATTTCTTTTTCATCTTGTTTCTTTTTAACCAGATCTTTTTGAACTTCTCTTCCTGCCTCGATCTTAATATCCTGATCAAGGCCTGCGATATTTGATTTAAGCTTTTTGATCAGTTTATTGGCAGAAGATATTTCACCGAATATTGCATCCATATCCTTCCATACCACCTTTAACCCCATTTCGATCTTATTGTCCATCTCCCTTAAAAGCCGCTTGAACTCAGGATACCTTCTTCGAAGAAGATTTCTGATCTCTTCCAAGGTTGAAGCAATGGTACAGAACCGGACCGGCAGGACAGTGTAGTCTTTCATGACCTGTTCAATGACCTTTTCATGATCCATTAGGTTTTCCCTGTTAATCACGTACTTGGACATAAGGGTGTCACTTATTACAGCAGAGATACCATTATAACAAAGGGTTGAAACCAGATCCTTTCTGTTTCCGATTCCGATTGTACCAAAATTACGGTCATATTTTTCTTCAATAATACAGTATATATATTTGCCGACCTGAGACATGGACCCGCCTTTTAATTTTTAAAGATTACAATCCCTGTGATTTATCTGAATGGCTCATATCAGTATTTAAATGTCATCCTCTTGATTGTTTCAACCTCCTTGACTAAAGCAGCGGCGGTCGCCGGGGGGGACAAAAAACCGATATCCTCACCGACATCCCTGCCCATGAGAGCGATTGCCTTGTCAAGGGATGCAAGCTCTTTGTCTATCTCATAAATTCTATCGCTCAGATTGGCTCTTTCCTGTTTTAACCGGGAGCGGTGCTTGTCCATAATGAATATTTCCAGGTAACTTGATTTAACAGGCCTGGATTTTGTTGTAAGGTTGTGCTTGATCGGAGTTTTTATCCCTGAATAACCTCTTCTGATACTTTTTTTAATATGAGGTGAGTTAGACATGGGAATCTCCTTTATAAATATCATTGCAATACTGGTCGATCAGTTTTAAAAGCACCTGCCTTACCCTTTCCTTGTTTGACTTGCTGCCGATACGGCTTGTTTCCGAAGAGAGGATGTCAAAGCAGATCTGGCGGAAGGTTTTATCATCCTTATGGACTTTTGCATTAAATACCTTAACGGATTTGGCGATCATCAGGCATCCCCGGATGGTGGGGGAAAACTCAAAAACATCGGAATCCCTTAACCCCCTGACAACACTTATAATCTTTTTTGTATCCGGATAAGTCAAGCCTGATTTGCCCTGGACAATTCCGATTTCAGTCTCGCTGTCAAAACATTCAAGGTCAATGGTGACCATACGGTCCCTTAACGCATCCTGGCTGCGGTGGACACCGGCATATTCTTCAGGGTTGCTTGTGAAAAGGGCGGTGAAATCAGGGTGAACCTTTATATAATTGGAATTCCCATGACTTGTAGTCGGAATATCCAGCATTTTCTCCTGGAGAACCGACAACAGGACATTGTTTGCCTCAGGTCTGGAGCGGGTATATTCATCATAAAGGAGTGTAAAACCGAATTTGCATGCCATGGTTAACCGGTTATCAACCCATAATTTACTCATATTTTCTTCTGTCTTAAGAACGGTATGAATAAAATTATCCCTGATTTTGCGAATATTGTAACCTTGTTCACTTCCTATCAGATCAGAGGTTGAAAACTCCTCATCCCCATGGATAAGAATAAGAGGACGCCCTATCCTGGCAGCGATATGAACTGCAAGAGTTGTCTTCCCCGTACCTGAAATACCTCGTAAATGAACCGGGAAACCCGCTTTAATATAGCCTAAAGCCCTGTTGGTAATGTCTTTGACATATTCTGTTTCCACAAAATCCGGCATGGAGACGGGTTCCAGAACTGTGCTTGCAATTGCTGTTGACATTGTAACTCCTTTGTAATTTGTTTTTTAAACAATGAGAAAACATCCTTTTTGCAAATCCATGCTCCCCTGGGATTGTTCAGGACCGGGATATAAAATCCCGGTCCTGATTTTCTTATGATGTAAAATACAAGGCCCCTTCTTTTTTGATCTGGTTGCTTTCCAGGAGATCACGCATAACAGGGATAAGCAGCCGCCATTGTTCGATATCCAGCAATTCTGCCAGCTGGGTCATTTTAAGGCCTTCCGAATAATCGGATAAGGTACTCATAACCTTTTCTTTTATAGGGCCGTTCTCATATCCGGCCTCGGCTTCAATTTCCCAATCGGGAAGCATTTGCCCCTCCGGCTCTTCACTGGTGTCATCCTCCTTGTCCTTTTCCGGCCCGGCATCCTCCTGAATTACCGGGTGGTCATTCAGGCTGACACCGGAAAGGACTTTTTCCCATGCAGATGACATGGCGGAGAGTTCAGTCTTTACAGATTTTAAAAAATCATTCACACTTGATTTCCTGCCTTTTTCATTTACCTTGATATCTGAAACAAAGGTTTTGAGAAATGATGAAAGCTCATCTCCCATTTTTTTCTGATAATTACGGATCTGTTTTAAACTGGTTTGTACATCTTCCTGCATCCTTCCGATTTCGCTTTTTATGGTCTGGATTCCTTCAAGGCGGTACGCTTTGTCTTCTTTCGCATCTGCCATACGATCTGTTTCATAATCCTTCAGATCCGATCTGAGTGCATTTTTTAATTCCCTGATAGAATCTGAGCGGTTATTATGATCGATTGCCGTTTTTTTCCGGCGTTCTTTTGCCGTCATGTCAAGGCTGGTTCTATCCTTATCCAACTGCCGGTGTAAGGTCTGGGCCATTTCTTTCCGGTTCCCGGCAATTGATTTTAATAAACTCACCGACTCATGCCTTAACCCTCTGGTATCCTCTTTGATCCTGCCAAAATTTTCCTTCAGGCTGTTCATTAATACCATACGGTCATTTTTCGCATTTGCAATCTGATTTACCAACCCTTCTAAATCTTTGGATGCTGACATTTTTTTTCTCCTTTTAACCTTGAAAAGACATGCTTAAAGCAAGGCCTGGTGAGCCGGTGAAGGGCAGTTAACAACCTCCATAGCGCCAAAGGATATCTTTTATTGTTTTTAAATGCGAATCTGATATTTATTCAGATTGGCAGCCATCTTTATTGATAGTTAATGCTTACAATTTTCTGCCACTGGTCATTCACCCTGTTCCTGACAAGATCAAAATCATCCAGTAAATTAAACAGATTCCGGTTGCCTTCACCCTGCTGTGTACGGATGGCTTTGAGCATTGCCTTGTAATCTTTAATCCTGACGGCTTCACCTTTTTCCAGTAATTTTTTTAAACCTGTTTTCAATTCTTCCTGTTCGACCTGAATCTGTTTCAATGTCCTGACGATATCATTTTCCCTTTTTTTCTGCCGTGTCAGCATATCGTCGAGAAGGGCTTCAATATCATGGGTCGAATCATGGCTTTCAGCTGTAATGAGATCTCTTAACGACAATATCATCCCCTGCTCCTCTTCCTGAAAATGAGACAGGCTCAGGATGGCTTCATTTTCAATCTTCCGGTGATGATCAAGAATATCCCGGATCATGAAATCAAAATCTTTTCGCCTGAGGCTCTGGGAGTTCGTCAGGTTGATCCTGAGGCGATTCATCATATCGTCAAGTTCGGACTGGAAAGAATGAAGGAGATTGCCCGCCTGGATCATTAACGAACAAACAGTGTCTACCCTGATCTCATAGGAATCGACAATACTTGCCGCCAATACTCTCAATTGTTCTACATCATTTAATTTTTCTAGGGAGTTCATGAAATCACCTTCCGGTCAAAAAAAACCCCAAACATATCGGACAACAACGGGTTGTAAAATTAAGGGAGTTTTGTCAGATACGTTTGGGGTTTTATCAATACCCCGGAGATTTCAGATATGCTCAAGATGATAACTTTTTATTAAAGGGGTTCCACACCTTTAATTATCCCAAGGATACCTGCCAATCTCCCTTTATGAGGTTAGGCTTCAGCCTGGTGCGTCAGGCCTACCGCTTCGGCATATTTCAGATAGGTTTCGACGCCTGCCAGAACCACTCTTGCTTCAATCGCCAGAAGTTCGATACCTACAAGAGATACCCTTGCCCAGGCATCAATAACAACGCCTTTGTCAAGGATACGGTCAATAACTTCCACTAAACTTGAAGATGCATTTGTTTTTTCAACAGCCATGGTAAATCTCCTTTTTTAAAGAATTAATAAAGTATGATTTTTAAGATACCTTTTGTGTTTCAGGCATAGCCAATTGATCACCTCCTTTCCCTGGCATGCATTTGACAATCCAGATTTTTTTTATCTGAACGTTTTTCGGTTAATTTGCGAATGTATCACTTCCTTAACAGAATTTATTAACTAAGGTGTCATAAATAGAAGTACGAGAGAAAATATTAACCGTGATTTTATAATAGATCGTTTAATCCTGGATTGATATAGGGTGAACACCTGAAAGTGTTTTTTAAAACACCTGGTATTGATTAAAAAAAACCCTGGTATTTGTAAAAAAAAACCCTGGTACTGGCTTTGATTCTCATAGGGGAGTCTCTTATAAAAACAGGATCAGGGATAATGAATTTTTCCGGATTGAATTTTGGATGAGTATATATTGGCGGGGTTCTGAGCTTTGTTTATTCTTTTATCGTCAATCCTTTTTGGAGGGCATATTGCACCAGTCCGGCCGTTTTCTGGATATTGAGTTTCTTTTTTATCTGTGTCCGGTGGGTTTCAATGGTTTTGATACTCACACATAAAATCTTGGCGGCTTCCCGGTTTGTATATCCTTCTGCCAATAGCTGCAGGACTTCCGATTGCCGGCTGGTCAGCTCTTTTTCACTGCTGTTCTCGATATTTCCCGATATTGTGACTGTCTGGCGCAGATATTCATTAATCAGGGTTTTTGAGATAGAAGAGCTGAGATAGGATCTTCCTTTATGGACTTCGTGAATTGCAGTAACCAGATCCAGGGGTGCTGCCCTTTTAACAAGATATCCCGAAGCCCCGGACTTAAGTGCCTGCAGGACATACTCTTCGTTTGTGTGTACGGTCAGGATGATGATTTCTATCCCGGGACAGGATTTTTTAAGCTGACGGGAAGCCTCTATCCCGTTAAGAATAGGCATTCCTATATCCATCACCACAACATCAGGGTTTGTTTCTTCAGCTTTAATGACCGCATCCCTGCCGTTTTCCGCCTCAGCAACAACATCGATACCGGGTTCTTTTTCGAGAAGTGCACAAAGCCCTTTACGAACGATGGTATGATCTTCTGCAAGTAATACTTTTATTACATCCATGATAACTCCATTCTTCCGGATATTTATAAAAACCGTTACGATTTAAGGATAAGGGCAGGTTCAAGAAAATAGTATTAAATCACTCTAAAGAATTAAATATGAAACCTCAATAGCATTTTTAAATATTTATTGACTTTGATCTGCTTTCTATATACTCAAAAGAATAAAACCCTTTACTTTAATTATAAAAAACATGGAAAATACCCTGGAAACTGAAAATCGGCTTCGTTTTCTTACATGCCGGCTGATAGAAACAAGGGAAAATGAATGCAAGCGGATTGCCCTTGAGCTGCATGATGAAATGGGGCAGGCGCTGACAGCCGCAAGCTTCAACCTTAGCCGTCTTCGAAATGATATTCCTGAGTCTTGCCGGGAACTCCTGGCAGACACTGTTTCCATTGTGGATAATTTGTCGGATCAGATTCGAAACCTTTCCCTTGATCTGAGACCGAGCATGCTTGATGACCTTGGCCTTATTCCGACAGTGCGCTGGTATTTGAACAGATTCACTAAAAGGACAGGAATAAAAACTGCTTTGAAAACCGTCGGGCTTGATGATTACAGAAATGAAACCCTGGAGATAACAATCTACAGAGTTGTGCAAGAGTCATTAAATAATGTTTTAAAACATGCAATGGCAAAAAACGTCGAGATATCCCTTAAACATGAAAATTCCCGATTCACAGGGTTTATCCAGGATGACGGCAGGGGATTCGATATAAATAAAATCTTTGAGGCAAATGATAATAAACATGTCGGTCTTCTCAGCATGAAAGAAAGACTTTTTTTATTGGGCGGAACCTTTGAGATTCAATCCGGTAAAGCCAGGGGAACCCGTATAAATATTGAAATACCCTTGAGTTTTGTGCACAAGGAATGACCAAGCGCACTCAGAATTTCAAATATCATGCTTTAATATTCTGATACATATAATCAAATGATATCAAGACTGAATCCGTATCCGGTACCGTAAACGGAATGGATCACTTCTTTTCCAGGCATCCGCAAAGCCGGGCCCTGCAATTCTGATTTTCCCGGTATCATAAAGCGCTATTTCCGCATGAAGGGGTAATGGTTTGGGAGGCAGTCCGGGTCCATCCGGGGGAAAAGGACGGTCAGGGTGAATACCTGGACCTTGACGGCCATGAAAGGGCGGAACAATTTCTTTGTTTCTTAAAGCGGTTTGAGTGAACCGGTCAAAAGAGCCTGGATGATGTCTGAACAATTTGGGCTATTGATAAAAATTATCAAAATGTTATAATTTTTCTTGTTTCTGTTTAACAAGAAGGGGTCGCCATGAACAATGAGCTGAATGAGGCCATGGCTCAGGGAAAGCCGATTGAACGCCGGATACAAAAGACGATTCTTGTTGTTGATGATACGCCGGGCAATATCGATATGATGCTTAATATCCTTAAGGAATATGATGTCATTCCCGCCACCTCGGGAGAAGAAGCGCTCTTTCTTCTGGAAAATGAAACAGTGGATATGATATTGCTTGATATCATGATGCCGTCCATGGACGGCTTTGAAGTGTGCAGCCGGCTTAAGGCCAATGAAGCAACCCGGGAAATACCGGTCATCTTTATTACTGCCAAAAACGACCTGGACAGCATTGAAAAAGCCTATGATGCAGGCGGGGTGGATTATGTGACCAAACCGTTCAGGCCAAGGGAGCTTATGGCCAGGGTGAAGACCCATCTCCATCTGCGCGAGGTAATCGGCAAACTTGATTATCTGGCGACCCATGACAGCCTTACCGGACTCTACAACCGCAGAAAATTTTTCGAACTGGGCCGGAAACTGTACAACTCCAGCAAAAGCACGGTTTCTGCGGTAATCATCGATATCGATCATTTTAAACGGATTAATGACTGCCACGGCCACCATTCCGGAGACCTGGTTTTAAAGGCTGTTACAAAGACCATCGGCGCCCTGCTGCCAAAGCAATCGGTCCTTGGCCGTGTCGGTGGTGAAGAATTTGCCGCACTGATCGATGCCTGCACCATGGATGATGTGAAACAGCTCATTGATATTATCCGGATTACCGTTTCAGAGCTGATTATATCCATTGGCGGCGGTGCCGGTCTTTCATGCACCATCAGCAGCGGTGTTGCCCGCACCGGGGATGGGGTTGCATCATTGGATGATTTGCTGAAAAAGGCGGATGCAGCATTATACGAGGCAAAACAAAGCGGACGCAACCGAACCATATTCAGACAAAGCGATACATGCACCCGTCAGTTACCGGATGAATGAAACCATACAATCTTCAGACCAAAAAAAGGGGGGAAACAAGATGTCCATTGCCGAATTTTACAAAATCAAACGTGCAGAGGTTGTTTCACCTGATCCTGTTGAAGCGGTACACTCCCTGTCCGGTCAGCTTCATAAAGATGACATCGCAGGGGTGATCTTTTTTTGCTCCTCCAGCTATGATCAGGATGCCTTGGCAGCCGAATTCAGAGCCAGGTTTGACTGTCCTGTGGCAGGTTGCACAACCGCAGGGGAAATCGGAACCAGATACCAGGAAAACGGAATCGTGGCGGTCAGTTTCGGGAAGTCTGATTTTTGTCTTCATCCGGTCCTGATTCCTTCCATGGCCGGATTCGACGCAAAAGCCTCCTTTGAGATGGCTGACAAAGTCCGGGGGCAGCTTGAATTTTCCCAGGATCTTGATCCTGACGCGATGTTTGCCATGGTTCTCCTTGACGGTCTTTCGGTGATGGAAGAACCGGTGACGGCCTATATTCATGCCGCCCTCAAGGGTGTTCCCCTGATCGGCGGATCGGCCGGCGACAGCCTCAAGTTCAGGGAGACCCGGGTATTTGCAGACGGACGGTTTTACACCGGTGCCGGTGTTTTTATCATGATCGAATCCAGGCTGCCCTTCAAAACCTTCAAACTCCAGCATTTTGAACCCTCTGATAAAGACCTGGTCATTACCGAAGCCGATCCCAAGACCCGGGTCGTGTCTGAAATCGACGGCGCTCCGGCGGCCGAGGAGTATGCGAGTATCCTGGGGCTTAAGATCCAGGAATTGTCACCCCAGGTGTTTGCCCGGTACCCTGTTATGCTTGAGATCGGAGACCAATGGTATGTCCGCTCCATCCAGAAGGTTAATCCTGACGGCAGCCTTACCTTTTTCTGCGCTATTGACAACGGGCTGGTACTCACGGTGGCCAGGGGAGTCGGGTTTGTGGAAACCCTGGAGGCGGCTATTGATAAGCTGGCTGCCGAATTCTCGACCATCCTGTGCACCATCGGGTGTGATTGCATCCTGCGCCGCCTGGAACTGACCGAGACCGGTAAAACCGCCAGGGCCGAAGCTGCCCTGGCCCGGCTGAACTTCGTGGGTTTCAGCACCTTTGGTGAACAGTTCAACGCCATTCATGTCAATCAGACGCTGACGGGTGTGGTCATAGGAGAGAAATAACCCATGTCCGGAATGGAAGAACTGGAAAAACTGGTTGCAGATCTTGAGAAAAAACTCCGGAACCAGGAGAAGATCAATCATGCCCTGAAGGATCGCGTCAAACGAAGCGTCAGGTCTACAGGGGATTCCTATTCCATGTTTGAAAGCAATATCCTGCTCCAGGATGCGGTCCATAAAAAAACCAGGGAATTGGAAAAAGCCATTGTCGCAGCCACTGCGTCCACCCGGGCCAAGAGTGAATTTCTGGCCAATATGAGCCATGAGATCCGCACACCCATGAATGCCATCACAGGCATGGCCTATTTATTAAAGCAAACCGATCCGACCCCCCGGCAGCATGACTATATTACCAAAATTGAAACTTCTGCCTATGCTCTTTTAAGAATCATCAACGATATCCTGGATATTTCAAAAATTGAGGCCGGCAGGCTGGATATCGAGGCCATTGATTTCAATCTCCACAAAGTGATCGAAGACGTTACCATGCTGGTGGAAATGAATGCGGCAGAAAAAAATCTTGATTTTGTTGTCTCCTATGAAAACGATATCAACATGGATCTTTACGGCGACCCCTTACGGCTGGCTCAGATTCTGACCAACCTGGTGAACAATGCCGTAAAATTCACGGCAGAAGGCGAGGTGGGCGTCTATGTCCGGAGCCTTGCAAAGGACCGGTTCCGCTTTGAAGTGAGAGACACGGGCATCGGCCTGACAGAAGAGCAGCAAAAAAGGCTGTTTAAATCCTTTAGCCAGGCTGATGCCGGCACCACCCGAAAATATGGCGGTACCGGACTGGGGCTGTCTATCTGCAGGCATCTGGTGGAACTGATGAACGGCCGGATATGGGTGGAAAGTGAGTATGGCAAAGGAAGTTCATTTATTTTTGAAATTACCCTGAAGGAACATGATAAACCCAAAAGAGAAACCGGACGGTTTGCTGATAAGCGGGTTCTCATTGTCGACGACACGCCGTCGTGGCAGAAAATACTGAAGAACATGTTGAAGCAGTTCTCCGTCCATGCCGATGTTGCAGGAAGCGGCGAGGAAGCCGTCACCATGGCCGGAAGCCGGGAAAAGCCCTATGACCTGATATTGATGGACTGGCGCATGCCCGGGATGGACGGACTCAGGGCCGCCGAACTGATCCGGGAACACTGTAAATCCATGCCGCCGACCATTATCATGGTCTCGGCCTTTCATCAGGAGACCCTGCAGCACGCTGCCAAAAAACAGGGGATTGATATCTACCTGCATAAACCTGTCAATCCATCTACCCTGTATGATATTATTACGGATTTTTTGGGAACCGGTATTGTCAGGGATTACCGGCATAAGGCAGAGAGTCATTCCCTGAAAAAAAAGCTTACCACGCTCAAAGGCAGCACCCTGCTGCTTGCCGAAGACAACCCCCTGAACCGTGAGATTATCTGCGGCATGCTGGATCAAAGCGGTATCATCATCACGGAGGCACGCAATGGAAAAGAAGCTGTGGACATGTACCAGGCAGCCCCGGAAAATTATGAGCTGATCCTGATGGATCTTCAAATGCCGGTCATGGACGGTTATGATGCTGCAAAAGAAATACGCAGGATTGATCCAAAGGTTCCCATCATTGCCGTCAGTGCCAATGCAATGACCAGCGATATTGAAAAAACCAGGCAATACGGGATGAATGAACATCTCAACAAACCCGTTGATGTGGAAAAATTTTTTTCAGTGCTCCTTGCCTACATCCCTCAAAAATGCCCTGAAGCCCAGGCAGACGGCCAGGCAGATAATCAGGCGGATGCAGGGCCGGCGGCAGGGAACCTGCCCGGGTTTGAGTCTGTTGATACAATAGCCGGACTGAAATATATGATGGGAGATGCAGATCTTTATGCCAGAATACTCGGGGATTTTTCTGAAAATTATGATGGGATTGCCGAAAAACTCAGTCACTGCATCAGTCATGACAAAGAGGAAGCAAAGCGGATTGTCCATACGATAAAAGGCCTCAGTGCCGGTATTGGTGCAAAAAGCCTCCATGAGGCTGCCGTCAGGTTTGATGAATCACTGGCTCCTGATTTTTTTGATCCTTTTATCAGAGAGCTTGAAAGGGTTGTTGATGAGATAAAAGAAAGCGCAATACAAAGGAATGATCCGCCATTGGCGGTGAATAAGAAAAAGCCCATGTCCGAAACCCGGCGTGATGCATTGATGCAAAAGCTTGTCCTTGCTGTGAAAAGGCACAGGCCCCAGCTCATCGGGCCGGTGCTGGAGGAGCTGAACGCCTGTCATCTTAAGGATGCTGACATCCAGTTGCTCAAGGAAATCATCCCGCTGGTAAAACAGTATAAATTCAAGGACGCACTGGATATATTGGCCCAAAAACTATTGCCATGATTTTTGCTCTTTGTTCTTTTTCATTTTTATGTACCAGGTTTCACTGCCATAGAGCTTGTCGCTGCATTCAGGGCACATGCTGTGGCTGAACGTAGCTTTTGAGTGCTGTTGGATATAATTTTCGACCTGATTCCAATAGCCTTGATCATCCCGGATTTTTTTGCAATTGGAGCAAATAGGGATAAAACCCTGCAATATTTTAATTTCTGACAGCGTATTTTTTAATTGGGTAATTAGTTTTTCCTTTTCAGCTTCTGTTGCCTTTCGTTCCTCAATCTCTTTCTCAAGTTCTGCGGTCCGTTGCTTAACCTGCAGGTCAAGGGACTCATTCTGGTTTAATATCCTATGTGTGAGTTCTTCGTTCTCGCTGAAAACGGTATTAATTATTTCAAACCAGGCTTTCCAGGCTTTTGGAATTTTGCTTTCTTTCAGTATGGGTGCATATCGTTTTTGACTCCTGTTGATGATATGTCTTACAAAATCTTTTGATGGCAAGATGAACTGTTTCTCCGTTATGACAAAAACGATGGCAATCAGAATCAGCAGCATGCCCAGCACAACCAACGGACCCGGGCCGATTAAATCTATCACGGAAGTTGCCATAGGCCTCGCCTTCTCATAATAAAGCACCTGCAAGGGTGCCTGGGTCAAATGACCGCCATATATGTTAAAGGAATGCAGCCGGATGAATTTTCCATCAGGCAGACGGCTCAATAAAAGGATAGAGGGTTTTAATTCCAGAGGAAGTATTTCATCCAGTGTTTTGGTTGCCTGATCTTTTGATGTTATGGCATCCGGATGGGCTAGCACCTGTCCCCTGTCGTTGATCAAACACATCACCCCCCGGTTTATGGCAAAATGTTTCACTATGGTGTTTAAAAAGTCAATCGTCAGATCGATGGCCACTGTTCCAAGGAACCGGCCATTGTCATAAATCGGGGCGGCACAGGTAGTCATGAGGCCCTTTCCGTATTCGTCAACGTAAACCTGGGTCCAGAATTTCTCCCTGTTCGGATTTCGTTCCGGAGTTCCGAGTGTATAGAATTCATGGGATAGGATTTCCTTTGAAAACCTGAAATCAGCGGATGATACCCAGGGATATATATTAATAAAATCGTTTTTCGAGGTATAATAAACCCATGCAACGTTTTTCAATGACTCAGATATCGTCCGAAATAAAGGGTTCAAGTTCAGAGCCATATGAATATCCCTGTAAAAATCATTGTCCCGATGTTCAATCGAACCTATCCCTGTTAAATTGCCGATCATATTTTCCTCTATCGGGAAATGAAATCCATCAAGGGTGTAAAAGCCCTGGTCCAGGACATCCTTTAAACAATCAAATTCAAAAGGCTGATTCAATCTACTGCCATGTCTTGATTGCATGAGGTTTGCTTCAGCCATGATTCGCATTCCATCAATACTGTCGGTAACATCGGAAAGCAGATGGTTCAGATAAACGATCTTTTCCTGAAATGCTCTTTCAAACATTGCTCTTTCATGTTTTTGAGCAGCAAAATATTGCCGGCCTGTCATGATAATCAAAACAATGAACAAAATGAAAAATGCCAGAAAAATAGATAACGACTGACGTTTGTGAAAACGACTCACCTGGCTTTCCATCAGGGATAAATCACCATTGCCTTTTATTCTGGCGTCTGTCGATTCTGATAAAGATACATTTTCTGAACCCATTATTTTTTTCTCAATAAAAGTATCGGTTAAACAACCTGCCCATCGCAAGCATAAGAACATTGATATGGTGATAAATAACATCCAAAATTGTCTGAAAAGATGAATATATCACATAATTTATAAAAAAGTGAGCCCTGGGATTGAAATAGACCATCGAGAACTCAGATTTTTTTTCTTGACTATGGTTTGATATCAAACTATAGTCGTTTCCCATGAAACCTGAAAAACAGATAGCCGCCCTGATCAGCCGGGTTCGATCCTCGATCAACCGTTTTTTGATCCAGGAACTGAAACAGAATGGCATAGAAGGTCTTGCTCCTTCCCACGGCGGGATTTTATTTCACCTTTTCAACAACGAGCAGGTGACGATGAAACAATTGGCAACAGCCGTTCGAAGGGATAAATCCACTGTGACCGCCCTGGTGGACAAACTGGTGGACAAAGGTTTTGCGCACAAAACAGTTTGTCCGGAAGACCAGCGGACATTTTATGTCCACCTGACCGAAAGGGGCAAATCTTTTCAGCCGGTATTTGAGCAGGTTTCAGAGCGGTTGATCAGCCGCATCTGGCAGGGAATTGATCCGGCTGACCAAAAAGAAGTGATTCGTATTCTTCATCAGATCGAATCTAATTTCAGGTAATTTTTTTTAATTTATTGGTTTGATATCAAACCTTAAAAAAGGAGAAA
>Ga0156388_1199_pt1 | contig 29698 bp, 31 predicted proteins | sample RifOxyA3_FD_108032 | JGI IMG/M metagenome (GOLD analysis project Ga0156388, IMG submission 108032) | Desulfobacterales bacterium RIFOXYA12_FULL_46_15
CTCCATAATTCATTTTGTTTATTGTCTTTCTACTTCTATCATCATCCTCGTTCAAACAATGGGGTTGGGATTATATCCTGCTTTATTTTAAAATTCCCGGCAGCCACAAAGCAAGTTGCGGAAAAAGAAAAAGTAACAGCACATTAATATAAATAGGAATTAGAAACGGCAAAGAGCCTTTGACAATGGTTTCCATGGAATGCCACGGCACGACACCTTTCAATACAAAAAGGCTCAATCCGAAAGGAGGTGTAATGGTACTCTGTTCGCCTGCCAGTACATAAACAATGCCCCACCATACAGGATTAATATCAAGCCCGATGATAACAGGCATGATAAAGGGAAAGGTCAAAAACAGCATGGACCACGAATCAAAAAACATCCCCATGAAAAAATACATTACAAGAAACAATGTCATAATTCCGTATTTGCCAATGGGAAGAGCTATGACAAACTCCCGGATCATGGGAATAATCCCGGCAGAGTTGAATACATGAGACATCAGGGTGGACATGGCCATAATGAACAGGGAAAAAGAAGTTATCTTAACAGTGTCCAAGAGACTTTGCATTAAAATTGCAAAGGTCAGTTTACGATAAGCAATTGTAAGCAGAATACTTAAAAAGGCTCCCAGCCCGGCCGCTTCCGTCGGGGTCATAAAGCCTCCGAAGATGGCTCCCAGTACTCCCAAAATTACTCCCGCAAACGGCAATACATCCAAGATGGCTCTCAGCTTTACATTCAAGGGATATTTAACAGTCTCCGGTGCGAGTTCAGGATTCAGCTTAACCTGGATTATAATGGTTATAATGTATAAAACCGTCAGTGTGATACCCGGAATCAAGCCCGCGGCCAGAAGATCGACAATGGAAAGTCCCTGCCAGCTCCCATAAAGGATCAGCAGAATACTGGGGGGAATCAGGGGTGCCAGCACGGTTCCTGCTGCAATAGACCCCAGCGCAAGCTTGGGAGAGTATTTTTTTTCCTCCATCACCGGAAACGCTATTTTCCCGAATGTAGCTGTTGCTGCAATGGTGGAGCCGCACATGGCACCGAAAACGGCATTGCCGCAAATAACCGAGCAGGCAAGCCCTCCCGGAAGATTGCCTACCCATTTTTCAATGGCATTGAAAAGACTGGAATTAACCCCGGTATTTCCAAGGATGCCGCCCATAAAAATAAACAAAGGCAGGGCCGTGAGGGTAAAGGAATTAAGGGAACCAAAAGAAGTTTCTGCAAGCTGGCCGATGGGCTGGTCAACATACCACAAAAGCCCTATGACAGCGACAATACCAACAGACCAACCAATTTCAAGCCCTATAACCAATAAAAAGAAAAGCAAGCCTATCAACAATAGTGCAATGATTATTTCCGTACCCATCAATCATCCTCCCCGGAATTCTTTTCAGGACAATTTTTCAAGCTATTCAATGCCTTTAGTATTTCAGCGATAAATTGAATTAAAAGAAGTATTGATCCTATCAATAAAATTGATTGCGGATAGACAAGCCGGGTCCGCAGCCAACTGCCGCTCCGTGCTTCAAAAAGCAGTGAATCCTGTAACATATAATAACTTCCTGTGATAAGCGGACCACAAAAAACCGCTGCCATGATTAATGTTAGAAATCTGAGTCTGGTTCTTATTTTTTCCGGCAGCATATTTGTAATTAATTCTATTCTGACATGACCACCCTCCTTCCAGGTATAACCCAGCCCCATGAATGAAATGGAGATCAAAAGGTATCCGCCGAATTCATCAGCTATGGAAAGGGGAGATTTTAAAAAGTATCTGGCCAGAACTTCCACCATTACCATAGCCATTAATAAAAACACTAACCAGGCTTGGAGTTTGCCACTAAAAAAATCAGTTATTTTTTCAAGTATCTGTACAAATTTACCCATATTTACACCTTGATAATACTTTGTATAAGTAGCAGATAAAGTGTTTTATGCTCGTTTCTGAGTTAATCCCTTATAGGCCCTCCGGCAGAAACCGGAGGGCTACCTATTCAAAATTATTTTCCGTCAAAGGCCCTGTATTTTACCACAGCCTGCAGCACTGCATCACGGTTGCATTAAAATTCCAAAGGAATAAGCCTGTATTTTGACACAGCTGCTTTTACAGCTTTTAATAAGTCTGCTCTTTTAGATTTCCATGGGCCATCCACGTTTAACCATTCCTGTTCCACCAAATCCGCGCTTGTTTTTATTTGTGCTTGTTCACTGTCGGCAAATCGTGTTCGTTTTACTCCTGAAAGATCCACCGTATCAAGGCTCATAATATATTCAGCCGTTGTGGAAAGGCTTACCATCTGCTGCAGTTCCTGCCCCACTTGCATGACGATTGCCTGGAGGTCCTTGGGCAGGGAATCATATGATTCTTTATTGATGAGAGTGACAGCACTCCAGGTTGGAGATAAAGGAGTGGTGGTAAAACATTTTGCCACTTTCCCAAGACCGATGGAATACCCATACCCCAGACTGGTTAAAACCCCGTCGATGGTACCTGCCATCATTGCCGGGGCAAGTTCGGAACCGGCAATGGTTACAGGGCTTGCACCAAGCGCTGTGATTCCTTTAGTAGGCAGGTAACCGCCGACCCTTATCTTCATCCCTTTCAGATCGTTTAATGTTTTTATTTCCTTATTGCTCCAAATACCATTGGCAGGGTCCCATTGTGTGACAAACCAAAATTTCAAATTATATTTTGCCAGGGTTTCGTCATAAATTTTTTGAACGTCTTTATCACTATAAACTGCCAATTCTTCTGCAAGACCCTTAACCGGATCAGCGTCCACAATTCCGGGGATTTCTCCCCAGTTCCAAATGGGATATGTGCCTGAAAGCCAAGGCATTGCGATGTCTCCAACATCAGCTTTCCCTTTGGCTACAGCTTGAAAAAGCTCATCGGAAGGAAACATTTTAGAAATGATTTCCAGCTTGATACGCCCCTGGCTGCGTTCATGCAACAGCCGCTGCATCTCACCCTGAGGCCGATAGATTTGAGAAGCCCGAAACTTCGGACCCCAAATATCATTCCATGCAACTTTTAACTTATACACATTGTTATCAGCGCAAAAACCATTTGTTAATGTTGCCAATGTCACCAGTAAAACCGAAACCAATCCAATTAAACCGACTCTCTTTTTGTAAAGCATTTTGCCTCCTAAGTTTGTTAAGTTTAAGTACAGGGTGGACTATCTCCCATATAATTATCAATGATCCGATCAATCATTATTGACATTATTGATTAGTGGTTTCTTTTTTATAAGCCCTTTAAAAGCATTTTTATCCATACTTAAGATCAAATTGTCTATTGTCTACTATATACAATAGACAATTGTCAATAACAAAGAAAATATGTTTTAATAAAAACCGGAATTTTAACTATCGTGATTTTTTAGGCAGCAGGCTCTAAGAAGGTGAAAGGATAATAAATTATCCCGGATATCTTATTTTCTTTTTATAGTTCATTTGAAATGACCGTTACTACACTGAGTCATATAAAGATTCAATTAAGGAGTCTATATCATGCCGGGTAATATGTAAATGGGGCGCAAATCTAAGTGCATTGCCCCTCTGACTGATATAAATACCACGGCTTGAGAGCTCTTTGACCAGGTTCCCCTTATAGTGCTCCGGAAGCAATGCGCCAAACATATGTGAGCATCGGACGGATGCCCTGGGCAAAGAAAAACCTAATTGTGAAAGTTCCAAAGCAATTGCTTCATTAATTTTATCAAGTGAGTCAGATATGTTTTCAACTCCCCATTCCTTAATCTGTTCAAGCGCGGCAACAGCACCGGGAAGGATTGTGGGAGTGCATTTTTCACCCACATCAAACCTGCGGGCACCAGGCATATATGTATCTGAATAGTTGACCAGTGCAGCAAAGTTTTCTGCATTTTCACGCGCAAGCCAGGTTTCTTCAAGCGGGCGGGAATTGCGGCAACGTTCGGATACATAAAGCAAACTGAATCCATAAGGACATAAAAGCCATTTATAACCGGCAGCAACGAGAAAATCCGGCTGTATCGATTCTATGGAAAAAGGCATTGCCCCGAGCGTCTGGGTTGCATCAACGACTAAATAGGCATTGTTGTTGCGGCATGCTTTCCCAATTGGAGCCAAATCGATATATGCACCATTGGTCCAATGGCAGGTTGACAATGCGGCAACCTTTACACTGCCGGTCATAAAATTCAGGATCGAATCTGTCCAATTGCCGTCTTTTGGATAAGGAACCGTTATAATTTTTGCCCCGGTCTCCTGTGAAATACGTCTCCATGGCAATACATTACTTGGAAACTCCTCGGCAATCACCAGAATCTCATCCCCTCTTTGCAAACAAGGTTCAATCGCGCGTGCGGCTGTACTTATACCATAGCTGGCAGCGGGAACGACGGAAAATCCATTGCTGTCTCCACAAAACAGGTCAGAAGATAATTGGCGAATTGTTTCAGCATCATCAAAAAAACTTTTCACGGTTCGATCCCATGGGTGGCTTTTTAAATCAATTCCATGTTGCAGCCTTGCCTTAGATTCATTTAACAGAGGCGAATTATAGGCGCAATTGAAATATGCAATTTCTGCCGGAATATCAAACAGGTGTCTCTGGGAAGGCAATAAACTCATTTTCTTTTTCCTTTCTTATCATTAATCCTCCCCGGGATTATGCTGCAACCCGCCGGGGTTTGAACAGGGCCAGGAAATTGCCGCCCACCACAAGGAAGAGACCGGCAACAGCGTAGGCATTCCAGGTATAACCTTCAAAAAATGAGGACAGGACCAGGGCCACAACCGGGACGACCATGATGGCATAGGAGGCTTTGTCCGCACCAATGGAGCCGATGAGGGTGAGATAACTGTAAAAGGCGATGATGGAACCGAATACCGAGAGATATAAAAGGGAACTCATATAGGGAAGAGAGGCTGTAAAATTGAATTCTTTTCCCATGAACAGAGCGATGATGGTTAGAAGAAGCACACCATACCCCATACCAAATGCATTGGCCTGGATGACCGGGATCTTGTTTTTGGTGTTCCGGGCAGATGTGATATTGCCGAAAGAGGCCAGCAAAACGCTGACAAAACCTATGATAAGCCCGAAAAGACCTTTGTCGGAAAAATCAAAAGACTTTATTTCCGGCATGAAAATCAGAATGATACCGGCGATTCCGAGCGTTGCGCCGGCCACCATTTTCTTTTCTATGACTGTACCAAGGAAAAAAGAGCCGTTAACAATGTTTAAAAATACTATGGAGGAAAAAAGAACGGCCACAAGCCCGCTGGTCACATAAACCTCGGCCACGTAGACCAGCCAGTAGTTTACGGAAAATAAAAGTATTCCCAGAAGGGCCATGAACGAATGTTCTTTCAGGGAAAATTTCAGGGTCAGGCCTTTGACGCGGCAAAAAAACATCAAAAGGATGGAGGCAAGGGCAAACCGGTAAATCACCGATACCATGGGGTCCACAACCCCGAGTTGATATTTGATGGCAAGCCATGTAGAGCCCCAGACAACAATGGTGATGACATAGAGAATGATATTTTTCATTTGCTTTCCTTTTTTAATTGCTTTGATAATGCCCTGGTTCTTGCGTCAGCAAAGGCCTTGGCAGAGATAAGGACATCTTCCCGGGTTGTGGCCCAGGAGCAGACACTGATCCGGATCACGGATTTTCCCTGCCACACAGACCCTCCGCACCAGCAGATGCCGCCGGACTGGATTTCTGCAAGGACGGCCTGTGTCAGGGCATCATCCTCACAAGAGACCAGGACCTGGTTGAAATCAATTTCATTTAATATGGTAAATCCTTTTTTTTTAAGTGCTTCGGCAAAAGCCCTTGCATTGCCTCAGAGACTGATGATAAGGTTCTCAATTCCTTTTCTGCCGAAAAATTTCAAAGTGGCCCAAAGTTCCACCGATCTTGCCCTGCGGGACATTTCAGCCGTATAGAGCATGCCGTCCCGGTTTTTCCCGTACTGGATATAGGCCCCGGTGTTCTGAAGCGCAGACACAAGGGCAGCTTCATCCCGGCACAGCACAACACCGCAGTCATAGGGAGCGTTCAGGGTTTTGTGGGCATCCACAGACCAGGAGTCAGCCTTTTCAATACCGGCAGTGAGATGCTTTTTATTTTCAGAGCCTTTGGCCCAGAGCCCGAAGGCCCCATCAATATGAACCCAGGCACGGGCTTTGTGTGCCTTGTCACATATCTCGTGAAAAGGATCAAACCCGCCGGTATGGACATTTCCGGCCTGGGCAATGACCATGGTGGTTTCGTCCAGGACCGGCAGTTCTGAAGCTATCATTCTCCCCTGGCGGTCCGTCCTGACCCGGATAAGATCATCCAGACCGAACCCGAGAAGCGACAAGGTCTTGAAAACGGTGGAATGGGCCTCTTCCCCCAGGACTATTTTTATTTTGGGGGCATTAAACACCCCTTTTTTGTGGACATCCCACCCTGCCTGTTTCAAAAGAAAATTCCGGGCTGCGGCAAGTCCGCACAGGGTGGCTGCGGAAGTCCCGCTGACAAACCCGGCCTTGGTTTTTTCAGGCAATTCAAACAGGTCAACCAGCCATTTTTCGCAAATTGCCTCCAGGCAGGCTGCAATGGGTGAGATGACAAAGAGTCCTGCATTCTGGTCCCAGACATCGGAAAGCCATTTGGCTGCAATGGCTGCAGGGGTGACCCCGCCGTTGACAAACCCGAAATACCGGTTCCCGGTCTGGGCCACTGTGGCAGGCGACCCGTATTCGTGGAGGAGGGTAAGAATTTTTTCAGAATCCCCCATGTTTCCGGGTAAAGGTTCATCAAACACGGATAATTTTTCCAGTACACCGGGAGAGGGAAAAACCGGGCGGTCATGGATGGTATCCATATAATCATAGGCATAGGATTTTGCCTGTTCAAACAGGGCCTTGTTTTTAACCTGTGATCTGATGATGCTGCCTAAATTGTCTGTCATGATTTTTATCCTTCCAAATTCCTGTGGGTCAATCCTTTATTCATATTGATTTTTTTAAAAGTATATAATAAAAAAACCATAATAACAGACACAGAACTTATAAAAAACGATCATAACAGATAAAAGCGGGCTCATGACCTTATCCCAGAATTTCCAATATGTTGCCCTGGCTGATGAAATAGAGGCCGGCATCACAAACGGCCGGTTTGAACCGGGTGAAAAGCTGCCTTCCTTAAGAAAACTTCACCTCCAGATGGGCATAAGTATTTCCACGGTTCACCAGGCTTATATTGAACTTGAAAAAAGGGGCCGGGTGGAAGCAAAGGAAAAATCCGGCTTTTATGTCCGGGCACTGAACGGCAATCCCATGAAACGGCCTCCCCTGCTGAAAATAAAAACAGAACCCTGCCGGGTCATGGTCAATGACCTTGCAAAAACCATTAACCAGGATCTCCAGTCCGACGATATCCTGATGCTGGGGGCTGCTGTTCCGTCCAAAGACCTCATGCCCTTGAAACAATTGTCCAGAATAATGAAATCCATGCCGGCAGACTTTTTGCAACACCATATGTCCAATTATGATCTATGCGCCGGAAACGCCGATCTTCGGGATGCCCTTTCCAAAAGGATGCCGGGACCGGCTTTTTCCATATCTGCCGAAGATATCATCATCACCAGCGGCTGCCTGGATGCCGTAAGCCTCTGCCTTCGGTCCGTGGCAGGACCGGGGGATGCCGTTCTTGTGGAATCGCCCGCCTTTCATTTCTTTTTGCAGCTCATCGAAGACCTGAACATGTATGTGGTGGAGGTGCCGGGATGCCCGGAAACCGGGATGAATCCGGAAACCTTTAAAGAAGCCCTTGCCTCCCATAAAATAAAGGTCTGCATCCTGAACTCCAATTTCCAGAACCCCCTGGGATCGGTCATGTCTTCCAAAAACAAGGCCAGAATCCTTTCCATTGCAAAAGAATATGATGTCCCGATTATTGAAGATGATATTTACGGTGATCTGTTTTATGGAGACAAACGGCCCGCAACCTTTAAAAGCATGGATAAAACCGGTCTTGTGCTCTATTGCTCATCTTTTTCAAAAGCACTTGCGCCAGGCCTTAGAACCGGGTGGACCGTTCCGGGAAGATATAAGGATGCAGTGCTAAGGATGAAGCTTAATAACACCATTTCAAGCCCGGGCATCATCCAGTCCGTGATTGCCGAATTCATCAAAACCGGGGCCTATGACCGGCATTTGAGACAACTTCGAAACAAGCTGAAAAATCAGGCATCGGCCATGGCCATGGCCGTATCCAGGTATTTTCCAAAGGACACGCGGATTACTTTTCCCAGGGGCGGCATGTTTATCTGGGTTGAATTGAACAAAAAATATGACTCCCTTGAAATTTACCAGCAAGCCTACCAGAAAAAAATATCCATTCTTCCGGGAGTCCTGTGTTCTTCTTCTGACCGGTACAAAAATTGCCTGAGGATCAATTGCGGACTCAGATGGAGTCCCAGGCTTGAAAATGCAATCAAAACCATGGGTGAGATCATCAATCAACTTTCATGAAAGGAAAAACCAATGACCGGGTTTAAAGGATTTCCAAACGAGTTGCCCGAATTTTTGTCCCAGCTTCGAAAAAACAATACAACAGCATGGTTCCAGACCCATAAAGAAGACTATGAAACCTTTGTCAAAAACCCGTCAGAAGAATTTGTGTGTGCCATGGGAGAACACCTGCGGACCTTCTGCCCCGGCATCAATGCCATCCCCAGGGTCAACAAAAGCCTTTTCAGGATAAACCGGGATATCCGGTTCTCTGCCGACAAAAGCCCCTATAAAACAAACCTTGGAATATTATTCTGGGAAGGGCCGGGCAAAAGAATGGAAAGCTCAGGATTTTATTTTCATCTGGAGGGTGACCTGATGCTGCTCGGGTGCGGTCTCTATATCTTCCCCAAACCTGTTATGCACAAATTCAGGGAAACCATTATGGATAAAAAGAAAGGAAAGGAACTGCAAAAAATTATCGAGACCCTTATTTCCGGAGGCTATGGCATGGCCACAAAATACTATAAAAAAGTCCCCAAAGAGTTTTCCCCTTCATCGGATTTTCAAAAAGAATATCTCCTTTACAGCGGGCTTAGCACCTATATTGAATTTCCCATCCCTGACATTTTGTTTTCCCCGGGAATTATTGAATTCACCCGGCACCATTTTGAAACAATGAATCCTCTCCAGAGATGGATCGTTAAGCATTTGTAAAATTAACCAGGCATGCTTTATGGAGAACACCAACAAAGGGAAAAATCTGGTATCCTGTCGTTGATCAGTCAATTAATTGATAATTCGATGATTCCCGGAGAGCATGGCAGCTCTCCGGGAGAGTTTAGGCTATTTTTTAGTTGGGAATGGGGCAATACAACCACAGCCACAAACAACATTGGCTTCTACTGCTCTTTTTTCCGGTTTCTGCCACTTGGTTTTTTGAACCTTTTCCTGCTTTTCTTCCTGCTTTTCCTTTTTGTCAGCTTCCATGTTTCTCACCTCCTTTCATATTAAATTAACTTATTCACCTTGAACCATTGCTGCTTTACATACCTGACGGCAACGCGCATGATGAAATAAGAACACTCATATTTTCAGTGCAGCTTTGGCAATATCCTGTCTAAGCCACTCTGATGTTTTAAAATGGAGCGTTAGACCCCGGGCATCCCTGAACAAGCGTTCAACGATGTTGTTCTGGCAGTAGCCGTGACCGCCCATCAACTGTATCGCCTTGTTGGTGACCTCGATAGCCATTTCGGAAGCATACAGCTTTGCTTTGAATCCATTTAAAGCAACTGTGCCTGGTACTGCATCCGCTTCAGAGGCACATGCAGTAAGATAGGCATCTGCCGTCTCACTTCCAAGAATCATGTCGGAAAGTAAGAACTGAACCCCCTGATGGATTCCAATAGGTTGCCCTGCTATGGTCCTTTCTCTTGCGTGTTGGGTGGCTTTATCCAAAGCTGCCTTTGCTATTCCTATGGAAATAGCTGAAGCCCCATAAAAACCCCATCCGATAAGTGATTTCCCAATAACCTGAAGCCCACCTCCTTCATCGCCGATAAGGTTTTCTGCAGGAATCCTGCAGTCTTTAAAAAACATCTCTCTTGAGGATGTGCTCCTCAGTCCCATTTTTTCCTCAGCCTGACCAAAAGAGAGACCCGGCGTGCCTTTTTCAACCAGAAGTGTACTCATCCCGTTAAGACCCTTTTCAGGGTCTGTCCGCACCAGAGTCAGGTATGCATTTGCTTCGCCTCCGGAAGTGATAAAGAATTTGGACCCGTTTACAATATACGAGTCACCATCTTTTATTGCCTGAGTGGAGATAGCACCGGCATTACTGCCGGCATCCGGCTCATGGACGGCAACAGCTCCGAGAGCTTTACACTTTGATAAATCCGGGAGCCATTTTTTTTTCAAGCCATCATTGCCTGAGATTTCAATCGCCTTTGCCAGAACCACATGGGATATATATATGAGAGCAGTCGATGCACAGGCTTTAGCAAGCTCCTGCACTACCGATGTGAAAATGGCCCTCCCTTCTCCTAATCCGCCTTCTTTTTCGGAAAACACTAAAGCAGGTAACTCAACTTTCCCTATTGCACGGATGGCCTCCCAGGGAAAGGTTCCCTTTCGGTCAGATTCCGAGGCCTGGGGAGCAATTTGTTCTTTTGCTATTTTCCTGGCAAGTCTTATGATCTCTGCTTGTTGATTGTAATTTTTGTTTTTTTCGTTCATATTGATTCTCCTTGTTTAAGTTGTTAATCATTTAAGAAATTACTGAAATATAAAATTAAAAAAATTTATTCTTTGGCTAATTCTTCCATTCTGGACCTCACTTCTTGGAGTTCTCGTTGCAGCTCTTTCTCCCAGTTCTTGAGAAGATCTAATTTGTTTTCGGCTGTATCTAACTCGCCTTCACGAATTCGGCCCGTCCCCTTGCATCCGCATGAGCAGACTTTAGACAGAAGATCTTGACATTGCTCTAAAGCCTCTTCGTTTATTTTGTAGGGTATCCAGTATCCATTGCGCTCGCTGTACACTAAACCGGCATGCCGAAGGATCTTAAGGTGCTGCGAAACAGCGGAAGGAGAAATTTTGAGTGTTTCAGAAAGCTCGTTAACCCCTAACGGCCCGTTCTTTTTCAAAAGATCAATAATTTGTATTCGATTGTCAACACCAAGAACTTTGAACATCTCTGCTTGAGTAAGTATCATTATTACACCATATTTAAGTTATTCCTTAAATGCTAAATCAAAAACAAAGGAGTGTCAACATATTTTTTTAAAGTGTTCAATATATTTTAGCACTAACGAATCAGTCTGGCTCTTGCCAACTATTCCGTAATTACGGAATAGTTGGCAAGAGCCTCTTTTGTATTAGAATTGATGATTTTAAGAGAAACAGGGAAACCGTTGCCCCGGCCATGGTCAGCAGCCGGACAATCTTTGATAAAATTTCCCGCTTGATGCAATGCTATTTTACCGTTCAGCAATCCGCCAATTACACCTTCCAGCTCAAATACCATATATTTCTCAATGCTATAGATCAGGCGGCCATGATATTTCCCGACATTATGAATAATGAAATCGTTTATCAGTGGTGATTCGTTTGGTATATCCACTGCTTCGCCGGTGCCGAAATATTTTTTGTTCAGCCAGGTGCATTTCAGATAAAAGGGGCCAAAACTTTGCCCGCATGGTTTGGATATGGAAAGCAGATCTGCAAATCCTCCTTTTATTTTAAGTTTCAATTTCTTTTCCGCCTCGATGTATTCAACCCGGGCATCCCCATTGCTTTCACATTTTATGAGATGCCCGCATAGCTGTTTTGATTCTTTAGGAAGGCAATCATACCACCAGTTTATCACTTTATATAAAAGAATTGGATTGCCATCAATATAATAGTCTTCAGAGCAAAATGCATCATCATGATTAAGTAAAAAACATGATAAGACCAAAACAAAAATCAGGAAGCACTTCATAAAAAGGCTCTCATGAAAAAAGAGTCAGAATAAGATAATAGACCAGGGGCATAAAGACCGCCGGAAGTATGTTTCCGACCTTGATTTTCTTTTCCCGGATCATGTTGAGACCCAAGCCAACGATGAGAACCCCGCCCGTGGCCGACATCTGGCTGACCACGGCCGGGATGAGCAGGGGTTTTAAAAGCCCGGCCAGAAGCGTGATGCTTCCCTGGTACAAGAGTACGGAAACTGAAGAAAAAAGAACGCCGATACCCAGGGAAGACCCCAGGATGACGGAAACAATGCCGTCTATGGTGGCTTTGGCAAAAAGGGTGGCATGATTCCCGGTAAGACCGCTTTCAAGGGAGCCGACAATGGCCATGGAGCCCACGCAATACATAAGGGAGGCCGTCACAAACCCGGCTGAAAAGCCGGTGCCGGTGCCGGATATTTTTTTCTGAAGAAAATTGCCGGTCCGCTCCAGAAGGTTCTCAATGCCGATCCGCTCGCCGATCAGAGATCCCACGGCACAACTGATGATTATGATGAGAAGATCATTGCATCCCAGGGCCCCTTTTACGCCGATGAGCATGACGCAAAGGCCCATGGCCTGCATCACGGTCTGATTATATTTTTCAGGGATTCCTTTTTTAAACAGAAGTCCCACAAGGCTGCCGCCTGCAATGGTCAGGCTGTTGACAATGGTTCCGAGCATGTTTACCCCAGGATGAGCTTATTCGTTTATGGATGATGGGTTGTCTTAAAGTCCTGCCTCTTTGATATAATCCACTGCATTTTTAAACAGCCGGACTCCAATGGTCATCTCGTTTTCCAGGGACTTTCCCTGGCGCTTGAGAAGCTCTGCCTTGCGAGGCCAGTCCGGATGATTGGTGAAATGATTATAGGCTTCGGGATGGGGCATAAGACCGAATATCCGGCCGGTCGGATCACAGATGCCTGCAATGTCTGCCATGGAGCCGTTGGGGTTGTCGGGGAAAGACCCCTTTGCCGGGACTCCCTTTTCATCGGCATATTGAAAAACGACCTGGTTTTCAAAAATAAGGCGGTCAATGACAGCCTGATCGGCAATGATCTTGCCCTCTCCGTGACGGACCGGGTAATCTGCCATGTCGATCCCTTTTGTAAACACGCAGGGGCTTTTAGGGTTGGCGGTGAGGTGAACCCACTGGTTCCTGAAATTCCCGCAGTCATTATAGGTGATGGAGACGTTTCGCTTTGTATAATCCTTATCAAACCCCGGCAGAAGTCCTATATTGATCAGAGCCTGGAATCCGTTGCAGATGCCGATGATGAGCTTTCCCTCATCCACAAAGGAGAGCAGGTCTTTTCCCATATGGTTTTTCATCTTCAAGGCCTGGATCACCCCTGCCCCGTGGTCATCCCCCCAGGAAAATCCTCCGCCAAGGGCAAGGATCTGGAAATCCTTTAGTTTGACTTTTCCGGAAACCAGTTCGTTGATGTGGACCTTATGGGAGACGGCTCCGGAAAGCCTGAAGGCATGGGCGGTTTCTTCATCGCAGTTCAGCCCGAACCCGGTTAATATCAATGCGTTCACCTTTTTCATATCATATCTCCAAAGGTTTTCTGAAATGCAGTTTCAAGTTCTGTTATGGAAAGATCAATCAAGGGGTTCTTATCAGTGCCCATGATTTTAAGGTGGTCGTGCTTGTCTGTGACAAACCCGATGCAGGATGCCGGCATGCCTTTGAAAAGCTTTTCAAAAAGAGCTTTATTTCCGGACGGGAGGGTCACAATGAATCTTCCGGCAGACTCGGAAAACAAAAGGGTCTCATTGTTCAGACCGCCGCGGCTCATATCTGTTGGAAGGGCTGATAAATCCACTTCCATGCCGAGCCCCCCGGCCATGGCTATACAGGACAAATGGACACCCAGCCCGCCCCTGGCAACGGCATGGCAGGAGGCTAAAAGCCTGTTTTCAATAGCGGCCTGCAAGGCTTTGTACACCACCTTGAATTTTTCAAAATCCACATGGGGCACATTCACGCCTATTTTTTCAAAGACTTCATAATATTCCGAAGCGCCCAGTTCATTGGCGGTTTTCCCCAGGACATAGATGAGATCGCCGGATGCTTTAGGGTCAAGGGTCATGCAGGTGGAAACATCCCTGATCACGGATGTGGCCGAGAACTGCACCGTTTCCAGTGCCGATACCTTGATGCGCTCGCCAAATGCTCCTTCCAGATGACCGTCCACATACATGCTGTCCTTGCCGGACAAAAGCGGAATCCCGTATTTCTCGCAGGCCTCTTTCAATGCCCGGCAGGCCCGGACAAGCTGAGCTGCCTTGAATTTTCCATCCGGGTTTTTCTTTTCATCAAACTGGATATTGGGCCAGCAGAAATTGTCTACGCCGCCGATATGGTTAAAATCACCGCCGACTGAGAGAAGACGCCGGACAGCCTCATCAATGGTGCAGGTCATCATGTGATAGGCATCGATCCGGGAATACCAGGGCAGAAGGCTCTGGGAAAAAGCCAGCCCTTTTTTTGAAGACAGCACCGGGCGGGTGACACAGGCATCGGACGGGATATTATATTTCATGCCGGTCAAAGGCTTGATAACCGAGCCGCCCTGGACTTCATGATCGTACTGGCGGATGATCCATTCTTTTGAACAGATATTGGGCCGGGAAAGCATATGAAGCAAAAGCAGGTTGAAATCGGAAGGGGAACTGATGGCCGGTTCCGTAAGCCCCCGCTTCTCAGGGGCGAGCCAGACGGCATCAAACTCCCAGGCAGGAAATCCTTTATCCAGAAGATCCATGTCTACATAGGCACAGGTTTCGCCTTTATACAGGATGTGGAGTTTGCCCGAACCGGTATATTCCCCGATGACTGTGCTTTCCACCTCATGTTGGGCCGAAAGGGCCATGAACCTTTCCAGATGTTCCGGTTTCACGGCAATGGTCATGCGTTCCTGGGATTCCGAGACCCAGATTTCCCACATGTCAAGGCCCTCATATTTCAGGGGCACTTTATCCAAATTCACCACACATCCGTTGGAAAACCTTGCCGATTCACCGATGGAGGAAGAAAGACCGCCGCCGCCGTTGTCCGTGAGATAGTGGATCAAGCCCTCATCCCGGCAGATGAGAAGGAAATCGTGCATTTTTTTCTGGGTATAGGGGTCACCGATCTGGACGTGTCCGGCCGGTGTATTTTCCGAATAGCTTTCCGATGAGGCAGTGACGCCATGTATCCCGTCTTTTCCAACCCTGCCGCCGCTCATGATGATGAGATCGCCCGGGTTTGTCCTCTTTTCATGGCTGGGTTTTCCTTTGACCTGATCCGGCATGATACCCAGAGCCGTCACAAATACAAGGCTTTTTCCCATATAACCGGGGTTGAACAGGGTCTGGCCGAATGTGGTGGGAACCCCGCTTTTGTTGCCGCCATCCTTTACGCCCTCAATGACGCCGTCCAGGAGGCGTCTCGGGTGAAGCGGCGGTTTTAAGGGGCCATTATAATTCACATCCCCGACACAGAATCCGAAACTGCCCATGAAAAGCTTTGACCCGAGCCCGGTTCCCATGGGGTCCCGGTATACGCCGACAATACCGGTAATGGCACCGCCATAGGCTTCCATATTGGAAGGGGAATTATGGGTTTCGCCTGTGATGACATAATTATTTTGATCGTCAAACCGGCCGATGCCGGCATTGTCCCAGAGGACGGAGACCACCCAGTCTTTTTTATCTTTCAGTCTTAAGGTCGGTTCCTGGATATAGGTTTTAAAAAGACTGTTTTCAACGGCCTCTTCACCTGTTACAGCATCTCTGTACCGGAAAAGCCCTCTGAAGGTATTGTGGTTGCAATGGTCGCTTCTGGCCTGGGAGATATATTCCAGTTCCACATCCGTGGGTTTGGAAAGGCCTTTCTCCCTTCTGGAATCAAGGACGGCCCTGGAAAGAAAATATTCCCGGATCACGGGGATATCCCTGGGATTCAGGGCCAGGTTCCGCTCATTGGAAATCTTTGCCAGGGCTTCATCCGAGTCTATACCGATGATTTGAAAACAGGGGTTCCGGTCCAGGATAACCTTGGCCGGTTTTACATCCGCACCCCTGGTTTTATCCCACCCTTCTTTTGAAAAAATCCTGAACTGCTGGATGATGCTGTTGGATAAAAGCTCGGATGCGAGTTTCTCCACATCTTCCCGGACAAGGGTTTCCCCTTTCAGGCAATAGCGTTTGGATGTATAAATGCCTTCGTTAGATTCAAAGCTTTTTCCGATATGATCCCGGATGGCTTCCATGGCTGTGGCACCTGGGTTGTCTTTTACACCGGGGCGGAATCCCACCCAGACACACCAGTCAAACCCTATATCCAGGGGTCTGAGGCTCGATATCTGGGTAACGGGGTTGGTGAAAATTTCATTTCTTGCCCGTTCAAGCGCTTTGTCATCAAGATCTGACTCAATGGTCAGGATCTGGATACATCGCGCCTCCTGAATGGTAATCCCGAAATAAGATCCGGCCTTTCCAACCAGAGACAGGCCTTCTGCATCCCTGAGTTCCTTTTTAAGCGCAATTTCAATACATGCAATCATATTATCCACCATTGAACATTCTGACGATGTCATTATAAAATACAAATACCATCAGTGCCACCAGCACTGCGGCTCCGAATTGAATCAATTTCTCACGCAATTTCTCACTTACCGCTTTTCCGGTTAACCCTTCAACGGCAAAAAACAGAAGATGGCCACCATCCAGGACCGGGATGGGAAAAAGATTAATGATCCCGAGATTCACTGAAAGAAGGGCAATGAACCAGGCAAAATTCGTAATCCCGGCCTTGGCCTGTTCTCCTGCCATCTGGGCGATCATAATCGGGCCGCCGAGATTATTTGCGGAAATGGAGCCGTTGATCATTTTCACCACTGACAAGAGTGTCAGCTTTACAAGCCCCCATATATCAACCAGGGCATGGCTGAAAGCCTCAATTGGGTTAAGGCCGACATGATAGGTTTCCCCTTTGCTCACAATTCCGATGGTATATTTTTCAATGGGTTCACCAAAGGCGTTCTTTCCCGGTGAAAGAGCCGGGGAAAGGATTATTTCAAGTCTTTCTCCTTCCCGTTCCAGAATCATCTTCAGCTTTTCCCCCCTGCCTGACCCGATAATCCGTGAAATATCTTCAAAAGACTCTATCTTACTGCTGTTTACCTCTTTGATGATATCTCCGGGCTTTATCCCGGAAGATTCAGCAGGAGAATTCTCCATGATTTTCCCTACAATCGGTTTTGACAGGTAAAGACCGGAAAACTGGTACAGTATATAATAAACAAAAATGGCCAAGAAAAAATTAAAAAAAGGACCTGCCGCAACAATCATGCTTTTGCGGAACAAGGATTTGTGAGTAAAGGAAAGCTGTATGTCTTCAGGATCAAGCATTGCCCCCGGCTCCTCTCCCACCATTTTGACATAGCCGCCCAGGGGGATGGCGGACAGACAGTACTGGGTGCGGCCAATGGTTTTTTTCAGAATTTTCGGCCCGAAACCGAGGGAAAACACATCCACACCGACACCCAAAACCCTTGCGGCTATGAAATGCCCGAATTCGTGGATGAAGACAAGAATACCAATAACAATAATAAATGCTATGAGAGAATATCCCATAAAACCTCGCAATTAAATCAGGGATTCTAGTTTTTCACGTGCCCAGCAATCCGCTTCAATAATACTAAAAAGATCGGGATTGTCAATCCGTGTATGACTTTCCATTGTTTTTGAAATATGCCTGAAAATATCCTGAAAACTGATTCGTTTTTCAAGAAATGCATTAACGGCTATTTCATTGGCTGCATTCAGTACGGCAGGAAGCGTCCCCTTTTCTTTGCAGGCTTCAAAGGCAAATAAAAGGGAGGGAAACTTCTTTGTGTCCGGCTTTTCAAATGTCAGTGCGCCAAGACCTGTAAAATCAGGAAAATCCAGTTTCAGATCCAGTCTTTCCGGGCTGGACAGGGCATAACAAATCGCCCCTTTCATATCCGGCCGTCCCATCTGGGCCATGACGGTACCGTCTTTAAACCCTACCATGGAATGAACAATGCTCTCCGGGTGAATGACCACTTCAATTTCTTCAGGCAAGACATGAAATAAATGAAGGGCCTCAATAACTTCAAGACCTTTGTTCATTAAGGTTGCCGAGTCTATGGTGATTTTTTTGCCCATGGTCCAGTTGGGGTGATGGAGCGCATCCTCCAATGAGATGTCTTTGAAATCATGTAAGGGCTTTGTCCTGAAGGGTCCTCCCGATGCAGTAAGGATCAGCTTTTTGATATCTTTTTGCCTGTTGCCCTGGAGGCATTGGAATATGGCGCTGTGCTCACTGTCCACAGGCATGATGGACACCCCGTTTTCCAATGCCCTGGCCATGACGATATCACCTGCCATGACAAGGGTTTCTTTATTGGCAAGGGCAATCTGTTTTTTTGATTCTATGGCTGCAAGGGCTGGTTTAAGCCCTGCTGATCCCACCATGGCCAGGAGAACCATGTCAGAATTTTTGTAAGATGCTGCCTCTATATATCCTTCTTCTCCAAAAAGAATTTCAGGCCCATGGTTTCCTTTTAAAAGGCGGGACAGGTCAAGGGCTCGTTCCTTGTCAATGACGGCAACGATTTCGGGCTTGAATTCTTCAATCTGTTTTGCAAGGCATTCAGTGTTATTGGCAGCGGTCATGGCAGTGACCCGGAACCGGTCCGGATACATCCGGACAATATCCAGGGCATTTTTCCCGATGGAACCGGTTGAACCCAGGATAGACAGGCGTTTCATAGAACAAATACCAGGTAGGCATACAGAACCGGGATAGCCGGCAGCAATCCGTCGATCCGGTCCAGTATCCCGCCATGACCGGGAAGAATCCGTCCGGAGTCCTTTATTCCGGAAGCCCGTTTCATGGCGGATTCAAATAAATCACCGATCTGTCCTGAAACAGCCAGCATAAAAGATCCGGGGATGGTTAGAAATGAAAGGGACAGGTCATGGAAAAAAATCAGGCAGAAAATAAAACCAGCAAGAATGGAAACCGTAATTCCGCCCAGAGACCCTTCAATAGTTTTTTTGGGACTTATTTTAGGGGCCAGGGCTCTTTTTCCAAAAAAGGTGCCGGTGTAAAAAGCTCCGGTATCATTGGCAAAAATAACGATCAGGAGCCAGATAATCCAGAAGGTTCCCCCTTCCAGTTGCCGGATGAAAATCAAAAGGCTCAACGGTACCGGGATATAGACTATCCCCAGCACCTGTTTTGAAATACTGTTAAAAACGGTTTGATCTTCAGCAAAACGGGACAGCACAAAAATAGACAAGGCCATAAGATTCAAGGCAAAAACCAGGAACAGGATTTCCCATAATCTAAGAGATGCCCCCATGATCAGTAATATCGAAATCACATAGGAAATGATTTTAATGGTATTGGAAACAGGTTCTTCAGTAGTTCCGAAAATAATTCTTAAATACTCCCGGATACTCAAGACGGCAACGGCCGAAACCAGGATGGCAATTGCAGTGAGACTGCCCTCAATCAATATCCATAAAATAAGGGGAGCCAGTATGAGAGCGGTTATCCACCGTTTAATGTGTTGCATGACACCTTCCCGAATCGTCTTTCCCTGGTTTGAAAATTTTTAAGGATTTCGATAAATTCATCTCGGGTGAAATCCGGCCACAATGTGTCGGTAATATAGATCTCGGAATAGGCAGCCTGCCACAAAAGAAAATTACTCAGCCTGTATTCTCCGCTGGTACGGATAATCAGGTCCGGATCAGGCATGGTTGACGTATATAAATGAGAAGAGATAAGACTTTCGGTGATCTCGTCAGGACCGAGATCCTTTGATGCAATTTTAGCAGCAATCTTTTGCATGGCCCTTGTGAGCTCTTCTCTTGAACCATAGCTCAGGGCCAGGTTCAGGATCATTTCTTCATTGTGTGCAGTCAATTCAAGAGTGGTGTCTATTTCCTGGCGGACATCGGGCGGGAGTCTGTGTTTCTGGCCGATGATATTGAGCCGGATATTATTTTTTTTAAGTTCTTCCCGCTCTGCAACTATGAATTTTTTTAAAAGCTCCATCAGAGCTTTGACCTCGGATTCCGGCCGTGCCCAGTTTTCCGTAGAAAATGCATATAAGGTCAGAATTTTTATTCCGATTTCCCGGGAAGCCGTGACAATGGACCGAACAGTGGTAGAACCCTGCTCATGCCCTTTGATACGGTTCATCAGCCTTTTTTTGGCCCACCTGCCATTGCCGTCCATGATAATGGCCACATGCGTTGGAAGCATCTTAGGGCCGGAAGATTCCCCCTGTATCAAATCAGACTTCAAGAATTTCCTTTTCTTTTTTTGCAAAAATTTCGTCTAACTTTTTAATATGCTGATCCGTTGTCTCCTGGATCAGTTTCTGAGCCTTGAAGCTCTCATCCTCAGAAATATCACCTTCCTTCTGAAGATCTTTGATTATTTCATTGGAATCTCTCCTGATATTGCGAATGGCGACCTTATACTCTTCACAGATTTTCCCTGCGCTTTTTGCAATCTCTTTTCTTCGTTCTTCGGTCAAAGGGGGGATGGATATCCTGACTATTTTTCCGTCATTAGAGGGTGTGAGCCCGAGATTAGCCTTTAAAATGGCCCTTTCCACCTCATTGATCACACTGACATCCCAGGGTTTTACTGTAATCATCCGGCTTTCCGGAATGGATACTGTGGCCATCTGCGGCAAAGGTGTCTGTGTCCCGTAATAATCCACCCGAACCCCATCCAGCATGGTCTGGGAAGCCCTGCCGGTACGGACTTTTGATAATTCCTTTTCAAAAGCCTTTTCAGACTTTATCATTCGGTCCTGATTTTCCTCAAGTACTTCATTAATCATAACAATATATCCTTAAATAAACGGTTTCCTATTTGTTATAAATCCGAGTACCGATTTTCTCCAGCCCCATTACAGCTTTATAAATATTGTCTTTTTTATGAAGATCCAATACCTGCAGCGGCAGGTCCTGTTCCATGGCAAGGGAAATGGCTGTCATGTCCATGACATGGAGCTGTTTTTCAATGATCCTCATATAGGAAATTTCATCAAACATGACGGCATCATCGTGAACCACCGGGTCTTTGTCATACACCCCATCCACCTGGGTGGCTTTAAACAGGATTTCAGCCTTGATTTCATGGGCCCTCAGGACTGCTGCCGTGTCGGTTGTAAAATATGGATTGCCTGTTCCGGCTGCAAATATGACCACCCGGCCTTTTTCAAGATGCCGGATGGCTTTTCTGCGGATAAACGGTTCTGCAATCTGATCCATCCGGATCGCAGACTGAACCCGTGTCGGAACATCCCGCTTCTCAAGTGCATCACAAAGAGCCAGGCTGTTGATGACTGTTGCAAGCATCCCCATGTTGTCCGCAGATGACCGGTCCATACCTGCCGAACTTCCGGCAACACCCCTGAAGATATTCCCGCCGCCGACGACAACGGCAATTTCTATATTCAGGCGATAAACCCTTGCAATTTCCTCGGCAACATATTGAATCATTTCAGGGCTGATGCCGAAGCCCTGATTTCCCATCAGGGCCTCTCCGCTCAGCTTGATCAAAATCCTCTTAAATTCAGGCTCTTTGTTCAAGAATTCATTCTCCTATCTTGAAGCGCACAAATCTTTTTATCTGGATATTTTCACCGATTTTACTGATGGTTTCTTTCAAAACCTCGGTAATGGTCTTCTGGGGATCTTTTACATATTGCTGACTCATGAGGCAGACATCTTTATAAAATTTTTCAACCTTGCCATCGACAATTTTATCAATGATATTTTCCGGCTTGCCTTCTTCAAGCATTTGAGCCCTGTAGATTTCCCTTTCCTTTTCGATTATTTTGGGATCGACATCTTCAGGGTTCAGGCCTGCCGGATTTGCCGCGGCAATATGCATGGCAATGTTTTTTGCAAAATTCTGAAAATCATCTGTTTTTGCCACAAAATCGGATTCACAGTTCACTTCAAGAAGAACTCCCAGTTTGGCACCGGTATGAATATAAGAACAGATCATACCTTCGGAAGTGGAACGGCCTGCTCTTTTGGCAGCCTTTGCAAGTCCTTTTTTTCTTAAGAGATCAACCGCCTTTTCAAAATCACCCTCAGCCTCGGCAAGAACTCTTTTACAATCCATAATACCGGAGCCTGTTGCCTCGCGAAGCTCTTTTACCATATCTGCGGAAATTTGCGCCATTTTATATTACTCCTTATCTTTCGTCCATGTCTTCGAATGTATCTTCAACCAAAGCCGTTCTTCTTTTAATCTTTTCGATAACAGGACCATCCGTACCATCGGAAACGATTTCAATCGCTATTTTTTCACCATCAAAATACTTGTCGTCTTCGGCGCCGCCCTTATCCGTATCGGCCCTCATTTTTTCATCATAGACTGCTTTTCCTTCAAGATAGGCATCGGCTATGCGGGAGGCAAAAAGGCGAATCGATCTGATGGCATCATCGTTTCCCGGGATTACGTAATCAATATCATCGGGATCACAGTTTGTATCAACAACGGCAATTATCGGAATCCCCAGCCGTTTGCCCTCTTTAACGGCAATGGCTTCATTTTTCGGATCAATAATGAAAATTGCTCCGGGCAGTTTTTTCATATTGCTGATACCGCCAATGGCAAATTCAAGTTTTGCTTTTTCCTTGAGCATTTTTGCCTGTTCTTTTTTGGGATAGTTCTCAAGGGTACCGTCGTTTTCGATGGAATTATAAAAATGATAGCGTGCGATATTGTTCTTAATGGTCTGGAAATTGGTCAGCATACCGCCCAGCCATCTGTTCTGAACGTAAAACTGTTCGGCACGGTTTGCCTCTTCATAAATAGCTTCAGCCGCCTGTTTTTTTGTCCCGACAAAAAGAAGGTCTTGACCGCTTGCTCCTATATCCCTTATAAAATCATGGGCTTTTTTGAATAGTTTTACCGTCTGCTGCAGGTCAATAATATAAATCCCGTTTCTTGCACCAAAGATATACTTTTTCATCTTCGGGTTCCAGCGTTTTGTCTGATGTCCGAAATGAACACCAGCCTCCAGAAGTTCTCTGATTGTAATGTAAGCCATTTGTTCTCCAATCTGTTAATGGTTTTTTTCCACCACCCGGATCAACCCTGAAATTCAACTTTTTTCAAAGCACCTGATTTCAAGTCCCTGGATGTGAGTTTTAATTTCTGCCTAAAAAAAATCCTAATTTATATATCAAACCCGTTATTTTTAATCAATTGATTTTTTAATCCTTGCTACCCGGTTATGCCCGGAAAGATCTTTTATAAATTCAATAGATTCGTATTCAGGGTGTGTCTTAAATAATTTTTCCAGACCTTCTTTCTGGTCAAAGCCTATTTCAAGCAGGAGGGTTCCCCCCTGAACAAGGTACCGGTGGGCATCTTTCAGGATAGCCCTGAAACAAAAAAGCCCGTCATCGCCGCCGTCAAGGGCAAGCCTGGGCTCATGCTCGCTTATTTCCGGTGCAAGATTCTTGATATCTGCTAAGGGGATATAGGGCGGATTTGAAACAATCAGATCAAATTCCGGTTTATTTTTCAAAGCTGACAACCAGTCTCCTGCAAAAAAATAGATTTTATTATCCCCTGTCCGGCAAACATTTTTTTTTGCAATTTCAAGGGCAGCCAGGGAAATATCACCGGCCATATACAAATGACGGGGGGATGCTTTTGCAAGAGATATAATAATGGCTCCGGAACCTGTCCCAAGATCAAGCACTTTTTTAATCCGGGCATCAAAGGAATCATATGTTATTATTTTTAATGCTTCTTCGACCAGGATTTCTGTTTCCGGCCGGGGAATCAATACGCCTCTTGCTACTTCAAAATCGGATTCAAAAAATCCTTTTTCACCAATAATATAAGCTACCGGCTCATGCTGGATCCTTCTCCGGATCAAAACTTTATAATCTGATAATTCATTTTCCTGAAGGGGCCGGTCGTATTGAAGATAAAGATCAAGCCGTTTTACGTCAAGGCTGTGAGCCAGCAGGATCTCGGCCGTCAGGCGCGGGCTGTCAATGGAGCGTTCTTTAAAATAGGATTCTGTCCGGGAAAGAATCCCCATGATGGTCCGGTCAATCAATTTCCTTTAAAGCCTGTGCCTGGTAATATGTTTTAAGCTCGTCAATGATATCCTGGATATTGCCCTCCATGATGCTGTCAAGCTTGTAGAGAGTTAGCCCGATGCGATGATCCGTCATCCTGCCCTGGGGATAATTGTAGGTCCTGATCCTGCCGCTCCGGTCTCCGGAACCGACCTGGCCCTTTCTGTCGGCAGCTCGTTTTTCTTCTTCTTCCCGGATTTTAGCATCCAGGATACGGGCTTTCAGGACGTTCATGGCTTTGGCTTTATTTTTATGCTGGGATTTTTCATCCTGGCAGGTGGCTACCATACCGGTGGGGATATGGGTTACGCGGACCGCCGAATCCGTTGTGTTGACGGATTGTCCGCCAGGCCCGGACGACCGGAATATATCTACCCTGACATCGGCAGGATTAAGCTCTATATCGATATCTTCCGCTTCAGGAAGAACAGCCACGGTAACGGCTGAAGTATGGATTCTCCCCTGGGCTTCGGTTTCAGGCACCCGCTGAACCCGGTGGGTTCCGCTTTCATATTTGAAATTGCTGAAAACCCCTCTTCCTTTCACAAGGGACACGATTTCCTTAAACCCGCCGGAGCTGGAATCGGTTTTTTCAACAAGCTCCATGGCCCAGCGTTTGGATTCAACATACCGGGAATACATCCGGAACAGGTCACCGGCAAAAAGGCCAGCCTCTTCACCGCCGGTACCGGCCCGGATTTCAAGGATGACGTTTTTATCATCCCTCGGATCCTTTGGCATTAAAAGAATATTGATTCTGGATTTGTAATCTTCAATTTTCTGTTCAAGGGCCGGGACTTCTTCCTTGGCCATAGTCCGGATCTCAGGATCATTATCTTTTAATAATTCCCTTGCTTCCTTTAGCTCGCCAAGAAGTCCTTCATATTCCCTGAAGACCGGAACGATCTTGTTAAGTTCTCCGTGCTCAATCAGATACTCCTGGTATTTTTTCTGATCTTTTATTACCGCAGGATCGCTTAAAAGATGTTCAACCTTGACAAATCGCTCTTCAATGCCTTTTAATTTTTCTATCATAATCCAAAACTTAAAAAGGGTTCTTGTAAAAAGACCCCTTTTTTTATAATGACCGGATTGTAAAAAGTGCTAAACCAGTTTTGACGCATCAAATCCTGCATATTTTCTTTTGAAACGATCGATCATTCCGGCAGAGTCAACCAGCTTCTGTTTCCCGGTGAAGAATGGATGACAGTGTGAGCAAATTTCCACTTTAATGTTTTCTTTTGTGGATCCGATTTCAAAGGTTGCACCGCATGCACAGGATGCAGTTGATTTTTTGTAACCCGGATGTATATCTTTTTTCATTTTCTTATAACTCCTTACCTCGCCCTATTCCAGGCAATCAATAATATTTTTTTCTTCTTATGAATTCATCATATTAAGAAACTCTGCATTATCCTTTGTTCCTTGCATTTTTTCAAGTAAAAACTGCATGCTGTCAACAGAATTTAAACTGGACAAGAGTTTTCTCAATATCCACACACGGTTCAAAACCATTGGGTCTAAAAGCAATTCTTCCTTTCTCGTTCCGGATTTATTCATGTCAATGGCTGGGAAAATTCTTTTGTCAGCCAGTTTTCTGTCCAAAACCAGCTCCATGTTGCCCGTACCCTTGAATTCTTCAAATATGACTTCATCCATACGGCTTCCTGTATCCACCAATGCGGTGGCAATGATGGTCAGACTGCCTCCTTCTTCAATGTTTCTGGCAGCCCCGAAAAATCTTTTGGGCCGGTCAAGGGCGTTGGAGTCCACACCACCGGACAGAATCTTTCCGGATGGCGGCATGACGGAGTTATAAGCCCGGGCAAGCCTCGTAATGCTGTCGAGAAGGATTACAACATCATGACCCTGTTCTACAATTCTTTTAGCTTTTTCAATCACCATTTCAGCAACCTGGACATGGCGCTCGGAAGGCTCATCAAATGTTGAACTAACCACTTCGGCATTGACGGAGCGCATCATATCCGTGACCTCTTCCGGCCGCTCATCAATCAGGACAATCATGGGGATGATATCTTTATGGGCTTTTATCATACTGTTGGCAATGTTTTGCAACAGCATGGTCTTGCCGGCTTTGGGCGGAGACACGATCAACCCGCGCTGGCCGAACCCGATGGGACACATCAAATCAATGACACGCATGGAATAATTATCCGATTCAGCCTCAAGATTCATTTTCCGGTCCGGATAAAGGGGAAGGAGATTATCAAACAGAATGGTTTCGGCAGCCAGTTCCGGATTCTTGAAATTCACCGCTTCCACCTTCAGCAAAGCAAAATACCGTTCCGAATCTTTGGGCTGACGGACCTGACCGGAAATCGTATCACCGGTTCTAAGGTTAAACCGTCTGATCTGGGAAGGAGAAACATAGATATCATCAGGCCCGGGAAGATAATTGTATCCCGGCGCCCTTAAGAATCCAAAACCATCCGGGAGAATTTCAAGAGTACCTTCACCATAGATCTGACCGGTTTCTTCGACGTTTGTCTGGAGCAGGGCAAAAATCAATTCCTGCTTCTTGAGCCCGCCAATCCCCTGGATTTTGTGCTCTTTAGCAAGCTTGGTAAGCTCACTGATTTTCATCTTATTCAATTCTACAAGATTCATTCATTCTCCCGAATTTTTGTTTATTATCTTTACAGGCTAAATTTGTTCTGAGGTGCACCTTTTTGAAGTCTGAGAGCCAAAAATGACATGAAAAAACAGACGGATAGTTGAAAAAGGGTTAATAATTTTTGATAAATAAGGCAAAACGCTTATCTTGTCAAGAATTCTTTTTGGATTTTGTGAAAGAGAATATCAACGGATTCAAAGAGTTCGGAATTTGTCCCAATGTTATATAAAATATGATCCGCCCTGGCCATTTTCTCCTCCTGGGGCATCTGAAGGCTCAGCATCTTTTCTGCATCAATCTCTTTCACCCGGTCCCTTTCGGAAATCCTTTTAACAAGATCCTGGTCCTTTGCCATGACTGCAATGGTAACATTAAAAAATTGATCCATACCGGATTCAAACAGCAAGGGCACTTCAACGGCAACCGCCTTAACATCCTTATACGCTGCAGTGCTGATCTGAAGCATCATCTGTTCAAGAATCCTTGGGTGAAGTAGTTCTTCCATTTTTTTTCGCATAACGGAATTATTTAATATAAGATTTCGCAGTTTCGGCCTGTCCAGCCCGCCATGATTTAAAAGCACATCCTGACCAAACAAGTGAATGATATCTTTAAACCCTTTTTCTCCCGGCTCCACCACCTGTCTTGCAATGATATCACAATCCAGGGTTATGAGCCCCAGTTCTTTAAATCTTTTGCAGACAAGGCTTTTGCCTGAGCCTGCCGAACCTGTTACTGCAATTTTCAGAATTTTCATATCCATATACAACGGCTGAATCCTTATATTTTGTTTGAACCGCATTCCGGGGACATTGACTATAATATGGTTCTGTGGTAGTTTTCAAGACCGTTTTTAATATTAACTGAAAGGATACGGATTGTGGAAAGAACATTATCAATCATCAAACCCGATGGGGTTGCTAAAAATGTAATCGGTGAGGTCGTTAAAAGATTTGAAACCAACGGCATCAAAATCGTTGCCATGAAAATGATTCAATTGAGCAAACACCAGGCCCAGGGGTTTTATGCCGTTCATAAAGAACGTCCCTTTTTCAACAGCCTGACGAATTTCATGACTTCAGGACCCATTGTGGTCATGGTTCTTGAAGGCGAGGACGTCATTGCAAAAAACAGGGAACTCATGGGAGCAACCAATTTTAAAGAAGCCAAAGAAGGCACAATCAGAAGAGAATATGCCACAGATATTGAAAAAAATGTGGTCCATGGTTCAGATGCACCTGAAACAGCAGCCTTTGAGATCAAATATTTTTTCAATGACCTTGAAATCCAGAATAGATAATCCCTGATTTTGAAACTATACAACACCCACAGCCTGTGATTATTTCAGGCTGCGAGTGTTTTCTTTTCAGATTCGATTACGGTATCAGAAGATCAAATCCGGTCACGGCATCTTTTTTCCTGACTCCGCTTGATCCGGTCAGTTCCTGAAGGATCACCTCCATCACATGCCAGACTTTTACCCCTCTCCGGACACATCCGGTCTGGGTTGAGAATCCCCGTCCGCAGGCCATATGCATATGAAGAACCGGCTCCCCGGTCTCATCCGGGAAAAGGGTGCCCGTGCCGGTCACCTCATGGACATTATCCAGCACGCAGGCCATTGGAATGATTTGTTCTGTCCTTGCCTGCTCCGGCCCCGTGACCAGGACGCTGCCTTTATCCGCAGCCCCGAGAACGATCAGGGAAGCAGCCTGAATTTGATGTTGTTTTGCAAATACCTCGATCTCTTCATGCAGGATATCACCGTCTTCAAGACGGATAACAAATGTACGGCCATGTGCGGCTTCAGAATATTTCATGATTCATTTTCCCTGTTTTATAACCATCCCTGTCGATGATGATAGTTTCAAACCCAAACCCCTCCAAAGTCTTTACAATATCCCGGCTCCTGTCATTCTCTAAAATCACCTTGACCATATCCGGTTCAACCTCTATGACTGCTGTTCTTCCCCGACACCGAACCCTGACTTGAGCAAATCCCAGGCTCTGAAGAAAGGACTCTGCCTGGTTGACCCTCATAAGATCTGCCTGATTTATTTTAACATGATAAGGAATGCGTGTTGCCAGGCATGACTGTGATGGTTTATTCCAGGTTTCAAGCAAAAGCTGCCGTGAACTTTCCCTGATCTCTTTTTTTGTAAACCCGGCCTCAGCCAGAGGTGATAAAAAACCAAGCTCGTCAGCAGCCTTTAACCCGGGCCGGAAATCACTTAAATCATCCTGGTTGACTGCATGAAGCAAGGATGTAATACCATAATTTTCAGCAGTATCCCGGATCAAAGAAAAAACCTGCTTTTTGCAATAATAGCATCTGTCTTTTGTATTTTGAACCACTTGTTCGTTTCGAAGGATATCCAAAGCAAGACAGACATGCTCAACCTCCAGTGATAATGCCATCTTTTTTGCAAATTCACTTTCTTTTTCCGGTACAAACTGAGAGGACACAGTAACGGCAATCAATTTCTCAGGTTTTATTTTTTTGGCCACGGCCAGGAGAAACGAACTGTCAACCCCGCCTGAAAAGGCAACGGCAAAGGACCCCAGCTTCTGTAAGCGGTTTTCAAGTTCCTGCAATTTTTTTGTATGCTCTGTTATAACCATTTCCATATCCATTCACACCCATTATCCGGCTTTTAACAGATTTCCACTGCAAGGTGAAGCTTTTCTATTGCACAAGGCTTATGTCCCTATCCTGGGTCAAAGATCTTTTAACTCTGTTTTGCCTCACATAATTCCGAGATAATCCTTGACTAAATATAAGTCTTGATATATAAGCCAACCATTATTCAGCAGGCTGTCCTTACTGGGTGATCGTCCAACGGCAGGACTACGGACTCTGACTCCGTCAATCGAGGTTCAAATCCT
>Ga0156388_1245_pt1 | contig 29504 bp, 28 predicted proteins | sample RifOxyA3_FD_108032 | JGI IMG/M metagenome (GOLD analysis project Ga0156388, IMG submission 108032) | Desulfobacterales bacterium RIFOXYA12_FULL_46_15
GCCTGGGCTCTTCTAAAACCAGCGTTCAATAACAGGGAAAGTCCACATGTTTTTGAAATTCGGAAATCACCATCTCATATAGAAGTCCTCTCCTATTTAATTTTACTCTGACTATAATTATTCTAAAATAATGAATTCAACAGCCTGGAGTCATCATCAATCAAATTCATTGAAAAATTATATAAATATGATACATAATATAAAAAGGAAGAAATCAACACAGGTGAAAACATCAAAATGGCCACAGCAGAGCAATTAAAAGCATTATTGAAATCGCATTTTAGCGGGGAAAAAGAGCGCTTTTACACTATTTCTCTGCAACTGGCAGCTCATGAATCCCGCCAAGGTCATGCGTCTCTGGCGAATGAACTTAGATCCATAATTGATGATGGCAAAAAGAAAAATTCTTCCAAGATTATTCCGTTCCCAAATGAACTTCAGGGGTTGGTACTTACCGAAGATGCTGAAGTCTCCAAATCATCACTGATCATACCGCAATCACTTCAAAAAAGGATTGATAGAATCATCCATGAATACCGGCAAAAGGGAAAATTAAAATCCCATGGACTTAATCATCGGCGCAAAATTCTTTTAACCGGTCCTCCTGGAACAGGTAAAACGATGACGGCCAAGGTTCTGTCTAGAGAATTAGGAATAAAACTCAACACCATCCAAGTGGATAGACTTGTTACTAAATTCATGGGCGAAACAAGTGCAAAGCTCAGACAGATTTTTGAGATGATAAGCCAGTCCCATGGCATCTATCTCTTTGATGAGTTTGATGCCATTGGAGCCGAGCGAACCATGGATAATGATGTCGGTGAAATGCGTCGGGTTCTGAATGCCTTCCTACAGTTTATTGAGCAAGACCACTCGGACAGTCTTATTATTGCCGCCACAAACAATCCAAGACTTTTGGATCATGCCTTATTTAGACGATTTGAAGATGTTTTAACCTATCAATTACCTTCGGCTGAAGAAAGACAACTTTTAATCAAGAATATAATGGGATCTTTTCTCCAAAAAAATATGGTTTGGAATAAAGTCCTTAAGCAAAGCAAAAACTTATGTCATGCTGAGATTGACCATGCTTGTAAAGATGCAATTAAAAGCCTAATTCTATCAGGTAAAACAAAAGGAAATGCAGCCCTGTTAATCCGAGTGCTAAGTGAAAGGCAAAATACTTACCGGGAGAACCCGCTGCCATAAAACATGTTCCGAAAATATCCTCACATCCTTCTTCCAATAAAACCAGTCTCTTCCACATTCACCACTACACAGGGAGGCGGCAGCGGCGAAAAGAAAATTAGAAAAGATTTAAATCCTCAAGAACATAGCGGCTTTCTTAAAAACAAGTTAGATAGGGCCTGGACCGATACCGAATCGGAATATTTATCCTATAGAATTGAACGAAATGGGATCTACCTGGAATTTAGAGGAGCCCGAGGCTTCGATCTTACGACAAAAAGCCTAGATGACTTGCAATCAAAAAAAATAAGGCTTCTGAACATCAGGGAAGAACAAAAAATAGTTCAAACCTCTAAAGAATTAGGCGAGTTCCAGACAGAAACCAGAGCAACCGTTTTTGTGGCCAATGAAAAAAAAGAGCATTTTTTTAAGAAAATTCAGGAATATGCAACAGAAGTCACAGACAAAGGCTATCCCAAACATGCTGATTTAATAAACAGTATTGCCGATATCAGAAAAGCTGATAAAATCCATTCTTTCTGGATGGACGATAAAGATTTAATACCCGGGGAAGCGGCGCAATGGTGTGAAGTCTGGCTTAATACTGAAAGGGAAGAAATCTCTGATATTTTTGATACCCTTTTGAAAAAATTAAAAATTTTAACAAAACCCCGCAGCATAAAATTCCCAGAACGAATTGTAAAAATAGTTTTGGTCAACAGAGATCAGTTAGGGATGTTATCGCTTCATTCCGATGATATTGCAGAGTACAGAAGAGCCAAAGAAACCGCCTCATTCTGGTTGGATATGAAAAATGTCGATCAAACAGAATGGGCAGAAGATCTGCTCGATAGATTACAAATATCTCCGGACCCGGATGTTGCCGTTTGCATATTGGATACCGGTGTAAATAACGGTCACCTGTTACTGAAGCCCATTTTGTCTGACAGAGATTGCCAGACCGCAGACCGGGAATGGGGAACGCATGATCATAACAAACATGGAAGCCTGATGGCAGGGATAGCTGGCTATGGGGATATTGAGGCATGCCTTCAATCCAGTGGTCCCATTAACATCAATCACTGCCTTGAATCGGTAAAGATAGTCCCCCCGCCTCCGGAAGAGAATAAACCGGAGCTTTGGGGAGATGTCACGGCAAGGGCAATTGCTTTCGCAGATTTTCAAAATCCCCGCAGAAAAAGAATTGTTTGCATGGCAATCAGCGCCACGGACACAAGAGACAGAGGGGTACCAACCTCGTGGTCTGCACAACTTGACCAATTGGCGTCCGGATGTTTGGGTGATCCGCAGCGCCTCCTCATTGTGTGTGCCGGAAATCTTAACGATCTTGCTACAGCTAAAGAATATCCTCATGCCCAGGAAACTGAATCTGTTCACGATCCAGGACAATCATGGAATGCTCTAACCGTGGGGTCGTATACCTGCCTCGATCAGATCCAAACCCCTGATATGGAGGGGTACAAAGCAATTGCACCTAAAGAATGCCTATCACCTTTTTCTTCTACATCCACAAACTGGGATAACTGGCCCATAAAACCGGAAATTGTTATGGAAGGAGGGAATCTTGCTATGGATGATACTGGATTTGTTTCGGAATGCAGTGATCTTTCTGTTCTTTCAACTTTTTATAGACCCCAGGAATCTACGTTTTATCCTTTCTGTATGACCAGTGCATCAACTGCAAAAGCATCATGGTTTGCAGCACAAATCCAGACACGGTACCCAGATTTCTGGCCCGAAACCATAAGGGCGTTAATGATTCATTCTGCCCAGTGGCCAGAACCGCTGAAAAAGCAATTCATTGATAAAGATAATAAAACATCCTATGCCCGGTTAATCCGGATCTGCGGTTATGGTGTGCCGGATCTGCAACGGGCTCTTGACAGTGCATCCAATTCACTGACCCTGATTGCTCAAAATGAGTTGCAGCCATATACCAAGGGGAAAGGCGTGGTAAAAACAAATAAAATGCATTTTTACAATTTGCCCTGGCCCAAAGAAGAGTTGCTAAATCTTCCTCCGGACACCGAGGTGGAAATGAGAGTTACTCTTTCTTATTTCGTTGAGCCGGGGCCCGGTAAAATAGGCTGGAAAGACAAATACAGATACCAATCCCATGCCTTAAAATTCCATCTGAATTCACCCGGAGAATCAGAAAAAGAATTCAAAAAAAGGATTAATAAAGCAGCCAGGGAAAACCCAAAAGAAAAAGCAACTACTAAAAGCCCTGCTGATTACTGGGTAATCGGTCAGGAAAGAGATAAAGGGTCCGTTCACTCAGATATTTGGAAAGGGCCAGCTTCGGATTTAGCAGATTCAAATTTGATTGCAGTGGCACCATTAATAGGGTGGTGGAAAACACGTCCCTGGCTCAATAAATGGGACAAAAAGAGCAGATATTCTTTAATTGTTTCGATTTCAACTCCGGTTGAAGATGTTGATATTTATGCACCTGTAGCCAAAGAAATTGAGAATAGAATCAAGCCAATAATTACAATCAAAACTTGATACCTGTGAACCTGAGGCAAGTATTAATATCATCACAGCCAATCAAAAATTTTGCAATAATCTGAACAAACAGAGACATTGGCAGGGCTTCACAGTCTATTTAGGGGGGAGCCATCCTTTTTGTATTCCTGTCTTTCAAATTCTAAAATACAATAATCCTTGCATTATCCTGACTCCAAAGTTTATTGGGTTTCCGTTCTGATTTGCATCGGAATTTTTAAAATTTTTAACTGTGGACTATATCAAAAAAATCCCACAGACACAGACTTTAAAAGACCGGACTATTAAAAGTCCGGTGATTATTAAACTGTCGCCAAAATATTTTGCGGTTGGCGAGAATTTTATGCATCAAGAGCGGTCATGACTAATTATCCGATACCAGAAAATTTTTCAGGGGTATTTGATAAGGCATACCAATACTATCCAAAATCGGGTGTTGTCGATTTGTCTCTGAGTCTATATCATTTTTAAAACCATCATCTCCCGCCGGTTGAAAAAAAACCGACTATTCTTTCCCGGATTTTTTGATGGATAGTGTTCTTCAGGCTACACAGCCTTGAATGAACTACATTCCTTAAAAAAAATAGTGGCGGTCAACCACCAATCCTAACCTACTGTTATTGATGATGAAAATTCATTATGCCAAAAATTTAAGGTTGAAAATCCAATCCGGAAAATTATGTTCACCGGACATCAATTCAGGAAGACAGGTTATCGGCCCAGGTAGCCGCCGTCCACAGGGATGACCGTGCCTGTTGTAAAACCGGAAACCGGAGAGGCAAGATAGAGATTTTTTCGGGCTTGAAAATGTATTTGTTGCCGGGGATCAATACTCAGCGATTGGATTTTGCACTGAATTCAAATATAAATCTTGATTCAGCACGGTTGTTTAGATTTGACAGCAGTGGTTCGTTCAAATATAGTATTTCCAATACATTGATAACAACTGAAGGGTTTATTAACCAGATGAGCAAGGATCTTTCCAAAAACGAAATCATCAGCTTGATTAAAGCGGAAAAATCCTTTTTAAGGGACAATTTTGGTGTTCTTAATATAGGCCTTTTTGGGTCTTATGCCACAGATCAACAAACCCCTGACAGTGATATTGATTTTCTGGTTGAGTTTGCAGAACCTCGATTTGATTGGATAGCCGGTCTGAATATGTATATGGAAAAAAAATTTGATCGAAAAATCGAAATCATCAGAAGGCGTACCCTGAATAAAAGCAGGTTTTTTGAACGTATAGAACGGGAAATCATTTATGCCTGATGAAATAATCTCTGAAAACCTGCTGCTGATTTCCGAATCACTTGATTTAATCAATAAACGATTTGCAAGCATTGCCCAGCCTGATGATTTCGTCCTGGATGACAACGGGGTCATCATTCTTGATTCAATCGCCATGCGGCTGCAAGTTGTTGGTGAACTGCTGAAAAAAATTGATAAAGAGAATGAGTCATTTTTGATATTTGTAAAAACCATCTTCCCCAATTAAGAAAAACAATTCGAAAAATGCTCAAATAGATACTGGTTGGAGCGATTAAACATAATTATCCTATCGAGTGCCCGGTTCGAAAATGCCTCAGGGTTGAAATTTTATTCCAGGCCATCAGCAGGGTCAAAACCAGGGCTGCCGATAATTGGACCGGATAGGGGATGATTTCCGATGCCTGGCCCACGGTTGCACTGGCCTGAATACCGGACAGAACATAGATCTGGTCCACCAGGAGACCCATGGCAAGGGAACAGATTGAAATCATGGACAGGTAAATGATGAGCGCCCGGGTATTGAACAGGTTTTTGACAATATTCATGGTGGCTGCATTGGTGGCAGGGCCTGCCAGGAGGAATACCAGGGCGGCGCCGGGATTCAGCCCTTTCAGGATGAGCGCAGCGGCAATGGGGGTGGAGGAGGTGGCGCAGACATACATGGGCATTCCTACCACCAGCATCACGAGCATGGAAATAAAATTGTGTTCATTTGCCCAGACCGTCAGATCATCCGGAAAAAAGAAAGTAATGAGGCCGGCAATGAAGATTCCGATAATAAACGGTTTTGTAATATCCGACAAAAGATCGCCATAAGCATATTGAAAGCCGGACACGAGTTTTCCCAAAAGGGTTTGAGGGGCTTTGCGTGCAACTGCACAGCAGGCTTGCGTGCCTGTTCACCCGCCTTTGTCTTTTAAGGGGGGGGTCTTTCCCGGTATTTCATCCATTCCGAAATAATTTTGAGCAATTCCCGTGGCAATTGCCGTGATAAATGCTGAAACCGGCCTCATAACCGTCATGATGGGGTCCAGCATGGCCCAGGAAACGGCAATGGAATCCACGCCCGACTCGGGTGTGGCAATCATGAAGGAAAGTGCGGCCCCATTATTGGCCCCCTGTTTTTTCAGCCCGGCTGCCACAGGGACAACACCGCAGGAGCACAAGGGAATCGGGATTCCGAAAAGGGCAGATAAGATGACCGGTCTGATTTTGCCAGTCCCAAGATATTGTTTGATCTTATCCGGTTTGAAAAAAACATAAAGAATACCGGCAACAAAAAAACCGAACAGCATATAAACGGCAACATCCAGATAAATCTGCCAGGATTCTTTCAATATCTCATATATAATGGTCATGACGCTTGCATCCTTTTTTTAGTGTCTTACATGATGAAGACTCATATTGATCAAGGCGATCACATGGTCATCATCAATGGAGTAGTAAATGATTTTACCGGCTCTCCTGGTTTTAACGATTTTCAATGTTCTGAGAATCCGGAGCTGGTGGGAAATGGCTGAATCCGTCTGGCAGCAGATGGCTGCGATGTCACAGACACAGTGTTCCCGGGTTAACAATGCAAGAACAATCTTAAGTCTTGACGGATCACTCAAGGCTTTGAATATATCTGCCATCCGGGTAATATCTTCATTTGCCGGCAGAAAATTCAACGTTTCTTTCACCTTTGTTTCGTTGATGCATTTAATGCCGCATATATCCATTTAACACCTCTTCATTTGAACATCTGTTCATATATTAATCTGATAATATGAATTCGTCAACCCGGAAAATGCAGTGACTTAAAAAATTATTTGTTTTGGGGTCAGTCTTGAATGATTTTATCGATTACTTTTTTTGCATCCCACACAGCCGTGTAAATCAGGTTGGAATGTTTTTTTTCTTTGATGATGCCGTCAGCGCCTATTTCCATATAGGATGGACTGATGGCGCCGCCAATGGCATAGATGCCTTTTTTGCCCGTTTCAAAATGGCCGGAGAGCATGAGCAGTCTTTCCCCTTCCCTGGCAATTTTGCAGATGGCGCCGGTGCAGGTGATCTGCTGAAGATTGAGGGCATCAAAAATAGCTGAGGGTCCATGGGTACCGATACAGGCAATCACGTTTTTCATGGGAAAGCTCATCCCCTGGTAAGTATAAAGATCATTGCCCGCGCTGGGAGACATTGTCTGATGGATATAGAGCCTGTCAATTCCTTCCGAATCAACTTCTCCGATTTTGGGAACCGCTTTTTGAAGGATTTTGATATGGCCCCCCAGAAGAATCTCCTCACCCAGGTCCCGGGCCGTATCTTTGTTGATTTCAAAGGTTTCCTTGATATGTGCCCAGTAAACACTGGTGTTGTCGTCTTTTGCCTCACGTTTGATTTTGGAAAGGGAACACACCACATCGGCGGCCGCATTTCCGCCGCCAATGACCATAACGTTGATGCCGATATAATCTTCGCCGTTTTCAATATTCCTTCGAACCGTTTTGGCTTCCCCGTAAATGCCAAGGTCATTGGGGATATTGCTGCCGAATGCAAGAATAATGTTCCGGGTAAGGTATGCCCCCTTATCTGTTTTGACAAGATAATCCGGGCAGGCACCGCTTATCTCTTTGAATTCTTCATTGAAACGGATATTGAGATGATTCTCTGAAGCCAGGGTCTGAACCTGTTCGATATATTGTTCAACAGGGATCTTGTCCTCAGGCGGCTTGATTTCAGGAACTGGGAAAGGATCTTCATAGCCTTTGGGTATGGTCGGATATACTTTTTTCCCTTTTGGGTAAGTATCGATAATGCCTTGCATGATCTTTTTACCTTTTTCCAGGATCAAATAGGATCTTGACTCTTTTTTTGCCAGCAGGGCAGCAGAAATTCCTCCAGGTCCTGACCCGATAATGATCATATCAAGTTTTGACGTCATCAATCATGTCTCCTTGAATTAAATTCATTAATTGATTTTAAATCAGGTTATCATAACCGATTAAGTATTGTCCAATCTAAAAAACTGTTTTAAAACCGGTATGGGAAATCGTTATTATTGAACTTAAAGAGGAAGGCTCCTATGGAATATGACGTTCTGATTGAACACGGGTTGCTTGTCACAATGGCAGAGGGATTGCCGGTTGTGGAAGACGGTGCGGTCCTGGTAGAGAACGGCGGGATTGCTGCATACGGAAAAACAAATGAGTTTTCAGGGCATAAGGTAAAGACCCGGATCAATGCCCATAAAAAAATTATCATGCCGGGGCTGATCAATTGCCATACCCATCTTCCCATGTCCATGTTCAGGGGGCTTGCCGATGACCTCCCGCTGGACGTGTGGCTCAATGACCATGTTTTCCCGGCTGAAGCAAAACATGTAAACCCGGAGTCCGTAGAAAAATGGAGCCTTCATTCCATTAAGGAAATGCTGCTTTCGGGAACCACCACCTGCTGTGACGGGTATTTTCATGAAGACAGGGTTGCTGCGGCTGTTCTTTCTTCCGGCATTCGGGCCGTTGCCGGCCAGGGGGTGATCGATTTCCCTGCACCGGGCGTGCCTGACCCAAAGATGAATATAAAGGCGGCGGTGGACTTTGTCACTGAATTTAAGAACCGGTCTTCCTTGCTTTATCCCTCCATATTCTGCCATTCACCCTATACCTGTTCAAGGGAAACCCTCACGTCAGCAAAAAAAGCAGCCAATGACCTTGGGGTCCTTTTCCAGATCCATGTGGCGGAAACAAAAAATGAAGTCCATCTGATACAGGGGCTTGGAGGGATGACCATTGTTGAATATCTGGAATCCCTGGGTATCCTTGATTCAAATACCTTGATGGTCCACTCTGTCTGGATTGATGACAATGATATGGGCATTATCAGGAAAAATCATGCCAGGGTAGCTCACTGCCCTGAATCCAATATGAAACTGGCCTCCGGGATCGCACCCGTTCCCGGACTTATCAAAATGGGTGTGCCAGTGGGTCTGGGAACGGATGGCTGTGCATCCAATAATGATCATGATCTTTTTTCAGAAATGGATATGGCTGCCAAACTTCACAAGGTTGCCTTATTGGACCCCTGTGTCATGGATGCACGGACAACATTAAAGATGGCCACGATTGAAGGAGCCAAAGCCATTGGGCTGGATAAGATCACAGGGTCTATTGAAAAAGGGAAAAGGGCGGATATTATCCTGGTGGACCTGGATAAGCCCCATGCCATACCTATGTATGATCCTTATTCCAGTATCGTTTATTCGGCAAAATCCTCAGATGTAACCCTTGTGATGGTAGACGGCAGGATTCTGGTCAGGGACGGGAAACCGGTGTGAAAAATTATGGTTTTCAGATGCGAAAAAAGGGTTGAAACAAGAGTTTTGCTTTATGGTTGTCACCAAAAAGATTAAAGTATATAGAATTAAATCTGAAGAAAAAAAAATAATACAAGGAGCAATCTATGCTGCAACCACTGTTTATAAAAGCCACAAGCCTGTCCGATGCGTGGTTCCAGACGCTTTACCGGTGTGTCGAGCAGGGACGGCCGTTTACCATTAACCGGGGCTCCTTTGAAGGACAGAAGCGGCTTGAATTTGATCATATCACAATTCATATCACCCATCCCGCTTCCATCCCTTTGTTGCCGAAAGTGAATCCAATGCTGGGATTCCCGGACCCTGTGGATGAAAATTATCTGGATGACTATCTGCCGTACCTGATGACCGGAGAGGAAAAAGAAGGGGAATCCTACACCTATGGACAAAGGATTTGTAAATGTGATCTCAGATATATGCCGGATGAGTATAAAACGCTTACTAAAATCCTGATTCAGGAAAAAGAAATCTGGGAAGATAGAAACATCCTGGTTAAAGAAAACAATCAATATTTTCTTAACCAGATGGAACTTATGATATGGACCTATAAAAACAAGGGGCACCGGAACAATCAGATGATCCTTCAGGTCGGGCAGCCGTCCGATATGGTTCTCCAGGACCCTCCCTGTCTTCGCCATATTGATACGCGGATACAGGATGGAAAACTGCATTTTTATCCTTATTTCCGCTCCTGGGATTTGTTTGGCGGGTTTCCGGCAAACCTGGCCGCCATTGAAATGATGAAACAGTATTGTGCAGCCCAGATAGGGGTTGAAAACGGAGAAATTATTGCCTCATCCAAAGGGCTTCATATTTATGATTATGTATTCGAAATTGCAGAAGCCATAAGAGGACGATCCATGGATGAATTCAGACAAATGACCTGAAGGGGACTCAGATTTAATGCACGCCATTCATTGGGAAATAAAAACATTTGACACACTTCTCACAGATGAATTGTATGACCTGTTAAAACTGAGAGTGGATGTGTTTGTGGTGGAACAGAAATGTGCTTATGCAGAATTGGATGAAAAAGACCGGCATCCGGGTACTTTTCATGTTACAGGAAGAAATGAAAACAAAGAGCTTGTTGCCTATTTAAGAATTCTCCCCCCCGGGTCAAGCTTTAATCAGCCGGGCATTGGCCGGGTTGCGGTTTCCAAAGCCTATCGGGGGCAGGGACTTTGCCGCACCATGATAAAAAAAGCAATGGATCAGATCTGCCGGACCTGGCCGGGTATGGGTATTAAGATAAGTGCCCAGCTTTATTTAGAGGCTTTCTATCAATCCTATGGCTTCAAAAAAGCCTCTGAACCCTATCTTGAAGACGGAGTCCCACATCTGGACATGGTCCTGGAGGATTGATAAACTCTTTGACTGATGAAATCCGTTATTTTGCGTCTGCTGGTTATCCGAAAGCAGCAGACGCTCTGTAATGCCTATTTTTTGGGAAGCCGGATAACTAGGACCGGAATTTCGCTGTTTTTGACAACCGTTCTGGCACTTCCCCCGAGCACCGCATCCTGGAGTATATTATGGCCGTGATTACCCATGATAATCATGTCTGCGCTGATTTCTTTTGAAATATCGAGTATTTCTTCTGCCGGATTTCCCCTTGTGATTTTTATGTCTTCTACCAGAAGCCGGCAGGAATCGATTTTTGATTCCATCTCAGTGCAGAAATCTTCCAGCCGTGCTTTGATTTTCTGTTTTAAATAGTCTTTTTTTTCAGATTTCAGGGCATCCCATTTCTCTTTGCCCACCATATCCCTGATCTGGTTTTCAATCACAGGGTTCATGTTTTCCATGACATATATAATCGTGATCAGGGCATTATAATTCTCTGCCATGTCGGCGGCGTAGCCAAAAGCATATTTTGCGGTTTCAGAAAGGTCGGTTGCATAAAGTATCTTTTTAATTTTTGGAACCATTTTATCCTCCTGTCGGGGTTAATGATCAAATAATTCTGATATAATAATAACTCATATATTCCTGAAGGGAATACCGGATCAATAAATACCGGAAAGGTTTAAAAATTTGGATCTGATCCTTTCCAGATGTTTCAGCAGATGCTCCTTTCTGGCTTCCCCGACCATTTTGGGAGAACCGGCTTTGAGCAGTTCCGACAAAGAGAGAAGATCCTCCTTAATGCTCATGACTTCGGTGTTCCATTCATCCTTTTGTAGTTTTAAAAGGTTAAAATACCACAGCCGGAAGGTCAGGCAATAAAGCCGCTCAGATATTTCCGTAAGAAAGGGGTTGGCAGCAGCATCATAAAAAAGCCGTTTGACCTCCATATCCATTGAGGCCAGGGATTTTGGGTTTTTATGCTCAAATTGGCGGTCACATTCCAGGGTCAGTTCATCCAGCCGGTTGAAATGATCTTTTGTAAAACGTTCTGCGGCCATGGAGCCGATAACTGATTCAAGTTCAAGCCTTGCCTGGAAAACATGGGTAATTGTATTCAATTTCAGCTCCATCACCAGAATGCCGGTTCTAGGAAGAGTCTGTACCAGATGCTCCCATTCAAGGCGGAATAGTACCGTCCTGAGCGGTGTCCGGCTTATGCCGAATTCAGTGGCCAGTTCCTGCTCCTTGAGCATTTGCCCGGGTTCATAGTCCAGATAGATGATCCTGTCGCGAAGTGTGTTGTAAATATCTAAATTCATGTAATGGAATTGAGCCTGCTTTGAGTTAATGAAGTCCAGAATTTTCTGGTATACCTTAGCAATACAAGTCTATATAGGCTTGCGGATATCTTGTCAAACTATTTCCCTGTAAAGATCTTTCTTATATTCTTTTGATTTGCCTGATTTCATTATGATTGTGACCAACGGCATTTTTTTCTCCTAAATGGTACTCCTTGAGTAGTGGCTTCATATGCCCCGCAGATGTATCTGTCAAGGAGATATATTTCTTATTTTAGCCGTAACATGTCTTCAAGTCAGGATCTGATAAACGGTGAATAAAAAATTCAGCAGGAAGGCAGTTTTATAGTAAAGGTGGTGCCTTTGCCGGGAAAGGAGTCCACCGTCATCTCACCCATATGGTCTTCCACAACGATGAAATAGGAAACCGAAAGGCCGAGGCCGGTTCCCTGCCCCGGCGGTTTGGTGGTAAAAAAGGGTTCAAAGATTCTTTTTTTTGTCTGTTCATCCATGCCCGGACCATTGTCGGTGATGGACAAAGACACATAGCCCGGTTCAGAGGCAAGGCTGAAGACCAGAGTAGGGCATTCCGGAAGGGTTTCAGGATTTTCGTACAAAGCCTGGGCTGCATTTTTCAAAATATTCAGAATGACCTGCTGAATTTTAGTTTCTTCACACAACACATTTGGGATATTGGCCTCATAACGCTTTGAAATTTTTATTTTTTTAAAATCATAGTCTTTTTTAAAATCATAATCGCTGTGTGCCAGCTCCAGGGTTTTTTCAAGAAGTTCGGAAGGATCGCAGGATAATTTTTGAGAAGTGCTTTTCCGTGAAAAAGCCAGCATGTTCCTTACGATTTCAACAGCCCGGGTCCCGGCCGAATATGCGGATTCCAACTGGCTGATGATCTTTCGCTCTTCCATGAATGCTCTGACAGCGGTAAAATCAGTCCCGGCTTTTTGAGCTGCCGCTTCATTGGCCGGGATATCACCGCTAAGCCTGTTGATCACCACCTGGATATTCTGGATGACCCCGGCCAGGGGATTGTTGATCTCATGAGCCATACCTGCCGCAAGACTGCCGATGGACATCATTTTCTCAGACTGGATCATCATCTCTTCAGCCTTTTTCCGAGCGGTGATATCGATCATTTCCACGATCATATACAAGGGTTTCCGGTTCTCGTCTTTCAGCATGGAAACCGTTGTATTGGCCCAGACCACCCGTCCGTCTTTGGCAATATATCTTTTTTCAATGGTAAAGGCGTCGTTTTTGCATTTCCCGGCCATGAGATCCCGGACGTTGTCTTTGCTTCGTTCAAGATCGTCGGGATGGGTAAAAGAGATTGCCTGCATACCAATCAGCTCGTCAGAAGAATAGCCCAGGATTTCACACATTTTCGGATTCACCCTGAACAAAGGGCCTGAGGCAAAAGACAGGGATTTGGCAACAGCCGATGAATCAAAGGCCAGGCGGAATTTCATTTCACTTTCAGTTAACGCATTCTGCAATTTTTCTTTTTCCAGGTCCGGAATATCAGCGGACAGGCCCTTGTACTGATCCAACGTTAATTCCAGTTGTTTGTTTTTTTGCTTCAGGGAATCCACCTGATTTTGGAGCGAAGCATATTTGTCATTCAAATCCATGGGCAGGCCTTTATCATTTGGCTATAAGAATCATTGCCAATATAAATAAAGGCTTTGGGTCTGTCAACCGGAATGAAGGTGAAACAAATCCCTTGTGCCTTCCTGGAGCGCAGCGAATTTTTCCACATGTTATCCGAAAAAGGAATTGACAGTTAATAATCGTCAGGTTTAATATTAAGTGTAATTATTTCTATAATCATTTTTATATAACACATAAAAACGTATTGTTCCGGTTGTAACGAAAAGGAAATTTTTCTGATCATCATTGTTTCCTGTCTTTATGTTTTTCGTGCCGGGGCGAATAAAAAAACAGATTCACCATAAACAAATCAAATGAATAAGGAGACGTATTAAAATGAAAAAAATCATCATGTCCGTTCTATTGTCGGTTCTTTTTATCATGTCCTATTCATCGTGTTTTTCAGAAGAAAAGAGTATCGCTCTGGTCACCCTGAACTGGGCACCTTATGCTGATGAAAAACTTGAAAATTTCGGGTTTACCTCTGAAATTATTTCCCAGGCATTTGAAAGAGCCGGGTATAAGGTTACGATCACCTTCAACCCCTGGAAAAGGGCCCTTGTTGATACTGAACGGGGGGGATATGATGCATTATACTGTGCATATTATACTGAAGAACGCGCAAAAATTTATGGAATGTCAGAGCCTTACGCAGAAAGTATACTCGGCTTTTTTAAAAAAAAAGATCAAAACATCAAATTTGACACCCTTCAGGATCTGAAGCCTTATAAAATAGGAATCACGCTTGGATATGCCAATTCCGAAGAATTTGATTCCGCCACATACCTTGATAAAGATACAGCTCCGTCAGATGAAAGCAGCATAAAAAAACTCGTCGCTGATCGTATAGTTCTATCAACAATGGATAAATTTGTCGGCCTCCATATACTGAATACAACCGTTCAGGAAGGGAAAGACACAATTGAATTCATGGAAAAGCCGCTCATCGTCAATAAATTATATGTCTGTTTTTCAAAGGCCAAGCCTGGGTGGGAAAAAAAGCTGGCCGATTTTAATTCAGGACTGGAGCAGATAAAAAAAGACGGCACTTACGAAAGAATTCTAAAAAAACATGGATTCTGATATTTTTTAAGCATCCCTTTTTCCCACCGGGCTTTTCATTTTTATGAGCCTGATTTCAGGAAATCATCGCAGCCCTGAACCTCATCGCAGATCATGGATAAGGGTGCAGTGAAATCCAAAGTCCTTGGCAGCCCGCGCGGTTGCATCCACGCACATAAACGTCATCATCCCGGTAAGGACTATTTTTTTAATTTTGTCTTTTTGAAGTTTCTCAAGAAGGCCTGTCAGGATAAAACTGTTGGGGAAATTTTTTTTCAGGACGGTTTCATTTTCAAGAGGTTTCACACGATCGTTGATTTTTTGGCCTTTTGTCCCGGGAAGAAAAAAGCTTGCGCCTTCATGAACGGATTCATGCTGAATATGAAAAACCGGAAGGTTTTTCTTTCGAAAATGCATTAGGATTTCAGCCGCGTTTCCGGCTGCCCCTGTTGCATTTTCCAGTTCCATTTTGCCTCCGGGAAAATAATCATTCTGTATGTCGATAATCAGTAACGCCGTATCTTTCATTTTCTTTTCCTCCTTTAGGATAGATGTTTTTGTTTTTAAGGGGGTTGTATCTGCAATTATGATAGCAATAAAGTGTCTGTATTGACAAAAAAGATGCCGTATCAGACAATCTTTTTTAAGGTTTTAAAAAAGGAGGAGGGCGGAGACCATGATGAAAATCGGCATCCTGGCACTTGAGAACTGCATGCAATCTAGTGTTACAGGGCCTTTTGATATTCTTTCCGTGGCATCGTTTGAAAAAAAGCGGCAGCTTCCGGATGAAAAAACAGATCTGTTCAACCTGGTAATCATAACGGATGACGGGTTGCCGGTGACCTGTTTTAATGGATTAAAATTAGAACCCCATATGAAAAAAGAAGATTGTGATCATCTGGATATCCTCTTTATCCCTGTCGTTTTTGGAAATCTGAAACCTATACTGTCAAACCGGGATCTGATCGGCTGGCTCCGGGCTCAGAATAAAAAAGGAGTTCTGCTCTGTGCGGTTTGTGCCGGTGTGTTTCCCGTGGCAGAGACCCGCCTTCTGGACAAAAGAAAAGCAACCGGGGATACCCCCCCCCTTGAATATTTCCAGCATCTTCGCATTGGAAAAGCCCGTACTTTGCTTGAACAGACCCGTGAATCCGTTGACACCATAATTTATGCAACCGGGTATGAAGATCTGAGTTCCTTTCGAAGACTGTTCAAAAGGATCACCGGCCTTTCACCAACCGCTTACCGGAAAAAATTCAGCCTGTATGATTAAAAGCCTTGCCGGAGAAGACACAAAATTTCATCTCTTCTCCGGCAAGGGGGGGGGAGGGGTTAGGTTAAGGCTCTATGCCACTTCGGAAAATTCAGCATCCACAATGTCATCATCAGCCGGTTTTGCCCCGGGGCTATCTTGGCCTTTCCGGCTGCCGGTCTGCCCGGAACCGCCGGTTGAATCCGTTTTGCCGTACATGGCCCCGCTCAAGACATGGAGAGCCTTTGTCAACTCCCCGGTCAGTTTTTTCATCCGGGACGGATCATCCTGGTTTACAGCCTGTTTCAGATCGCTGATCAAGCCTTCCGCCTTATGGATGGAATCAGGCTCCATCCCGGCCCCTGATTCCTTGATCATTTTTTCAGCCCTGTAGACCAGGGCATCGGCTTCGTTGCGGACCGTGACCCTCTCTTTTTTCTTTTTATCTTCATCTGCATGGAGTTCAGCTTCCCGGACAAGTGCCTCGATTTCCGTCTTGGACAGGCCGGATGAAGCCGTGATCCGGATGGACCGGGCCTTGCCTGTGGCCTCGTCTTTGGCCGATACATTGACAATGCCGTTGGCATCAATGTCAAAGACGACCTCGATCCGGGGCAGACCTCTTTGAGCCGGTGCAATCCCTGTCAGTTCAAACCGGCCCAGGGTCTTGTTATCGCCTGCCATTTCCCTTTCCCCTTGCAGGACGTGGATACTTACTGCCGGCTGGTTGTCCTCGGCCGTTGAAAAGACTTCACTTTTCCGGGTGGGGATGGTTGTGTTTTTTTCAATAAGTTTTGTCATCACCCCGCCCAGGGTTTCAATACCCAGGGACAAAGGGGTGACATCCAAAAGAAGCACATCTTTTAAATCCCCTTTCAGGATTCCGCCCTGGATGGCAGCACCGAGGGCCACCACTTCATCCGGGTTCACGCCCTTATCCGGCTCCTGCCTGAATATCTTTTTCACCAGATCCTGGACCGCGGGCATCCTTGTCATACCGCCCACCAGGAGAACCCGTGCAATATCGGAAAATTCCATCCCGGCATCCTTCACCGCCGTGATGCAGGGTTTTTCAATCCTTGCCATGAGATCCGACACCAGGGATTCCAGTTTTGCCCGGGTCAGTTTGATATTCAGGTGTTTGGGACCGGTCGCATCAGCCGTGATAAAAGGCAGGTTGATATCTGTTTCCATGGAAGCGGACAATTCTTGTTTTGCTTTTTCAGCCGCTTCCTTCAGCCGCTGCAGGGCCATGGTATCGCGCCGCAGATCAATGCCCTGGTCTTTTTTGAATTCAGCAGCCAGAAAATCCAGAATGCGCAGGTCAAAATCTTCCCCGCCCAGATGGGTGTCGCCGTTGGTGGATTTGACTTCAAACACCCCGTCCCCGATTTCAAGGATGGAGATGTCAAAGGTGCCGCCGCCCAGATCAAATACGGCAATTTTTTCTTCCTTTTTTTTGTCCAGCCCATAGGCAAGGGACGCGGCCGTGGGCTCATTGATGATCCTTAAGACATTGAGTCCTGCGATCTTGCCCGCATCCTTGGTGGCCTGGCGCTGGCTGTCATCAAAATAGGCAGGGACCGTGATGACCGCATCCGTGACCGCTTCGCCCAGGAAATCTTCGGCTGTTTTTTTCAGATGGGCCAGGATAAAGGAAGATATCTCGGCCGGGCTGTGAAAATTGTTGTGCAGTTTAATCTTGACCCCGCCATTGGATGCTGTTTCAATCCTGTACGGCAGGTTGCCCATGTCCTTTTGCACTTCAGGGGAATCATATTTTCGCCCGATTAGGCGTTTGACCCCGAAGATCGTATTTTCAGCATTGGTCACAGCCTGGCGCTTGGCAATCTGTCCGATGAGGCGCTCCCCGCTTTTTGTTGTTGCCACAATGGACGGCGTGGTCCTCCCTCCCTCTGAATTGGTGATCACAATGGGTTTGTCGTTTTCAAGTATGGATACACAGGAATTTGTAGTCCCGAGATCAATCCCGATAATTTTACTCATGATAGTCCTCCCTTTTATAATGGTGTGAGCAAATGTTTATAATGTTTCCAACAGGCTCAATGTATGACACAACATTTCCATGTCAATATATCTATATTATTATTTTTGATTTATACACTAAAGTAATGCAAGGCAACTTCATTGAAACCGGTATTTTATAATTTGATCTGACTTTTTTTTTGCAGTGATATATTTTTTGCTGTATTGTGGTTTTTATAATGAAAATCAATTTGAAAATTTCGTCTGATATATGTTCCATAGGCGTTATTGCAGTCGCCGTCATGGGACTGATGGGATATTTACCCGGTTTGGGGTTATTAGGCAGTATCAAGGAAGATTATATCCCCATGGCGCCCAGTACTGCCGTTAGTTTTATCGCCATTGGATGTATTCTTTTGTTTTTAAATGCCAAACCGCTATCCGGGAAAAAATCAGCCGTTTCTTTAATCGTCATTTTAATTGTATCCCTTTTTGGGATACTGGATGTGATCGGGTACTATACCGGGACAGACCTTAATTTTGAAGATACCTTTGTACCGGTCACCTCAGAACTCAATGGCGTTGCCGTAGGCCGGATGTCACCGGCGACCGGGGCACTCTTTTTCCTCTCAGGAATTGTTATCATTGCCCTCTTTCCGGAACAAAGACCGGCTGATCATAAGAAACTGATCGAATATATCGGAGGCGGGCTGAATAGTCTCATCCTGATGACCGGTTTTGTTTTCTGTCTGGCTTATATTTATGGAAGCCCTCTTCTTTATGGCTATAAATCCATCATCCCCATGGCATTGACAACCGCACTGGGCTTTATGCTGCTTTCAATTTCCATTCTATTGTCCCAAAAGGATGCCTTTCCACTGAAATTACTGACGGATACGTCTACGCAAAGCTATCTGTTCCGCTTTATGCTCCCCTTAGCCATATTATCCGTTATATCGGGAGGGATAGCGGTTCTTTCCTCAATGCAGTGGTTCAACATAAACCCGGCCATTGCTTCGGCAGCCCTGACCCTCTTGATATCCTTTTTCACAGGGCTTGCGGCAATCTTTATATCCCGTCATATGGGCATGGTGATTGACAGGCAAAATGACCTTATCCGGCAATCCAGGAAAGCATTGAGTAAAAGCGAGGAACAATACCGGATCCTGTTTGAAACCATGGTGCAGGGGGTTGTATATCAAAATGCCGACGGGGAGATCATCTCAGCCAATCCGGCTGCCGGACATATTCTCGGCCTGAGTCTGGATCAAATGAAGGCAAGAACATCCAAAGATCCTGAATGGAAAGTGGTTGATAAAGACAAAAATGAACTCCCAGAAGACCGGTATCCGGCCATGCTTGCCCTTGGAACCGGAAAGGTGGTAAAGAATTTTATCCTGGGGGTATATAATCCCGGAATAAACGATTATGTCTGGATCATCGTCAACTCTGTACCCCAGTTCAAAGACGGGAGCGATAGCCCTTACCAGGTTTATTCGACATTTCTTAACATCACAGAGCAAAAGCAGGCAGAAGAGGCATTGCGCGAGAGTGAAACCCGCTACAGCACATTTATCAACAGTACGACCGACATGGTTTTTCTAAAAGACGGCCAATTCCGGTATATTGTTGCAAACAAGGCGCTGGCAGACAATTTTGGCCGTCCGATCGGGGGTGTCATCGGTCTTTGTGATTCAGACCTGATGCTGCCAAAAATGGCAGCAGCCTGCCGGGCTTCAGATCAAAAAGCCATTGAAACGGTATCAGTGGTTGTCAGTGAGGAGCTGTGGGGAGACCGAACATTCGAAACTACCAAATTCCCTGTGCTGTTAAAGCATAATCAAACCGGTGTGGGCGGATTCATTCGCGACATCACCGACCGGAAACGAGCCCAGGCAGACCGGGACCGGCTGATGACAGCCATTGAACAGAGCAATGAAATCGTTATCATCACAAATCCTGAAGGTATTATCCAGTATGTCAACCAGGCCTTTGAAACGATCACGGGATACACCCGGAAAGAAGCCCTGGGCCGGAACCCGAGAATCCTGAAAAGCGGTAAACAGGACGAAACCTTTTACCACCGGCTGTGGTCCACCATTTCCAGGGGGGATACGTTCAATAGCCGGATCATAAATAAACGAAAGGACGGCACATTCTACACCGAGGATGCCAATATCTCCCCGGTACGGGATGCTGAAGGTAAAATCGTCAATTATGTTGGCGTGAATCGGGACGTTACTGCACATATTCAACTGGAGATACAATTACACCAGGCCCAGAAGATGGAATCCGTGGGCAACCTAGCCGGAGGTGTGGCCCACGATTTCAACAACATGCTCACCATCATTATCAGCTATGCCCAAATGCTCATGAACGAGGCAGACCCGTCCGGGCCAATCCACCAGGATCTCGGGGAAATTCTCAATGCTGCTCAAAGGTCATCAGAAATTACCCGGCAATTGCTGGCTTTTGCCCGCAGGCAGACCATCAGCCCCCAAGTGCTTGATTTTAATCAAACCGTGGAAAACATGTTGAAGATGCTCCGGCGCCTTATCGGTGAAGACATTGATCTGGCATGGCTGCCGAGTTCAGATCTATGGCCGGTAATGGCAGATCCGTCCCAGATCGATCAGATTCTGGCCAATCTGTGTGTCAATTCACGGGATGCCATTGGCGGCGTCGGCAAGGTGACCATTGAGACGGAAAATATAATTTTTGACAATGACTATTGTTCGGTTCATTCAGGTTTTGTTCCAGGCGAGTTTGTCCTGCTGGCCGTCAGTGATGACGGCTGCGGCATGGATAAAAAAACGATCGACTGCATCTTTGAACCTTTTTTCACCACCAAGAGCACCGGATATGGCACGGGCCTGGGTCTTGCCACAGTATACGGCATCGTCAAACAGAACAACGGCTTCATCAATGTATACAGTGAACCTGGAAAAGGCACGACCTTTAAGGTTTACCTGCCGCGTCATGCAGGTGAGGCCCGGGAAACAAAATCTGAAACAGCCGTCAAAATTCCATTGGCTCGCGGTGAAACAGTGCTGATCGTTGAAGATGAGGCCTCCATTCTAAAATTGGGAAAAAGAATCCTTGAAAACCTGGGTTACACGGTGTTGGAGGCTGAAACCCCGGATCTGGCCCTGGATCTGGCCCAGAAACATGCCGGCAGGATACATATCCTTCTGACCGACGTAGTCATGCCGGAGATGAACGGCCGGGACCTGGCCAACCGGCTTCAGACCTTTTATCCTGATTTAAAGGTGCTTTTCATGTCCGGTTATCCGGCCAATGTCATTTCTCACCGGGGTGTGCTGGAAGCCGGTGTCCATTTCATGCAGAAACCATTTTCCAGCAAAGACCTGGCCATTAAAATCAGAGAAGCGCTGGATGAAACGGAATAAACGATTCTAATGCCCTGTGAAATGCGGACGGGGCGGACGGATATTGCACAGAATCACCGGCAATATTCAATGGGTTCCATGGTGATATCCATGACGTTCCACTTTCTATCCTTTCCCATTAATGGCGGCCATTATTTCCTTAAAGCTTGACACCGGTGCCTCAAGATTTTCGATGATGTTTTCAGCCAGGACATCCGGATCCGGCAGATTGTCGAGACCGGTAAGACTTTTGTCTTTTAGCCAGGTAATGTCCAGGCTGGTTTTGTCCCGGCTTATAATCTCATCATAGGTGAACCTGCGCCAGCGCTCATCAGGATTGTTCTCCGGGTGCCAAGTCTCTTTTCGCTTGTGCGCCGGATTATCGGCCTTGCCGGTCTCTCTTTCCGCCCCGATCCGATCCAGAAGAGCGCTTGCCGGTTCATCATTGGGGTCCTGGGGAACCAGTTTCACCTTTGGCGGTTTTTTAAAGAAGGCCGGGAACTTTGATTTGAATATGGGCTTGCCTTCGGGTTGCGGGACTGGTACACATGAAAAGATAATAAAAAGGAGATTGAACAATGTCAGATATCAAAAGCGAATACGGCTGGGATCCATCCATGGGGATTTCCCTTTACGACAAGATCCGGCAGGACATGAAACTTGCCATGGTCAATAAAAATCATGCGGTCCGGGACACCATGCGGCTCATCATGGGCTCTTTTCCGAGCCTTACGGTCGCCATCACCCTTGAGAGCGGGAAAAAGACCACACGGGTCAAAAAGCCGGAAGAAATTACGGATGAGGATCTGATGGATATCATCCGACAGTTCATCAAATCGGAAAAGACCGTGCTGGAGTATAAAAATGAAACTACTTCAGACTATCTCAACCTCTTGCACTGCTATCTGCCGAAAATGGCTACACAGGAAGAGATCGAGCAATGGATCAAAGACACTGTGGACTTTTCTGCCTTTAAAAGCCCCATGCAGGCCATGGGAACCGTGATGAAGCATTATGGAAAGTCAGCTTCAGGAGATACGGTCAGGGAAATCCTGAAACGGATGGGAACTGCCTGAGCCGTTCTCCATGGGACAACCAAGGCATTAAAGGAAATGAAGTGACCCTTCAAACAATTTCATCCAAAAAAATTCTGGACATATTTTACGATTATGTGCGCATCAATTCCGAGACCGGCACACACAGTGAAAACAAGGCATCAGATTTTGTATCCGGTTATTTCAGCGGGCTGGCGTATTTTCAAACCCATCCGGACCGGTTCGGGCGTTTTGCCCTTCCGGAAGATCCCTTTGGCCGCAGCGTGGTCTGGGCCTTTGTAAAGGGCAGGGGCAAAAAAACGGTTATATTGATGCATCATCTGGATGTGGTGGGCATAGAGGATTTTTTACGGTTCAAAGGCCATGCCTTTGAACCGGATGCCTTGATGCATGAACTGAAGGGATCTTTGGACGTCCTCAGCCCGGAAGCAAGGGAAGATCTCTTATCAAACGAGTGGATTTTCGGGAGGGGGACGGCAGACATGAAGGCCGGCGGTGCCGCACAGATGGCTGTAATTGAGGCCTATAGCGAGCTGGAAAATTTTGAAGGCAACCTGATTTTGCTGGCCGTACCGGATGAAGAAAACCTGTCTGCCGGGATGAGGGGGGCCTTGCCTTTGCTGGACCTGCTTTGCCACCGTCATGATCTTGATTGTGTACTCATGATCAATTCCGAACCGCACCAGCGCAAAACAAGGGATATTGGCCTTTTTTCAGGCGGGTCCATTGGAAAAATTATGCCCTTCTTCTATAGCCGGGGTATCCTGGCCCATGCCGGGAAAAGTGCAGAAGGGTTCAACCCCATCGGCCTTCTCAGTGAATGTATCCAAAGGACGGAAATGAATCCGGCTCTTGCGGATTTCTGCCCTGACTCCGGGGAAATGTCACCCCTGCCGACCTGGCTCATGGCCAGGGACGGCAAAACCAATTATGATGTCTCCATGCCTCTCAGCGCTTTTGGGTGCCTGAGCATGCAGCCCTTGAACAGCCATCCTTCGGATATCCTTCTCAAGCTGAAGCACATGGCCATGGAAGGTGCCATAGAGGCTGTGGAACGGGTGAATTACGGTTCCGGCCGCTATAATGAAAGGACAGGCAGAAAATCCGGATCGAAAAAATGGCAGGCCCGGGTGTATCTCTTTGGTGAATGGCTGAAAATGATGATTGAAACCTGTGGGCAGCCTTTTGAGACTGTTTACGCCGGCACCCTGAAGGACATCTGCCACAGGATCGGGGCCGGGGACATCACCTATGCAACAGGCACCCGGATGCTCATGGATGCCTTGTTTGAATATACGGGATGCGGTGAGCCGACCCTGATTATCGGAATCGTACCCCCCTTCTATCCCAGTGTCTCTTACCTGGGCCGGCCGGATTTTAAAAAGACCCTGACAGACCTCCATCTTCTCCTGGATGAAGCTTCACGACACCACCAGGGGCCGGCCTATGATCTGGAAGCCTATTTTACAGGTATTTCGGATCTGAGCTATACCTCTATAAAACCTGAAGACCTGCCGGCATTCCGGATGACCATCTCCCATGAAATGCCTTTATACGGCGGATTGTACACCATTCCCTTTGATCTCATCGCCGGACATGCCATGCCCTGCATCAATATCGGTCCCTGGGGCAAGGATTTTCACAAACTCAGCGAGCGGGTCTTAAAAAAAGATTTGACCATCCATACCCCGCATTTGATTCAATGCGCACTGGAACATATGTTAAAAAGCATATGAATAAACTATCAGGCGGTTTCAAAAAACCAGAAACCTATTTTTCCTCGTTTTCTGATATAGCCGAATTCAGCTTTTCAATAATTTCATTTCCGACCTTTCGGCTGCACATGATATATCTTTTTTCACCATCAGGCATATCTGAAAATATGACATATTGAAAATCCTGCTTAGGAAGGCCCGATGATTCAATCAGGCTTTCCGCTTCTTCCGGAGCAATAAAAAAATAATCGAACCGGCCCGCATGGATCTTATTCAGCATGTTGATATTTTCACCTGTTGTGCCGTCAGTCACCGGTTTATGCTGAAGAATTTTTCCATCCAGAAAAGAGCCGTAAGAATACCCGTCTTTGATTCCCAGAACAAATTTCGGATTTGACAATACAGAATCTACAGTCATCCCGTTGTGCAGTTTTGCATTATCTGCTCTTGCAAGAGCAATCTGCGGCTTATCCTGGTAAAGAGGACGAGTGAATCCAGCAAATTTTTCCCTGTCAGGATTTTTAAACCAGCCAATTGCGCAATCGCATCCATTGTTCTCTTCAATAATTACCATCTGCCTTTTTGAAGGAGTATTTTTCCATTCAAAAGGAACCCGGCTTTTTTTAAAAGCTGAATCCGCCGGCGTTGCTGTAAGGCCCTCCACACTGTTTCCGGTTGAATGAGCATATGGAATCCTTTCATGATAATGAACAACAACAGAACCACAATCTTCTGCCAGACATCTTGAGACGGGCATCAATAAAACAAGAACAGCCATAAATAAAACAGATCTTTTCATAATCTCCCCTCATGAAAAATTGTGCTTTTAAACAATTAACCGTGCAGGTTCTTCAGCTTCAATATATTGTTTTTTTAGTTTGCCGGAATAGTATTGTCAAGCATATAAAATCAACAGAATATACAACGCAGGCCAAGCATCCCTGATTGTAAACCTGACTGGTGACCCATATAATTCTTGCCTGTATTGCCGGTTGTACGATATGCTGATGGAAAATAAAAATTACCGGCAGATGAAATCATGACATGGCTCTTAAAAAAATCTTAGATATATTTTTCAATTATGTGCGCATCAATTCCGCGACCGGTACTCACAGCGAAAACAGGGAATTTGTGAAAACCATCACAACGGCAAAAGCACTTCCTCTCAGGATCACCATCCCGGTGGCCCTGACCCTTATCCTCTTTACCCTGACCATTTTTCTTCTGATCATCCCGCTGATGGAAAAAAATATGATGGATGGGAAACGGCAGGCCCTCATGCATCTGACTGAGACAGCCTGGAGCACTCTTTCCCTCTATCATGACCAGGCCCGTGAGGGAGTCATGTCCGGGGATGAAGCCAGGGAAGCCGCCATCCGCCATCTGGGCCGGTTACGGTATGGACCGGATTTCAAGGATTATTTCTGGATCAATGATATGAAGCCTGTCATGATCATGCATCCCTATCGCCCGGATCTGGTGGGAAAAGACATTTCCGCATTTGAAGACCCTTCCGGCAAACCCCTCTTTGCTGAAATGGTAAAGGTAGTCAGGGAAAACAAAGCCGGGTTTGTGGATTATCTGTGGCAGTGGCAGGAAGATTCGACCCGGATCATCCCAAAGATTTCCTATGTCAGAGAATTTGAACCCTGGGGCTGGATCATCGGCACCGGGATCTATGTGGATGACGTCAGGGCCGATATCCTGACCATAACCCGCCGGCTCACCTGGACCTGTATCGGCATTATGGGAGTCGTGTTTCTTTTGTCCGGTTATATCATCCGGACAGCAGCCCTGGCTGAAAAAGAACGGCAAAAGGCCCTGGCCCAATCCCGTTTAAGGGAAAAGCAACTGATCCAGGCTGATAAGATGAGTTCGCTGGGCATCCTGGTAGCCGGGGTAGCCCATGAAATCAATAATCCTGTCACTTCCATCATGCTCAATGCCCCAAACCTGAAAAAAGCATGGGATGGATTTACCCCGGCCCTGGACGCTCATTTCAGCCGGAATCCCTCGGCCAGGGTCTGTAACATGGCCTACCCGGAATTGCGGAAGCGCATCGAACTGATGCTCGGGGCCATCCAGGATGGTGCTGCCAGGATCAAGCGCATCATTTCCGAACTCAAGGATTTTTCCCGGCCTGCAGAGGACCGGATGGACCAGTACATTGACGTGAACCGGATGGTGAAAGAATCCATGAACCTGACCCGGCCCATGCTTAAAAAAAACACTCCTCTGCTGACTGTGGCCTATGGAGAAAATCTGCCTCTTATCCAGGGGAACTTTTCCAAACTCCAGCAGGTGATGATCAATCTCCTGGTGAATGCAGGCCAGGCCCTGACCCGGCCGGAACAATCCATCCATGTAGAGACTCACTTAAGCAATCCGGATGGCTTTCTGATCATTGAGGTTACGGACACAGGACCTGGTGTTGCTCCGGAACATATAAGCAGGGTAAAAGACCCGTTTTTCACCACCCGCAGGGATGACGGCGGCATGGGGCTGGGCCTTTCCATTTCCGAAAAAATTGTCAATGATCATGGCGGCACACTGGAACTTATTTCTCCCCCCGGACAGGGCCTGACCGCCAGGATCGTCTTACCCATTAAACCGCTTTATTTTACGGCAAGCAGATAACCGGCTGTCAAATCAATTGTCATACCCGGGATGGCTTAGATGCTTTTCCTTTTATTTTTTCCAACCGCAGCAATTCCCATTAATCCAAATCCGAAGAGAAGCATTGTTGCCGGTTCCGGAACTGGTGAACGGTCATTGAACGTATCGTAATGACTGACTTTGCCAATATTAATATTTTCAAGGTCAGCACCAAAAGCGGCAAGATCAATAACCGCATAAGAAAATTCATTTAGATTACTGAACAGAAAATGGCTGTAATTGATCGGAGAAATTTTTAAATTTCCCATTTTTATCAGATAATATTCCGGCGAATTATCAAGATGCTCAGCATAAATATAATCCACAGCGTTGTTGATAGGATCTGTTTTTGTCCAGTTAAAATTGCCATCGTTTTTATATTCCAGGATTATTTCAAATCCAAGAATGCTTTCAACCCATGATTTTTCACCATCGGTACTGCTGTTTCCAAGGTCTGACTGTGCTAAAAGAGTATCCACATTCCCGACGTCTATAGACCCGCCATTTATTGTGTATGCCCAGACAGACGAGCTGATGACCGATAAAAGCAGACAAGAGCTGATAATGGAAAGCATGCTTTTTAGTGAACAGATTTTCATTTTATTTTCTCCTTATTAATAATAATTCGGTTAAAACACACAAGTTTAACTGTTGCAATGTAACTGTTTTAGCATTGCAATATTGATACCATGACAGGGGATTATAAATTCAGGCGTTTCCAGTGATCGCTATCAGGCTCTTTTTTAAAAAAAGACGGAATTGGATAAAAAAGTATATAAAAATCAAGAAAATAATTACATAAAACTGTAACCTTTATTTCTTAACCTCAGTCTTCTCCTGACAGATTTTAAAAAGCCACTCACATAGCTTGAACCGTTGCATCCAGCATTGAAAAAAATTCCTTTTGACCGGACATGGCTCTCCCGCTTTTTTATCGTTGACAAGGGATAGCGACCGCAGGTATAAATCTTTTCCAGACATAAAGGTGCCTATGGGTTTTTGTGGAAAATCCCCTGGGTTAAAAGGAAAGGCGGTGCAAGTCCGCCACATGCCAGCCGTTGCCGTGACCGGGGACGAAAGCTGCACAAAATGCCACTCTTTTTTAAAGGGGAAGGCGCAGTGAATAGGATAATCCGTCAGTCGGAAAGCCTGCCTTGATGCACATTGTGAAAGGATTCTCTGCTGGAACAAGATCCTGTTGAATAACTGTTTGATTATTCAGGAGGAAATATGTCCCAGACCAAAAACCGTGAATTCGGTGCCATCATTACCCGTCTCATCCAGAAACAGAACCTGACCCGGAAAGAATCCGAACATGCTTTTATTTCCGTATTAGCCAACGACATCACTGAAATGCAGCAGGGGGCGTTTCTTGCCGCCCTGACCGCCAAGGGGGAAACAAGCGCTGAGGTGGCCGGGGCATGGCAGGCCATCTATGACCTGGATACCACCAAAGTGAGGCTTGACCGCGGGATCAGACCCGTAGACAACAGCGGCACCGGCATGGATACGTTTAAAACCTTTAATATCAGTACGGCAGCCGCCATTGTTGCAGCAGCCGGCGGCATCCCCATGGCTCGGCACGGGGCAAGGGCCATCACTTCGGTCTGCGGCACCGTGGATATGGCGGAAGCCCTGGGGGTTGATGTGGAATGCACAGCCCATGTGGTGGCAAACAGCATCGAAACGGCAAAGCTCGGCCTTTTTAACGGCATGAGCCCGAATATCCATCCCATGGCCCTGGGCCGCATCCTCTCGCAGATCTGTTTCGGTTCAACCCTGAACATTGCCGCCTCCCTTGCCAACCCGGCCCTTCCGTCCATCGGGGTCAGGGGGGTCTATTCAAAAGAAATGATCCGGCCCGTGGCCGAGGTCATGCAGGAAATCGGATACACCCGGGCAATTGTCCTTCACGGCTGTCTTGACGGATCCGACAAGGGCATGGATGAGGCATCGGTCTGCGGCATGACCTATTGTGCGCAGATTCTTGAAACAGGGCTTATCCAAGAATTCTTTATTGACCCGAAAAAACTCGGGCTGGCCGCCAAAAACCCGGATGATCTTTGTCCTGAACAGGATATCACAACTGAGGCCCGGCGGTTTGCCGCCCTGATCGCTAACCGGGAAAACAGTGTGAGAAAAGATGCGGTTCTCCTCAATGCCGGACTCATTTTTCTTGCTGCCGGGAAAACAAAAGACCTGGAAGGCGGAATTGAAGAAGCCTCAAGGCTTTTAGAAAAGGGCCTGGCCTTCACCGCCCTTGAAAACTGGGTCAGCGCCCAGAATAGAGATCCTGAAAAGGGCCTGAAAAAACTACACAGCCTGGTGTAACCCATGGAACTTTTGATCTTAAAATCCGGCCCTGATTATATCCGGATAAAGGACGGGGCCTTTATCCGGGCCGGCCTGGACAAGGCAAGCGTTTTTCCCATGGACCGGATCTGTCTTGTGCAGGAACATGCAGAGAACATGAAAAACATGGGCTTTGACAGGATTTCCATAAAAAAACTGATTTTGACGGAAGGGGACCTCTGATATGAAAATGGTATTGACCGGACTTGGCAAACTTGAAATCCGGCCTGATAACCGGGTAATGACTCCCCAGGATCATGATTCTGCTTTGACACGTGTTCTTTGCTGCGCCATCTGCCGGACCGATGCCAAGATGTGGGAACAGGGCCACCGGGATCTTGTTTTTCCAAGGGTTCTCGGTCATGAAATGGTGGTTGAG
>Ga0156388_1202_pt1 | contig 29437 bp, 26 predicted proteins | sample RifOxyA3_FD_108032 | JGI IMG/M metagenome (GOLD analysis project Ga0156388, IMG submission 108032) | Desulfobacterales bacterium RIFOXYA12_FULL_46_15
CACAGAAAAATCACAGGGGCATTAAGGACACCTGCAAAATTAAGGGCTTCATGAAAATCGCCCTCGGAAGTCGATCCATCCCCGAAAACAGCCAAAGCAACCGTATCCTTTTCACCCTGGAGACGGGACCCATAGGCCAGGCCCACAGCCTGAGGCAGTTGGGATGCCAGGATAATCGAAATGGGAAGGGTCCGGGGGCTTTCAGGGTTATAACTTCCTTCTTCAAATCCGTTATACAGATGAAACATATTGACAAGAGGTTCTCCTCTCATCAAACGGCCTCCTAGTTCACGATAAGACCCCACAAACCAATCGGTATCCCGGATGGCCAGGACAGGGGCGCAAAAAGCCGCTTCCTGGCCGGTAGCGGCTGGCAGAGTTCCGAGCCGGCCCTGCCGCTGAAGGTTCAGCATCCTTAAATCCACCATCCGTGAAAGCGTCATATAATAATGGAGCTTGAGAAGATCCGCTTGGCTCAGATCCGGCTCAAGGGCTTTATCAACATTGCCGTTTTCATCAAGTATCTGTAAATAATCAATGCTGAAATTGTCCAAAATTCGTAATGTCATGGCAATCGCTCCTTTTTGATTCATTCATTCGTTTGCCTGGGAATGGCTTTGCTATATAAAAAAAATGTGGTTAGATCATAAAAAGTCAATGCAAATATTTAGGCTCTGAATAAAAAAATTAAAATAATATAAATTGTTAGCCTTGACTTATATTTATCAGTTTTTATATTTTTATAATAAACCTGGAGAATATTTCCGGTTTGAATGTTTTAATAAATGAGAGGTGTTAAAAATGAAAACTATACCGTCAAGAGATATATCAGGGGAATGCACAGGGGAATGCCGTGATCTTGTCATGGAATCAAATCGAAAAAGACAGAAAGAAATAGATATTTTCCGATATAGTGCAAGCTCATCTCCAAGTGTCCCCTGGGCAAGGTCCAGAAATGAACCGCCAGGCTTTCTGGGAGGCCATGTGTAATCTTTTTCAATTATCGAAAAGACTATCCTGTTATCCCCCATACCACTGGAGTGATGTGGTATGGGGGGTTTGATTACAGGCTTGATCCCATCATTTTGCTGTAAATGGCTTTTCCGTCACCCGGTTCGTAAAAATCATCCAGAATTGCATCGCAACGGTAACCGCACCGTTCGTAAAAATTCCGGGTTGATGCATATCTTATCTGGGTGGAGGTTTCCACATAGGCTCTTTTTCCCCCGGCTTCAAAAATCAGACGCTCCATTTCAGTCAGAATGATTTTTCCAAGTCCTTTCCCCTGAAAATCCGGGGAAACGGCAATCCAGTAGATATCATAGCTCGTAAGGGTACAGGGAATGGGACCATAACATCCATATCCCGCCACCCTGCCGTTCTTTGAGGCAATGACAAAATAATAGCCGCTCTCTTCCGGGCCATTTTCCAGATGCTCCTGAACCAGTTCGCCGGCAATCTCAATTTCGTCCGGCCTGAAAAACCCGGTGGCTTCCACAAGATCCATGATCTGTTTCACATCCCCCGGGACAGGTTCATACCGTATACTCAACCCTTTGTGACACAGGTCATAAAATGATTTACAGCCTGTTATCATAAAAACCCCCTCTAACCACCGGTTAACCCTTATTTACCCTGAAGGGCCGGTTTCTCTGGTTTAAAATCTGTTCTACGGCCTGGGAATAGGAAATCCCTGCCCGGTCGAGTGCTGCCGGGAACCCGGCATCAGGGGAAATGCAGGGGTTGGCATTGATCTCAAGAATAAAGGGGCGGCCTTGGCCATCCACACGGAAATCCACCCTGGCATACCCTTTCAGCCCAAAATTTTGCCAACACCGGAGAGTAAGGGTCTCAAGGGTTGGCAATAAATCTTTGTCAGTGGCTGAAAATTCAAAGCTTCGGGGAGTATTGTGATATTCGGGAGAATCCGGCATCCATTTGGCCCGGTAGCCGACAATTCTGGGGGTATCTGCATCAAATCCCCGGAACAGGATTTCTGCAGGAGGAAGAACCCTGGCCCCGTCTTTTGTATCCAGGATCGAAAGGTTGAATTCCCTGCCTTCAATAAAGACCTCAGCAAAACAGGAGCCACCCATCTCAGGTTTGCAGCCGGATAAAAGCCTGTGAATTTCTTTGGCTGTTCCATAAACCAGGTTTTCTTTTTCCAGCCCCAGGGATGCATGCTCCCACAGGGATTTGATGATCCAGAGCCTCTCGTGTGAATCCCCAAAATCAATTGACCCTGTCCAGGGCATATCCTGTGGAACCGGGTTGATCCAGTCCGGGGTCGGCAATCCTGCCGCCTTCATTCTTTCCTTGGCCATGACTTTATGTGAGGTTGCAAAAATTGCCTCGGCCGGGCACCCGGTATAGGGGATGTGCAGGGCATCCAGAAGCGACGGGACAACATGGATAAGCCTTCCCCGGCCATCCAGGGATTCGGCCAGGTTAAAGACGGCAAGGGGGTCTGCGGCAATCAATCTTGATTTCAAATTTTCAAGATCAAGGTCACAGGGCAAAGGCACAGGTTTATAGCCGAGCACCATAAGGGCCTCAGACACTGCTTCAACCTGGATCAGGACATCCTGTTCATCCGGGAGACTGCTGTCACTTACGGCATTGTGGACAACCGCAATGGTCTGGTTCACGATTCCCCGCGTGTGGGAATCCGCTTGGATGCGGATTCCAGAATCATTTGGATAAGTCGGACATAGGATGTCCCAAAAAATCCGCAAACCATTGGCAGATCAGAATATTCAGGACGAAGCCCGGCCAGGGGGTTTACTTCAATAAACCCGGGCCTGCCCAGACGATCGCAGCGGATGTCGATGCGGCCGCCGTCCCGGCATCCCAGAACGTTCCAGGAATTTAATGCCAGGGATTCAACCTCCTTGATCAGGGTATCTTTTTCAGGATTGACCGGCTTATATTCCACCCGTCCTACCCAGCCTTCCTTGTTTTCAAAGGAATAGACCTCTTTTTCCGCTCCATCCAGGAGAAAAATCTCCATGGTTCCCAGAACCCTTGCCTCTTTTCTTGTACCTATAAGCCCCACGGTAAATTCTCTTCCCGGCAGAAACTCTTCAATCAGGACCGGCTGCCGGAATTGTTCAAAGAGATCCAGGCAGGCAGCCTTAAGCTCCGGCCGGGATAGCACCACGGATTTGGCCGTGATCCCCATACCGGTTCCTTCGGCCACTGGTTTGATAAAAAACGGGGGGTCAAAAGCCACACAGTCTGCATCCTCAACAGCATGTGCCACTATAAAATCTGCCGTGACAAGACCTGCATCACGGATAATCTGCTTGGTCATCCCCTTATGGAGGCAAAGGCTCATGACAAGGGGATCTGAAAATGTATAGGGAATTTCGTACAGATCCAGGATAGCAGGCACCTGGGCCTCCCTTCCAACGCCCTTAAGGCCTTCGGCAATATTAAAGACAAGATCCCAGCGGTCCCCCCTGACAAGGCACTCTGTAAGCCTGCGGCCGTTACCGATCCGGACAGGTATATGCCCAAGGGATGAAAGCGCCTCTTCTATACCTTCTATGGTTTCAACAGAATCAAATTCTGCTGTCTCAAGTTCACTATAGCCCATATCCAGGTAATCCTGGCGCAGGTCATAGGTCAGTCCTATTTTCATTATCCTTCTCCTGATAAAAGATTATATCCGCAGCATTGTTTAAAACATACCGGCCCCGGGAAGAGGATCAGGATATCTGAAATTTTTATTTTCATAATTTTTAAGAACCATATCTTCAGTTGTATGCCCCTGAACATAATCCGGCATTAACGGAATTTTCCCGCCGCCGCCGGGGGCATCTACAACATAGGTGGGAACGGCATACCCGGTTGTAAATCCTCTAAGGCCGCGAATGATTTCAAGACCTTTTTCTATGGGGGTCCTGAAATGTCCGGACCCGGTGATGGGATCACATTGGTAAAGATAATAGGGCCGGACCCTCATTTTCATCAACCCGTGTATCAGCGATTTCATGGTATCCACGGAATCATTGATGTTTTTTAAAAGAACGGTTTGAGACCCCAGCGGGATTCCGGCATCGGCAAGCATGGCGCAGGCTTTGGTTGTTTCAGGCGTGCATTCATCCGGATGAACAAAATGAAGGCTCATCCAGAGGGGATGATAACGCCTGAGCATTTTAACAAGTTTGGGTGTAATTCTCTGGGGCAGGACCGTCGGGACTTTTGTCCCGATGCGGATGATTTCAACATGAGGGATACGGCGCAGTCTGGACAGAACCCATTCCAACCGGTCATCACTCAGGATCAGGGGGTCTCCCCCGGACAGCAGGACGTCCCGGACTGCCGGAGTTCGTGCAATATAATCAATGGCTTTTTCCCACCTTGTCCGTCCGGCATGAATATTCCCATGCCCCACAACCCTTGACCGCGTGCAATAACGGCAATAGGTGGAACAAAAATCCAGAAGCAAAAATAAAACCCTGTCCGGATACCGGTGGACAAGCCCTGGCACCGGGCTTTGATGGTCTTCACCTAATGGATCGTCAGACTCGCAGGGCATCCTGATCCATTCATCGACACTGGGAACCACTGATCTTCGCAGGGGTTGACCAGGGTTGTCAACCGATACCAGGCTTAGATAATAGGGCGTAATGCTCAAAGGAAGCTGGGTATCGCTGTTAACCAATGTTTCATTGGGTGACAGGACCAATATCCGGTTGAGTTTTTCATAAGTCCGGATACGATTACTAACCTGCCATTGCCAGTCATTCCATTCCTTATCCGTGACCAAAGGATAGAATCTGGTTCGGAATGCCTTGGTTTTAGGACTGGTCTTGGAATTGGGCCGGACGAGCTGTATTTTTGCAGCCGGGATAATTTTGGTGTTTTTTAAAAAAATCGGATAAGAAACGGCTGTGGCAGCCGCGGGGTGGGGTACTGAGACAAAGCTGCTACTGGGAGGCTCATCATCTTCCAGGGTGAGCGTTGTTGCCATGGATGAGTATTGTCCCTCTTGCATTTGTTCTCCTTTTCAAATGTCTTTAATGAGTTAAATATTCCGTTCCAACTTATTAGACCATTGGTTATCAGCCATAGTCTTAGGACACGCTTAAGCAAACATCATACCTTGCTTTGATATTCATATGTTTGTTTTCCTTTTTTGTTAGACAGGCGTAAACCACAAGGAAAGGCATTTTTGAAAACCATTGATCACGACTTGTTCATGACCGGTAAAGAGAAACTATAAGTCCGATACACAAGGTTATACCGATAAATATGGACACAAAATGTCTGGATTTGAAAACTTCTTTGTGTTCTTCACCGGACGAGAATATTGTTTCCCGGGAAAATAGCCGTCTCTTTCGACATATTATTTAATTTTTTCAGGGTTTCAACACTGGTCTTATATTTCCTGCTGATGCTGAAAAGAGTTTCCCCTTTTTGCACTGTATGAAATATGGGATCTGTTTTTTCCTTTTTTACAATCTTTTTTTCAGGTGCGGAGGCAGCCGCAGGGGCCTGTTTTGCCCCTGCCGATTCAGGAGGGATATCCTGCTTTGCCGCTAACTGGGCAATGTGTTTTTCAATTTTCCCCATTCTTTCAACCATTGAATCCATCTTGACTGAAAATGCCGTTTCAAGCCTTGCCACCCTCTCTTCCAGTGGGCTGATACCTGATTTTTCCTTGGGTGTGCCGCCGATTTCAGGTGAAGCGGATTTTTCCAGGGACTGGAGGGTTTGTTCCATTTTTTCTATTCTATTTTCAAGCTCAGGGGATGATGTATCGGCCTGATTTGCCGGTACAGGCTGAGAGTCAGGTGTAGATGTCCTGAAAAAAAAGAAAAAGACAATCAGCGTCAGAACCAGGGCCCCCATAAGAATCATTGTAAATTCATTTTTTTTAAGAAGGGATGTATCTGTTTTTTTTTCACCCTCCTGAATTTCCGATAGCTTCTTTTTATTGGTATTGGTTTTGGTTATTGGTATTTTTATCTCAGGGGGTTCTTTTGGTTTCATCATCACACTCCTTTATTTATTGAATATGATCTTAATATCATCTATACCTGATTTTTCAACTGATAAAGTCATTTTTTTACTGAATTTCATCATTGTACTCGGGTTTAATAGTATGATAGGGTTCTTTCAGAATGCAGGTTAAACAAGATAATGGAAAAGCTTTATGAGACTTAGCAGAAAAATTTTGATCCCATCATGTTTAATTTTCTTTTTTTATTTATTCAATTCAAGTCTTTTTGCCGAACCTGCCGTTTTTACCAATAAACTCGGCATGAGGTTTGTTTTAATCCCTGCCGGTAGTTTTATTATGGGCAGTCCTGAGTCTGAAGAAGGGCGTCAATGGAATGAAACCCAGCACAAAGTGATCATTTCAAGAAGTTTTTACATGGGCGAAACAGAAGTGACCCAGGGCCAATGGAAAAAACTGGTCGGATTTAATCCTTCATCATTTCCGGATCTTGGAAAGGCCTATCCCGTGGACTCGGTTTCCTGGAACCAGTGCGTAGAATTTATAAGAGTTTTGAATGAATGGGAAAAAACCAATCAATATCGCCTGCCGACAGAGGCTGAGTGGGAATATGCCTGCCGGGCTGAATCCACCACTGCATTTGCAGGAGGGGGCTCAACCAATTTCTCATGTAATGAACCGGAACCTGCCATTATAGAAATGGCTTGGTATTGCTACAATTCCGGCACCCAGAATCCTGCCGGGGATTTCAAACCGGGTCCGGTAAAAACCAAACTTCCAAACAAATGGGGTATTTACGACATGCACGGCAATGTGCAGGAATGGGTTCAGGACTCATGCGAATGGCGCGACCTTCTGAGCCGGAATGTCGGTGCCATAACCGATACGTATATGGATAATATTGTCGATCCCCTGAGTAAAACCGGAACACACCGAATCTTCCGGGGAGGAGCATGGCATCAGTCAAGCAAATATCAGCGTTCTGCCTACCGGGGGTATTACAAACCCGTAGCAAAAAGAAACAGCCTGGGATTCCGGATTGTCAGAATGCAATAAGTGTATCACGATAGTCTTTTTTTAATTTTAATAAAATTGTTCAGCCGATGCCTTAAAACCATTAGCATCAGCCATTTTTCAAAAAGAAAAGAAATTTTTTCTTCGCCATTGGTTTGAAACCCTCTCTCTTCCACCTTTTCAGCCATGCGGCGTATCCCTGCCTGAACCTCACCTCCGGTTTCCCGGCTGTCAAGGTGCAAATACATATCAAGGGCTTCCCTATAATACCCCTGACGTTCATACAATCTTGCCAGTTCAAACGTTCCGATATCCTGAATCATGGTGTAGTCCCCTTATTATCAGGTTTATCCTTAAACACCAGCTCATCTTCTTCAATCATATTATGTTCATGTTTTGCCAGGTGTTTAATATATTCCATATCTGTTTTCAAGGTATTGACTTCATTTTCAAGTTTCTGATTCTCCTGTTCAACCATCCGGGTCTGATCCAGAACACTCTCTTCCTTCTGCTTTAGGGTGTTGTAATCAAGAATGCCGTTTTCAGACAATGCAATCAGGCATAACAGGACGGCAATAAACACAATGGCCAGATAATAACCTGCTTTCTCAACCGTCATCATGATGTCTTTTTTCTAATTCCCTTTTTTATAATTGCCAATTCAGGGCTTGACATTGCCTGGTGGATTCCGAGATAGGAAATCATTCCAATGCAGATGCAGCCCGTAACCCCTGATACAACCCCAACCCTTGAAGACAGCAGGGGCAACACGATCTCGGCCGTCTGCCTGACAAGGAGATACATTATAACAGATACAAAAAAAGATCTGCAAGCAGAAACAATGATCTCTTTCTTCCGGATATGCATCGTGCCCGGGATATTGATGAATAAAAAGACAAACCCTGCGACGGCAGATATGGACACGGATAAAACAATGCCGTTGAGCCCCGATAAATTCATTAATATAGGGCAGAGAATCAGGTTCAGGCCAATGGTGATAATGCCGGAATAAAAAGGAATGGATATATTCATCAGAGAATAATAAAGCGTGACAAACAATCTTACCCCGGTAAATGCCCATAAGCCAATGGCAAGAAAAAAAAGACAGCCGGCCGTCTTTTGAACCGCTGCTGCGTGAAAGGCGCCATATCCGAATAAAACCCCGATAATAGGTTCATTAAGTGCCATCAGCCCGGCCATGGCCGGGATGGTGATAAAAAAGACAAGTTTTACACCCTGTGAGAACAGTTCTCCAATTTCATCCAGTTGACCCAGCACATTTTTTTTTGATATCTCCGGCAACAGAACCGTTGCAACGGAAACAGCAAAAAGAGCAAGGGGAAATTGAACCAGCCGGTCTGCATAATAAACAAACGACACACTGCCCTCATCGAGTCTAGAAGTGAAAAATGACGCCACCATGATATTGATATGATAAGAAGCTGCTCCGATCATGGAAGGAATCATGATCTTTGCAATTTTCAAGACACCCGGATGGAATAAACGGGAAAAAGAAATCTTCAGCATACCAAGACGAATCATCAACGGAATCTGGATGACAAGCTGAAGTATTCCGCCGGCAGTTACCCCTATGGCTAATCCAATGACCGGAACATTAAACCGCTTTGAGATAAAAAGGGTAAACATGATTACCGTCAGATTAAAAACCAGAGGGGCAACAGCAGGAATGCCAAATTTACCGAAAGCATTCAAAACTCCGATGCAAAGCGCCGTGATAAGAATAAAAAAAACATAAGGCAGCATTATCTTCAGTAAGATCAGAGTCAGTCCGTATTGGTAAGAATGGCCAATAAAGCCGGGGGCAATGATTTTAATCAATAGGGGGGCAAAAAAAATCCCTGACAGAACAATCAAAATGCCGACGATTGAAAAAAAAAAGAAAAATGAAAACACTAATGCTGCAGCCTGAGAGCGTCCTTTTTTTTCAAGTGTTTCTGAAAAAACAGGAATAAAAGATATGCTTAAGATACCTTCGGAAAAAAGCTTTCGTGCAAGATCAAAGGGACGAAACGCAATAAAAAAGGCGTCACTTTGAAATGATGCCCCGAAACAGACGGCAATGAGAGAATCTCTGACAACCCCGAGTATACGGCTTAAAAAAGTCAATATACTGATTAAAAAAGTCTTTTTCAGCATTCTGCCCACAAGTTTTTCTTGACAAAAATTAACAAAATCTATATGTTTCCGAATTTGAAATATGATTGAATATTAAATTTATCACATTTGTAAAGGAGCTATATCAAGTTGGCAAACCATAAATCTGCAATCAAACGAGCAAAACAAAGTCAGGGAAGACGGCTTAGAAACAGAGCCGCCAAAACCACCCTTAAAACACTGGAAAAGAAACTTCGAGCCGTAAAAGAAGCCGGTAGTGAAAACTCGGATGAAATCCTGAGAAAAAACCAATCTGCCCTTCATAAAGCTGCCAAAAAAGGTATTATACATCAAAAGACAGCATCCAGGAAAATTTCCAGACTGTTCAAGTTTATGAATGCATAGACTGTCACGTTATTGCTTTTTGAACTTCTTAAAAATTCAAGGCAGGACTTACATGTATTATACATCGTAAATCCTGCCTTCATGACACTATCAAAAATTATTTATCATCCGGCTGACTATTTTTTCAGCACTTCTGACGGCAATTCTCTCTAAAGCCGTACCCTTGTTGCCTTCATTCGTGACTATGTCCTGAGTTGTTTTATAGGCTTCACTGGAGCTTAGATCCACGGCTGACCAGATCACTTTTCCCTCTTTGTTCACCATCTGAAGATCAATTACAGCAGACACATTTCTTTCAATAACGGATTCCGTACTTACCCGTGACAGGGGAGAAAAGGTAATAGCCTTGATGGTGCCTTTAAGGATTGCCGTTGCAGTGGTTTCATCCACGACTTTTGTCTCTGTTTTCTGAAGGATCTCCCTGATCAAAGCGTTTGTAAATATCACATCAGCACCGGTTTCGGAACTTTTATTCTCCAGAACGTTGACTGCAACACGCGTTATATCTTTATTGATATATCCGCCACCCTCAAACCGATACCCGCAGGCAACGATAAAGGAAAAAAGGCAGATGATTAAAAAATTTTTTATGTATTCCATATCAGACCACTATATTGACAAGGGTTTGTTTCTTTGTAATGACAATCACCTTTTTAGGCTTTTTATCCCCGACATATTTTTTTATTTTCTCATCAGATAGGGCAGCTTCTTTGATGACCGACTCATCACTGTCTGCCTTGAGGCTAAATGTTGACCTGAGTTTTCCGTTAACCTGGACCACAACCGTGATTTCATCCGGTTCGAGGGAATCTTCCCTGTATTTTGGCCAGGATTGAAGCAGGATGGAGCCTTGATTCCCTAATTTTTCAAACAGCTCTTCACAAAAATGAGGTATAATCGGTGATAAAAGCAAAAGAATATTTTCAAGGCTGAATAAAAGCACTTTTTTCATCTCTGTGTCGGCTGCCTCAAGATTAACGGCATATATATCGTTCACAAGCTCCATGACGGCAGAAACGGCAGTATTAAAATGAAAACTTTTATCAATGTCCTGGGTAACCTTTTTGATGGTTTGATTTGCTTTGATATAAAGCGTTTTAGCAGAATCCGATACAAGGTCTGAAGCCGGGCCTGAAAAGGGTTCCACATCTTTTATCTTTTCCATTGAGTCCATGGCCAGCCGCCATACCCTGTTAACAAACCGGTTACTTCCTTCAACCCCGTCTTCACTCCATTCAAGGTCTCTTTCTGGTGGTGCGGCAAACAATGAAAACAACCGGGTGACATCGGCGCCATATTTTTCAAGCAGTTCGTTGGGGTCTACCACATTTTTCTTGGACTTTGACATCTTGATCACCCGTCCGATTTCAACATCTTTGCTGCATTTTGTACAGATGATCCTGCCGTCGGAACCCTTTACCGCTTCTTCAGGAAAAAGATAGCCGTGGTCAGGGCACATCATGGTTTCTTTGCATACCATACCCTGGGTAAGGAGGCGTGTAAACGGTTCCTTGAAATCAATCATCCCCAAAGAGTTTAGAACCCGCATAAAATAACGCGAATAAAGAAGATGCAGAACTGCATGCTCGACACCGCCGATATACTGGTCCACCGGGGCCCAGTATTTGACAGCCTCCGGATCAAACATGCCTTTATCATATCCAGGGGAGCAATATCTTAAATAATACCATGACGACTCAACAAAGGTATCCATGGTATCCGTATCCCTTTTCGCATCTTTCCTGCCGCATTTCGGGCAGGTGGTATGGGCAAAATAATCAAGGAAGGGCAAAGGTGACCCGCCTTTTTCAAGAAGGTTGGCCTCTTCAGGAAGTCTTATGGGAAGATCTTTTTCAGGAACCGACACCACACCGCAGTCAGGGCAGTGAATCACAGGAATCGGAGCCCCCCAGTAACGTTGCCTGGAAATTCCCCAATCTCTTAACCGGTAGGAAATGGTCTTTTTCCCGCGGCCTTCTTTTTCCAGCCAGGTGGTGACGGTATCCATGGCGGATTTATTATCCATCCCATTGAATTCACCTGAATTGACCAGGCGTCCCTCGCCTGTAAATGCCTCTGTCATGGTTGTTCCGTCAAGATCTTCACCCGGCGGCTGAACCACGACCCGGATTTCAAGCCCGTATTTTCTTGCAAAATCAAAATCCCGCTGATCCCCGGCAGGAACCGACATGATGGCGCCGGTTCCATATCCCATCAAAACAAAATTTGCCGTATATACCGGGATTTTTTCTTTTGTTGCAGGATTAATACAGAAAGCCCCGGTAAAAATACCTTCTTTTTCATACTTTTCCAGACCTTCGGCAGATCTTTCCTGTCTTGAGATCTTCCGGATAAAAGCGGCTACTTCTTCTTCCATCCGGGTTCCTCTGGAAAGGGTTTCCACAAGAGGGTGTTCAGGAGCAAGACACATGAAGGTTGCCCCAAAAACTGTATCCGGCCTTGTTGTAAAGACTTCAATATCCAGATCATGCCCATCCACTTTAAATTTGAGTTCAGACCCGATGCTTTTCCCGATCCAGTTTTTCTGCATGATTGTTACTTTTTCCGGCCATCCCGGCAATTGATCACAATGAATCAGAAGGTCTTCCGCATAATCCGTAATTCTGAAAAACCACTGCCACAATTTTTTTTGCTGAACCGGCTGGGAGCATCGCCAGCATTTATCATTTTCTACCTGTTCATTGGCAAGAACGGTCTGACATTTTTCACACCAGTTGACATAGGATTCCTTTCGATAGGCCATGCCTTTTTCAAACATTTTTAAGAAAAGCATCTGTTCCCATCGATAATATTCCGGGGTGCAGGTTGCAATTTCACGGTCCCAGTCATAGGAAAAACCCATTTTCTTGAGCTGGGCCCTCATGGTACGGATATTATTATAGGTCCAGGCAGCCGGGTGGGTATTGTTATCAATGGCTGCATTTTCAGCAGGCATGCCGAATGCGTCCCACCCCATGGGGTGAAGGACGTTAAACCCTTTCATCCGCTTATACCGGACCACTACATCGCCTATGGTATAATTGCGCACATGACCGATATGAATTTTGCCTGAAGGATAGGGAAACATCTCCAAAAGGTAATATTTTTCTTTTGACGGATCTTCAGAGACTTTGAATAACTGATTTTCTTTCCAATATGCCTGCCATTTAGGTTCTACCGACTCGGGATGATACCGTTCCTCCATTGTATTAACTCCTTGTACAAACTTCTATATTGAATAATAAAGCTGATATTTTAAGTTTTCATAGATGCCACAAACAGATGTAAATAGCAAGAAAATCAATAGAATTCTAAGCTTTGATTTTTCTTTTCTTGTATCATGTTTTTAATTTTGATATTTTTCAAAAATATTGTGTATGCTCCTTTCCAAACCCATCGAGGATATTGTATGCAGAACATTGGAAAATTCTCTGAAAACTCCAGGATTAATACTGTTATTGAAAATATCCTTGGCGAACTCTGCCCGTTTCTTGAAGAGCAGGCAAGGGAAATATCGGAACTGACTGCCATCGGCAAAGCACTGGGTACGGGAAAAGATATCCGTGCTCTTTTAAAAATGATCCTTTCCATTGCAAGACGATTCTCAAGAGCTGACGGCGGAACTCTTTACCTGGTTGATAGAAATAGAAGAAAATTGGATTTTCATGTTTTTCATAATGATTCCCTCAAGATTGATGAGGAACCAGGAAACATCAATCTGCCGGGGGTCCCCCTATATCATGATAATAATGCGCCAAATCTTTCAAACGTATCCTCCTATGTATTCCACACCGGGGAAATTATTAAAATCGATGACGTTTACAGGACAAATCAATTTTTATTTGATGGAACCCGGAAATTTGATGAGGCCCTGAATTACAGGAGCAAATCCATGGTTGTCATTCCCATGAGAAATCATGAAGATGATATTATCGGAATCCTTCAGTTGATCAATTCAAAAGACCCTTCTTCCGGAAATATTATCCCTTTCAGCAAAGATGCCCAGGAAAAAGCAGCAGCACTGGCCAGCCAGGCTTCGGTTATCCTGACCCAGCAAAAGCTTATTGTCGAGATGAAAGAATTGTTTGAGGCCTTTATCAAAGCCATTGCCGTATCCATAGACGAAAAATCAAAGCATACCGGGGGCCATATCCAGCGGGTAACCGAACTTAGCATGATGATTGCAGACAGAATAAACAAAAATAATACTGTTTTTAAAACCATCCGTCTTTCCGATGACCAGATGGATGAACTCAGAATAGCAGCCTTAATGCATGATACCGGGAAAATCACAACACCGGAACATATTATCAGCAAATCAACAAGACTTGAAACGGTTTTCGACAGGATAGAAGTCATCAGAACGCGCCTGGAACTCTTTAAGACCAATTTGAAACTGATGGCTACCCGGAAAAAACTGGCTTTATTGGATCAGTCATGTAAAGAAGAGGAAATGAGCAGGATTGATGCCGTATACACCCGGAAGATAGAGACATTGGAAACGGAAATGAAGATCCTTTCCACCATTAATTCAAGCAGGGCCCCGCTTAGCCAGGATCTAATCGCCCGGATCGAGGAAATAAATGAAAAATCCTGTGAGGTGTCTAAGGTGCCCTACCTCACAGAAGATGAATTTGAAAATTTATGCATTATAAAAGGAACCCTAACGGCCAAGGAACGGGATATCATCAACAGCCACGCGCAATTAACCGAAAAAATATTAAATAAGCTCCCCTGGCCCAAAAAATTATCAAAGATCCCTTCCATTGCCGGAGCTCATCATGAAAAACTTGACGGATCGGGATACCCGTTGCATCTGAACAGGGAAAACATCAATATCCAGGCAAGAATACTGGCCATTGCCGATATCTTTGAGGCCCTGTGCGCCAAAGACAGACCTTATAAAGGCCCCATGACCCTGGGTGAGACCGTTACCGTGCTGAAACAGATGGGCGAAGACCATCTTATCGATAATGATATTGTAAAACTGTTTTTTGAATCCGGGATACATATCGAATATGCAAAAAGACACCTGTCCCCGGATCAAATCGATCTTTAATACAAATTTGATTCATTGACGTTTATAAAAAAGATTTCTTATTGTTATTGATTAAAAAGGAGACCTTGCATGGCAACATTCCGTGATCTTCGTAAAACCGTCAGAGAAAACCTGGATGACCCGAGGCTTGCTGTTATATTTTTTGAAAATGAAAATTCAAGCACCCATCATTTCACAAATGTTCTTAACCTGGGGGTTCAAGGGGTTTTGATCGAATCCGACAAAAGCTTTGAAAGCGGAACCAAGCCAAAGATCATGATGAAAAACTCGGAACTGAATCAATGGGATACTTTCTTTTGCAGGGTAGCCTGGGCACAAATCACAGAAAGTGAAAAACAATATAAAACAGGCCTTGAATTTCTTTTTCCCGTAGAAAACGGAGCTGAACCGGAAACAGGGGCGAAAGGGGAAATCGCACCCCAGGACATTGAGTTTCTTTTAAATACACGGTTAGTTAAAACTCAGTCCAAAGATAAGCTTTGCTCCCTGTTAAACTGTATGTCACGCAAAGTCATCAACGCCGGCACACCTTTTATTTCTCCCAAAAATCATCTGAACGGCCTGTATATTATCCAGAAAGGACAATGCATGGTTCAGCTCAAGGATGAAAACGGTTTTTGTCAATCTGCAGGACAGAAAAGAGAAGGTGATGTTATCGGGGATATGGCCTTTCTCTCAGCCAAACCCTTCATATCTGATGCTGTTTCGGAATCTGAAATGGTTGTTTGGGAATTACCGGCAACCAAGTTTGACTCGGCCTGCCGGTTACAACCCGGTTTAATTCAGTTTTTAACCGGATTATTGACAATCCGGTTGAGTGATCCGGCAGATTCAGAGGTAAAATCTGCCGGCCGCTATCTCATAATTCATCCGATTGGAGAGGGAAGGACCGGTTTTGTATATAAGGGCAGGCATGAACTATTAAATGCCCCGGTTGCCATAAAAATGATAAAACATCACCAGTCAGGGGAAAAAGAAGATTTTAACAGCTTTAAAAAAAGAATCAGCCGCATTTCCGGCCTGAACCACCCCAATATTACCCGGATCCATATGGTTGAAGAAAAATATCGAACCATTTTTATCATCATGGAGTATATCGACGGAGAGTCGCTGGAATCTCTTTTTGAAAAAAAAATCCCTTTTCCATTCGATACTGTATTGTTTTTCCTGGCTCAGATATGTTCTGCTCTTGCCTATGCACATGATCAAAAATTAATTCATAAACAACTGACCCCTTCTAATATTTTTATTTCAAAAGGCAGTCATGTAATGGTATCGGATTTCGGGGTTGCCGCTCCCATCCCGAAAGAAGGTTCTTTAGAAGATGAAAATTCCCATTACATCGCTCCGGAACAGATCAAGGGCGGGAAAACAGATCTTAGGTCAGACATTTACAGCCTGGGAATTATTGCCTATGAACTGTTGACGGGCCGGGCACCTTTTTCCAGGGAGAACCACCATTCCGGTGGAATGAGTATGAACACCTTTGGAAGCACTGATATATCTTTTCTCAGAACACCGGACCTTCCTGAATGTTTAAAAAAATTTATTCTCAAGGCCTGTGCAATATTACCAGGCCAGAGATACGGCTCGGTTTATGAGATCATTGAAGAACTCTCCAGTGAAAGCGACATTTTTAAAGAAGCCCTGAACCTGAGAAATGATATGGAACAGGAAGTTTGTGCCCTGCTCATTTCATATAAAAAAAATCAGCAATCATCCCTGTTCAGGCTTCTCGATGATTTCAGCCGGAAAGCCGTGGACCTGGGGATAGAGGTTAATATAACCGGAAAAATCCAGATTCATTAAAACCAAAGAAATTAAAGAATCTATTTCCCGAAAAGGTCATTTTAATTTTATATGAACGATGAATTTTATAAGACACAGGAATATTAATATTGACCCAAATGGGGATAAATGATATTGAAGAGAGTTTTTATGCAATGCCTGAAAGGCAGGGATTGCATTGTTATTAATCCTTGCTCCGGATTAGGACCGGGGCTTTATATCCGTAAGGAGAAAAAATGAGGAAATATGAAACCGTTTTTATTTCTGACCCTGATATTCAGGATCAAACACGGACAGACCTGTTTGATAAAGTCAGAAATATCATTGCAAAAGAGAATGGCTATTTAATCGATTTCGACGACTGGGGAAGCAAAAAACTGTCTTATGAAATCAAGAAAAAACTCCGTGGTCATTATGTCTGTGTCACATATGGCGGTTCCGGCCAACTTGTTAAAGAGCTTGAAAGAAACATGAGACTGAGTGATGATATCATGAAATTCATGACCATCCTTCTGTCTGATCATGTAACTTTAGAACAGCTTGAAAAAGAGGCTGAAGAAGCGAAAAACAAACCTAAAAAGTCGGATGAAACAGAAGATATATCCGGGAAAGCTGACAGTGCAGTTGCGGAAGACGCTTCTGAGGAAGATGATGATACGGAAACGGATGAAGAACCGGAATAGTTAAAATCGGGAGAAAATAACCATGTATAATAATAGTAATAGCAGTAGCAGCAGTAACAGTAAAAAACCCCAAAAAGGAGCAGGTAAAAGCAAATTTTATCAACGCCGTAAAATATGCAGATTCTGTGTGGATAAAGAACTTGATATTGATTACAAAAACCCCAAGGCACTCCGGTTGTTTATTACGGAACGAGGAAAGATAATTCCCAGAAGAATCACAGGGACCTGCGCCAAGCATCAACGGGAGCTTACGGTTGCCATCAAGCAATCCCGAATGATCGCACTACTTCCGTTTATCGGAAAACCCATGTACTGATCATAAGATCTATCCTGAGGAACAATGCAGATGACGGGTACACAAATACAATCAACATTTATTAAGGATATTCTGACCGGTATCCTTTTATATGTTTTGATTATCACCCTTATGTTCATCATTCCGCTGACAGGTGTCGCAACCTGGCTCTTCCTTCCTCTTCCTGTATTGTTTTACAGGTTGAAAACAGGCAGAAACAGCGGGATAGTGATCATGCTGGCAAGCCTTGCAATACTCATGCTGGTTACCCGTAACATTGCAATGATTACATTTTATTTTGGCTCCCTTTTAATGACGGGTTTTATTCTGGGCGAGTGCATTGAAAACCATTTTCCGGTTGGGAAAATCATGCTTTTCACTTTCCTCACGGTATTTAGCACCTGTCTTGCAGGGATCTTTCTTTATTCTGCCATCCAAGGACAGGACATTCAACAGCTCATATCCGGTTATATTGCAAACTATTATGCCCTGTCAGGAGATTTTTTTTCAGAATTAGAAAGGCTTTATCCTGAAATGAACCTTGACCGGCAGGTGTTTGAAAAGGAGAATTCGGTTCTTCTCCTTGCAGCTCCGGGTATATTTATCAATTCATACCTGATGATGATGTGGCTGAATATCCTTGTAATGAGGAAAATTTTAGTAAGAAAAGGGATCGTTGTAAAAACCATTGAAAATTTAAACTGCTGGAAAGCTCCTGATTATCTTGTATTCTGCTTGATTGCCGTGTCTGTTTTAATTTTCTTTGCTTCAGGTGTATTGAAATTTATTTGTGTAAATTTATTGATCATTTTATTGTTTGTTTATTTTTTTCAGGGAATTGCGGTTGTATCATTTTTTTTTCAAAAAAAGAGGACGCCGTTTGCCGTCAGATTTTTTTTTTATTTACTGATCGCAATCCTTCCTCAGTTCCTGTTCCTTGTTATCGGATGCGGCTTATTTGATACCTGGATCAATTTTAGAAAACTTGATACGGCTACATCATAGAATAAAAGTCATCCCATGGTATAAATCATAAGGATGTACTTTTTTGGAGGTTTAAAATGAGAGTGATATTAAAAGAAACCATTGACACACTTGGAATTGCCGGTACGGAATGTACTGTGGCCGAAGGATATGGCCGCAATTATCTTCTACCCCAGGGGAAAGCCATTATTGCTACCCCCCAGAACAGAACAGTCATGGCACAGGCAAAAGCAAAGCTTGATCTCCAGATTGCCAAAGAAAGAAAAATTGCTGAAGAGCTTGCAGAAAAAATTAAAACCGTTGTCATTACCATTAAAGCCAAAGTGCATGAAGACACCCTTCTTTATGGCTCAGTGACAACCCATGATATCAAGGAATCGCTCAGCAATAACAATATTGAATTGGAACGTCGTGCCATTCTTCTGGCTGAACCTATTAAGGAAATCGGCGAATACAAAGTCCCCATCCGGCTTTACAAAGATGTTGAACCGGAAATCACGGTTAAAGTGATTGCTGAAGAAAACCAGGAAAATTAATTTTTTTTAAAAATACATCCGGGAAGATGTTAAAAATATCTTCCCGGATGTATTTTTTAATATTTTATGGCATTAAAAAAAAATAAAATATCAGAAGACCTGCTTCTCAATAAAACACCACCCCATGATATAGATGCGGAACAATCCATATTAAGCGCCATCTTTATTAATAACGACAGTCTTCATGATATCATCTCCATCTTATCCCCGGAAGATTTCTACAAGGGGTCTCATCAAAAAATCTATCAGGCCATTATCGATCTTGCCCACAAAGGAGAACCTGCAGATCTGGTCACCGTTGTCAACCGTCTGAAAGAAAAAGGCGAACTCGAAAGCATTGGCGGTGCTTCCTATCTTGCAGCGATTTCCGATGCAGCACCTGTTGCTGTAAATGCCGTTCATTATGCCGATATTATTAAAGGCAAATCCTCTCTTCGGCAATTGATCAGCGCCTCATCCGGCATTATCGAAAAATGTATGAAAGATCAGGGCGACTTTGAAGATATTATTGATTTTGCAGAGTCTTCCATTTTCAATATCTCTTCAAAAAAAACCGAAGGCGGATTTAAAACCCTGGGAGAACTGATCAATTTGAATATTGATAAGCTTGAAGACCAACAGGGAAAAGACGGCGGCCTTTCAGGGCTTTCTACCGGGTATACCCGTCTCGATAAAATTACATCCGGTCTTCAGAAATCCGATTTGATTATCCTGGCTGCAAGGCCCAGTATGGGGAAAACCGCTTTTGCCTTGAATATTGCCCGGAACGTGGCGCTTCATGAGCATAAACCCGTAGCTGTTTTTTCTCTTGAAATGTCCAACGAACAACTTTCCATGAGACTTCTGACATCAGAAGCACGGATTGATTCCAACCGACTTCGAACCGGTTTTATAAGCCAGGAAGACTGGCAAAATGCAACCGATGCCGCAGGCATCTTAAATGAACTGCCGATCTTTATTGACGACACTCCCAATATAACAGCCATGGAAATACGTGCAAAAGCAAGAAAGCTATGCCAAAAACACAATGAACTAGGTCTGATTGTTGTGGACTACCTTCAACTTATGAAACCACCTTTTCGAACAGATCGAAGAGACCTTGAAATTGCCGAAATTTCAAGATCGTTAAAAGCCCTTGCAAAAGAATTGCAAGTCCCCATTATCGCTCTATCCCAGTTAAACCGCATGCTTGAACAACGCTCGGACAAACGGCCCATGCTGTCGGATCTCCGTGAATCAGGGGCCCTGGAGCAGGATGCGGATATCGTCGCCTTTATTTACAGGGATGATGTCTATAATAAGGAACCGGACAATCCTAAAAAAGGAATGGCTGAAATCATTGTGGCAAAAAACAGGAATGGCGCCACAGGTATGGCCCTGATGCATTTTCTGGGTCAATATACACGTTTTGAGGAACTCTCGCCAGACTCTTCTTTTCAGGAATTTGAATGAAAAAGCAGCTATACGGCAATACAGAAGGCCTTAGAAACACCCATATCAAACTCATAGAAAATCTTTACCAGTATCAAACCCTGCCTGAATATATTGCTGATCCGGAACTTGTCCTGGCACTTGTGGCGCTTTCCCATGAAATCAAACGTCAGATCGGGATTCTGATTGACCGGAACGGAAAAATTATCCATGTCATTGTCGGGGATTCCCAGGGGATTGTTATTCCGGTAATCTCCGATTATATGGCTCACCCGGGAAAATTAAAAGGCCTTCGGCTCGTTCATACCCATTTAAAAGAAGAACCCCTGACACGGGATGATCTGACTGACCTTGCCCTCTTACGGCTGGATTATATCACGGCCATCTGCATCAAAGCGGATGGCCGGCCTGGCCCCCTTTATTCCGCCCATATCCTCCCGGATGAGGATTCCGATCCCTACAAAGTGCTGGAGCCTGTTAGCATTGAAGATCTGAAGCTCAATTGTCTCTCCCGGATTCTGGCGCTTGAGTCTGAACTAACCCGGAAAAATTCTTTATATAGACCGGAATCCGGTAAAGAAAATGCATTTCTTATCAATGCAGTGACTCTGGATCAAAAAGATGTAACCGCTTCCATGGATGAGCTTAAAGAACTTTGCAAAACAAGTCATATCAACATCATCGGAACAGCTATTCAAAAAAGGAAACTGATAGATCCAAAATATGTCGTCGGCAAAGGCAAATTATCCGAGATAGTGATTCAAGCCATTCAAAAACATGCCACCCTGTTGATATTTGACAGGGAATTGTCTTCTTCACAAATCCGTTCCATCACTGATTTTGTTGAAATGAAAGTAATCGACCGCACTCAATTGATTCTGGATATCTTTGCAAAACAGGCAAAATCAAGAGAAGGCAAATACCAGGTAGAGCTTGCCCAGCTTGAATACATACTGCCGCGATTGATCACAAAGAATACTGCCATGTCGAGGTTGACCGGCGGTATCGGCGGCAGGGGCCCGGGTGAAACAAAGCTTGAGATCAACCGGAGACGAGTCAGAGAAAGAATTGACAGGCTGAAAAATGAAATTGCAAAAATCAGAAAACAACGGCGGCAGCAAAAATCCATGAGGAACAAAAAAGGATTGCCTGTCATCTCTATCGTGGGCTATACCAATGCAGGCAAATCCACTTTACTCAACACGCTGACCCAAAGCAGTATTATTGCAGCCGACCGCCTTTTTGCTACGCTTGATCCTTCCAGCAGACGATTAAGATTTCCAAGAGATGTTGAGGTCATCATTACGGATACGGTGGGATTTATCCAGAACCTGCCCAAAGATTTGATGGAAGCTTTCCACGCTACCCTGGATGAACTGATGGATGCCGATGTGATTCTCCATGTCATAGATATCAGCAATCCACGTTATAAACAGCAGAAAGAGACGGTTGAACAGATTCTTAAGAATTTAAAACTCAATACCATTCCGACTCTTTTTGTATTTAACAAAACAGACCGGGTCGAGCTTGATTCCTTTGATGATCAATGGCTTTTAGCCCAGGGTATCCTAATATCCGCGACACAGAAACAATCCTTGAACCCCCTTGTTGACAAGCTGAAATCAATGATCGGTAATTTAAAATAAAATAGGGGTTGACCAAAGGATATTTTTAACTTAAATAAGAAAAAAATTAACCAATTTTATGGAATGAATATGGAAATTAAAAAATTAGAGCAGATTATCATCACGACCTCAGCTAAGCAGGACTCCATAGACATACCGGATTGTTTTGGAGAGTTTAATAAAAAAAATAAACTTTGTGCAAACTATTGTTCAATATCCATCCGATGCTGTGTCATGAGAAGCAGAAATCCAAAAATTGATATTTTGGAAAAGCTTTTGATACACAATCATTATGCCATAAAAATGAATTGACGCTTTTTTTAAATTTCAGGATCTAAGAATCAAAAAAACGAACAGAAATTATTCAAATATCTTACCCGGATTTAATATATTCAGGGGATCAAATACTTTTTTAATGCCTTTCATCAATTCTATTTGAGCTTCCCCGATTTCATCGGGCAAAAATCTTTTTTTAGTGATTCCTACCCCATGTTCCCCGGTTATGGTGCCCCCGAGACGCAAGGTTTCGCAAAACAATTCTTCAACCGCTTGTTTTGCCCTTTCAAGCTCATCTTTATCGGATTTGTCATACATGATATTACAATGGATATTTCCATCCCCTGCATGACCAAAACTTACGACTTTCAATCCGGATGTCCTTTGTATTCTTTGAGTCACCTCAACCATATCCGGAATTTTATTAATGGGGACCACAATATCCTCATTGATTTTATTAGCTGCGATCTTGTATAAAACAGGGGATAAGGCTTTCCTTGCTTCCCAGAGGGCTTGAGCGTCTGCCTGTGTTTTTGCCGTCATCACATCAAGTGCATTACAGGAAAAACAAAATTCTCTAATCCGTTCCGCATCTCTTTCAACCGTATAAAGATCACCATCCAGTTCAATAATCAGAAGGGCTTTGACATTGCCGCCCAATTTAAAACTCAAATGATCCCGGATAAGAAAAAGGCATGCTTCATCAAGGTATTCAACACACCTTGGGATAACGGTGTTTTTCATGATACCGGATACAGTGCCGGCAGCTTTTGCCATACTGTCAAAGAGAACGGCCATGGTTTTGACTGCCGATGGTTTTGGTAAAAGTTTTAAAGTGATTTCCGTCACTACGGCCAGGGTTCCTTCAGACCCCACAATCAGGCGTGTCAGATCATACCCTGCAACCCCTTTTGCCGTGGATACACCGGTTTTAATCAACCGGCCTGAAGGTAGGACGGCCCTTAACCCAAGAACATAATCGCGGGTGACCCCATATTTGACAGCACGCGGGCCTCCGGCACATTCACCGATATTCCCGCCAATGGTACAGATCGATGAACTTGATGGATCAGGAGGATAAAACAATCCTTTTTCTTCAACAGCCTTGTGAATATCAGAAACAATAACTCCGGGTTGAACCCTGATAATAAAATTTTCTTCATCAATATTGATAATCTTATTCATCCGGGTTGTGACCATTACCAAACCGCCTTTGACAGGAACAGATCCGCCTGTCATACCGGAACCCGTACCACGGGGTACAATGATCATTTTTTCTTTGGAAGCTAATTCTAATATTTTTGAAATTTCCGATTCTGACCCCGGGAAAACTACGATTTCAGGCAGATAGGAAATCCCGGTCGCATCATAGGAGTAACAGAGCAATTCTTCTTTTTCTCTTGTAACATGTGATTTGCCTGATATTGTTTGAAGCTTCCTGAAAACCGATCCAGTAACCCCCATCTATAGTTTCCCTGCTTCGATTTTTTTAGAAAGATAGTTGATCTGTTCAAAAAGAACGGTTTTTTGTTTTAACTCCTTTTCAATAGCATTAATGGCATAGATGGCTGTCGCGTGGTATCTGTTAAAACTGGCACCAATGGTTTTAATCGAATGATCAGTGTATTTTTTAGACAGAAAAATGGCAATCTGCCGGGGTTTTACAATTCTCTGCTGCCTGGAAGCCGATATTATCTCTTTTTCCGATATGGAAAATTCATCACATATAAATTTTTTAATCGACTCTATGGTGATTCGCTTTTTTATATTGATAATATTTGCCAGAACGCTTTTTGCAAGCTCGATATCAATATCATAGCCCATGAGTTGTCCCTTTGCTGCGACACCAAACAGACCGCTTTCAAGCTGTCTGACATTATCACTCAATTCCTGGGCAATATATTCCGTCACTTCCTTTGGGATGGCATAGCCAAAAACTTTTGATTTCTTTTTTAAGATCCTGACCCTGGTTTCATAATCCGGTGGAGATATTTCCGTGACAAGCCCCAGAGTAAGACGTGATTTCAACTGATCATTAAGTTTAGGGATATCATCCGGAAGTTCATAGCCGGATAATATGATTTTTTTATCTGCTTCAAATAGATAATCCAGCGTAATGGCAAGTTCTTTCTGGGTTGCATCCTTCCCTGCCAAAAAATGAATATCCTCCAGGATAAGAACATCACATTTTTTTCTGTATCTTTCTTTAAACTGATCAATTGTGTTTGTTTTAATAGAATGTATCATTTCATTGGTGAAGTCTTCGGCTGTCACATAATAAACACTATTGGACCGGCAGTGGGTAATGATATGATGTCCGACAGCCTGGGAAAGATGGCTTTTTCCAAGGCCTGTTTTTCCTAAGAGATAAAGAACATTTGAACCGTTTTGTCTTCCATGGGCAAGAGACAAGGATGCAGAATATGCAAAATCAGAATTTTTACCGACTACAAAATCATCAAAGGTAAAACCTTTTTTTAACAATCGTCCATTATTGAATCTTACATTGAGCCCAGGCAGATGCATCTGTTTCGAATCCTTTGATTTAAATGCCAGCGCCGGATAAAATCCTGATCTTTTGATATTTTTTCTTAAACTTCCTTTTTCCGGAGCATTAACTTTGAATTCAATTTGAATATCATTATGACCCAATTTTGAAAACTCATCTTTAAATATCGGAAGATAATTATCGACCAAGCGCTTGACGGAATATGAATTCGGACTGGATAGTTTAACATGATGCCCGTCATGCTCCAGGAGTTCTACCGGATCAATCCACATTCTATAACTGTGATCCGGTAGAGTTTTTTTTATTTGACTTTTTACTTCTTCCCAGAACAATTCTAAATTTCCCAAAGAAAACCTCTTTATTTCAATTACAAATTGAGACACTGGTTAATAAAGCAAATTTATTTAAATATAACGGAAAACAACTGATAATCAAAAAGTATTGCCTTTTTTATTTAAATATCCGTCATCGGTCAACCCTGATCTTAAGTGTTATCAAAATATAACAACAATTCCTGGCATAATTTTTTAATTATTCGATTTTATTATATTTTATTTGTGAAACAGGTATTTTTTTATAGATTCCAGCAACTTCAACAACTGCTTATTTTTGCTGGCTTTTTTATAATTCTCTAGCATATCTTCATTTTGGGAAAAAAAAATTTACTCTGATTTATTCCGTTTTACTTTTAATTGCTTCAAATTTAATAAAAATTCCAGGTTTTTTTTAATCTGAATTTCATAATAGTTTCACAATTCCATAACATAAATTGTATTTACTCTTTATTTTTCCAATAGTATATTGCTCATAATTTTTTTTAATTTCTATTCTTGGTAATTAGACTACAATTATGAAACAGCAATTTTTGCCGGTTATCGGTATTACAATGGGTGACCCTGCCGGGATCGGGCCTGAGATCATTATCAAAGCGTTAAACGAACCTTACCTCTATTCCATCTGCCGGCCTGTGATCATAGGGGATTCACATATTTTGAAAAAAACACTGGATCTTCTTGCCTTTCAACATCAGGTTCACATTATTGATGATCCTGAACAAGGACGCTTCAAGTTTAAAACATTAGATACACTTAACGTCTCCCAGTTCAATATCGAACACTTCAAACCATCGGCACCCTGCATTGAAACCGGAATTGCAATGCAGGACTACGTGGTTAAGGGGGTTGATCTTGCATTGAACCGGAAGATTAACGCTCTTGTCACCTGCCCTATCACGAAAACTGCATTAAAGCTTGCCGGTTCAAACTTCCATGGACATACGGAATTGCTGGCACACAGGACCGGAACAAAAGACTATGCCATGATGCTGGCCGGCCAAACGCTCAGGGTTGTTCTTGTGACCATTCATATCCCCCTGGCACAAGTCTCGGCGAACCTGACCATTGAAGGCATCATAAAAAAGATCAGATTGACTCATACTTCTTTAAGAACTCGTTTTAATCTCAAGAAACCGAGAATTGCTGTTGCCGGGTTAAATCCGCATTCAGGGGAAGCATCCATGTTTGGCCGTGAAGAAGAAGACATCATCATGCCCGCCGTCAGAATTTCACAAGAGGAGGGCATTGATGTCCATGGACCTTTACCGCCGGATTCGGTTTTTTATCATGCAATGAGGGGGCAGTATGATGCCGTTGTTTGCATGTATCATGATCAGGGACTGATCCCCTTTAAACTCATTCATTTCAGTGACGGCGTAAACACAACCCTGGGGCTGCCCATTATCAGAACATCGGTAGATCACGGAACTGCATATGATATAGCCTGGAAAGGGATAGCTGATCCTTCAAGCCTCATGGAGGCGGTTAAAATGGCTGCATTTCAGGCACAGATAGTCAAAAAAGATAGGTTAAATGAATCCTGATAAAATCGTTATTCAAGGGGCCCGGGAACATAACCTTAAAAATATTAATGTTGAAATCCCCAGGAACAGCCTGACCGTTATTACGGGACTCTCCGGATCAGGCAAGTCCACGCTGGCTTTTGATACTTTATTTGCAGAGGGCCGGAGAAGATATGTGGAATCTCTTTCCACCTATGCCAGACAATTCTTGGGACAGATGGACAAACCTGATGTGGATGCCATTATCGGATTGAGCCCGGCCATTTCCATAGAACAGAAATCAGCCGGGCATAATCCCAGATCCACTGTTGGTACCGTAACCGAAATATATGACTATCTCAGGCTCCTGTTTGCAAGAGTCGGCAAACCCTATTGTTATAAGTGCGGCCTTCCGATTTCCTCCATGTCCATAGACCAGATTACAGACAGAGTGATGGACCTGGAAGAAAATTCAAAAATTATGATTCTATCTCCTTTAATTACCGGTCAAAAAGGCTCACATGAAAAATTGCTATTAAAAATTAAAAAAGACGGGTTTGCCAGGGTCAGGGTCGATAAAAAAATTTATTTAATTGAAGACCTTCCTGATTTGGAAAAAAATCAAAAACACACCATTGATGCTGTTGTCGATCGGCTCGTTATAAAAAAGGAAATAGGAAAACGTCTTTCCGACTCTCTGGAACTTGCTTTATCTTTATCTGAAGGAAGAGTTATCATTCTTGATTTAAACAACAAAACAGAAATCCTTTTCAGTGAATCAAAATCATGTCTTCATTGCGGTATCAGCTATCCTGAATTTACACCAGCCTCTTTTTCATTTAATTCCCCCCAGGGAGCCTGCCCCAAATGTGATGGTCTTGGCGCTGTTACGGAATTTGATCCGGATCTGATTATTCCCGATAAAACCCTTTCATTACGGCAAGGTGCCGTTCTTCCATGGGAAAACCGGGATTCGATTCAGTTTATGGAATTTCTTGATGCCCTGGTAATCCACTATAAAGAAAATATATACAAACCCTTTCATGAACTCTCCTCTCAATTTCAAGAAGTCTTGCTGTATGGTTCAGGTAAAGAGGAAATCCCTTTTTATACTGAGAGAGGAGATAAAAAAATTATTTATAAAAAACCATATGAAGGGATTATCCCTATCTTAAAAAGGCGTTATCATGAAACAGAATCAAATTCTCTAAGGGAAGAAATTAAAAAATTCATGAATTTCAAGGCCTGCTCTTCATGTAACGAAACAAGACTGAATAAAGCTTCAGCATCGGTCAGGGTCGGGGACAGGACAATTTCTGAAATCACTTCTCTATCCATACAGCATTCCTTTTATTATATTTCATGTCTTGAGTTAAAAAATAAGGATCAACTGATTGCCGAGGGAATTTTAAAGGAACTGAAAGAGCGATTAAGCTTTCTACAGAATGTTGGTCTTGAATACCTAACACTTGACCGGTCTGCTGCCACGCTTTCCGGAGGGGAAAGCCAGAGAATCCGGCTTGCCACTCAAATCGGGTCAAAACTGACCGGTGTTCTTTATGTGCTTGACGAGCCCAGCATCGGCCTTCACCAGAAAGATAATGCAAGACTATTAACCACCCTGATGAATCTTCGAAATCTTGGGAATACCGTACTGGTTGTTGAGCATGATGAAGAAACCGTTCTGTCTTCCGACCATGTCATAGATATGGGACCCGGTGCAGGAAGTAATGGCGGAGAGGTTATGTTTTCAGGTTCTCCGGAAGAACTCATGAAAAGTGAGACTTCTTTGACCGGATTATACTTATCTGGAAAAAAGCGTATCCATACGCCTGCAAAAAGAAGAAAAGGTTCAGGCAGATCGCTTACCCTTTATGATGCATATGCCAATAACCTGAAACATATTGATGTCTCTTTTCCTTTAGGTTGTTTCATTTGTGTAACAGGCGTTTCCGGATCAGGAAAATCTACCCTTGTACTCTCAACACTGTATCAGATCCTATCAAATCGGATCAACCGGTCAAGAAAGGCACCAGGACATCATAAGGAGGTAAGAGGGCTTGAATATCTGGACAGAGTTGTTCATATTGATCAGTCTCCCATTGGAAAAACGCCAAGAAGTAATCCCGGTACATATACCCAGGTTTTCAACCATATCAGGGACCTTTTTTCCCAAACAAGAGAGTCAAAAGCAATGGGTTATGGTCCGGGGCGATTCAGCTTTAACATCAAAGGTGGTCGGTGTGAAGCCTGCACAGGTGACGGGATTATTAAAATTGAAATGCATTTTTTACCAGATGTCTATGTTGTCTGTGATGTCTGCAAAGGGAACCGCTATAACAGGGAAACACTGGATATCACCTATAAAGGCAAAAACATTGCACAGATCCTTGATATGACCATTCATCAGGCCCTACGATTTTTTGAAAATATTTCTTTTATCGTTGCAAAATTGAATACACTGGTGGAAGTGGGCTTGGGCTATATGAGGCTCGGCCAGTCAGCAACCACTTTATCCGGTGGAGAAGCCCAAAGGATAAAACTCGCAAAAGAACTGTCAAAAAAAGGAACCGGAAAGACCATCTATATTCTTGATGAACCAACGACAGGGCTTCATTCCGATGATATTAACCGGTTATTAACCGTCCTCAATAAACTTGTGGATTCAAAAAATACTGTGGTCGTAATTGAGCACAACCTTGATGTGATCAAATGTGCAGATCATATCATTGATCTTGGACCCGAAGGTGGGGAAAAGGGCGGTGAAATAATTGCTTTCGGAACGCCTGAAGAAATCTCGGAAAACATAAAATCTTATACTGGATATTATTTAAAAAAAGCTTTAAATAAATATCATCATTAGAAATAAAAAGAGCCCCGTCCGATTATTTAAAATCGGACGGGGCTCTTAT
>Ga0156388_1033_pt1 | contig 28586 bp, 28 predicted proteins | sample RifOxyA3_FD_108032 | JGI IMG/M metagenome (GOLD analysis project Ga0156388, IMG submission 108032) | Desulfobacterales bacterium RIFOXYA12_FULL_46_15
CTGAAGATTTAAACCGGATGCTCCGGCAGTTTAAAATATAGGTGACAATTGACACTCTGAAATGAAAAATGATAAATTACACCATACTTCACGGATTTTCATCAGAAATCAAGCCTGATAGGGGTTTACCCGATAGAATGATAAGGATGGGTGAAGAATGGAAATCGACACATCGGTCCTGCACAAAGAAGGTCTTTTCACTGCGATTCTCAAGACGGTCAGCGACGGCATCACGGTCATAGACAAGGATCTGAAGATTTTATTTCAAAACGAGAGCATCTATCAGGTTTTCGGACTTCAACTCGGTCAATATTGCTATCATGCCTACCGCGGCCGCAGCGAACCATGTGAAAATTGTCTTATCCTGGAAGTGATCAAGGATGGAATGCCACGAAAAGGGCTAAGGGATATTCAACTGCCGAATGGTAATATTTTATGGCTTGAATTCTTTTCCGGACCTTATAAAGACCCAAAAGGAAATATAATCGGTGCTGTAGAGGTTATTCGCGACGTCACTGAACAAGTGCGCATAACAAAAGAGTGTTTTACATTTCGAAGGGAGATGGAGCGGCAGGCTAAGTTTGAAAACATCATAACCCAATCAAAACAGATGAAGACGATCTTCCATCTTATTGAACGGGTGGCTTTCACTAACAGCACCGTCTTGATCACAGGAGAATCCGGAACCGGAAAGGAACTCATTGCAAAGGCCATCCTTTTAAATTCAAGCCGAAAAGATAAGCCCTATGTCACCGTCAACTGCGGTGCCATTCCGGAAAATTTGCTGGAATCGGAATTGTTCGGCCATGTCAAAGGTGCATTCACCAGTGCTGCAGGAGATCATCCCGGATTAATCGAGACAGCAGATGGGGGCACATTATTTCTTGATGAAATCGGAGAGATCCCTCTATCATTACAAGTCAAGCTCTTGCGCTTTTTACAGGAAGGAGAATCGAGACGGGTCGGGAGTACTGTAACAAAAAAATATGATATACGTATCATTTCAGCAACAAACCGCAATCTTGAAGATGAGGTAAGAAATGGATCTTTCCGTGAAGATCTGTTCTTCAGGTTGAGCGTAATTCCCATATTTATCCCGCCGCTTCGTGAAAGAAAAGAAGATATCCCTATTATAGCCAACCATCTACTCCAATGTCTTTGTGATAAACACGGCAGGACAATTTCAGGGATATCTTCTGCAGCTTTAAAATTGCTTATGGATTATTCATGGCCCGGAAATGTCAGAGAATTGGAAAATGCCATAGAATATGCGCTTCATCTGACGGATGAAGGCAATTCCATAATTCCCGAACAGCTCCCACCCAAAATTTCAGGAAAAAACATGTCGGAGGGTGTTCAACACGGATTTATTTCCATCGACACCTATGCCCGGCAAACAATCTTAGCCTTACAGAATAGCCATTCCGAAGAAGATATTGCCGGCATTCTGGGGGTCAGTCGTAAAAACCTGTGGGAAAAAAGAAAACGATGGGGAATCTCGAAATCAAAATAATCCTTTTATCTAATTTTTTTATAATTTAGGATTCTGCGGCTATTATCTTGTTACCGTATGTAATATAAAACCTAAAAAATGTTACTATTGGTAACATTAAAATTTCAGCCAAATTCATATGATTTCATACAAATACTTCTTGCCGATTATTTATTTTTTAATTCAAATAGTTACTCTTTTTTAATCAATGATCTTTTATTTTTCCCTTTTTGGCACGCCGTATGCTTTTCCGGTATATGAAACAAAAATGGTGTAATTCATAAAAAAAGGAGAAAACATGTCAACAATTGAGGCAAAACAAAACGAAATTCATGGGAATAAATTTTCCATTTATAAGGGTTTGTGTCATAGCAGGAAAAGTAATCCCCGGTTCGGGGTTCTTCTCGTTATTGCCGGGTTAAGTTGGATCGGGGTAAAAATTGACTTTATTCCCGTTGGATGGTTCCATTCCGAATTTTTTTGGCCGGTTATTGTTGTTCTGGCCGGGTCCTGGATTACCACCAACTCCTTGATTAAAAAATGACAGACAAAAATCACCATAGCTTAAAAAAGTTATCAAATCCCGGTGTGAAATTTCCATGCGGAAACCTTGAAAAAATTCTTAAGGCATTCAGGCAATTTGGTGACGGGAAAATTGATGAATTTAGCTGTTCTGAAATTATTAAAAAATACAACAAATGCCTGGGTGACGCATCCGGGTATGAGGCGATAATACAAAATTTATGTTCCGGTAAAGAAGAATCAATAGATTGTATTGCGGTTATCAAAGAATTGTTTGGCAATTTGAAAAAAAAAGACGAATAGAAAACGATTTCATAAATTCTATCTTATATCCGGGTATCCATCTTAGGGAGAGAAAAATGCATATATTGGATCAAAGAATTCTCGGGATCATGATTTTAATCCTGCTGGGATCGCTGGTCATTGTCAAACGTGTTACTACGGGTTCCGTTTTAGATCAACCCAAAGGCAGTTTAATGGTTCAGCTTGTAAATATTTTTAACCTTTTTTTCTTGTTGGTTGTGAATCCCCTGGCTTCAATTTTGCTGATTACCAGCCGTATCACGGCAATTGATCCTACCCATATGACCATTAACAGTGCGTGGGGGTTAATGCTTTTTGAGATCACAGGGTTGGTGATGTACACGGCAGGGTTTTCCCTCATGGCAGGGGCATTGATAACGCTGCGGAACAATTATCAGCTTGGCGGAAGCACCCCACGAACTGAAGATGACTTGGTCAAAGAAGGCCCCTACAGAATAGTCAGGCATCCTATGTACACAGCAGCCTTAAGTATTTCAATGGGACTGGCCTTCCTGATCCAGTCATGGGGCTTCTTTTGCGTGTTTATTCTTTATTTTATGTTGATCTCCATGCTGATTCCAATGGAAGAATATGGATTGAAGAAAGTGTATGGTGATCCATATAATGTATACCAACAAAAAACAAAAAAGCTTATCCCTTTTATTTACTAATGCTGAGAGGGATTACAAATGTCGTTCAATCTTAAAGTCGTTTCAATTCCCATGAAATATATGTCTTGAAATGACCGGTTTGATACGGGGGAGAAAGAGAATTATGAATCGATTTGCCGCTTATGGCATTATTTTTTTATCCATCGCCCTTGGTGGAAGTTCTTTGATTCTATTTGGAGCATTTCTTATTTTTGGACCTTGCAGTATCCTCCGACTCCATGCCTCAGAAACCCAGGTGCTGATTTGGGATTGTTTTCTCTCCATATTGTTCTTCATTCAACACAGCGGAATGATACGGACATCGTTTCGGACTTGGCTTTCAGCCTCCATACCACGATACTGCCATCCTGCAGCCTATTCAATCGCGTCCGGTATAGTTCTCACCGCCGTGGCGCTCCTTTGGCAACCATCGCAAACGGTACTCTTTCAGCTTCATGGGCCGGTTCGATTACTGACCCGTGCATTTTCCCTGCTTGCAATCATCGGTTTTATATGGGGGGTCCGGGCACTCAGAACATTTGATCCCTTCGGCCGGGTCCCCATTAAGCTCCATCTTTCTGCCAAGGAACTCAGGCCGCAAGGCTTCACCCTTCGAGGACCTTATCTTTGGGTCCGGCATCCGCTTTATTTTTTCATGGTTGTTCTCATCTGGTCAGTTCCTGAATTACATTTAGACCGCCTTCTTTTTAATGTGCTTTGGACTTCCTGGATACTTCTCGGTTCATACTTAGAGGAAAAAAATCTTGTGGCCGAGTTTGGAAAAGAGTATGATTACTATCAAAAGACCGTTCCGATGTTGCTCCCGTGGAGGGGACCTGCCGGCCGGGGGCAGTAAACCGTAAAGAACTTGTCCTTGGTTTTCCACACCGATGCCGCCCAAGAATACCCGGGTTGATATTCTTTGTAAAAAATAGGCTATTGTCCTATTACGATTTGTGTTTTCAACCCATTGCTTTTTCTATGTTTCACTGGAACAATCATCAGTATGCTCTTGGGTATTGGAATTTTAAATGCTTTACAGTGCCTTCAAAGGAAATGGAATGGAAAAAGCAGAACAATTCGAAGCAATTAATAAAGTCTATCTGAATATCATCAGATCTCTTAATTCAATTGATGATATGACTGAACTGATTCATTGCATTTATGATTCCCTTGATTCCATTCTGGACACAACAACAGTGTTTATTGCATTGTATGACCATCAGAGAGATCAAATAATTTTTCAGTATTACAAGGACATTGATGATATCAGGGTAATCGAAAAAGCCAGCCAAAGTTCTGCTATTACATTCAAAGTCATAAAATCAGGAAAGCCATTGTTTTTAACATGCCGTGATCTTGAAGCGCTATATGCAAAAAAAAGAAAACCTTTTGGGAAAAAATCCAAAGTATGGCTTGGCGTACCTTTAAAAATAATGGGGAAAACCATAGGTACTCTGGCGGTTCAAAGTTATACCGACCCCTTCTGTTATTCTGAGAACGATATCCCCCTGCTTGAATCGATTGCAGAATTCATTGCGTTTGCTCTGTACAGAAAGCAAAAGGAAATGGATTTAAATGAAAGCGAGAAAAAATATAAATATGCTGTTGAAATCGGTGAGATGATAAGAAAAAAAATCGGCCTGGCCGTTCATGATGAACTTTGTCCTCATTTAATCGGAATACAAAGTTATTGCATGGCACTAAAAAAAACCATTCCACCAATACATACAGAGCTGCTTAATGGTTTTTCAAAAATAGAAGCCCTTCTCTCAGATTCCATACTGATGAGCCGGGCTCTGTCAAAAGGATTGAGCCCGGCTCATTTTGTCATCAACGGAATGGAACAGGTACTCATAGAACTCTGCACAACTGTGGAAAATGTTTTTAAAACAAGATGCAGGCTTTTCTGGGATAATTCTTTCATTATTGAAAATGAAAAAATTCAGCAACTCTATTATATTATTCAGGAAGCCGTTTACAATTCCATTAAACACGGCCGGCCAAAGAATATTCTTATTTCGGTCCGGCAAAAAAACCGGGAAAATATGATTCTGATTGAAGATGACGGATCAGGGATCAGTAAAGAGCTGGAATCCCAGGCTGAATGCAATCAAAAAGGTATGGGAATGAAGATAATGATGTACAGGGCCGAACAAATCAATTTTTCAATTTCATGGGTCCGTAATAAAATCAAGGGGACTACTGTTCGTGTATTTTCAAAGGATCAGCCATGAAAAAGAAAGTGTTTATTGTCGATGATCACCCTGTATTCTGTATGGGCCTTAGCGCACTGATAAACCAGGAAGACGATTTTGAAGTGATCGGATACTCGGAAACGGTTTTGGATGCATTGACCCGTATTCCAAAAATAAAACCTGATGTTGTAACCGTTGACATATCCCTTAAAGGAGAAAACGGTCTGGTGATAGTTGCTGAATTGAAAAAAAATCATAAAAACATCCCTGTTCTTGTTTTAAGCATGCATCCGGAAACCATTTTTGCCGAAAGGGCAATCAAGGCAGGGGCAAAAGGATATGTCATGAAGCAGGAATCTCCAAAAATTATTTCAGAAGCATTAAGGACCATTCTTTCCAAAAAAATATATGTCAGCGCCCCTATCAATGAAAGATTCCTTAATAATATTTCCGATTGTGACGGATATTTCAACGAAGACTCCCCTCTTGAGAGGTTAACCGTCAGGGAGATGGAAATTTTGGAATTGATAGGCCGCGGTCTTACGACAAAAGAAATTGCGCTCAGAATCCATGTAAGCCCGAAGACTGTTGGGAACCACAGAGAAAATATAAAGAAAAAATTGAATCTTCAGAACATTAATGAGCTTATGCTGTATGCTGCCAGATTCACCGGTTTATAACCTCTAAAAAAAATCACTGCTTTATGAGGCCGGCAAGATTGATGGTCAGCTTATATTCTGCTGAATCCATATCCCTTTCAATACGGAAGCCCAGTTTTTCACCCAGCCTGAGCATTCCCGTGTTGGTTGAGATGACGGGGCCCCAGACTTCTTCAATTCCGTATGATGCAGCACAGGCAAGGGCATGGTGGAGAAGCCGGTTTCCAATTCCTTTTCCCTGCCACGCATCGGCAAGCACGATGGCAAATTCCGCCTGCCTTCCGTCCGGTACAAAAATGATACGGGCCACACCCAGGAGTTTTCTTTCCTGCTTTGGTCCTGCAAATGCAAGGAGAGCGATTTCACGGTCATAATCAATCTGGGTCAGTTTGATAAGCATGGATCTGGATATTCTTTTGATGGGTGAAAAAAACCTGAGGTAAATGGTTTCAGGTGAAAGATCGTCAAAGAGATCGATCATCTGCCGGGCATCGCTGGGCCGTACCGGGCGGAAAAAGATTTTAGTTCCGTCCTTTAACCGGAAGGTCTTTTCCTGCCGGAAGGGATAGGGGCTGATGATGAGGTGGGAGGCGGCTTTTTCATCCGTCCCTTCCACGATGACGCGGCCGTGGGCCGCCATCATCTTTCCTTTGACCACTTTTACAGGGTTGATGTCCACTTCTTTTATCTCAGGAAAATCCGTTACAAGGCGGCTCATGCGGATCAGTATTTCTTCCAGAAGCTCTATGTCGAGCTTCTCAATCCCGCAATATCCGTCAAATACCCTTGAGATCTGCGTTTCCTCGATGGCACGTCTTGCAAGGATACGGTTCAGCGGGGGAAGGGCGATACTTACATCCTTTATGACATCGGTCATGATACCGCCCATGCCGAACCGGATGACAGGCCCGAAATCCTTATGCCGGACGGCACTGATGGTCAGTTCATAGTCTGCCGGGAGCCGGGTCTTGCTGCTGACCACCGGGATTCCATAGGAAGAGATAAGGTCTTTTGCCAGAAGGTCTGAAAGCCGGCTGTTCCCTGACAAAATTGCCTGATCCATGATCTCACGGGCCTTTGGCCGGTTGATTTCCAGCCGTTTATCGGTCCTGTAGGGAATTTCCTGGAGAAGCGCCATGTTCCGGCCAAACTGATAGAGATTGACAAAGGCGCGGACAGCCCGTTCCGGTGTTTCATAGGTGGTGATCCCGGCCCTGTTGAAGACCTCTCTTGAATCATCCCGGTCAAGCCCTCCCATCCAGGAAGTGAATACAGGACAGGAACTGTCTTTCAATATTTCAGCCAGTTGCTTTGCAACAGACAGGCTGTCATAGGTTCCCAGGGGGGAATTTAAAAGGAGAAGGCCGTCAATTTCAGGAGCATTCATGCAGATTTTTACAGTTTCAACATAATGATACCGAAAGGATTCTCCCAAAAGATCAATGGGATTGGTCCGGCTCCAGTGGCCCTTTAACAGATCGTCAAGGGCGTTCATTGTTTCCTGTGATAATGCGGCCGGTAAAAGCCTGTATCCGGCCAGAGCATCCCTGGCCATGACGCCGATCCCGGCTGCGTTGGAAACAATGGCCAGCCGGGAACCCTTTGGCCGTTCCTGCCTGGCCAGGAATTCAACACAATCAAACAAGGCCTCAAAATCAGTGACCCTCAGAATTCCGGCCCTTTTAAAGGCTGCATCATAAAGGTCATCTTCAAAAATCGGCCCATCAGAACCGGATCGGCCCGATTTCAGTGCAATCATGGGTTTTACCCGGGATACGGCCCGTGCAGCACTCATAAAATTTCGGATGCCTGAAAGATGTTCCACATACATGATAATACTTTCCACATCCGGTGAGGAGCCTAAAAAATCGATCATATCTGCAAAACAGACATCCGGCATGGACCCAAGGCTGACAAAATGGGAAAACCCGATATTTTCCCTCAGGGCCATATCCAGGACAGCCGTGCAGACTGCTCCGCTCTGGGATAAAAATGCAATTTTCCCTTTTAGCGGCATCCGGTGCATAAAGCTTGCATTCAGGCAGAGATTGGTATTCACAATTCCCACACTGTCAGGGCCGATAATCCTCAATCCTGTTTTTTGGGAAATGTCTTTGATTTTCCGGGTTGTTCCTATCCCGTGATCAACGGATTCATCCCCTGCACAAATAATGACGGCGCCCCCCATATCCTTTCCGGTACAGGCTTCAAGAATGCCGGGAACAATGGAAACAGGCACGGCAATCACCAGGAGGTCAATGTGCCGGGGCAGGGTTTTTATATTTTTAAAAGCCTTAAGACCCATCACAGTATCATATTTTGGATTCACAGGAAAAATATTCCCCTTGAATCCGCCGGTCATCAGGTTTTCCATTACAGTTGCACCCACGCTGCCTTTTTTCGGGCTTGCCCCGATCACGGCAATGGATTCCGGGTTGATAACCCTTTGCAGGTGATAAGTACTCAATATTTTTCCCCCCTGACCATAGATATGACCGGTCTCATGACAGGCGGCCACCTCACGTTTAAAATTCTAAAATAATTCAGAATCGCCCTTATAGCAAGACTAATGACGGATAATTCAGCCCATTCCGGACTTTACAAATTGATAAAGGCTTGATACTGATTGAGTTTATGATAAGAATAGCAATTATTGAAGATTCCCAGGCCCTTACCTCTGTTTACAGAAATTTTTTAAGCGATTCAGAGTTTGAGGTTATCCTGTTTAATTCAACGGTTTCAGATATTAACCGGCTGATTAAACACGGCGGTTTTGAGCTGATTGTCTGTCCGTGCTTTCCAAAATTTCAGAACGGCTCCCGGATTGCACAGACGATAAAGGCTGATCCCGGACTTACCAATTGTGCATTTATCGTATCCACCTCCATGCAGCAGGACAGTGTGAGATCGGAATGGGATTTAAGGGATATCGACGCTGTATTGCTTAAACCCTTTGACCGGGAAGGCCTGATCAGAACCTTGAAGAGAGCAGGGAAAAACCAGCCGCAAAATGTGAGACAGACCCTGCTTGCCCTGATCATTGATGACAGCAAGGCTGTCCGGAATACCCTTGCATCTTATTTGAAAGCCCTGAATTTTGATTGCATAACGGCACCGGAAGGCATGCAGGGGTTGAGAATGGCTTCGGAGCACCTCCCGGACCTGATCCTGGTGGATGTGGAAATGCCGGTCATGGATGGATTTGAATTCTGCAAAAAACTGTCAAAAGGACCTGACATCAAGCATATTCCCACCATTGTGATCTCAGGGACCATTAATGAATCACAATTCCGGAAAGGTTTCAGGGCAGGGGCCATTGATTTCCTGGAAAAACCGGTATCCCAGCCTGCTCTTGCCGCCATCATCGAATCCGTGTCTGTCAAGGGAAATACAAATTCCACCGGGACAACGGTCATTTTAAGCAAAGACAATACATTAAGCTCCATATTAAGCAAAGCCCTGAATTTTTTAAATTCCAGCATCAATGTCTGTACCACCTTTGACGAGTTTGAAACCTTTCTCTGTGTTTCAACCCCGGATATCGTCATCCTGGATCTTTCGGAAAATGAAGACAAACTCAATGTGTGCATGAAAACCCGGAAACTTCTGAAGAGCGAATCCCCTGTCATCATTGCCGTAGCCGACGAAACTGACAGGGATATCATGTTCCGGTGTTTCAAATACGGAGCCACGGAATTCATCATCAAGCCTTTTGGCCGGGATGAAGTAAAGGCAAGGATAGAAAATCATATAAAAATAAAAAAACTTCAGGATGAACTGGTTCAAAAAAACAGAATTCTCGAATCTTTAGCTTACAAGGACAAGCTCACAGGACTCATGAACCGCCGCTATTTTGACAAGGCATTAAAGGATGAGATTGAAAAAGCCCGATCCGGCAACACCCATCTTTCCTTCCTCATGATAGACCTGGACAATTTCAAACAGGTCAATGATGCCTACGGGCATGATATCGGTGATGAGGTGCTCAAGGAAATAGCCGCCATCATCATTGACAATGTCCAGGGTAATGCGGTTTCCTGCCGGTATGGTGGTGAAGAATTCTGCATTATCTATCCGGACACGAGTATAGCCGAGGCTGTCAAAAACAGCGAAAAGATCAAGCGGTTCTGTGCATTGAAACCGATTTCCGGTTACCGGATCTTTCAGACCATCAGCGGCGGAATATCTTCATTTCCCGAAACCTCTTCTGCCGAAGACCTGGTTTCTGATGCAGACAAATGTCTCTACAAAGCCAAGAAAGCAGGTAAAAACAGGATCATTGCCAATATTGAAACCCTCTCACAGGGCAGTTAACATTAACCCCTATTCATCTTCAGGACACCATGAAAGAAGACACATACATATTGACCATGCTGGTTGAAAACGAACCCGGAGTCACTGCCCGGATTACAGGGCTTTTTGCCGGAAGAGGCTATAATATAGAAACCATCTGCGGGGCTCCCACAGCCAATCCGAAAATGTCCCGGATCACCATTACCACAAAGGCAAAACCCCTTCAGTTTGAACAATGCATGAAGCAGATCAAGCGCCTTGTCAATGTAATCAAACTTCGGGACATGACTGGTGAAAACGCGGTCAAACGTGAAATGGCACTGATATGTGTTAAAAAAAGATCTGACTCAAGAGAAGAACTCAACGGTATTATCTCTGCCTATAAAGGACGCATACTGGATGAAAGCCCTCATCTCCTGATTTTTGAAGTCATCGGCAATGAATATGCCATTGATGAACTCCTGGTTCTGCTGGAGCCTTTCGGGATCAAGAAGCTTGCAAGATCTGGGGTACTGGCACTCTACAAGGAGTCTGATACTGAGCTGGAAACTCCCCTGCCGGACCTGTAAACGGATTTATATTTTCCGGCCATAAAAAAAAGACGGCATCTCAGGATTCAGAGCTTCGTAATACCCATATCCGGATCGGTTTGTTGTTTTACGGGCAGAGGTATAGCCCGAGTGCTCATACAACCTGGCCATTTCTTCTTTTAATTTTTTGATCCGGTCTAAAAGATCCTTTAAGGGATTTTGCATCTCTTCCGGCCGGGCCGCGGGTACAGGTGCCGTCATGGGTGTAAAAGCGAGGGCAGGCCTTTCGGATTGGGTTGAAAAAAGCATATCCGGCCGGGATGATTTCTCTTTTGCCGTTTCTTTCTTATCACGGCTTTGTGAAGCAAGGTCCATTTCCTGTACCGATCCTGCCATACCGTTTTCATAAAGAAAAATACCGGTGTTTTTTAAACGGCCCTGTAATTCATTTTCTCCCTTTGTCATATCAAACCCTGTGGCCGCATACTGAAGCGAAATGGCGCCAAGGCCCGCATCCTTCATGGAAATAAGCCTGTCCTGGCCATTCTCATCCTTTGTCCATACGGATAATTGCGTAAAAACATCATCATTTTCATCAATCCAGTTATTCTGATCCTGATCAAAAGCCCTTAATTCCTCAAACCCGTTTCCGGTTCCGGGGCCGAACAATTCCGAGCCATTATTAATAATATGGTCGCCATTTTTATCAAGGGCCAGGAACCCGCTGCCAAAAGAGGCAAAACTGACATTTTCCGTTTTCCCGTCATTGTTGAGATCAAATTCAAATACAGCATCGGTAAGCTGTGGTGCTTTTCCATCCAGGCTGATAATCAAGGGGTCTGTCAGGTTAATTCTTTCCTGCCATTGCCGGACAAGGGTCTCTTCTTCAGTCCTTGATAAAAAGGCCCTGTCAAGGGACATGTCAAGGGAGAACGTGATGATCCGTCCATCTTCGGTGGTCACTTCACCAGAGGATTGAAAATTCACGCTTTCTTCCTCAAAATACAGGTTTGTTTGTTTTACCGACAGTTCCCACGCGGCAACAGATCGGGTCCCTCCAGGAGTTTTGGGGTTACCGGAAGATTCAGGCAAAGAGGCCTGTTTTGCCTTTGAAAGGTCAATATCCTTTTTCTCCCTGATGTTTTTTATAATGACGTCTTTGTCCATGACACCGCCCACCAGACGCTCCATCGCTATTTTCATGTCCTGGGAAACGGTTTCCCCGGTTTCCCCGGTCATGACCGAAGATCTGCCTGTTACGGAAAAACTATATTGTGACTGATACTCCATGGTGCTGCCCTGTGAAATGCTGACCCGGTCCACAACCATCTGCGGAAGACCCCGGATATTCCGTAAACGGGTCTGGGTCTGACGGGTTGTCCGGTCCCGGGTTTGTTCTTCCAGCATCAGACCCATCTCTTCCGAATGGCTGTCGGAAATCAAAGACAGGTTGGAACCTGATATTTTCATGACATATTTCCTCCCTTGCACTGATATACCTGAGTTTAAAAAATTATCGGCAGAAAAAAGGCAATCCTTGATGAAAATAAAAAATCTCCCTTCATCCGGTAGATTCATATCAAATATCCAGGTCCCAAGATAATGGTTGAAACCTCCTAAGCATTAATGATATCTAAATATTATTTTTTTAAAAAATCGGAAATTTATACTTTATAATGACTTACCGGAAAATCGAACATATTGCATCAGGCCAGTTAAAGACCGGAAAAGCTAGGACAGAGGTATTCCAGGCCTATCTTGCCACTTGTCTCGGAGTTGCCCTGTATGATGCGGTCACAAAGACAGGTGGCCTGATCCATATTCTTTTACCCGAACCTCCCGGGTTTTCAGAGGTTGAATTCCCTGAAAAATATGCTTCCACCGGGATTCCCCTTCTGATCCATGAACTGATCAAGCTCGGGGCTGACCCGTCGAATCTCAAGGCCTGTATTGCCGGCGGTGCCCTTGTGGGCCCTGTGAGCCGGCAGGACATAGACCTTGACATCGGCGGAAGGTCTGCCGACATAGCCGTATCCATACTTGAAAGCGCCGGGATCAGGATCATTAAATCAGAAACCGGCGGGTTTTTTACCTGTACCCTTGAACTTAATATGGACACGGGTGAGACAACCATCAATCCGGCCTGGATGGACCTGTACAAGCCTGAAAGCACCTTTGCCGCACCCACCATGCAAGATATTTTCAACACCATCGACACCCTCAAACCTATTCCCCAGACAGCTTTAAAAATACTAAGGATGTTCCAGTCTTCCAAGTCCACTATCATGGAGATTACCAATGAACTTACCAAAGACCAGGTACTTTCAGGGCAGACCCTGAAACTTTGTAATTCAGCCCTTTTTGCAGGACTTCTGAAAATCGATTCCCTCAAAGATGCTGTGTTGCTTCTGGGAGAAGACATGCTGGTTAAATCCATTATCACGGCAGCAGTTCACAACTATTACACCCAGACCGGGACTTCAGGTTATTCCCTGTGCAAAGGCGGTCTTTTTTTTCATGCAGTGGGTGTGGCGGTCCTGGCTGAAAAAATTGCTGAAAAATCAGGCCGGTGTCCTCCCAAATCAGCTTATACAGCAGGCTTGCTTCACGACATCGGGAAAGTGATTCTCGATCAATATGTGTCAGGCAGTTCTCCTCTTTTTTTCAGAAAATTGAGCAAGGAAACCGAAACCCTCATCACTTCTGAAAAAAAAGTGTTCGGCATTACCCATTGCGAAACAGGGGCTATCCTGGCTAAAAAATGGCATTTTTCAGACAACCTGTCTGAAGCCATCCAGTTTCATCATATTCCGGAAACAGCAACAGAGCACAAACCGCTTGCCTTTATCATCTATCTGGCAGACCTGATCATGGAAAAATTCAATGCCGGCTTTGATATGGAAAAAATGCAGACAAAAAGCCTTGAAACAGCCCTGAATCATCTCGGGTTAACCATGTCGGATCTTCACGGCTTTGTGGATTTAATCCCTGTCAATGCAATTAATCTTGATGATATGCTTGCTTCACAAAAGGCTTAAAAATGACGGATATGAACAAAAATTTAAGAAATCTGCCCGGGGTTGATCACCTCCTGGAACTTGCCAAAAAAGATCAAAAATTTTCAGATATCCCCAGGAGTGTTGTTCTGGATTCATTAAGACAGACCCTGGACCGTATACGAAAAGATATCCTGGCCGGGACCGATCCTGTGATCACGGATGACATCATTCTTGAAAACGCCCTGATTTCGGCACAAGAAAAAATCAAACCCCGGCTCGTCAGCCTGATCAATGCTACGGGCGTGGTTCTCCATACCAATCTTGGCCGCGCGCTCCTGTGCGATGAAGCCCTTTTTCATATCACGGCGGTTGCAAAAACCTATTCCAATCTTGAGCTGAACATTGAAACCGGGAAGAGGGGCAGCCGTTATGATGCTGTTGACGGGCTGATCTGCGAGCTGACCGGGGCACAAAGCGCCATTGTGGTCAACAATAATGCAGGAGCTGTTCTTCTGGCCCTGAACACCCTTGCAAGGCATAAAGAAGTGGTTGTATCCCGGGGGGAGCTGGTTGAAATCGGAGGCTCTTTCCGTGTGCCGGATGTCATGGAAAAAAGCGGCTGCATCTTAAAGGAAGTCGGCACCACCAACCGGACCCATCTTAGGGATTATGAAGCGGCTGCTTCGGAGAGGACTGCTCTTTTTTTGAAAGTTCATACCAGCAATTATAAAATTGAAGGATTCACTACCAGTGTGGCCTTGAAAGATCTGGTATCCCTTGGCCGGGGAAAAGGGGTGTCCGTCATGGAAGACCTGGGCAGCGGCACCCTGATCGATTTTTCAAAATATGGCCTTCCCCATGAACCTACTGTTGGGGATGCCGTCCGCTCCGGTGCGGATGTGGTGACTTTCAGCGGGGACAAACTTTTAGGCGGACCCCAGGCCGGGATTATCGTCGGAAAAAAAGAAAGTATTGACCAGATCCGGAAAAATCCGCTTACAAGGGCCCTCAGGATTGACAAACTCACCTTGGCAGCCCTTGAATCCACCTTGAAATTATACCGGGATGAAGAAAGGGCTATGCAGGATATTCCGACGCTGAAAATGCTGACCCTGCCTTTTACCGAAATCCTGAAAAAGGCCGACATACTGTTTCATGCCATTAAAAACGCCATCGGATCTCTTGCAGAAATCAAATTTTCAGACATGAATTCCAGACCCGGCGGCGGGTCCTTCCCGGAACTGGATCTGCCCACCCGCTGCGTTACGGTTCAGCCTGTGAATCTTACGGTCTCCAGGCTGGAAACAGCCATGCGCCTGTCCACACCGGCCATCATCGGCAGGATAGAAGATGATCGTTATATTCTAGATCCGAGAACGATTCAGGATGGCCAGGAAACCATTATTTCATCAACCTTAGCCAGGATACTGAAAGAAAAATGACACCCAGATTTACTTCAAAAGAAATCCATTTTCTAAAAACCGATTCTGATGGTCTTAACATCAAACCGCCTGAAACCTATTTTTCCGATCTTCTTCTGATAGATGCCCCTGGGCTCATAGCTTTTGAAAAAAGGCTGGATCAGGCCGCCATCCCTGATGGGAAATTTTTATGCGCCGTAATTCAGATTTCACTCAAAGACCCTGAAGCCACAAGGGAAATTACCGGACAGGCATTTGAGGCAGTTTTCAGTTCGTTCCTGGATCATGACCGGGGCATATGGGAAAATCTTGATGAAACATCTTTTATCCTTGCTTTCTGGGATTATGAAAATGAAGAAAAAGCTTCCCGGATTATTGTTTCATTAAAAGAAGGATTGTCCAGGGGAGCCCGGGCCGATGTCCTGGCCGGCACAGCCTTTTTCCCTTATCATGATTTTCCAAGGTCAAAGGCTGTTGCCAATGCCCTTAAGGCCATCGATCATGCTGCATTCTTCGGGCCCGGCGCCCTGATCGGGTTTGACGGGATTTCGCTAAACATCTCCGGGGACAGGCTTTATCATTTAAACGAATACAGTCTTGCTGTCAAAGAATATGAAGAAGGCATCCGGAACAGACCCGCAGATATCAACCTGATCAACAGCCTTGGAGTCTGTTTTGCCGTTTCAGGAGAACTTGATAAAGCAAGGGATCAGTTTGAAGCGGCCATGAAAATCAACCCGGATGAAATCATGGTGATTTATAATATCGGCCTTCTCCACCAGATTAACGAAGATCCGGACAAGGCCGTAGCCTATCTGAGAAAGGCCCATGCCGTCAACAGCGCCGTGTTTGAAGTAGAACTGCTGTTAGGCCACCTCTTATTTAAAAAAGACCGGTTTCATCAGGCCCTGCCCCATATTGAAGCAGCCGGACGGATTGACCCTAAATCAAGCCTGGTTTACAGGATCAAGGGAGAAATTTTCCTATCCCAAAATGAACCTGAAAAAGCAGGCTGTGAGTTTAATACTGCCATAAAACTGAATCCTTCCGATGCGGTTTCCCTGTCCGGGTATGCAAAAAGCCTGGAACTCCAGGACAAAAACCTTGGTATCGCCCTGACTTTTGCAAAAAACAGTGTCGCTCTTGAGCCCGACAATCCGCTGTTCAGAGAAAGATTGAAAACCATCCGGGAAAAGATTGAAGGCGTACCGCCCCAGGAAGAAGACATCATTAAAACCGCTTAAATAAAGTATCAGGAATCAAAGATCATGAAAAGGATTATCCAGCAATCGGTTGATGACAGTATTGCCGTAAAAAAAGAATTCTTCAGCAGGAATATGGAAAAAATTGAAACCTGTGCCAATATCATGACCTCTGCCTTTAAATCCGGCAGAAAGATCCTTTTATTCGGCAATGGCGGCAGCGCCGCCGACTGCCAGCACATTGCCGCTGAATTCATCAACCGGCTCCGGCTGGAAAGAAGGCCGCTTCCAGCCATTGCCCTGACCACCGACACATCGGTCATCACCAGCATCGGCAATGATTATTCCTTTGACGATATCTTTCAAAAACAGATCCAGGCACTGGGAAATAAAGGGGATATTGCCATCGGGATCTCGACTTCGGGCAATTCCCCCAATGTCATCAAAGCTGGAGAAGAAGCAAGCCGCATGGGTCTTTTATTGGTCGGATTTTCGGGAAATAAGGGCAGATTGAAAGAGCTGAGCGATTTTGCCTTTTGTGTGGACTCTGATATAACGACCCGGATACAGGAAGTTCATATTCTTCTGGCCCACATCCTGTGTGATCTCACAGAACGGATGGTGTTCAATGGGTAATTCCCCCCTTGATTTAAGCGGTCTGAAAACCTATTCCATCAAGGACAGGCACAGCAAGGTTGATATTCAAGATTTTTCTGCGCCCTGGACAAAAGGAGGTTGTTTTTCAGACTTTCTCTCAACCCTGCCGTCTATCCTGGCCGGCAATGATCTTCGTTGTGTCATCGCTGCCGTCAGCCTTGCTGCAAAAAACAAACATGAGGTCTGTTTTGCCATGGGCGGACATGTCGTTAAAACAGGAATGAACCCCATCATCATTGACCTGATGAAAAAAAATATCATTACCATGATCTCCATGAATGGGTCCGGTATTATCCACGACCTTGAAACCGCCATGATGGGCAGGACTTCCGAAGATGTGGCCCGATCCCTGGGGGATGGCAGTTTCGGCATGGCAAGGGAAACCTCTGTCTTTTTAAACCAGGCCATCAAAAATGCAAAAATGACCTCAACAGGTCTTGGAAAAGCTGTGGGTGACCTCATCCTGAAAGAAAACCTTGATTTCAAAAATCTCAGCCTGACAGCGACAGGGGCCGGTCTGGATATCCCGGTAACAGTCCATGTGGCCATAGGCACGGACATCATTCACATGCACCCGGGTTTTGATGCTGCTGCTTGCGGAGCCGCCTCCCATTATGATTTCAGACTCTTTGCCTCAAAAATCGCCCTTCTTGAAAAAGGGGTGTTCATCAATGCCGGATCAGCAGTCATCCTGCCTGAAGTATTTTTAAAAGCCGTCACCCTGGTCAGGAATCTTGGCCATCGCCTGGATGATTTCACCACTGTCAATCTCGATTTTATCCGCCATTACCGCCCCATGACCAATGTGGTGAACCGTCCCACCCTGGGCAAAGGCAGGGGTTTCAGCCTTGTCGGCCATCATGAGATCCTGATTCCCCTGATCGCGGCCGGAGTGATTGAAAGCCTTTAAACCGACCCATGGAGTTTATAAAATATTTTAATCTTGAAATGAATTGCAGCGGCATCATGCTCTTCCATTTCCAGACGGGAAGGGGAAAAAACGGGATTGGATACGGCTGATTTATCTATTTTAATGGAGATGTTATGAATAAAAAGGGTAAAAGCGTGTGCAAGGTTTTCGGGGTCGTCCTGGGGATTTTGTTCCTTCTGGGCGGAGGTTTGTTTGTAAAATTTTATGCTGAAACCCGGAATATGGCTCCTGTGGAAACAAAAGAGATTGCGGATGGGGTTTATGCAATAGCAGATGGCTATGTCAACCTGTATCTCATCAAGGCGGGTGAATCCTATATCGCAGTGGATGCAGGTAATAATGCAGACCATGTGCAAAAAGAATTGAGCCGGGTGAACATAGACCCCAAAAAAGTTGCGGCTGTTTTCCTTACCCATTCGGATTCAGACCATACGGCGGGTCTGGGCCTTTTCCCCAATGCCGCAGTTTATCTTTCAAAACAGGAAGAGCAGATGATTGATGGCCGGACCACCCGGTTCCTGATATTTAAAAACAAGATCAACCATGTCTGTGAATTTCCGGATGATAACCAGGTTATCAATATTTCAGGGCTGAGTGTCAGGGGAATCCCGACACCCGGCCATACACCCGGTTCCATGAGCTGGCTCATCAATGACGGGTTGCTGTTCACAGGGGATTCCATGAGCCTGAAAGACGGCAAAGTCATGACATTCAATGATTTTTTCAACATGGATTCAAAGACCCAGGAAAAATCTTTGAACATGCTTTCCCATGTGGAGGGTGTGAAATATATTTTCACAGCGCATTATGGGTTTACGAAGAACACACAAAACACGTATTTTCATTGAAAAGACCGGAAGACTGATTGATAGCAATGCGCAGGCCATCATGCAGATCAGTTATCTTTCTCAGCCCGGAAGAAAGCAGTGCATGGGTTGAATCCATCCGATTCCTGCTTATTTTTTCTGTCATGGGTTCCCCATCCTTTTTGCATAAGGAGATAAAGATATGAAAGATACGGAAAATTTACATTTAAAAGTGCAGGAATTCTGTGATTGTTTTTCAACCACAGATCCTCTCAAAGAAATGTCAGAACTTAAAAATGATAAAAACAGTCTTGACGCAGCCTTGAAATGGCTGGCATTAAGCGTGCTTCACGGTGTAAACAATAATGCAAAGAAAATAACCATCCGGCAGGATGATGACGGCGCAGTATCCGTCATTGCCGAATACCGGGATACCGAGCTGCCTTCACCCGGCCCCGGGGTCGCAGCCAATATTTTTGAAACGGTCAGGGAAATGACTCATATCGAAGACGATGACGGGAAAATTAAATTCGCCATGGGCATACGGGATTCAAACCTTGACCTGGACATCAGCGTTAAAAATAAAAACGGAAACCGGAAAATATCCATTAAATTTCCATAGCTGCGGCAAAAAGACGGAATGAATGTATTGGACTTAAGGAGATATCATGATGGAAATCGAAAATGTTCCAGCCCCTGAAGTCAGGGAAAAAATACTGAAAAAATCCGCACTTCTGGTATGTGCGTATGATGATGAGGAGAAATTCAACACCTTTCCTCTGGAAGGTGCGATTTCTTTAAATGAATTTAAATCAAGAACCGGGGATCTTGATAAAAATCAGGAAATTATTTTTTATTGCAACTGAAAGTCCGGCGGTACTGCTGCAGGTGCAGCAGCACAGTATAAAGATCTCGGATTCGAAAATGTCAAGGTTCTGGACGGTGGCGTGGAGGCCTGGAAAAAAGCAGGCTTTCCTCTTTAAAGAATGATTGAAAATCAATCCCTCTGCCGTGCTCTGTGAGTGCGGCAGAGGGATTTTATCTGACCTTGACCGGTTCTTTGAAACCCTTGCAGGCCTTGTATGACATGGGAAGGTATGGGGCGGAGCCTGAATGTTTTTGGTTGACAGCACCAGCCAATTATAATACAGCTATATTGAAGCTATATTTGGAATAATAGTAAAAATTATATATTTTCAGGAGGAAAAATGAGAGAAGTTGTCATTGTTGCAGCCTGCAGAACGGCCATCGGTAAATTCGGAGGAACACTCCAGCCATTAAGCGATATTGATTTCGGACCCATCCCCATAAAGGAAGTCATGAAACGGGCAGGGATTACCGGCGACCAGGTGGATGAGGTCATTTATGCATCCGGTTACAGGACCGGCGATCTTCCCATCAACTCCGCCCGCGTTGTTGCCGTAAAAGCAGGGATTCCCATTGAAAAACCCCAGTTCACCATCAGCAAAGCCTGTGCCGGCAGCATCAAAGCCATTACGCTGGCTGCCCAGATCATCAAATCCGGGGATGCCGACGTCATCATTGCCGGCGGTATGGAAAGTATGAGCAATGCTACCTTTATGCTGAAACAGGCCCGCTGGGGTTATCGCCTGGGTCACGGCCAGCTCCAGGACCAGTTGATCCTCTTTGATCCCCTGAGCGGAAATACCATGGGTGAGACTGCGGAAAACGTTGCGGAAAAATACAATGTGTCCAGGGAAGATCAGGATGCCTTAGGGTTCAGAAGCCAGCAACTGGCGGAAAAAGCCATTAAGGAAGGAAAATTCAAAGAGCAGATCGTTCCGGTGGAAATTCCTTCTAAAAAAGGTCCCATTATCTTTGATACGGATGAACACCCCCGCTTCGGCACCACCCTGGAGAGCCTCCAGAAACTGAAACCGGCCTTTAAGAAAAACGGCGGGACCGTCACTGCCGGCAGTTCTTCCGGAATGAACGACGGGGCTTCCGCCCTCTTGGTCATGTCCAGGGAAAAAGCAGACGAGCTGGGCTTAGTGCCCATGGCCACCATTGTTTCCTATGCTTCTGCCGGCGTTGATCCGGCCCTGATGGGCATCGGCCCCATCCCGGCCACACGGTTTGCCCTTGAAAAAGCAGGTCTGACCATGGCGGATATTGATCTCATCGAGCTGAACGAAGCCTTTGCTTCCCAGGCCATTGCCTGCATGCGCGAGCTGGACATGGATATTGACAAGGTCAATGTCAACGGCGGCGCCATTGCCCTGGGACATCCCGTCTCTGCTTCCGGCGGTGCCCTTGTTACCAAGCTCTTGTATGAATTAAAGGCAAGAGATTTAAGATACGGTCTTGCAACCCTCTGCATCGGCGGCGGTCAGGGAATGGCATTGATTGTTGAAAGAAAAAAATAGTCCTTAAATAAACAAAGAACGGCTCAGCGGCACACTGAAGATTACACCTGTGTGCCGCTTTTCTTTTTTAGGGATGGGTGATGGTTTGCCTGTAGATGATATTCTTTTTTTCCAGGGTGTTCAGGATAAATTGAACGCAAGTCTCATTCTGCCCGATATATTCCGGCACGATAATGCCTTTCCGGGTAAAAAGCCCTTCCTTTAAAAGCCTTAATGCAGCCGTGGCTGTATACCCGGTACATCTGGCCATGGAATGGATTTTTGTTTCCGGGTCGTATTGGTCAAACAGATCCCAGGTATAGGTTGTTTGTTTACCGTCTTTTTCACCGGCTACAGAAACACGCATGATGGTAAGGTCTTTTTCTCCGGGTTTCAGTTCCCACTGGGGAAAGAGAAGTTTTGCAGTGACGTCAATGGGGCGGACCATTTGGCCCTTTATCAAGACCGGCGTTTCGCTGAAAAACCCTGCCTGACGCAGGAGCCGCACCTTTTCAATATGACCCGGATACCGCATGGTTTTTTCCTTCATGTTAGGGATATCAAGGGTTTTGATCAGGGATCTGAGCCCGTCGGTATTAAAGACTTCCAGGGTGCCGACCCGGGGAAAGTCAATGAATTCGGGTTCGCTCAAGGCAGGTTTTTCAATAACCCGTCCGTTTTCCACATAAAAGGCAGGCCGGATATATTCCTCAATTACATCAATGGGGGAAAACACGGCCTTGTATTCCCAGGGCTGGGTCCTGATTTCCGGGAGCCCGCCTACATAGATGAGGGCGGTTTCGGCTTTATCAAGGAGGTGCCGGCCGAAGCCCGTGAGCAGATTGCTCATACCCGGTGCAACCCCGCAATCCACAATTGCGGTGACGTTTTTTTCCTTTGCAAGGCTATCCAGGGTCAGGGCATCTTCCGGGAAGAATGCAATATCGACCACATTTTTGCCTGCTTCAATAATGGTTTCAAGGGTTTTATACCCCATGAACCCGGGAACGGCGCTGATGACCATATCAAAACCTGAGATAAGGGCCTTTAATGCTTCCCGGTCGGACAGATCCTGCTGAACGGTTTGAATCCCGGGATGGGTTTTAAATTTTGCCAATGTTTTTTCGCTGACATCCGCAACGGTAATTTTCATATCCCTGTCTTCTGCAAGATCAAGGGCCATGGGGCCGCCCACAAGGCCGCCGCCAAGAACAATAAATTTCATCATATTGCCTCAATAATTATTAAATTAAATTTGTGTAAAGGGTGATTGCCTTTGCCGGAAGGTAATCCTTCCAAAAAAGACGTATCAGAGACCGCTGAAACGGTTTAGAAAATGAATATGGTATCGGCTGGTATATTTTAAATGCATGCTTTTTTATCTTTTCTTTTTATAAACATGTCCGGCATTGTGCATAAAAAAAAGAATCCTGTCAACCACTGGTTTTTTTGTTTTCTTGACACAATTTTATTTGAAGATTATTTTCATTTCTTAGGATAAACATCAAGGGAGCTTAAAAAATGGCAAAACCGATTCTCTTCATGCTGACTCCCTGGGTGTGAAGAATCAGAGCTGCCCGGTCTTAAGGGGAATATCACGGCAGATGAGGGTGAAGAATGAGATCCGGTAACATGAATATCAAACAAGGGGAAAATATGATGGGCTATAGATATGTCATCCAGGTTTCCATTCTGGTTTCGTTTTTTTTCTTTTCCGGTTGTGCAAAGCAGGCAGAGGTTAAAGATCATGCAGCGGCAAACAGGCCTATGGTCATTTCTGAAGCAAGCCGGAAAATGATTGCCAATACTTCTTTTCCACCAGAACCGGTATTTGCAGAATTTAATATGGAAGAGTATGATCTCATTGAGGAAAACACGTTCAGGGAAGCCATCAGCAATCCTTTATCCACTTTTTCCATTGATGTGGATACGGCAAGTTATTCAAATGTAAGGCGCTTTCTGAATCAGAACAAAATGCCTCCCATTGATGCCGTAAGGATTGAGGAGATGATTAATTATTTTGGCTACGACTACACGGCTCCTGAGGACGGGTCACCCCTGGCCTTGTCGGTTGAAATATCGGAATGCCCGTGGAAAAAGGGTCACCAATTGATCCACCTGGGTCTCAAGGCCAAGGAAGTGAAGCCCGAGGGGCTGCCGGTGTCAAATCTGGTCTTTCTCATCGATGTTTCCGGGTCCATGACGGCTCCGAATAAACTTCCTCTGCTTCAAGACGCTTTCAGGCTTCTGGTCCGTCAACTGAGAGCAAAGGACAAAGTCGCCATCACGGTCTATGCCGGCGCAGCCGGAGTAGTGCTGCCCTCAACGGCAGGTTCGGAAAAAGAAGCTATCCTGAGTGCTGTTGAAAGCCTTTCGGCAGGCGGGTCAACCGCCGGTGCCATGGGCATCAGACTTGCCTATGAGACTGCTGAAAAGGGAATGATACCCGGCGGAAACAACCGGGTAATCCTTGCGACTGACGGAGACTTTAATGTGGGCATGTCTTCGGATGCCGAACTGGTGAGACTCATAGAGGAAAAAAGAAATCAGGGTATCTTCCTTACGGTTCTTGGATTCGGCATGGGCAACCTGAAGGATTCCCGCATGGAGAAGCTTGCGGACAAGGGAAACGGGAATTACGCATATATTGACAACCTCCTGGAAGCTAAAAAAGTGCTCGTAAAAGAGTTTGCATCAACACTTTTTACAGTGGCCAAGGATGTAAAGATCCAGGTTGAGTTCAACCCGGCAAAAGTCCAGTCCTATCGCCTGGTGGGTTATGAGAACCGGATGATGAAGAAGGAAGATTTCCAGGATGACCGGAAGGACGCCGGTGAGCTGGGGGCCGGACACTGCGTTACAGCCTTGTATGAAATCATTCCCGCAGGTCTTGGGAATACTGAAGGCCTTAAGGAAAATCTGAAATATGTCAAAACCGGGCTGAAGCCAGGGGCACAGGCTTCAAAAGAAGTCATGACCGTCAAATTGCGTTATAAACTGCCTTTGGATGACCAGAGCAAATTAATGGTATTCCCGTTTGAAAATAATTTTAAATCCATCAATGAAACCTCGGATAATTTCAGGTTTTCAGCCGCAGTTGCCGAATTCGGGATGCTGCTGCGCAATTCCGCCTTTAAAGCCGACAGCTCCTATAAAGGGGTCTTTTCCCTTGCAAAGCAGGCCCGGGGAAAAGATGAAGAAGGATACAGGGCGGAATTCATCCGGCTGGCAGAGCTGGCGGAAATGCTGTCTCAAAGGGAAAAATAACAGCAGTTTATTTATTGATCACGTGCTTTGTAACGAGTTGTTCCAGTGCGTTTAAGGATTTGGAAGCTTTGCCTGTTGCTTTTTCTTTTTTGATATTTCTCAAGAGCTGCCTAAGCCTCTGATAGTCCAACCCCGGGTAGGCATGTATAAATTCTTCCAAACCGGCTGGGTCACCCGATAACAGCCTGTCCAGCCACGCCCTGGTTTCTTTAACGGTTTCCGATTCAACGGGAAAGCCGGTATCGGTTTGCAGCAAAGCTTGACGGATAGGTTCCGGGTCCACATCCCGCATCAGGGCTCCGATGAATTGCCTCTGCCGTTTGCCTGCAACATTTGATGTAATGGATCGGGATTCTATCAGGGCTTTTTTCAGATCATCCGGAAGGTCCAACCGTTCCAACCGCCGGACAGGCAGCCCGGAGAGTTCAATGCCGAGTTCCTGGAGTTCTTCAGCCTCTTTTTTTATCTGTGTCTTGCTCTTTTCGTCAATATCTTTTTTCATGGTCATATGGTTATGCTTCTTTCAGGTGTATGGAGTCAATGACATGTATCATTTCATCATCTCTCTGACTTTGTTTTTCAAAATTTCCAGGACATTGCTGCCGCTTTTTTTTGCAATCCTATGGGCATCCTCCACAATTTTTTTTGCATGAGCGGATATAGCCGCCTCACCCGGTAAAGCAATGCCGGATTTTTCATATTGCCGGAGAAGAAGCTTCCCGGCAAAAGCAATTTCCTGTTTCCGGATAAATCCATTCTTTCCAAAAATAGCCATAGAAGCTCTCCTTTCTTGATATCAATCGTATACCGGATTGGTATTTTACACAAAACTCATCTGTAAGTCTCAATAATTTGTTGCAGTACTTGATTGCCGGGGCATAGCTCTTTTTCTGCCAGGGAATTCAATGGGGTTTCAACAGTTTCAAGGATGTCATGGGTATCTTTCAGGCTCTCGTTGATGTGAAGTATTCCTGTCAGGAGACGTCCCTTTTCCCGGTAAAGTTCCAAGGCATCAATGGCCGGCCGTCTCTGGGTGATATCAACGGACCCGTCACTTTTGTGAAGATGGATCACCCCGCCGTCATGCAGGGTCACGGATTGGGTGGTCCCCTTTTCATACTGGGTGGTAATTTCCTTCCGGGGCGGGATAAAATCAAATGTGGCCGTGGCTTCCATATGGTCGCGGACCCACTGGTAGCTTTTGGTGGAGGTGGTGGTGTTGTTAAACGTCACACAGGGAGAGATCACATCCACCAGGGCAAACCCTTTGTGTGTGATGGCAGCTTTCAGAAGGGGAACGAGCTGTTCCTTGTCACCTGAAAATCCCCGGGCCACAAATCCGGCCCCGATAGCAATGGCAAGTTCGCACAGGTCAATGGATTCAAACAGGCTCTGCCGGCCTTTCTTACCGGCAGAGCCCCGGTCTGCCGTTGCCGAATCCTGTCCTTTGGTCAGACCGTAACAGCCGTTATTCATGACGATATAGACCATGTTGAGATTGCGCCTGACAACATGGATGAATTGCCCCATGCCGATGGACGCTGTGTCCCCGTCGCCGGAAACACCGATATACACAAGATCCCGGTTGGCCATATCGGCCCCTGTGGCAATGGAGGGCATGCGTCCGTGAACAGAATTGAATCCATGGGATTTGCCGAGGAAATAGGCCGGGGTTTTGGACGAACATCCTATTCCTGACATTTTGGCAATCCCGGAGGGTTCCAGGGCTAGCTCATAGCAGGCGTTGATGATGGCGTTGCTGATGGAATCATGGCCGCATCCGGCGCATAGGGTGGAAGCCGCACCTTCGTAATCGCGGCGCGTATACCCCAGATCGTTTTTGGGAAGGTCGGGGTGGCGGAAACCAGGGCGGGTGGAACTCATTGGGCACCTCCTTGTTGCATTTGCGCTTTCAGTATCTGTTCGATGGAATACGAGATATGTCCGGCAGTGACGGGCAGACCGTCAAAATGGGTGATGGAGACCAGTTTGTCCGGCCGGATGCCGCATTCGCTGATCAAAAGGGTCCGCATCTGGCCGTCCCGGTTCTGCTCAATGACAAAAATGGTTTTGTGCCGGTCGATAAAGGCCTTGACCTCATCCTGGAAAGGAAACCCCCTAAGCCGCATGGTATTGATCGTGATTCCCTGCGACCCCAGCGTTTCTATTGCTTCATGGGAGGCCTGGGTGCTGGTGCCGAAAAAGACGGCCCCATAATCGGCGGCGGTATCGGTTAGTTTAATATCCGGCTTTGGCACAAGGCCTTTGGCGGTCTGCCATTTTTTACCCAGCCTTACCATGATCCGCTGATAGGTGTCATTGTCCTCTGTGTAAGCCGCAAATTCATCATGGGAAGATCCCCGCGTTACATAGGAGCCGAGCCTCTGGTGGGTTCCCGGGTAGGTCCGGTAACAGATACCGTCCCCGTCTTTGTCCAGATACCGTCCCCATTTTCCGGTCAGGGATTCAAGCTGGTGTTTGTCAAGGACTTTTCCCCTGTCATAGGTCCGGGTGTCATCCCATTCCAGGGGCAGGCAGATATGATCATTCATGCCCAGGTCCAGGTCGCTCATGATGATGACCGGGGTTTGAAGCCGTTCCGCCAGGTCAAAGCCGTCTGCTGTCATTTCAAAACATTCTTTCGGGTCACAGGGAAAGAGCAGGACATGTCTGGTGTCGCCATGGGAAGCACAGGCGCACAAGAGAATGTCCGATTGCTGGGTCCGTGTGGGCATGCCCGTGCTGGGCCCGGTTCTCTGGACATCGATCAGCACCACCGGGATTTCTGCAAAATAGGCCAGGCCTAAAAATTCATTCATCAGGGAAATCCCAGGCCCCGATGTTGCGGTAAAAGCCCGGGCCCCGTTCCAGGAGGCCCCCAGGGCAATGCCCAGGGCCGTCAGCTCATCTTCGGCCTGAAGAATGGCCACCCTTTTTTTGCCGGAATCATCCAGCCGGTATTGGCTGGTGAATTTGTCAAAGGCTTCAATCACGGAAGTGGAGGGTGTGATGGGATACCAGCCTGCCACGGTGGCCCCCCCGTAAAGGGCACCCAGGGCCGTGGCCGTGTTCCCGTCCATCAGGATATGGCGGGTCAGTTTGTTGCTGCGTTTCACCTTAAGTTTACAGGTGTCTTGAAAATGCGTGGCCGCATATTCAAATCCCAATGTCAGGGCTTTTATATTGGGTTCTGCCAGTTTGGGCTTTTTTTTGTATTGGCTCAAAATGGAATCGGTCAGGACGGAAAATTCCATACCAAACAAATGGGCCAGGGCTCCAACATAGACGATATTTTTCAGCAATTGCCGGAGCTTTGGATCTTCAATCTCCCGGTTACAGATCTGGGTCAGCGGAATGTTGATGAGCGTGATATCATCCCGTGCAAAATCCGCCGGCAGTTGCCGGGCCGAATCATACATAAAATACCCGCCCGGCGCCAGACCCTCATAATCCCTTTTTAAGGTCTGCCCGTTGACGGCAACGATGAAATCATATCCCCCCCGGCGGCCCAGATTTCCTTTTTCATTGATCCTCACCTCATACCAGGTCGGCAGACCCTGGATATTGGAAGGAAAAATATTTTTAGGACTCACCGGAACCCCGAGCCGGAACAAGGATTTGGCAAAAAGGGCGTTTGCACTGGCCGAACCCGAGCCGTTCACATTGGCAAACCGGATCACAAAATCATTTATACCTTCAAGTTTCATTATTTTTTGCCTTCGCTGTCTTATATGTGTATTTCTGCATATCCCAAGCCGATGTCGGGCACCGTTCCGCACAAAGCCCGCAGTGGAGGCAGACATTTTCGTCTTTGACCATGACCCTGCCCGTAGGGAGCAGGCCTGAGACATAAAGTGACTGGGACCTGTTTTTTGCAGGAATGGAAAGGCCTGCGCGCAGGTTTTCCTCTTCATCGTTTCGGATAAAATTGATACAGGTTGTGGGGCAGACATCCACACAGGCGTCACATTCAATACATAAGGAGACAAAAAAAACCGTCTGCATATCGCAATTGATGCACCGCAGGGCTTCCGTCCTGCCTGTTTCCCGGTCAAACCCCAGTTCAACCTCCATGAGGCGGTCCTTGATGGATTTGACCTTTGACACCATGGGGACGCTCTGCCGTTCCCGTTCCGACACTTCATTGTGATACATCCAGTCGTGAAGCCCCATCTTCTGTCCGTCCAGGGTCGTTGCAGGCAGGGGCCTTTTTAAGAGATCCTCGCCCCGGCAGAAAAGATCTATTGAAATGGCGGCCTCATGACCATGGGCCACGGCAGTGATCACATT
>Ga0156388_1214_pt2 | contig 27358 bp, 26 predicted proteins | sample RifOxyA3_FD_108032 | JGI IMG/M metagenome (GOLD analysis project Ga0156388, IMG submission 108032) | Desulfobacterales bacterium RIFOXYA12_FULL_46_15
GACTCTTGGCAGTAATCGATCTTCACAACGAACCACTCCGAGTTTTCGAATGTCTTGAGGCTCATACTCTTAATCGTCTAGATTTCTTATTTCCAGACGGTACACATGAAAATACACCGCCTGGTATTACACGAGAAAATTTTCGATCACATCGAGAATATGCTGATTGGTTGATAAATATTTTTGATTTCTGGTTTGATAGAGGCGAACATAAAAAAAAAATCCGTCTTTTTGATAACATACTGGCACTTCTGATCGGGGGACAAAGTGACACCGAGGGAATCGGAGAGCAGAGTTTATCCTTTTTTACGATCGAAACTGATGGAGAGATTCGAGATTCGGATGTTCTCGGCGTTGCGTTTGAGCATGCGTCACGATTTGGAGAAGGACATTTTCTTGGAAAACAATGCTTCGAAAAGTTAATGAACTCGAATGACTTCCAAACAAAACTTCGTCAATATTCACCTGCATCGCTATCTTCGGAGTGCTCTATGTGTTACTGGCGGGACATATGTGGTGGAGGATTTTTAGCCCATCGATATTCTGTTGAAGGCGGCTTTTCAAATCCATCTATTTACTGTGGTAACATTCAGGCTCTCCTTAAGCATGTACGAGCACGGATAAAAAAAAAGTTAGTACAGCACGGAGAGCAATCTGAAACTACAAAAAATAAAATTATTACAAAGCATGGTAATTTAAACTTCTGCGCCGATGCTCAATCGCTCTCACGTATGTGGGATATCCCAATTAGTGCCATAAATAAAATTGCTTTGTTCAGCAATGGAAATCACAGCAATCCTATCAAAAATAGTTGCATGGAGATTCCGGTAAGTCGAATACTTACACCAGAGCACCCTGACTTTTACCAAACTATAGAGCGTGAAATGTTCGATGTGGTCCATTTTCTGGTGCATAAGTTAAACTGTATTATATATTCGAATCGTCTGGGGCATTGCTTTTCTAACGATCAAGCATTCCAAAAGAGAAAAATTGGTCTTTTGTGTCGAGATAGAGAAGAATCTTTGTACCTTTTGGGTGCTCTAAAGAACTCATCTTTGAACAGGGGCAAGGTATCTGTTGGCATAGAGATGGGGCGGATTGTAGCGAAGAAAGGCAAATCGGACACAATTGAAATCACATTTCTGCCTAATGAAAAAGAACCGGCAGAGTACTTTTCATCTGTTAACAAGGCAAGCGAAGAATTCATTTTAAATCTTAACAAAGAATTCTCCCAGCCTCCGACAGTTTGGGAGATCCCTGCAAACAATTCGGCAGAAATTGAAATTGAGGATATTCGAGACATTTTTTCAGATTATTCTTTTAGTGATGAAATTGCTATTAGCGGGGATAAGTTTATTGTGAGCGCTAAGGAACCATATTACCGTAACGAAGCTCTTGCGGTAAGACATTACGCTCGCGTTGGCAATATCGCGATAGTAAACAACCATGCGTGGGCTTCTTTATTTTGGACAAGCATGCTCAGTACAATGACAGATTGTGATACTGATTCTTCATATCAAATCATACACATAGACTATCATAGCGACTTGATGATGCCAAAATTGTTCTATTCGCCTGAAGTGGGAACTTTCATCGATTTCTTCACTAAAAAACCAGTGTTTTTTGACGACAAAAAAACGATAGAAAAAGCAATCTATTCAACTGCAATAGGGCCGGGAAGCTTTCTTTTACCATTTTTTTATCTTCAGAAGGAGCGTTGGATTCGGTACGATCATATTTACCCTGGCAAGATAAGAGAAAAATCAGATTCGACCTCAAGGAGATATAATATTGCCAACAACGGTCCTCCAATTCTTAAACAATGCGGATCTACTCTCCTTTTAAGAAACGGGGCAAAGAAGAAAAAAAACATAGAGATTCGATCTCACAGCGCAGAAATATCAGAATTCCCTGCAATTGTAGGAGATATCATTTTTTTGGATATAGATCTGGATTTTTTCTCGAACAAAATGGGGGGGACAACAGATTGGAGAACGAATCCGGGGTGGCACCCTAACGATGAAGAATTACAGAAACTTTTCGATTACGTGCAGGGTATAGTAGAAAAGATCGCCTTGAGTGGTAAATCAGTGATTATAAGCATCGCTACGTCGAATAATTTCTGCCCACCAGAGGTATCATCCCCAGCGCTTCAACAATTGATAAAGTTTTTTAAAACTGCGGGCCTAATTCGTTCAAAAGAACAATGGTAGCCAAACCGAAGAAAAATAGACAAAAATGAATCCTGTAAGACTACAGTTCGACAAGAAAGATGAGAAGACAATCGTTTATCGTGGATTTGTTGTTATGACTGCAGAAGAAAGACCCTATATTGATGCATTGATTGCTCCGTTGCAGAACCTTGAGATCAATGAGGTTCTCGAAGTCGGATTCGGATTAGGGATATCAGCTGAGTCTATACAAAAAACGATTAGTCCATTAGAAGTTCATGACATTGTCGAGGTTGAGAAGTCGATTTTTGAGGACTTATGTGTATTCTCTATGAAATACGAAAATGTTAATCCTCTTCATGGAGATGTGTATACCTACAAATTCAACAGGACATATGACCTCATTTTTTTTGACTCATTTGACTACTCGCTATCATTTGTGAATCAAGGCGAATATGATGAAATCGAAGACTCAAACGAGACGAAAAGAGCAAGACAACTGTTGAAAAAGGGTGGAATCTATTGTCACCCGTACTTTGGAGATATGGATATGCCTGAAATACACGGTTTTCGTTTAGTAAGGCATGGTGAGATCAAAGTCCCCCCGTTTTTATTATGGGATGGCAGCGAATGTGCAATGGGGCAAATCGGTTATTACATAAAATTATAGAAAAGCATAAAAGGGTTATCTATTACTTTTCAATTCCAGGGAATGTCCCCGCTTTTAAATATCTTTGGGTATACAGTTGCTCTGGCGGTAGCACTTTTCGCGATGCTTTTCTTAGATTTTATATTTACATGAAAGAACTGGCCAACCATTTGAATTCTTTCATGATTTGTTGTGCCCGGCAGGGCATGGCCGTTAGCGTGTTTGTATGCTTTCAGGCATTACTATGACCTCACAAGAACTCAAGGATTCTTGCAACAAATCATGATCAAAATTTTCAATGAAAAATGTTTTGATTTGGAAAGGTATCTTTAATAGTTGACACTGCGGACTATGTCAAAACAAAATTTTATCAATGCTGAATTCAGCGGTCCGGACTATTATTAAAGGCCTGGAGATTATTAAATCTGTAGCCAAAACAATCCAAAGATATAGGGCGGCTGCCCTGATGGAACAAATAAAAACCAGTGCAAACAAAGATATCAGCGCCCTTCCATGAGAAGGCTTCATGGCAAAAAACACATTTGACGATCTCAAATCATCTGAGGCTAAGACCTTTTATCGATTAGCCGTACGCTCGCGATGGTGCATTGAAAAAGGCATCTTTTTATGGTCAATTTAAGGGCATTTTCTTTTTCTTGTCACAGGGTCAAAAAATGTGGTATTTTTACCATTTTTTTTGGGAGCACAAAAATGATTCACCTGACCAATATATCAAAACAGCACGGGTCCCGGATTCTTTTTAAAAATGCAAGCCTTCAGATTCTGCCGGGCACCAGAACCGGGCTTGTGGGAGCCAACGGAACGGGGAAAACAAGCATTTTCCGGTTCATTACCGGAGAGGAAGAACCGGACAGCGGGGATATCTCATTCTCAAAAAAAGTAAAAATCGGCTATTTTTCCCAGGATGTGGGGGAGATGTCCGGCGGGTCAGTTCTTTCAGCGGTTATGTCAGCGGCTTCGGATCTGGTGGTGCTGGGTGAAAAAATGAAGGAGATGGAAACTGCCATGGCTGAGCCCATGGATGAAACCGCCTTGAGTGTGCTCCTGGAGCAGTATGGCGAGGCTGCCGAAGAATTTGAAAGCCGGGGCGGGTATGATCTTGAAACACGGGCCCAGACCGTTCTCACAGGGCTCGGGATCGGGCCCGCCGACTATAACCGTCCGGTATCCTTCTTCAGCGGCGGGTGGAAGATGCGGATTGCCCTTGCCAAGATCCTGGCCATCAACCCCAATGTGCTGCTTTTAGATGAGCCCACCAACCACCTGGACATGGAATCCATCATCTGGCTGGAGAACTGGCTGATTACGGATTTCAAGGGTGCCCTTCTCATGACCTGCCATGATCATGATTTCATGAACCGGGTGGTCTCACGGATTGTTGAGGTGGCCAATGCATCTGTCACTTTTTATGGCGGAAATTATGATTTTTATGTCCGGGAGCGGGAGATCCGCATGACCCAGCTTTTGGCAAGCCACCGGCGCCAGCAGGAAATGCTGGCCAAAGAGGAAGATTTTATCGCCCGGTTCAAGGCAAGGGCCTCCCATGCGGCCCAGGTCCAGTCCAGGATCAAAAAGATTGAAAAAATAGAACGGATTGAAATACCGGCTTACCAGCAGGTCATCCGGTTTCAGTTTTCAGAACTCCCCCGGTCCGGCGATGATGTCGTTCTTCTGGAAAATCTTGGGAAGACTTGGGAAACAGAGGATCTGGGATCGAAAACCGTCTTTACCGGGGTGTCCGGACACATCAGCCGCCAGGATAAAATTGCCGTGGCCGGGGTCAACGGGGCAGGTAAATCCACTTTTTTAAAAGTCCTTTCGGGAAATACAGAGCCTTCAAAAGGCAGTGTAAAAATAGGGGCCAATGTGGGGATCGGATATTTCAGCCAGCACAGCATGGATATCCTGGACCCGAAAAAGACCGTCTTTGATACGGTCCAGGATGCCCTCCCCCTTAATAACATAGGAGTGATCCGGAATCTGTGTGCAGCCTTTCTTTTTTCAGGAGATGAGGTGGAAAAACGCATTGACCAGCTTTCCGGCGGGGAAAAAAGCCGTCTGGTGCTGGCCACCCTTCTGGGACGGCCTTTGAATTTCCTGATCCTGGACGAACCCACCAACCACCTGGATATCCAGTCCCGCGAAATTCTTTTGCAGATCCTGAAAGAGTTTGCCGGAACCCTTGTCCTGGTCAGTCATGACCGGTATTTTCTGCGTAACCTGGTGAACCGGGTCTTTGAAATCGGCCAGGGAAAAATGACCGATTTCAAAGGCGATTATGAATATTACCTGTCCAAAACCGGGCGGGACCACAGGGCCATATAGAAAGCATTATTGATTCTTCCTGTTCTTCATCTTTTTACCTGACCGTGATGCAGCCAGGTCATCACCTGTGCCAGTTCTGCCCAGCACATAGTCTTTTTCAATCACATTCGGCCCGAGTTTGAATTTTCATGAGAACTCCATTATTTCGGAATTGTCAATCACAGGAAGCTGCCCCCTCTATACGGATTTCATGCCAAACATGGCTTTGGAAGAGATGGTTCGCAGCATAAATCCCGTGCCTTTAATCTCAGGGCTGCGGTCCCTTGGTTTCTGAATCGTCATGACCACAATCGTACTGAAAATCTGCTCTGTCAGTTCAAAATATTCAGCCGTACTCCAGCCGCAGATATAGCAGGGGAAAAAAAGACGATCAGCAATCAGCCAGGGGTCTTCAAGGGACACATTCGATGTCCGGGATTCCAGCGATACAGACACATAGAGGCCTTGGCTGATACGGGACATCCATCCTTTTTGGACCATCGGGACAGCATCTTGGCCGCATCGGAAGAACTAACCAGTCATCCGAGCCAGGGTGTGAAGACTGTCTGAAAGCAGATGAGGGCCAGGGATATTCTTGAGTGCTTTGTCATGGCCAAAAAAACTAGTGGCGGTCAACCGCCACTCCCAATATGTTGTTATAATTGATTAAATTTGTCGCAGTCAAAAGTTTGACTCTAAAAAAATATTGAGATCCGCAACCCTGACCGGGGACAATGCGCCATTGTGATCAAATGACAGGGGGCCTGGTTCTTTTGATAAAACAAGGTCATTTCTATCCTTTTTCAAGGGTGTTTTTAATATGAATAACCCTGGCTTCTGAAGGAGCTATTGCCCCGATGGTTTTAAGGGCTGCCTCAAGGTCCGGCTTTTTGATCATTTCTTGAGTCGTGAAATCTGAAAAAGCCCTATCCCAATGGCATTCCCATGGGAGGCGCGCTATATAAGTTTTGATAATCCTGAGCAGGCAGGCTTCCACGGCATAAAACTGTTCCGGCAGACAAGTCTTGATACAGGCGGTTTCATCGTAGATATTTTCAACAATGCCCATGCCGAACAGAACAGGGAGCTTCTCTAAAATAATGGACCCGATTTCCGGGATTACCTGGCTGCACCCGAAATTGTCCATCATTAAAGAACTGGTAAATATTCTTATATTTATCCGGATATTTGCTGTAATATTCCCCTGCCAAGCGAGCCGTAGAATTCTTCCTGGGTCAGGCCTAAATTTTTCGTTGTTTATCTTTATTTTCCATGATATTTGCTGTTTAACAAGGAGACACAGAAAATTCAGTGCAAAATTTTCCTTGTTTGTTTAGTTGTTAGCACCATAGATGAAATTTTTCCTTTTGCATATAGGCAATATGTGGAAAGTTTTCTATCTATTAATAATGTTAAATTTTTAAGGAGTCGCTAATGACCTTCGATTGGAGTCAATTACTTGATGAAATAAATGGGCTATTCGTAAAGACTACCAGAGATAAAATTTTTAAAAATGAGAAGGATGATTTTTTGAAACATGTTCAGACTTGCCTGAAATTAAATGATTCTGAAGATTGGAATTACATTCTTGCATCAGAAGATATTTTAGAAGATTCTAATGCTGCAATTGCAAGTTTCTTAAGGTTTGGAGTTTCTGGCCCAACAAAATACGACGATCTGGGAGAAAAGTATTTAAGGCTTTATGGTGTCCTCAACGCGACATATCTCCAACAATATGCCATATTAAATCTATACAAATTTTTCCAGTGTACCAATTTGAACAGCTTAAAAAATGAAATTGAATCTTTAAAAATTAGAGAATTACGCAACAAACTTGGTGTTATTAAGTTTGTAGAAAAAAATAAAATAATATTTAACAAGCGGGTCAACCTGACCGCGTGGAGCTGCTGATTTTTTTTCTGGAAGTTCAGTGGCGCGGTCAGATTACCCTTATCGTTATCTTATACCGCAAGATCAGGACATCTTATGAATGAACTTGATGATGTTAAAATCCGAAATGGAAAATCAATCGACCATGAGAATATCGTTTCTGTAATGCCTGAGTGGTGGGGCGGACGTGATTTATCATCTTCGGTTTTGAAGGTCTTTTTCATACATTTCCATAACACCACATTTATTGCTGAAATCGACGGCCAGCTTGTCGGCTTTTTAGTTGGTTTCATGTCACAATCTGAGAAAAGTGTCGGATATATCCATTTCGCTGGAGTTCATCCTCAATTTCGAAAAGCTGGTATTGGGCGACTGCTATATGAAGAATTTTATTCTGCATGCAGGGTAAATGGCAGATCAATTGTCAAATCATGTACCTCTCCCGTTAATAAGCTATCGATAAATTTCCATCAAAAAATGGGTTTTGAAATCGAACAAGGAGACGGAATAGTTGACGATGTGTTTGTCACTATAGATTATCTTGGAAAGGGTAATCCCAAGATACTTTTCAAAAAAATACTAACTTAAAGATAACATCTCGCTGGTCGGGGCGGCGAGGATCACGCCGCCCCGACAGCTCAGCGTTTGATTATGGAGAACTAATGGAAACACTATTGATAATTGACATGCAAATTGGTTTATTCAGGGTATCTAAAAGATATGATGAAATAGGAGTGGTAAGGCGAATAAATAAAATAGCTGAAATTTTCAGGAAGAACAAAAAACCAGTAATATTTATTCAACATGATGGAACAAAGGAAAATTATTTACACACAGGTACGGAAGATTGGAAAATACTGCCAGAATTGCGCCAAGATAAATATGATTTATATGTAGAAAAGGAAGCTAATGATTCTTTTTATAGAACAAATATGTCAACATTGTTGGAAAGTTGCAAAATTGATCATTTGTATATCACTGGTAGTGCAACGGATTTTTGTGTAAACGCAACCGTTCATTCAGCGTTGGTTAAAGACTTTAATGTAACAATTATTGAAGATTGTCATACAACTGCTGACAGACCAAACATGAAAGCGGAGGAAAATATTAAATTCCATAACTGGTTGTGGGGAAATCTGACGCCTACAAATGGAAAAATACGAATTATAAATTCCAATGATATAAAATAAATTCATCGAACAGATAAAGGATTAGTAGCCGTGCTGAGGCACGATGCCCGGTACTCATCCATGATTCAAAAAGCCTCGGATCTATAGGAGAAAGTGAAAACTATGGACTCAATGTTCTGGTTCCGAATAAAGAAGTATAGTGGAATATGCAATATAATCGGGTAGCCGGGTAATGAATTCTCACCCACTGTTCTTTGACAGATATTAGCCCTTGTTCCATTTAATATGGTTGCTGTAATAAGAAAACAAAATCATTATTGCCACCAGTGGATGCTGAAAATATGCAATCACCCAGCTTCCAATGTTTCCGTGACGGGATACGGCGAATGAGGGCTGTAAAGCCTTGAAGCCATATTTTACAATGGCATCAAGGCTTTTATTATTTAATCCTCATCCGGCAGCCGGACCATAAGAACGGGAATTTTGGCCTGCTGCAGGACTTTTTTGGCAGTGCTGCCGATCAGCATTCCGGCAAGACCGCCGTGGCCTCTGCTTCCCATGACAATGATGTCACATTGTTTCAGTTCAGAGGTTTCAATGATCACATCCACCGGGTTCCCCCGGCCGACCACCACCTCATCCAGGACAAAGGACTGGTTTTCCTCATTTTCAGAGATTTTTTGATAAACCTGTGTCAGGGCATCTTTCATCCCCGGGTCAACGGCGCGTTGTTTGCCGATAATAATATTTCTGGCGCTTTCCTCATGCTTCTTTTTTATCCTGGCCCAGGATTCGGCACCGACATGGTACATCATGGCCGCTTCCATGCCCTGGGATTCTTCCAGAGCATGAACAATGGTGATGCCTGCGCCGTAGAGGTTGGAAAGGCTGACCGCATAGGCAAGGGACTGCCGGGCATGGTCGGATAAATCTGTTGCAAACAGTATTTTTTTAATTTTTATTTTGGGAAGGATCATATTGGTTCTTCTCCTGGTTAAAACAACATATTAGGCAGCCACAGAGATATTTGCGGCACATAGGTGATCAGGACGAGATAGGCCAGCATGACCAGTATCCACGGGGCACATGCCTTGGTGGTTTCCGTCAGCCCCAGGTGAGAAATGCCTGAGGCCACATAAAGATTCAGACCCACAGGCGGCGTGATCATACCGATCTCCATGTTTACCGTCATGAGAATCCCGAGATGGATTTCATCAATGCCGAGCTGCATGGCCATGGGAAAAAGCAGGGGAGCCGTGATGAGAAGGATGGAAGAGGGTTCCATAAAATTACCGGCCGCCAGAAGAAGCAGGTTGACCATGACAAGAAAGCCCACTTTTCCAAGACCCATGCCGGTGATCCAGGAAGTCAACTGCTGGGGAACCTGTTCCGAGGTGAGCAGAAAGGAAAAGAGCACGGCATTGGTGATGATATAAAGAATCATGGCCGACATATTGGCAGAGGCCAGAAGGGTCCGGGGAATATCCTTAAAGGTCATGTCCCGGTAAATGAAGACCGAGACGATAAAGGCATAGACCGCACTCATGGCAGCCGCTTCTGTTGGCGTGAAAAGCCCGGAATAGATACCGCCGATGACCACTACGATGAGCAGGAGCCCCCAGACGCTTTCCCTGAAGGTACGGACCAGGGTGGCAAAACTTGCCTTGGGAAGGCGGGAGTAATTGTTCTTCCTGGCAACAATCCAGGTGACGAGCATCAGCAACGACACCAGCAGGAGACCGGGAATAATCCCTGCAATAAAGAGTTTACCAATGGAAGCATTGGTCGAGACCGCATAGATGACCATGACAATGGACGGCGGGATAAGGATGCCGAGAGCCCCGGCTGTGCCGATGACCCCGACTCCGAATTTCATGGGATATCCCTGCCGGACCATGGCCGGCATCAGGATGGACCCGATGGCCACCACAGTGGCCGGGCTGGACCCGGAAACAGCGGCAAAGAGTCCGCAGGCCACAATCCCGGCCAAGGCCAGACCCCCGGTAAAATGGCCCACCAGGGCAGAGGCAAAATGGATCATGCGTTTGGCCACGCCGCCATGGGTGAGAAAATTTCCGGCCAGGATAAAAAACGGGATGGCCATGATTTCAAATTTTTCAATCCCGGTAAACAGTTTCATGGCCACGGATTCAATGGGCACCGAGGTCATGGTAAATAAAAAGGTCAGTACCGTAAGCCCGAGAGAGATGGAGATGGGCATACCGGTCAGCATGAGACAGGTCAGAAGGGTAAAAATGATCAAAGCACTCATGAGTTGCCTCCTTTTGTCCCGGCAGCCGGTTGAGTCTGGGCTTCCCCAAAGTCAAAATCTTCGGAAAGACCATCCACATGGGAAGTGTCGGTCTGGGGTAAAAGACCGGTCTGAATGAAACTTTTGATGACCTGGAGGAAACGGAAGCACATGAGATAAGACCCGAGAGGGATGGCGGAATAGAATATCCAGACCGGCCATTCAAGGTCAGGGGAAACCGGTCCTGATGTCAGGTCCGGCCAGTCGAAGCCAAAGGTCGTGGCAACGGCATAGCGCAACCCGACTTCCCAGACAAACCCGAATCCGATGGTTCCGATGATGCCTGTGAAAAGCGCTCCGCCGGAAAGGCCGATGACAACGAATTTGGCCCTGGTTTTGTCTTTCAGGCTGTTGATGAAGACGTCCACCCCGACATGGATACCGGTTCGGACCCCATAAGCTGCCCCGAATTTGGCCATCCAGATGAACATGTAAATGCACAGCTCCTGGGACCAGCTCATGTTGATGGACAAGAGCCAGTCCTGCAACCCGGGTATCGGCAGACCGCTGGCGTAGCGATGCACGACGGACAGGAAAATGATGATGGTTGCGGCACCAATCAGGGTTGCCACCAGCCATTCTTCCAGGTGGTCGAGTAATTTCAGCATCCTTAAAAATCCTCCAAAAAAATCATTGAACCGGAACAGGTTATTGAATGCCGGCAAGCTGTCCCCGGCATTCTTTTTAATCCTGTTCCAGACTTTTTATGTTCCTATTTTTTAAACCCGGTTGCCTCATACACTTCCTTGATCAGATCGGCGCCGATACGGTCTGCCATATCTGAGTGAACCTTTACCAGCACATCTTTCCAGGCTGCCCGTTCCGGCTCTGAAAGCGTGATAATTTCAGATTTTCCGGATGCTTTGACTGATGCAAGATCATCGTCATTTTTCTGTTTGGCGATGCTGTTGGCAAATACGGTGGCATCGGCCATGGCGCTTTCAAGCTGGGTGCGGATGTCGGCGGGCAGGCCTTCCCAGAATTTTTTGTTCACAATGACGGCATAACCGAGATACCCGTGGTTGGAGAGGGTGACATATTTCTGAACCTCATGCATTTTCTGGGTATAAAGATTGGACGGCGGATTTTCGGTTCCGTCTACCACACCGGTCTGAAGGGCCTGGTAAACTTCAGAAAAGGCCATGACCTGAGGAATGGCGCCCAGGGCACGCATCTGGGCATCGAGAATCTTGGAGGATTGGATACGCATTTTCAACCCTTTGAAATCAGCCGGGGTTTTGAGGGGTTTATTGGCGCTCATGATCTTAAAGCCATTGTCCCAGTAAGCCAGGCCAAGGATTCCCTTGACTTCCAGCTTGTTCAGAAGTTTTTTGCCGACAGGCCCGGTTGTAATTTTGTGAAGATCTTCATACCCGTCAAAAATGAAAGGCAGATCAAAGGCTTCAAATTCCTTTACTCCCATGGGGGCGAATTTGGCCAGGGAGGGGGCCAGCATATCCACAGAGCCGAGCTGGAGGGCTTCGATTTCTTCCTTGTCTTTGTAGAGCTGGCTGTTGGGATACACCTGAACAGTGACTGCTCCCTTGGTCCGTTCTTCAGCCAGTTTCTTGAAATGTTCGGCAGCCTGGCCCTTGGGTGTGTCAACAGCGACCACATGGCTGAATTTGATCACAATAGGTTCGGCCATGGCAGTTGCAATAAAGGCAAAAAACACGACAAAGATAACCGATAACAGAAGTTTTGTTCTCATTTGAATCTCCTTTGGTTAATAAATTATGTTTAATTCCCATGGCCTTTCTGGGATGGAAATTAAACGTAAAAAATGAAAAAACAAAATTTTTCACTGAGTGGATATTTAACCTTATCACAGCAAGATTAAAATCGGAAATATTTTGATCTTGTTGTAAGAAATTTTCTTATAGTCCATCTGGAATCTTGTCTTTGGCAGATGGTTATATTATTGTAACTGCATGAAAGTGCTTCTGATACAGCTTCCTATACCCAAGCTCAATTTCGGTCTGAAAACCGGCAATATCCCTCTTGGGGCTGCCTGTCTCTGCCAGGCAGGAGCCGGAATACCAGGGTGTGAAATCGATATTCTGTCTGAAACCCTGGCCTCCCATGCAGGCGACGAAGCCCTGATCCGGGCCGTCATAGAACAAACCCCGGATATCCTCGGTTTTACGGTTTTTTCCTGGAACCTGGAGCGTTCCCTTTACCTGGCCGGAAAAATAAAAGAAAAAATAAGAACCCGGATCATTTTCGGCGGTCCTGAAATCACGCCGGATAACGATACTGCCCGGTCCCCGGTTGTTGATATTTATGTTTACGGAGAAGGGGAAGCAGTGTTCAGGGAGCTTCTCACACAAGATACCCTGTGGCGAAAAGGGAGCGGGCCGGATTTATCCGACGCTTCTTATTTTTCCTTTGGTCTTTCTCTTGGCAGCCCCTATGTGAGCGGCCATCTTTCACCCTTGCCGGGGAATCCCCTGCTGATCGAAACCCAACGCGGATGCCCCTACCGCTGCGGATTCTGTTATTACAATAAATCAAGAAAAACCCGCAGCATTGCCGATGACAAGATTGTGCTGGACGGAATTGCCTTTGCCCTTGAAAGGGGAATCGATGAAATCTATCTCCTGGACCCGTCCCTGAATTCCCGGCCCGGCCTGCCGATCCTCCTGGAAAAGATCGCAGAGCTGAATTCTTCCGGGAAAATTTCCCTGATCAGTGAAATCCGGGCCGAATCCGTGGATGAAAGAATGGCCGGGCTTTTCAGGAAAGCAGGCTTTAAAGGGTTTGAAGTGGGTCTTCAAAGCACCAATCCCAGGGCACTTAAAAAAATGAACCGCCCGACAAACCTGAAAGCTTTCCTTTCCGGGGTAAAGGCGCTTCAGGAGGCAGGCATTGCCCCCACCGTGGATCTGATTTTCGGTCTTCCCGGGGATACCCTGGAAGGGTTTATGAAAACCCTCAATTTTGTATATGACCATCATCTTTATGATCATCTCCAGGTCTTCCCCCTTCTGGTGCTGCCGGGTACGGCCTTCAGGAAAAAGAGCCGGGAACTCGGCCTCCTGTATAATCCCAAACCGCCCTATACCCTGACCAGCACCCCGGACTTTACTTCCCGTGACATGCTCCATGCCCTGGACATGGCAGAAGAAAAATTCGATACAACCTTCTGCACCTTCCCGGATCTTGAAATCTCTTTTAAAAGTGAAAAACAGGGTGATCTTTATATCGACCTTGGGGGTAAGCCCTGTCTTGCCAAATTAATCCTGAATGAATTGCGCAGCCTCCGGGAGATTGAAATCCTGGCCCGGAATATCACTTCCCCGTTCCAGGTTTTCTTTGGGCCGGACATCACGGATAAAGCCTATCAAAAATCCGTACTGTCCATTATGTCCAAAATAAATCCCCATGTGCCCATGGAAATTATTTTTATTGAACCCCAAAACATCCCGGACACCCGTGACCTGCTTTCGGCCATGGAAATTCAAAAACCCCATTTCCTGGACCAGGATTTACGATATCTCTATCCTGAACCCGGCAACCGGGCCGTCCAGTTCACCTTGATTTCAAAACACCCTGCCCTGTTGTTTGAAGGGGAAATGAAACGCCGGGTATTTCTCTGGGACAGGCCGGATCTGCCCGGGGAATCTGATTTCAAGGCCTTGTCCCATCTGGACGGTCTTTTCATCAATTCCAGCCTTCCCCTGGATACCCAGAAAAAATTCCAGGACGAAATTTTGCCCTTTCATGACGATATCCTGTCCCTCAATTTTGCCGATATCCGCCTTCAGATACGATGGATGCAACACACCGGGTCTGAAAAATACGATATCCCCCTGCTCCGGGGGATGTCCCGCCCTGTATGGGGTGTTGAACCGGCAGAATCAGTGAATTAATACTTTCAGGATATCTTCTTTTCCAATAATGCCCACAAGCTTATCGCCTTCAACCACCGGGATGGTATGGAAATGTTTTTCAACCATCAGACCGGCTATTTCAGAAATCGGTGTATCCGGATTAACGGAAACCGGTTTTTTCACCATAGCCTCTTCAACTTTTACAGCCGCCATTTTCTTAAGTTCAGCATTGAATTTTTTTGAAGAGGTCAAGGGGATGATGCCGTCCAGGAGGATGAAAATAGGGGGAATGGGTATTTTCCGGTGTTGGAAAATCAGATCGCTTTGGCATAAAATCCCTGCCAGGGCCCCGTTTTTGTCAACCACAGGGACTCCATTGATGTGATTTTTTAAAAGGATTTCAACCGCTTTTGTAATCTCTGTGTCAGGCTGAACCGAAATAATATTTTTTTCCATAATATCTTTTGCTTTAATCATGGAATATCTCCTTTATCAAAATTAGCTTCACGAAGTCTGACGAACTGCAAGAACCGGACATGATGCCCTGCTGATAACGCGGTCCGTGGTAGAGCCCACCAGGAATTGTTCTAAAAGACTGTGACCCCGGACCCCAAGCACAATCATGTCTGCATTTATTTCTTCGCTATAATCGATCAATTCCTGGTATGGCTTTCCTTCCAGTACCATGGTAACCGGTGTACACCAGTTCCGGCTGTCTTCAGGGACCATTTCCGAAAGCCGGGTCATCATCTGTTTGAACCACTCATCTCTTTTTTGTATGGTCTCATCCGTCGGTTTTTCTCCCGGGTCTTTATAATCAGGGCCTGCCCATCTTGAAAAACGGCTGCCATGAACCATGACCGGATTTGAAACCATAAGCTCAACCGGTTCCATGGGTCCGGTCACATGGGCCAGATAGAGCTGTGTCTGGAATTCCTGGGCCAGGCTCAGGGCATAATCAAAGGCAAGCCTGGAATCAGGTGAAAAATCACACCCCACAAGAATCCGGTTGAGTTTTATCCCTTGCTCAATCAGGGAGATACCATCCTCTTTTGCATGCAGGACCAGAAGAGGGCATGATAAAATTTTGACCAGCTTATTGGTCACTGAACCGGATAAAAACCGGACCACCCCCGGCCCGCCGTTGGTTGCGGCAATGACCATATCGATCCTGTTCTGCCGTACCGCCTGTTCGATCTGATCTGCCGGGTGTCCGACCGAGACCATGATTTCACACTGAATACCAAACTCTTTTGCAATTTGTGCAAGCCTGGCCCTTGCATTATGGATATGTTCCTTTTCAATACCGGCATAATCGATCAGTGAGGACATATGGCTTGCAACCATGAGCGCGGGGACGATATGACATAGATAAAGCTTTGCTTCATACTCCTTTGCCAGAGATTTCCCATAGGATACAATCATATGGGTAAAATCGGAAAAATCAATGGCACACATTATTCTTCCTGGTTCCATTCTCATCATTCACCTCCTTAAAAAAAGTTAGGGAAACGCTTTATTATATTGATTTTACAAATTGGGTCCGGCATTGTGTGAATTTGATGGCGGTAACAACATCCTGCTTACGGCTTCAATGGTCGTCGCTTTGGACCCAACGGCCGTACGGCTGAATCTTTTCAACTTTATAATAACAATATTTTAATTTAAAGGTTGTGTCAATCATATTAACATTTGCGTCATATTTCCAAACTATGATAAATAAACCATTCATATTTAACATTAAACTCTAAGGACACGGAGCCAATGGAAACGGAAATCAATAAAGGGCATTTCATCGAAACAATCATCAGGGAAGATATAGCGAATAATAAAAACCAGGGCCGGGTGGCCACCCGTTTCCCGCCCGAGCCCAACGGGTATCTGCATATCGGTCATGCCAAATCCATCTGTCTGAATTTCAATATGGCCGGAAAATTCAACGGCAAATGCAATTTAAGATTTGATGACTCCAACCCGGCAAAGGAAAAACAGGTCTATATTGATTCCATCCGGTCCACGGTAAACTGGCTGGGATTTGAATTCGGGACCCCTTATTATGCGTCCGATTATTTTGTCAGGCTTTATGAATTTGCCCTGGAACTCATCAAAAAAGGCAAGGCCTATGTGTGCAGTCTTTCCCCGGATGAAATCCGGGAATACCGGGGCACACTGACCGAGCCGGGTAAAAACAGCCCTTTCAGGGATCGGTCTGTTGAAGAAAACCTGGATCTATTTTCCCGTATGAAAGCCGGTGAGTTTGAAGAAGGCAGGCATACCCTGAGGGCCAAAATCGATATGGCATCTCCTAATATCAACCTCCGGGACCCCATCATTTACCGGGTTAAAAAAGCCTCCCACCCCAGGACCGGGAACACATGGTGCATTTACCCCATGTATGATTTCACCCACAGCCTTTCCGATGCACTGGAAGGCATTACCCATTCCCTTTGCAGCTTGGAGTTTGAAGACCACCGGCCGCTTTACGACTGGATACTGGACGTCCTTTCCACCCCCTGCCATCCCCAGCAGATTGAATTTGCCCGCCTGAATATCAATTACACGGTTTTAAGCAAACGCAAACTCCAGCGCCTGGTGGAAGAAGGCCATGTGGGCGGCTGGGACGACCCCAGGCTCCCCACCCTGGAAGGTATCCGGAGAAGAGGCTATACACCTGAATCCATCCGGAAATTCTGTGAGCTTATCGGGGTTTCCAGAAAAGAAAGCCGCGTTGACATGGGGCTTCTGGAAAGCTGCCTGAGAGATGACTTAAACGAACGCGCCCCCCGGGTCATGGCGGTGCTGAGGCCATTGAAGATCACCATTGAAAATTATCCTGAAGGCATGACCGAAACCCTTGAGGCGGCCAATCACCCCCAGAAGGAAGACATGGGAAAACGGCAGATCACCTTTTCAAGGGAAATCTTTATCGAGCAGGATGATTTCATGGAAAACCCGCCCAAAAAATTCTTCCGCCTAGGACCGGGCCGGGAAGTGCGGCTCCGGTATGCCTATCTTGTCACCTGCAAGGAAGTGGTCAAGGATGAAAACGGCCATATCACGGAACTTATCTGCACCTATGATCCGGCCACAAAGGGTGGCAATACCCCTGACGGACGCAAAGTCAAAGGCACACTTCACTGGGTCAATGCCAAAGACTGCCTGGATGCAACGGTAAGGCTCTATGACCGTCTTTTCAAGGACGAAAACCCGGAACAGGATAAACAGGATTTTATCGAAAATCTGAACCCTGCTTCTCTTGAAGAACTCAAGGGCTGCAAGCTTGAAAAAAGCCTCAGCCAGATATTGCCGGAAAAGGTTTACCAGTTTGAGCGCATGGGATATTTCTGCCTGGATTCAAAAGAAGGCACAAAGGATCATCCGGTATTCAACCGAACCGTGACCCTGAAAGACACCTGGACCCGGTTGTCAAAAACCGAAATAAAAATATGACAAAACAAAAAAAAATAGAAAAGGAACTGCAACAGCAAAAGGATTTTTTAAATACCCTGCTTGAAACGATCGCCAACCCGATATTCTACAAAGATGCCGATGGAAAATATACCGGCTGCAACCGGGCATTTGAAGAGTTTAGCGGTTTGCCAAGGTCTCAGATTATAGGCAAAACCGTTTTTGATATGGGGCCTGAATATCTTGCCGGCCAGTATTATAAAAAGGATAAGGAACTTTTTACAAACCCGGGCAAGCAACGTTACGAGTGGAAAGTGATGAGAACCGACGGTGCATTGAGAGACGTCATTTTCGACAAAGCCACTCTTCATGATGAAACCGGTTCAGTCACGGGCCTTGTCGGTGTCATTTCCGACATTACCGAACGAAAGCATGCCGAAACTCTTATCCTGGATCTTTCACAAAGATTGATCCAGGCCCAGGAATCCGAACGGAAGATGATTTCCTGTGAACTGCATGACAGCATTGCCCAGAACCTTTCCACGCTGAAACTATATTTCAGCAGGCTGTTTGAAAGCCGGCTCTCTTCAGAACCGGGAGTTGAAAGATTAACAGCCGATGTCTCCACACTCATTGATCAGACCATTACAATAGTCAGGAACCTGGCTTACAGCCTGAGACCGGCCGGCCTTGATCATCTTGGCCTTCTTCATGTCCTTGAAACCTATTGTGAAGAACTGACTGAAAAAAATGATATTATCGTTGAGTTCCAGGCAACCGGTATCCACGAGTCAACATTGAACTCTGATATCAGGATCAATCTATACCGCCTGGTAATCGAAGGATTGAACAATATCCGGAAACATGCGGCTGCTTCAAAGGCAACCGTCAAGCTGGTTGGGGCACACCCGGATATTGTCCTCAGGATTGAAGATAATGGGTGCGGTTTTGATATAGAGAAATGGGAAGATTCGAATGCCAGTGAAAAAAGAATGGGGCTTAGAAGCATGAAAGAAAGAGTATCCCTCCTTCAGGGCCGGATGGCCATCCGTTCAAACCCGGGCCAGGGGACAGACATTTTCATCAAACTGCCTTTAAAGGATAAATTGCAATGGATCGAAAACACCGCATTCTGATCATTGATGATCACCCCCTTTTCAGGGAAGGAATCAAAACGATTATTCAGAGTGACGGCAGGTATGAAGTCGTGGATGAAGCGGGAACGGCTGCCCAGGGACTTAAATCAGCCGGAAAATTCAATCCTGATCTTGCCATAGTGGATATTTCCCTTCCTGATGCAAGCGGCTTTGATCTTATCCCGGACATACGCAAATATAGCCCGGACATACGAATCCTGGTGCTGAGCATGCATTCCAGGTCCGACTATATCGTAAAAGCATTCCAGGTCGGCACCAACGGCTTTCTTACCAAAGAATCCGCAGGGGAAATGTTGATCCGGGGAATCGAGCATGTCCTCAAAGGCGATTATTTCATTGATCCTTCAGTTTCCTACCAGGTGGTAAAAAAACTGGCTGAATTGTCAGACAAAAAACCTGTCACCAATGTAAAAAACTATGATAGCCTGACTTACAGGGAACAGGAAATCATGGTGTTGGCAGCAGATGGACAGTCATCCCGGCAAATTGCAGACAAACTTTATATCAGCCCTAAAACAGTGGATAACCATCGCTCCAGCATAATGCGCAAACTGGGCCTGAATAATGTCATTGACCTGGCTCGCTATGCTGCCAGGATCGGATTGATCGATCTGAACCACTGGAAAAACTGATAAGGAAATTTTCCCGGCCGGGAAATTCTCCCGGTACAAATCAGTCTTCTTACCTATTTACAGAATCAATCCTGTTCATTAAAGTAAATAGCGACGACAGCACGTGCCTATTGATTTGAACCGGCAGGACCAGTACGTTTTTTTTTAAACCCGCAGCAACCGGGAAAATAAAAAATGAGTGCTCAAAAAAAATCTGTCAGCAGCAGACAACCTGATTTAACACGATTTATCCGGAGTATCCAGCATATAGAGGGAAACCCGGATTGTTTTGCCAGACCGGCCGTGGATTGCCCCAACCCGGACTGTCAATGGCGATGTTATTGCCGAAGGGAACTTACCAAAATAAGGAGGGAAAAACATGGCTATTAAAAAGCAGTATCTTAAAAACAAACCTGCTTGCAGAGTCACTTTCCAGATCCATAAAAAAATGGAGGATGATATCAGAAATATACATGTGGTAGGTGAATTCAATAACTGGGACAAATGTGCCACACCCATGAAAAATCATAAAAACGGTTTTTTCTCCGTCTCTCTCGATCTTGATCTGAATCAGAGATACCAGTTCAGGTATTTCATCGATGATATGATCTGGCAAAACGATCAGGATGCTGATGCCTTTGTCTACTGCCCTTTTGGAAATTGCGACAATTCCGTGGTTATCACTTAACCAGGTGACTCAGGACGATTTGTTAAGGCGGCAAAGTTCGGCCGGTTTGAATTTTTATCCTATAAATGACAGAGGAGATACCATGAAATTGACCCTTGGAAAAAAGCTTTCCTTCAGTTTTTTTATTCTTGTGTTTCTAGTGCTTTTATCCGGGACGGTAGGTATATCTGTCTTGAAACAGGTATCCGGATCAGCAGATATCGTGGCCAGAGAAAAAATGCCTGTCCAGTATTCCGTTATGCAGGCAAACCTTGTTGCAGAACAGGTTCAGAAGGCCCTGACTGAATATACCAATTCGTTTTCCGGTCTGGCACGGCAGGAAGAATTGATAACCGGCCTGGTTGATGAGCTGGACATGTGGGTTTCCATGATCCGGTATGGAACCGGTTCTGAAAGCTTTGTCAAAAGCCGTGCCGGTTCCATATATAAACAACGGCAGCTGACTGTCATTGTTCCGCCCGGGTCTGGAAATTTTCTTGAAATTATTAATCTTATCCATCAAGAGACCCTTTTTTTCAGAGCTGCCTGCTCTGATCTGATCAAGACTCACAATGAATACTCAAGCTATTGCGTCACACAAAACAATAAGAATTACGACCTTATTTCCTATCTCCGCATCCTTCAGCAGAACCATCTTGGATGGATGAAGGCACTTGAAGATGCACTGAACAGTACCAACACCTTTAAAGGAGAGACAGATCCCAAGAAAAATCCGACAGGCATATGGCTGAATACCTATAAGACAAATGATGCGGAATTGATGAAATTGATTGAAGAGATGGGCACTTACCATGAGAACCTGATGGATTATGCCCTTAAGATGAACAGTGAAGATACGGAACAAGGCAAGCTTAGATACTTCAACAGAAGCCGGGGACCCAGCGCAAGGATTGATCAGCAATTTTCTTTGCTGTATGCCAAGATGGAACCGGTTTATCAGGAACTTGAAACCCGGAAATCCGAAAAATTAAAAGCCCTGGCTGATTCTGCAGAGAGAATGAACAACGGGTTTAAAAAACTTGTAGAAAATGCAGGGCAAAAAATGGCTGAAGCCCTGTCAGTTGCCGAGAAAACAAAAAGAAACGGTATGATTTTCCTGGTTGTTCTGACTGTGACGGCAGTGGCTATCGGCATCATCTTAGGAACATATATCAGCCGGTATCTTACCGGCAACATTACCCTCCTCGCAGGTGTTACAAGGGAAATCGCCCAGGGAGACCTCAGGAAAAGAGTAAGCTTGAAATCAACTGATGAACTTGGAAACCTGGCTGAAGATACGAATTTTATGACAGATAACCTGAAAAAAATGATCAGCCGGATCAGCGATTATTCAACACAGCTGACAGGGTCTTCAGAGGATCTCAACGGGCTGGCCCTGTCTGTGGGAAAAACTGCTTCAGACATGACCCGAAAATCGGAATCCGTTGCTGCCGCTGCAGAACAAATGAGTTCCAGCATGGCTTCCATTGCTGCAGCCTGTGAAGAAACATCGATCAATATCAATACCGTATCCGTGGGGACGGATGAACTCAAGACTGCCATAAATGAAATCGCGAAAAATTCCGAAACCGGAAGAACCATTACCCATGAAGCGGTTAAACGGGCAGGGAATGCAGGGAAAAAAGTGAATGAACTGGGCACGGCTGCCTCGGAAATCAGTAAGGTAACCGAAGTCATTTCGGAAATATCCGAACAGACCAATCTTCTGGCCTTGAATGCAACCATTGAGGCAGCCAGGGCGGGCGCGGCAGGAAAGGGATTTGCGGTTGTGGCCTCCGAGATCAAGACCCTGGCAGTACAGACGGCTGACGCCACCAATGATATAAGAACCCGTATCCAGGGCATCCAGGATGCCACATTCGATACGATCAGGGAAATTGAAGGGGTTTCCCGTATCATTGAAAACGTGAATGATATTGTCGGCACCATTGCAGCTTCAGTGGAGGAACAGTCTGCGACTACAAGGGAAATTGCAGATAATATGGGACAGGCTTCAAAAGGATTGCAGGAGGTTAATGAAAATGTGGCCCAGAGCACAACAGTGGCAGGAGAAATTGCCAGGGATATCGGGATGGTGAATGTCAGCAGCAAAGAAGTCCTGGGAAATAACGACAGGGTTAATGAAAGCAGCAAAGGGCTTAAAACCCTTGCTGAAGAACTTCAGAAATTAGTTGAACAATTTAAACTGTAAACAAGGAGGCAGACATGTTTAAAAGAATTCTCGCAATTGTCATTGGAATGGGTATGGTCATAGCCTGTGCCGGAATCAGCATGGGTGAACCGCTTACACCCCAGATGTGCAAGCAGAAAGTGAATGAGGCGGCCAAACTGATTGAAGAAAAGGGAACGGCTGTTTTCCCGGAAATGAGAGATCCTAAAGGGAAATTCATTTTCGGTAATGGTGAAGGATATGTATGGGTTCACAACCTGGACGGCGTTATGGTCATGCATCCCATCAAAGCCTCGCTTGAAGGAAAGGGACTGCTGGATATGCGCGATGTAAACGGAAATTATTTTTTTGTCACCTTTAACGAAGTGGCTGAAAAACATGGAGCCGGCTGGATCCCGTATTTATGGCCGAAACCGGGTGAAAAAGACGTGTCTCCCAAGGTATCCTATGTCAAACTGGTGAAACACGGCGGCGTTGATTATGTTGTGGGAAGCGGCATGTATGACGTAAAGGCGGAAGATATAAAAAAACTCTTTCCCAATGATGTGATCCAGGAAAAATAGTGTTTCTTTGGTGACAGGCTTCATCAGACAGCCGGCCGGAACCGGAAAGGCCACACTCCATCCCCCCGGTTTTTCCGGCTGACTGACCCGGTGATCCTCTCTGAAAACCCGGAGGGGAGGATTACCGGGCAATCAATAAGAGATTCGGTTCGATCGCAGTAAAGAACGGATGTCCATGGAGAAAATCAACCAGACTCTGAAAACCATCAAAAACCACCATAAAATAAATATCGAACTTCTTACGGATTCCATCCTGAGAATCATCAGGATATCGGAATACCCGGTTTCCAGGATAGGGCATCCTGAGCTTCCCTGCGCCGTCCCCCATACTGCCGAAATCCATTATCAGCCACCTTTGTGAAAATATCAGCGGCTATAAATTAATAACAAGAGGCCTGCCGGTCCACAGAGTCTTGAAAAGGGAAAGAACATGTTGTTCAGCAGACATAGAAATCTGAAACTGACCGCGTTAATAATGGATATTGTCCTAATCTTGTGCCTGACCGCTGTTTTTGCCGGGATCTATGTCGAATTCGGCAATATCTTGTTTTTGCAGAAAGAAAAGGAGCACCAGCGGCTGATACAGAATATGGCCGCTATGATTGATGATTTTATTACCCGGGAAATCCGGCAGGTCAAGCTTGTCATGCCTTTCGTGGACAATTTTTCAGATGAAGACGGAACAGGCAATCCCTGGAAGGATATTCCCTTTCTGCAATCTTTTTTTAAAACCGATACCCGGTTGATGGTGCAGCATATTTATTTTTCAAACAATCACACTGAATCTGCCCGCAACATAGACCTGTCAAAAAGCAGGCCGGCCGCCTCCATTATCCGGGCACAAGAACGGCAGACCGATATCCTAATGCCGATCCATACATCTTTGATAACCGGAAAGGATTGTATCGGTTTTGCCTTTCCTTTTAGATCCGATATTTTTGTAGCAGAACTGGATATCAATGGTATTTTTGACCTGATCAACAGAACAGAGTTGCTTGACCTTTACCGGGAAGCCGTTATCCTCCTGTTAAAACCCGATTCCGGTGAAATCCTGTTCCGGTCATCCAGGGATAAATACCCGTTTGGGGAATTTTCACCTCAGGGCCAGAAGATACGGCTTGAAAACAAAGATTATTACCATGCTGAAAAAATCCTGACGGAATTGAATATCCAGCTGGTTGTGCTGACCCCGGAACGATATTACCTGGAAAATTTTGACCCGATAAAAAGATATCTCATCTTCCTTATGATCATCATCTGGGGATTTTATATTTTCAGGGGGATCTGGACAAACAAATCATTTTATATCCCCTTGTCAGATTTTTTGATTTCCATTAAAGCCGATCCCATGGCAGATGTTTCAATCGGATCGGCTTACCTTGAATGGATGTCCTTTGAAAAAATATATAACAATGCACTGGGTGAAATAAAAAAGGTATCAAACGATTTAAGGCTGAGTGAAGAAAAATATCGTACCCTGGTGAATCTTGCCCCTGACGGGATATGCATCACCTCTTTTAAAGGTGATATTCTTTTTTTTAATGACACTTTTAAAAAAATGTTCAGGCATCCGGAACAGGATTTGAAAAACAAACAGATACAGGATCTATATCTTTATCCGGAAACTGACAGACCCCGGCTCCTTGACAGGCTTTTATATTCCGGAATAGTGAAAAATTATGACCTGGTTCTTGTGGACGCATCCGGCAGTAAGGTCTATACATCCAGTTCCCATGCAATCATCAGCTATGAAGGGCAAAAATGCATTGAAACCATTGTAAGTGACATTACAACGGAAAAAGAAAGGGAAAAAGAAATCCTGTATCTGAAAACCTATCTGGACAATATCATTAATTCCATGCCCTCCATGCTGATCACCATTGATCCGGAAGGCAGGGTAACCCAATGGAACACTGCAGCCATAAAGGCTGTGAAAAAAAATGCCGGGGATATTATAGGCCAAAAACTATGGGATATCTCCCCGTATTTTGCAAAATATGAAGGTGAAATAAATATGATTTTTGAAACCCGGCGCCCGAAGATATTTCACCGGGAACTGCTCAGTAACGGGGAAGACCGGTATTTTAACGTAACCCTCTTCCCACTTATATCCAACGGGATTGAGGGGATTGCATTACGGGCCGATGATATTACGGAAATAGACAAAAGGGAACAGCAGCTCAGACAATCCCAGAAAATGGAGCTTGTAGGAACCCTTGCAGGAGGTCTTGCCCATGATTTCAACAATGTTTTGACCGGTATTATCGGTACGGTTTCACTCATGCAATTTGAAATTCAAAATGATGGAACAATACAGACTGACGAACTTGTAAAATATCTTGCAACAATGGAAAAAACAGGGCAGCGTGCTGCAGATATCATCCGCAGGCTCCTTACCCTTTCCCGCAGACAGGCTCCGTTATTTCGGATTATAAATTTGAATACTGCAGTCAGAAATGTTATGGATATATGTAAAAATAGCTTTGATAAAAGTATTGAACTGAATCCGGTTCCAATGGAAGAGACAGCACCGGCCAATGCGGACCAGTCCCAGATCGAGCAGGTGTTGTTAAACCTCTTTATGAATGCCTGTCATGCAATGACCATCATGAAGGAGAAAAAAGACCCGTGGGGCGGCAAGCTTACGGTTTCAATGGAAAAACGGGTTGTCGGGGATATTTTCTGCAACACTCATCCTGAAGCGGAAAAAGGAGAATACTGGATGTTGACGGTAGCAGACACGGGTGTCGGTATGGAAGCTTCGGAAATAGAAAAAATATTCCATCCGTTTTTCACTACAAAGGGGCCTGATCAGGGAACAGGGCTCGGTATGACTATGGTCCATACTATCCTCATGCAGCATCAGGGGTTTATCGATATTTTTTCCCGGAAAGGAATCGGGACGACCGTTAATGTCTATCTGCCTGTTGCCGGAGAAATGGCAGTTCAAAAAGACGGTTGCGAAAAGTCTGATATTATAAAAGGGTCAGGCCTGATACTGGTTGTGGATGATGAAGAAATGGTGCGGATGACTGCCGGCCGGATGCTTGAAAAATGCGGGTATGATGTGATATCGGCAGAGGATGGAGAAGAAGGGGTCCGGGTATTTAAGGAAAATCAGGATCAGATCCGGGCGGTTGTGCTGGACATGGTGATGCCCAAAATGTCCGGAAAGGATGCCTTTATCAGGATGGCAGAAATTGACCCCAATGTAAAAGTGATCCTGGTCTCAGGATTCAGACAGGATGAACGGGTCCGGGAAGTATTGGAACTGGGTGTAAAAAAATTCATCCAGAAGCCCTATACTATGGAAAAACTGTCCCGAACCGTCAATGATGTCCTTTAAGGGATATGTTTTTATATCAATAATCGATTTTATTTGCCCGGGTTTTCAGGGCAAGGCATAATCGCCGGGGATGATAATATGGTCAACTGCCGGTCTGACAAACTGTTGATAGGATCATTGATTATTATTGCTGTTGCAATAACCATGGGCTGCAACAGCGAAAAATTGCCCGGCAGCGGTAATTTCCCTGTCAGGATTTTTCCAGAGTCCTACAGAATGCAAATCAATACTTTCAGCGACAATGAAAGCCTGCCTGAACCAGGCATTGAATCAGATCATACAGGCCCCCGGTATTTTATCGGTACAGCCCTGCCTGAAGGACTTTTTGAAAATGCGCTCATAATCCTGACTGCTGAATTTGAAATCCCGGAATCATTAAAAAAGGGACCTTTATTTCTGTTTGTCCCCACAAGCCCCTATCCCATGGAAATAAGGATAAACCGCCATCTTGTCTTTAAATGCGGTATTATGGGGTCAAAAACCGCTGCCGATAAATTCTTTGGTGAGAAAACCCTTATATCACCTGTTGTTCTTAATCCTGACGGTTTGAATATCCTGACCATCCATGCCACGCCCCAAAAGGTCAGAATTGAAGTCCCAAAAATTTTTATAGGAAGCTTTCCGGATGTTGCATCAAAAACAACCTGGTACAGCCTTGTACATTTCAATTATCTTTTCGGATTTGTGGTATTAAGCCTTTTCTTTTTTATATTTTTTAATCTGTTATGGATGGCCGGTGATTTTAAAAAAAACAGCTATGCCTATTTCGGCTTGACCTGCCTGTTCCTTGCCGGCGGTTTTTTCCACATGCTTTTTAACAATGAATCAACAAACGGGCTGTTTTTCTGGAAAATATCAAGAATTTCTTTATGTTGTGCAATAATTCCCATCTGTTTTTTTGTTCTTGATATGGTTGGAGCAAAAAAAATCACACGAAATAAATGGATCAATTTTTCCGGTCTGTTATTGGCTGTTTTTATCGTGGTCATGTTTTCAAGAATAGACAGCAAGCATGATATCATTGCTCTTTTTTCCCTGATTTCAAATATTATGATAGGCCCTGCTCTTGTTATCCTTCCCCTGGTTCTTCTCTTTGATTTCATAAG
>Ga0156388_1242_pt1 | contig 27080 bp, 27 predicted proteins | sample RifOxyA3_FD_108032 | JGI IMG/M metagenome (GOLD analysis project Ga0156388, IMG submission 108032) | Desulfobacterales bacterium RIFOXYA12_FULL_46_15
ATCAACGGTCAGGATTTCTTTGGGGAGGAGGCGGTCATGAAGATCCCGGGTCCTGTCCATGATCAGATCCAGAACTTTCCGGGTTTCCTCATGGGAGAGATCCTCTTTTGCAATTTCAGATCCCCGGCCGGAATAAACCAGGTGATAAAAACAAGCCCTTGGGATATTTTTTTCTTCCAGAAGATCAAAAATACCCGGGATGTCTTTGACATTCCTTTTGTTGATGGTGAACCTTAAGCCTACTTTAATACCGGCTTGCTTACAGTTCTCAATAGCTGCCATAGCTTTCTTAAAGGACCCTTTAACCCCTCTGAATTTGTCATGGGTTTCTTCAAGGCCGTCAAGGCTGATACCGACATAGGATAGGCCGATTTCTTTCAGCGTCTTTGCTTTTTCCTTGGTAATCAGGGTGCCGTTGGTGGAGATAACAGCTCTCATTCCCTTTTTGACAGCATACTGCGCATATTCTACAAGTCTTGGATGAGTCAGGGGTTCGCCTCCGGAAAATAAAAGCACAGGCACACCGAAATCAGCAAGATCATCTATCATTGCAATGCTTTGCTCATGGGTCAGTTCATTCTCATATGAGATGTCTTCTGAGCGGGCATAACAATGAACGCATTTCAGATTGCACCGCCTTGTCATATTCCAGACAATGACAGGTTTCTTGTCCTTTGAAAACTGTAACAGATGAGAAGGCAGTTGCCCTGAATGTCTTGAATATCTTAAAGCATCGGAGGGTTCTACAGTCGCACAATAAAGTTTTGAAATTCCAATCATTTTATCTCTTTTCTGATAAGATCATTGAGAAAGGTTTCATGATCTAATAAAGCATTTTTTGACAGAAAAAATCTATTCTTTCCTGTTTTTTCACGGATAAGATTGAATCCGTCGTAATAAGAGGAATAAATGTTTGATAATATTTCCTCACTGGTAGCATGATGATCGATAAACTGTTCAATTAAAAAATCAACTGCATCTTCTTCAAAAACAATATTCAGATTATAGCTCTTTGATACTTCAAGTTCAATTTCTTTAACCGAGTCATGAAATTCTTTAATTTTTTTAACTGCATCTTCAATCTCCATGACATTGTTACAAAAATACCGGGCCACCATATTGCACCGGACTTCTGAAAGTGTCAGACCATGTTTGAGGGAAAAGGTTTTCCAATGGTTTGTCAGATATGTCCGGATAAAATCATTATGCTCATGAAAGACTGTCTCATACTCTTTGTCCCAATCTATTTCATGCTTTTTGGACAACAGATCAAGAACATGGCTTTTCGGGTCTTCCAAAAGTTTTTTAGTAACGGCAAACTTCGTGATATCCTGTGAGGGGAGTTTTTCTTCAAAATCAAGCAATGCTTCTTCAACAACACTGACAAGTCCGCGGGCGCCCGTGTTTTCTTTATTTGCCTGTTTTGCAAATATCTGTAATGAATCATCGCTGAACTCGATCTTGATCCCATAAGCATTAAAATCAAGACGCTTGCTTAAAATAACAGGATTGTTGGGCATTTTCAGAATTGCATACAGGTCTTCTTCACTTAAGGGGTCAAGAATGCACCGCACAGGAAGACGCCCGATAAATTCCGACTCAAAACCAAATTCTACAAGGTCTTCGGTTTTGGTCTGCCGGAGAAAGTCTTCAGCCTTCTGTGATTTGATCAGGTTTGAACCGAACCCAATGGATTGTTTGGAAAGCCTTTGCTTTATAACTTCGGTGAGTCCTGAAAATGCTCCGCTGACAATAAAAAGAATGTTTGCAGTGTTGACTCGCCGCCGGTTTCTTTTGCCGGTTCTCTGATAAGCTTCCAGTTCCTGCATCATGGAGACCGGGTCATGGGGAACTTTCAGATCAACATCGGTTTCTTCCATGGGTTTTAACAAAGCCCTCTGAACCCCTGTCCTTGAAACCTGGGCACCGATGACATTGGGACTTGCGGCTATTTTATCAATTTCATCAATGTAAACGATACCGCATTCTGCAAGTTCTATATCATCATTGGCTTCTTTAACAAGGTCACGGATCAAATCTTCGACATCACCGCCGACATAGCCGGTTTCAGAAAATTTAGTGGCGTCTGCCTTTACAAAAGGTACTCCGATTTTTTTTGCAATCAGCTTAATCAGGTATGTTTTTCCAATTCCTGTCGGGCCCAGCATCAGGATATTGGATTTGATATTACCGGTTATTTTAGATAAGCCTTCACCTGTGATCTGTGAATGTCTGATTCGGTTAAAATGAGTGCAGATTTTAGTCGCCAGAACAGATTTGGCCGTCTCCTGCCTGACAACGTATTGATCAAGGTAGGCAATCAGCTCCCGGGGTTTGATGTTAAAATTGAGAAGGGCTTTTTTCCCTCTAAAGGCAGCATGTCCTGAAACCGTATCCTGCTGGGAGAGTACGGAAGGGGTAATTATTTTTACAGCCCCGCCAAATTTTTTATTCAGAAATTCGCCAAGTTCTTTTTCTATTTTCTGAGGATCTTGCGATCGGATATCATTGTCATCTTTCATAATAGTCTAATATAAACAAGGAAATAAATAATTCAAGGTGAATCCAATAACCTTCCTGATTTTTCTTTATAATACTCGCAAGGTTTTCCCGATGACTGGAAAACCACAACACTGGGCAAGGCCTTGGATTTAAACCCCAAGGCCTTGCATCCGTTAGGACGCTGTAAATCCCACGTAATATAGAAGAATTCACATTTAAAGCAATTTCTTCTATTGTCATTGGTCATTGTAATCCTGGTCAAATAAAAAGGCCACGAACAATGACTGCCCGTGGCCTTTTAAAATTTGGTGCCGAAGGGGAGATTTGAACTCCCACGGGTTGCCCCACACGCCCCTCAAGCGTGCGTGTCTACCAATTCCACCACTTCGGCATTGTATCTGTCAAAATATTTTTATTCAGTCTTCTGTTCAATCGGTGCAGTTGTTTTTTCCATTATTGAGGTCTCTGATTGATTACCTGATAAATAGGCCAGCATCAGAGAGGTTATCATAAAGATAACAGCAACAGCGGTTGTAATTTTCGTTAAAATAGTTGCCGGGCCTGAAGCACCAAAAAGTGTCTGGCCTGCTCCTCCGCCAAGAGAAACTCCCATTGTCGCACCTTTACCGCTTTGCAGCAACACTATCAGTATCAAGAGGATACAGACTGTAACATGGATAATAACCAATAAGGTTGTCATATTCCCTACAAATAATATTTAATAATTTTAATGAACTTTTCCGGATCAAGGCTTGCACCACCCACCAATGCACCATCGACATCCTTGATGTTCATCAGTTCTCTTATATTTTCAGGCTTAACCGAGCCGCCGTATAAAATTCTTATCCGGCATGCAAAATCCATTGAAAACAACCGGCCCACTAAAGCTCTCAAATATTGATGGACTTCTTCAACCTGATTTATATTTGCCGTCTTTCCTGTTCCAATGGCCCATACAGGTTCATAGGCCAGAATCAAGTCTTTAAGTTCATCTGAACCAAAGCTTTTTAACCCATCCGACACCTGTTTGTCAAGTATTTGAAACGTTTTTTCTTCATTTCTTTCAATTTCTGTTTCTCCAATACATAAAATCGGCTTTAACCCGGCATGGATGGAGGATTTCAGTTTTTTACAGACATTGGCATCTGTTTCCCCGAAATATTGTCTTCTTTCAGAATGGCCTATGATCACATATTCCGAACCTGTCGCCCGGATCATTTCCGCAGAAACTTCACCTGTGAAAGCACCTTCTTTTTCAAAATAAAGATTTTGAGCCCCTGTTTTAACACAGGTTCCTTTAACACAAGGTGTGATGAGAGGCAAGGAAAGAAAGGTCGGAGCAATCATGACTTCAACATTTTCTACATCAGCGCACAGAGTTACCAGCCTTTCTGCGGTTTCAACCGCTTCCGGGCCGGTTTTATACATTTTCCAGTTACCTGCAATGAAAGGGATTCTATTCATTTTCACCTCTTGTCGGGTTACAGGGATTTGCCTACCATGACGGCAAGGTCCACCATTCTGGTGGAATAGCCGGCTTCATTGTCATACCAGGAATATATTTTTATCATATTCCCATTAATGACATCGGTACAATCCGCATCCACAATTGAGGAAAGCGGATTTGAATTAAAATCAATGGAAACAAGAGGGATATCACAATACCCCAATATCCCTTTGAGATTTCCTTCAGAAGCTTTTTTGAGTGCCTGGTTGATGTCTTCTTTTGTCAGACCGGTTTTTTGTGTAACGGCTACAAAATCAACCATGGACACATTAGGGGTCGGAACACGGACAGACAATCCGTTCAGTTTGCCCTTAAGTTCCGGCAGGACCAATGCTACGGCTTTTGCAGCACCTGTTGTGGTTGGAATCATAGAGAGACCGGCAGACCTTGCCCGTCTCAGATCCTTATGGGGAAAATCAAGGATCCGCTGATCTCCAGTATAAGAATGAATTGTCGTCATCATCCCTGAAACAATACCGAAATTTTCAAGTATGACCTTTGCAACCGGTGCAAGGCAATTTGTTGTGCAGGATGCATTTGAAATAATATGGTGAGAGGCAGGGTCATACATGCCCTGATTCACGCCCATTACAATGGTAATATCCGGATTGCTTGCCGGAGCAGAGATCAATACTTTTTTGGCTCCTCCGGTGAAATGTTTTGAAGCACCATCGCGGTCCCGGAAAATCCCTGTGCATTCGCAGACAATATCAACATCAGCATCCTTCCATGGAATCTGACCCGGATCTTTCAAGGCCGTCACTTTTGTAGCCTTGTTTTCAACAACAATGGAATCGCTGGTTGACGTTATTTTTTTATCCAATACGCCATGAACAGAGTCGTATTTAAGAAGATGGGCAATGGTTTTTGTGTCGGTAAGATCATTTATGGCCACCACTTCCACATCAGGATTGTTAACTGCTGCACGAAAGACCATCCTACCGATTCTGCCGAATCCGTTAATACCTAATTTGATCGTCATTTGGAGCCTCCTTGATATAGGGGATAATATAAAATTAAGCTCTTTTAGTGCCTTTTAAAATTCCACTGGCAAGAGAAATGCTTTTCTTCCCGTGCTCAATAAGAACAGACGTCAATGTTTCCATATTCATTTTTGACCTTGAATTAACCGCCTTGAAGAGAATAGGCAGATTTACACCGGATATCACTTCCACCTTACCCTCTTCCAGAAATGAATAACTCAGATTGGAGGGGGTGCCGCCGAACATATCCGTGAGAATAATGACGCCGCTGTCTGTTTTCACTTCCATAATGGCCTTATTGATTTTTTTTCTAAGGCTTTCCGCATCCTCTTTAATATTGATCGAAACTGATGAAATCTGGGCTTCTTTTTTCCCTGAGATAAATTCCAGGGTTTCGATCAAGGCGTTTCCTAAATTTGCATGGGTGACCAATAATATTCCGATCATATTTCCTTTAAATCCAGGTCTTTATCCCTGTGGATCAGACCCGGATTAAATCCTTTATTATTTAAATGTTCAAAAATACGTCTTGCAACGGCTACGCTTCTGTGTCTTCCTCCAGTGCAGCCAACAGCAAGTGTGAGATATGATTTATTTTCTCTTCGGTACAGAGGAATTAAATAATCCAGAAGGTCTAAATATTTTTCAAGGAAAACAATAGTTTCATTATTGGATAAAAGAAATTGCCGGACTGCTGCGGATTCACCATCCAGGGGCTTAAGTTCCGGAACAAAATAAGGGTTTGCAAGAAACCTGATATCGATAATAAGATCGGCATCATTGGGTATTCCGTATTTGAAACCAAAGGAGATCACATTTATTTTTGTCAGACAGGACATTGTGCATCCGTCGTTGATCAGATCAAGAATCCTGGATTTAAGCTGATGTGTATTGAGATCGGTTGTATTGATAATCTGATGGGCTGTTTGTTTTATGGGCAGCATCATGTCTTTTTCACGTTTTATGCTGTCAAGAAGGCTCTTTTCATTTGAAACCGGGTGTTGCCGGCGGGTTTCGCTGTATCTTTTAAACAACGTGTTTTCATCTGCTTCAAGAAATATGATGATGGGAGAAATTCCCCTGTCTTCAAGAGATTTTATACCCGGTCCATAGTTTGAAATAAAGTTTTTGCTTCTTATGTCCATCACAAAAACAAGCCCTTTAATTTCAGGGCTTTCCTTTAACGGAAGATCAAGAAATTTTTGTAAGAGTTCCATGGGCATGTTGTCGACGCAGTAAAAACAAGCGTCTTCAAAGGCCTGAATGGCTGTTGTTTTTCCGGACCCGGATAGACCGGTTATGATGTATACTTTCAGCATATAATTTAAAAGTCTTCATCCTGCTCAATGATGATATCGTAAATTGTATCTGCTGATTCTGCAGTCAATAATTTTTTTTTAAATTGATCCATTTTTAAAAGTTTGGAAATCTGGGCCAGGACTTTCAAATGTCCGCCGGCGGAATTCTCAGGTGTCAGCAACAGAAAAAAAATATGAACCGGTTTGTTATCCAGAGAGTCATATTCAACCCCTTTTTTGCTGAGTCCGAATCCTACACGAATGGATTTAACCGTATCAAGTTTGCCGTGGGGGATGGCAATTCCACCACCGATCCCTGTGCTGCCGAGTTGTTCACGCTCCATGAGAACCATTGCAATATTCTTTGCAGATGCAGATGTTGTTGTTGAGACGGCAACGGACAGTTCATCAATCACCCCTTTTTTATCTGAAGCTTTAAGATCTGCTACAATTGTGTTTTTATTGAGAAGCTGGCTGATTTTCATTGAATGAATTATCCTTTGGGCTGAATTAATCCGAGCTTTCCATTATTGTGTTTATATAGGACATTCACACATTCGGTTCTGGCATTGTTGAAAACAAAAAAAGGTTGTATGCCTGAATTTAATTCAATAACTGCATCTTCAATGTCCATGGGTTTATAATCAATTGTTTCCAGGATGATCTGAGGGTCGGAAATATCCTTTGCAGGTTCCGGTTCTACTGAGATTTCTCCAGTGATATCGTTTTTAATGCTTTGCTTTTTTCCAGACATGTGGTGTTTCACTTTTTCTTTATTTTTTTTAATCTGAATACGGACTTTATCCATCAAGGCATCAATGGATGAGTACATGCTATCGGATTCTTCTTTGGCATGTATTTTTACTTTATCACAGGTCAGTGTAATTTCTGCAATATGTCTGATCTTTTCTACAGTAAGTACAACATATGCATCAGCTGGGCTTTCCAGCATTTTATCAAATTTTTCCAGTTTTTTTTGGACATAGGATTTTAAGGAACTCGAGGGGTCAATCTGTTTAAAAGTAACGGTTGTTTGCATAAAAGCCTCCCTAAAGTTGTTTGCGTTTATTTGAAGGAAGAATATTCAATACTTTTCTGTATTTAGCGACTGTTCTCCGGGCAATCCTGAGATCGGAATCCTGAAGAATCACTGCTATTTTATCATCGCTTAAAGGGTTTTCAGGATCTTCGTTTTCAATTAAGATCTTTATTTTATCTTTTACGCTGGCAGATGCCATGGATTCTCCACCTGTCCGTTCAATTGAAGAATTAAAAAAGTATTTAAGTTCAAAAAGACCCTGGGGAGTATAGGCATATTTATTGGTAGTGACACGGCTTATGGTGGATTCATGCATTTCAATATCTTCGGCTATATCTTTTAAAATCAAGGGTTTTAAATAGGCTATGCCTTTATCAAAGAACTCTCTCTGGAATTTTAAGATGCTTTCCATTACAAGGTATATGGTTTTCTGTCGTTGCTGGATACTTTTTATGAGCCAGGATGCAGACTGCATTTTTTCGTTAAGATAGTTTTTGGTATCTTTTGAAATTTTGCGGCCGTCTGTTATGGCATTCTTATAAAAGCGGTTGATTCTCAATTTTGGCAAGCCGTCGTCATTCATTACTATTTTATAATCATCTCCGAATTTGTAAACAAAGATATCAGGGGTGATATAGGCAGGTTCGTCCGTTGAAAAGGCACGGCCGGGTTTGGGTTCAAGGTACTGAATGATTTTTACGGCAGCCCTGACCTCATCAATGGATATTTTTAATGCCTTTGCAATTTTCTTACTGTTTCTGTTTTCGAGATTTTTTAAATGGTGCCGTATTATCGAGGTAATGATCGGATTATCGATACCCAGTTGCTTAACCTGAATCAACAGGGTTTCACACAGGTTTCTGGCACAGACTCCGGGAGGATCAAAGGTCTGGAGTATGGAGAGTACTTTTTCTGCAAGGGTAATATCAGAATTGCATGCATGGGCAATTTCCTCAATGTCGCTGCATAGATATCCATCCCTGTTAAGATTGCCGATAATCATATGGCCTATTTTTTCTTCCAATTCTGAAAAGCCGTAAAGTCTGAGCTGCCATTGAAGGTGATCCTCAAGGGTCTTTTTTTCCGTTGTAAAGGCTTCATAATTAGGGGCGTCTTTATTTTCCGATTCAATATACAATTTTCCTGTGGAATTATATTCATTGATATAGCTTTCCCAGTCTGTATCAGATCTTACCTTTTCTTCAATGGTGATTTCTTTTACGCGTATATCTTTTTCAGGAGCAATGGGTTCATTATCAAGGTCTGACATTTTTCTGTCTGAAATTTCATCCGGTCCGGCCTCTTCCAACGCAGGGTTCTGTTCGATTTCCTGTTGAATCATTTCCGCAAGTTCAAGGCGGGACAATTGGAGCAGTTTGATGGCCTGTTGGAGCTGCGGCGTCATGACAAGCTGCTGGCTTAATATCAGATTCTGTTGTAATCCAAGTTCCATATTAGAGTTTAAAGTTTTCTCCCAGATAGATTTTTTTTGCTATTTCACTAGAAATGATTTTATCAGGATTCCCTGACTCTATGACCTTCCCCTGACCCATTATATAGGCATTGTCACAGACACCCAAGGTTTCTCTAACATTATGATCAGATATTAAAACGCCAATTCCTTTTTTAGTCAACTGATAAATAATTTGCTGGATATCAATCACTGCCAAAGGATCTATTCCTGCAAACGGTTCATCTAAAAGGATGAATAAGGGGTCTGTAGCGAGGACCCTTGAAATTTCAAGTCGCCTCCGCTCTCCCCCGGAAAGGGAATTGGCTTTTTGATGGGCAAGCTTACTGATTCCAAGTTCATGCATTAAATCCATGGCTTTTTGTTCAATATTAAATCCATTTTTGGGTAAAACTTCAAGAATGGCGGTAATATTCTCTTTAACGGTTAATTTTCTGAAAATGCTCGATTCCTGGGGAAGGTATCCGATTCCCTTCCTTGCACGGATATACATCGGATACCGGGTGATATCCTCCCTGTCAAGGGTTACTGATCCGCCGTCTGGTTTGATCAAGCCAACCGTCATATAAAAGGTTGTGGTTTTTCCTGCTCCATTTGGTCCCAGAAGGCCTGTGACCCCTCCCTGTTTTACAGAAAGACTCACCTCATCGACAACTTTTTTGCCATTATAGATTTTTATCAGATTATTTAATACAAGTCTGGCCATTATTCTTTTTTGCCGGGATTGTCTTCAGGATTAAGGAGTGCTTCAACTCGTTTTTGACTGTCGCTTTCAACAATAACCTTGTCCTGTTTTCTGTAGAGGGTGATTTTTTTTCCGGTAATAAAACTTGTACCGGTTACGAGTCTGGGGCTATTCCCTTTTAAAACAAGGATATCATCTGATGTTGTATAAACCGCTTCATCCGCAAATGCTTTACGTTCCCCGGATGTATATCTGACATTCCCTGTGGAAACAATTTTTGTAATATTGCTTTGAGTCTCATTTTTCTTATTTTTTTTCTTGTCTGTCACAAAATAAACCTTCATGGAATCTGCAAGAATTATTGAATCTTCTTTTTTGGCTTCAACATTTCCAATGAACTCAACCATGGAAGCCCCTTTTTCTCCAATCATTTTATCCGAAGTGATAAGAATAGGAGAATCATTGATTCCATTTTGTTCCTCTGGATAGACAGGGTTAATGTTTAAGAGAAGTGAAAAAAAAACACAAACAAAAATGAATATAAAAAAGGATGTGAACTTATTGAAATTGAATATTAAAATTTTTATTGAAAGATCCATGAACACGCCCTTCAAAAATAATTCGATTGTCATTTAAATAGATTATCATTGAATCCGCTTCAATGAAAGAGCCATTCTTTTCAAGCCGCACACGCGCATCAGAGGAGATTATATGTTCTTTTTTACTATATTGCAACTTATCAGTTTGCAGCAAGGCTGTTACATATTTGATCTCTATATTGTCCGAAAAAGTCATATCATGGGTTTTTGTATTTAATGTACCAGTATCTGAAGTCAGCTCAATTTTTTTTTCTTTTGTAAAAAAAACAACTGATACGGCTTCAAGAATCGCCTTGTCTTGATCTTTTAAAAGACTGGCGGATTTAGCAGATAATTCCCATTCCGTTATCCCGTTTTTTTTGGACACCTGCTTTAAGAGATTTATTTTTAATGCAGCAGTTGAATCAATTTTAATATCATTCACTTTGATTTTTCCGGACAATAATTTATCAATTATCAGAAACCCTGAGACAGCCAAAAAAATGACTATTAATAATCCTGTCAGAAGGATGGTGATTTTTTTTTTTACCAACGGTTTCATGATATATATCGATTCAAAATAGTTTCCCATAGACCCCTGGCTTTGAGAATACCTTCACAGATTTCCCTGACAGCACCCCGGCCTCCTTCCCGGATCGTAATAATCTGAGAATGCTTTTTCAGTTCTTCCGGAGCATCAGAAACGCAGATGGAAACCCCTACTTTTTTCATGACGGGAAGGTCAATGAGGTCATCTCCTATAAAGGCAATGTTGCAGGCAGGTATTTTTGTTTGAAGAATGATTTTTTCAAGTGCTGTTGATTTATCCTTGATACCATCAAACAATAAGGTAATGCCTAAGTTTTCACACCGGTATTCCAGTGCCTTTGATCTACGCCCGGTAATTATGCCGACCCGGACCCCGGAATCCATTAGAAGCCTTAATCCTAAACCATCCCTTGAATTAAAGGTTTTAATCTGTTCTCCCGAGTCTGAGTAAGTGATGCTTCCGTCCGTTAACACACCATCCACATCCAGCAATAATAATTGAATAGTTGCAAGGAGAGGATTCATAAACTTATCCAATTGCTTTTTTAATGGAGAGAAGGGTGGATAAAAGGGATTCCATATCATTCAACGGAAAGGAATTGGGTCCGTCACAGAGTGCTTTTTCCGGTTCCGGATGGGTTTCGATAAATATGCCGTCCGCACCTGCAGCTATTGCAGCTTTGGCAAGGACAGGAACATATTGCCTTTCTCCTGACGAAACCTCGGCAGCACCGCCCGGGAGCTGGACACTGTGTGTGGCATCAAAAATGACAGGTGCCCCCATTTGTTTGATGATGGGGATAGATCTGAAATCCACTACAAGATTGTTATATCCAAAGGATGAACCTCTCTCGGTAATGGAGATATGCTGATTTCCGGTTTGTTTGGCTTTGTTGAGGATATTGCGGCAGTCATGGGGAGACAGAAATTGCCCCTTTTTTATGTTAACCGGCAGACCTGTCCGGCAGGCGGCCAGGATCAGATCCGTCTGTCTGCATAAAAATGCCGGTATCTGGATAACATCAAGGATTCTAGCCGCTTTTTCTGCCTGGTCAGGCAAATGAATATCTGAAATTACAGGGATATCAAGGGATTTTTTAATTTCATCAAGAATGCTCAACCCCTTATCAAAGCCGGGTCCTCTATAGGATTGTATGGATGTCCGGTTTGCCTTGTCAAAGGATGCCTTAAAAATCAGCGGGATATTGAGACGGGTGGATATGTTTTTCAAACTATGGGCAATCAGAAATGTGGTATCATAGTTCTCAATCACACAGGGGCCTGCAACAAGAAAAAAAACAGGGTAGGGTTTATCTGTCAGGCTAAAAAAATAATTCTTCATAAATCAGTCCAAAGTTTAGGTTTGTGAGGCCAAAGTATATTTTAGAACCCAAAAAGTCAAGAATGGAAAATTGCTTGATAAGTTGAGGCAGAGCTGCTATTTTACTGTAATTTTGCTAAAATTTACTAACCTACTGAAAAAATAGGTATTCTTAATGAAAAGAAGTCTTGTTTTGATCCTGGCCCTTCTATCAGCAGGTTTTAGTATCTATATCCTTTTGTATCTTTTTGAAGGCACTGCCCCGGCTGTCGATACGGCATTGCCATCCGGGTATTTAAAGAAAGGGTATGAGATGTCAATGAACGTATCTGATATGAAGACAGGGCTTCAGCAGATCATTGTGACGGTCATGCAGCAGGGAAAGGAAATAACCCTGCTGGATAAGCAATATGAGCCGCCCGGTTTTTTCGGAATCTTTTTTGGTCCCAAAACCATGGCAGATTCTTTTATGGTTCCCATTGAAATTTCAAAATATGGCATCACGGACGGAGAGGTCATTATAAGAATTACAGGGACTGATAATTCCCTTCGGGGGTGGGGCAGGGGTAATACCTCTCATATTGAAAATAAGCTTATTTATGATTCAAAACCGCCGGAACTGGCTGTTTTATCAGACCAGCACAATATCGAAAGAGGCGGCACAGGTTTTATTATTTATAAAACATCCGAAGACACTATAAAAAGCGGGGTAGAGGTGGAAAATAATTTTTTCCCCGGCCATTCCGGTCTTTTTGAAAATAGAAATATCCATTCCTGTTTTTTTGCTTTAACTTATCTTCAGGGGCCCGGCACGAAACTATCTCTCATTGCCGAAGATATGTCCGGGAATATTGCAAAAAAAAATTTTAATCATTATATCAGAGATAAGAAATATCCTACTGACACTCTTGAAATTTCAGATTCTTTTCTTGAAAAAAAATTACCGGACTTTGAATCGGGTATTAAGGAAGAATCATTTGAGGGGCAGGATAACCCCTTGTTAAAAAAATTTTTATATATTAACGAAGACCTTAGAAAAGAGAATGAAGATCAAATTTTAAAAATTACATCGAATTCGGAAACTATTAAACATTGGGAAGGTTCTTTTTCAAGGCTTGCAAGGTCGGAAAGAAAAGCCGGATTTGCAGATCACAGGATCTATCAGTATAAGGGCAGCGAGGTAGACAGGGCTGTTCATCTGGGTATCGATCTTGCTTCTACCGCCCATTCCCCTGTTTATCCTGCGAATGAAGGAAAGGTCATTTTAGCCGAATTAATAGGTATCTTCGGTAATACCGTGATCATTGATCATGGGTTCGGGCTTTGCAGTCTCTATTCTCATCTGGACCGGATACAGGTTAAACCCGGGGATGGGGTAAAAAAAGAGACTCAAATCGGTATTACCGGTTTGACCGGTATGGCGGCCGGTGATCATCTTCATTTTTCAATGATGGTTCACAATGTGTTTGTCAATCCCATTGAATGGTGGGATGATTCCTGGATTAACAACAATATTTCATCAAAAATTAAAGCTGTAAAACAAAGGTCGGATATATAACGGCAAGGCTATATTATGAATGATTACAAAGTAAATAAAACCATTGAGCAGATTAACAGGAAAATTGCTGCCGGAGAAGCGGTCGTGGTTACGGCAGAAGAGATTATCGATATTGCAAAAAGAGAAGGAATTGTGGAGGCGGCAAAAAAGGTTGATGTGGTGACAACCGGTACATTCGCACCCATGTGCTCTTCAGGCGCTTTTATCAATATCGGCCAATTCAAACCCCTTATCCGGACGACCAAAACCTGGTTCAACAATGTATTTGCCTATTCAGGAGTTGCTGCCGTTGACTGCTATCTCGGAGCCACCCAGACCTGTGAGGATGATCCTCTCAACAAACGCCATCCGGGTGAATTCAATTATGGCGGGGGCCACGTCATCCAGGATCTTGTTGCCGGAAAGCAGGTTCATATCAGGGCGGAAAGCTATGGTACGGATTGCTATCCTAATCGTAAAATAGAGAAACTCGTTACATTAAAAGATCTGCCCAATGCCATGCTGTGCAATCCAAGAAATGCTTATCAGAATTATAATTGTGCCATCAATAGATCAGAGAAAATCAAATATACCTATATGGGAACGTTAAAACCCGACATAGGCAATGCCAACTATTCAACATCAGGTGAGCTCAGCCCTCTGATGAATGATCCGTATTTAAAAACCATTGGTGTGGGAACCCGTATTTTTCTAGGCGGGGCACAAGGATATGTCACCTGGACCGGTACCCAGCATAAAAAAGATGTTGAAAGAGGGCTGAATGGTGTTCCGCTGAAACCAGCCGGCACTCTTTCCGTAATCGGGGATTTAAAGGAAATGTCTCCGGAATGGCTTGTGGGGCAAAGTATAAGGGGTTATGGCTGTTCGTTGTCCGTTGGGTTTGGCATCCCCATCCCGATTCTGAATGAAGAAATTCTGAAATATACATCGGTTTCAGATGAAGAATTGTTTACCCAGGTTGTGGATTATGGTTTCGATTATCCGGAAGGCGTTGCACGGTCCTATGGGCAGGTCAGTTATGCTGAATTAAAAAGCGGATCAATCATTCTCAAGGGCAGGAAAATCCCTACAGTGCCGCTGTCCAGTATGGTTAAGGCCCGAAAAATAGCAGATATTCTTAAAAAATCCATACTGAAGGCAAAGTTCTTTTTAACTCAACCTCAGCACATGTTCTATTAGAAGAATAAAGGGAAAAAAATGACAGAAAAAAAAAAGGGTTCTTTGCGTGAAAATATTGAGGCAATTATTATTGCTGTTGTTATTGCCATGTTTATTCGTACTTTTATTATCCAGGCATTCAAGATTCCGTCAGGCTCCATGCTGGAAACGCTTCAGATCGGCGACCAGATTCTGGTTAATAAATTTATTTATGGTGTTAAGATTCCATTTACCGGCGGGAAAACACTTATCCCTGTCAGAGAGCCTCAAAAAAAGGATATTGTGGTGTTTAAATATCCTGAAGATCCTTCCAAGGATTTTATCAAGCGGGTGATTGCAACGGCAGGGGATACTGTTGAAATCAGTTATAAAAAGCTTTATGTCAACGGCAAGCTTGTAGCAGATGAACCCTATGCTCAGTATAAGGAAACCACCATATATCCGCCTGACTTTCCGGACCGTACCCGGGCCAGGAGAGATAATGTCCCCAAATTCACCGTTCCTGAAAATAAATTGTTTGTTATGGGCGACAACAGAGACAACAGCCACGACAGCAGGTTCTGGGGATTTGTTGATTTGAAGGATATCAGGGGAAAGGCATTGATCATATACTGGTCATGGGATAAAGAGGCCTTTGGTGTTCGATGGAAAAGAATTGGTGATTTATTAAAATAAGGTAAGCGCCATGCGGTTTGAAAAAAAAGATATTCTTGATATTGAATCCCTTGAACCCTGGGAAATTTCCATGATCCTGGATACTGCTGAGGGTATGAAAGAGATTTCAGAGAGGCCTGTAAAAAAAGTTCCCACCTTAAGGGGTAAAACCATTGTTCTTTTTTTTCAGGAACCTTCCACTAGAACCAAACTTTCTTTTGATACGGCTGCCAAACGGCTTTCTGCCGACACCCATTCCATATCTGCAGGCACTTCCAGTATTGTCAAAGGCGAGACCCTTATTGATACTGCCAAAAATCTTGAAGCCATGAAACCGGATGTAATCGTGCTGCGTCACCCTTCATCCGGAGCCCCGCACCTGATTGCAAAAAGGGTGAAAGCTTCGATAATCAATGCCGGGGATGGAATACATGCCCATCCTTCCCAGGCATTACTGGACATGATGAGTGTCAGGGAAAGAAAAGGCAAGATAGTCGGATTAAAAATTTCGATTATCGGGGACATTTCCCATTCAAGGGTAGCACGGTCCGATATTACCGGGTTTTCAAAAATGGGTGCCGCGGTTTCCATTTGTGCTCCACAAACCATGATCCCAAAAGGAATAGAAAAGATGGGGTGCACCGTATCTCCAAACATGGACTCATGTATTGAAGGAGCAGATGTTGTCATGATGCTCAGGATTCAAAAGGAAAGGCAGGGGAGTATCCTTTTCCCGACAGAAAGAGAATATGCAACCTTATTCGGCTTAAACCGGAGTCGTCTCAAGCGTGCCCAAAAAGATGTCCTTGTCATGCATCCCGGCCCCATGAACAGGGGGGTTGAAATATCCAGTGATGTTGCCGATTCCGATTGTTCCATCATTCTTGAGCAGGTTACAAACGGGGTTGCCTTGCGTATGGCTTTATTTTACCTGGTAGCAGGAGGTAACAGACATGTTGATTCGCATTAAAGGGGCAAGAATTCTTGACCCTGGAAACATTGATGAAAAAAAAGACATCTTTATTAAAGATCATCTTATCCATGACATTGTTGACCCGGAATATAAGAACATGGAAGCGGATGTCATAATCATTGATGCCACAGGCAAAATCCTTGTTCCAGGCTTGATCGATATTCATGTCCATTTAAGGGAGCCGGGCCAGGAATATAAGGAAACCATTGACACCGGACTCACGGCGGCCGCAAGGGGCGGGTTTACAGCTGTTTGCTGTATGCCCAACACAAACCCGGTAAATGATAACAGCCAGGTTACAAAATATATTATCCAGAGGGGAAAAGAAGCCGGGTTTTCCAGGGTATATCCGGCAGGAGCCATCACACAGGGATTGAAAGGTGAGGTCTTATCCGAAATCCATGATATGAAACAGGCTGGAATCGTGGCTGTTACAGATGATGGGAAGCCTGTTGAAAATTCCAATCTGATGCGCAGGGCCCTTGAATATTGCAAAGGATTAAATATTCCTGTTTTGGTGCATGCGGAAGATACGTCTCTTGCAGATGGAGGGTCAATGAATGAAGGCCCCTATGCCACCTTCCGGGGAATAAAGGGTATTCCCAATGCAGCCGAGACCGTCATGGTTGTCAGGGACATTGCCCTTTCGGAATTGACCAAAGCTCCGGTCCATTTCTGTCATATCAGTACAAAAGAATCTGTGGAAGCTATCCGGCAGGCTAAAAAAAGGGGGGTAAAAATCACATGTGAAACCGCACCCCATTATTTTACGTTAACGGATGAGGATGTTAAAGATTATGATACTAATTTCAAAATGAACCCCCCGCTTCGGTCGGAAGAAGACAGGCAGGCCGTCATTGAAGGTCTTTCAGATGGAACCATTGACATGATAGCATCTGACCATGCCCCCCACAGCATCATTGAAAAAGACGTGGAATTTGACAGAGCAGCCTTTGGTATTATCGGTCTTGAAACTTCTCTTTCCCTGTCTTTGAAACTGGTTCATGACGGAAAATTGACTATGGAGAACCTGGTCCAAAAAATGTCAAAGCAACCGGCCACCCTTCTGGGTATCAATAATGACATCAGGAAGGGAAACATTGCCGATTTAACCATTATCGATCCTGATGATGAATATGTGATTGATCCTTCCACATTCAGATCAAAAAGCTGCAATTCGCCTTTTTCAGGAATGAAAGTCAGAGGAAATGCAGTTTTAACCATGGTAAACGGCAGAGTCGTTTATCAAAGGGGTATTCAATAGTTGCAGGGTAATGCACAATGATGAAACCGACATCTATTCTTGTTGTTGATGATGAATTAAGCATGAGGGAATTCCTTGATGTTTTATTATCCAAGGAAGGGTATAAGGTGTCTGTTGCCAAAAACGGCAAACAGGCCGTGAATCTGATTGAGAAAAATAACTACGACCTTGTTTTGACTGATATCCGGTTGGGAGATATCACCGGCCTCGATGTCCTGAAGGAAGCTAAAAAAAAGAACTCGGATACGGTCATTATCATGATATCGGCCTATTCAACCACTGAAATAGCTGTCGAAGCGATGAACCATGGAGCCTATGATTTTGTTCCCAAACCCTTTGACAATGTTGAATTAAAACTAACCATCCAAAAAGCCCTTAAATTAAGAACCCTTGATCAGGAAAAAGACAAAGCCTCTTCTGAACTCAAAGACCATCTGCATTTTAACCGGATTATCGGAAGCAGCCCGGGAATGCAGGCTATTTACAAAAGAATTGAACAGGTTGCCTCAACAAAGACCAATGTCCTGATTACAGGGGAAAGCGGCACCGGAAAGGAATTAATTGCAAGAGCCATCCATGAAAACTCAGACCGGAGGGATCAACCCTTTGTGGTGGTCAACTGCGGCGGCATCCCGGATACCCTCATTGAAAGCGAGTTCTTTGGTCATGTAAAGGGTTCTTTTACAGGGGCGGTTGTTGATAAAAAAGGTTTGTTTGAGGCTGCCAATTTAGGGACCATATTTTTGGACGAGATAGGTGAATTATCGCCCATCCTTCAGGTTAAACTTTTGCGGGCCGTACAGGAAACGTCTTTCAAACCGGTAGGCGGGACAAAAGAAATAGAAGTGGATGTCAGGATTATTTCCGCCACTAATAAAAAGCTTGAACAAGAGGTCATTGATGGAAAATTCAGGGAAGATCTTTTCTTCCGGCTCAATGTCATTCCCATTAAAGTTCCGCCGCTTCGGGACAGAAAAGGGGATGTTGCGCTTCTGGCCCAGCATTTTGCAGAAAAATATTCAAAAAAAATGGATAAGGACATTGTCAAACTTTCTTCCTATGCTATTGATTTTTTAAACAAATACAGCTTTCCCGGAAATATAAGAGAGCTTGAAAACCTGATTGAACGCAGCGTTGCTCTTTCATCCACAAATATCATCCTGCCGGAGAGCCTGACCATTTCCATGCATAAAAAGCGTCGTTGGGTCGAAGGTATTGAAGGAAGGCGGTTTGATCTGACCGAAGTAGAGCAGGGTGTTGATCTTGATGAGATCATGAACACCATTGAACAGGCCTATCTGAAAAAAGCTATGGAACTATCCGGCGGCAATAAAAGCAAGGCCGCCGACTATCTGAATCTGAGCCTGAGATCCATTCGATACCGGCTGGATAAATTATAGTCTTCTCAAATAGGTTAGAGTTTGTTTTTTGGTTTTTTTGTTTTTTTCGGTTCCGGTATCTCTTTCAGCGTATTCTTTCCAGGCTCATATTCTATAAAAATTCTTTCATTCCTGTCATTGATATAATAACGCAGGGTAACATATTCCTGGGGCTTTATGGAAATCCCCCCCAGTTTTTTTTCAGGGTAATAGGACGAGCCGTCATCCAGAAGGATTGTATTCTCAGGTGTTATGGATATGATTTTTCCGGATATAACCATTGTTTGAAGAAATACAGCAGAAGAGGCGGTTGAACTAACAATAAACACATAAAAAAGAATTAAACACCCAAGGGTGATATAGGTGAATTTAATTGAATTCATATTATTCTTCCTCTATTTAAATTACAGGTTCATAATTATTGCCGGCTGTTTCCTTCACGCCAGTAGTATATATTGAGTCCGAACGGCGGGCTGTCAATGGAAAATTCATCACCGCCTTTCGGCCCTATGATATCGCCGCCCATCATGGACATGGCCCCAGCTCCACCTTGTCTGACAATGATCGCAAAATCAGAAGGGATGCCAAAAATATTTCCGACTTTATGGTATCTGTCTGTTACGTCATATTGATCATTCGATATGGTATCATTAGCTGCATTCAGGTTATAAGCGGCAGTCCCGTCGCAATAATTCAGAGAATAAGCAAAACCGTTGCCTTGCGGGTTACAGGGATCGGAGATGGAAGGCTGATATGAAGTAAAATACAGATTCCCGGAGAACAAATTGATTTTGCTGAGAATTTTTTCTCCGTCATGATTGTCCCGTGAAGCAGTGGTTGCATCTGAAACACTGCCGGAGTAAGTGCAGTTACTACACTTTATTGCATCTCCCTGGTCCTCGAGTATGATATACCATCCTTTTGCATCGTTTTCATTTGCAGACCCATTTTCAAGCTGGGTATAGTTGTTGTATAAAGGATCATCCCTGAGTATTTCCTGTAAAGCAGCTTTGGTCAAACCGGTAAGTGTTGTTCCGGCATCCAGTTCATCACAGGAAAGATTTAACAGGTTATCTTCCTTATATGGAATGGTTGTGACTATAACTGGAGTGTCATCAGTAACCAGAGGCGTTCCCTTGTTATCCATTGCTGTGACAGATGAATCATCATACACTGCATAGAACCGGTTTCTTATCATGGCATACCTGGGATGTTCTCTGTCACCGGTACCGAAAAACAGGGTCGCAATATTTTCAGTACCATAAAAGTCAGTATTTTCAAAACGATAATTGCCGACATCAAAATAAGAACATGATCCCCCCCATGAAACAGCAGGGGGATAAAAGGTTTTTCTTCCCTGGTCGCTTGTATCATCACCCTGTTTAAATTCTCCACTATCACTGATACTTCCCGGGTTGCCTGAAAAAATTTTCGTAACTCTCCATTGGTTGGTTGTAACCTCATGATTATTTCCTGTCAGGTCATCAGGATCGACGACAAAGTCATAGTCAATCCGATAAACATTGGAATAGATATCAATAGCGTAAATTGCCTTAATGACGTTGGATTTCCGGCCCTCAGTTTTTGTTGTACCAATTTTATAATTATAGGAATAGGTGGTGCTGATAACTGAAGGAGAGGCTGGAAAACAGTATTTCATGGATGACAGGGTCTGGACGGCTCCATTTGAATCTGTTGAATTTGCCGCACCATAGGTTGCGGAAAAGGGAAGGATTTGCTTACCGTTCCCATCTAAAGTAATTGCAGCCGGATTAGTGATATCGACTATGAATATTCCTCTGCCGTATTCGTTTTTGTCCAGGTTATAGAGGTCATAGTCATTGTTGCCGTTAACATCCTGGGATGCATCGCTGGATTTCCATTCATTTACATCAATAGTGCCGTTGTCTTTATAAGGCGTCCCGTTGTTATCCGCATCATTAAAAGGTTCAGGATAATTATCTTCCTCTGGGTCATACCCGCCTGTAAAAATCAGGACATCTTTAAATGTTCTTTCTCCTGTGGTATGGTTAACTGAAACCGGGATAGATGCGGCAACCGGGTCTGACCAGGTTTGAGCTATTTCACTATTGGAATAATTCCATGCAACAGTCCAGTTTAAAGGATTATTGTCTGTAACGTCAAGACTCCAGTATCTGTTTCCGCCACGACGCTCACCAAAAATAAGATATTTAGGGGCCTTATTTGAACGGTAAAGGATGATCGATCCGTCCACCATATCAACAAAGGGGGTTGTAGAAACATTCTTAAGATTGGAAAGCATATCTTCAGGCACAAAAGCAAATACTTCTTTTCCATAATTGGCATCAGCCGGGTTTGTATCATCGAAAACATGAAGCATTCCATCATTTGCACCAACGACAACATATCGTTTCAGCAAGGTGTCGATAGGATCATAATAATCGACAACAACCGGCCTTGAGTGGACAACGCCACCAAAGATCCAGTCTCTGACTGCCAGGGGCGAATGGGTTACGGCATCTGCATCATAGGTATAACCATAAAGATAGTTGATGACTTTATCCCGGGTAAGATCGTCCGCCACCCCAAGATCAGCAGCGCTGATGGTATCATATTGGACTTTTAACAAGGAATTCAGGGTTGTGTTATAGGTATAAATGGGTCGCTCCCAATAGGTGTGATCCGTAAAATCCTGCTGAAGGGATTCTGCCATCACTTCTCCGACTCCGTCTTCCTTGACATCCGAATTGCCATAATTATCCGAATCGTTTGTATCATTATCATCAGCCCAGAATGCACCGGTATTGTCCAGGAATTCTCCGGAGCTGTTGATAGCCGGCTGGTCGGCACCATCATACAGCATCCACACATCCGGCCTGTCAACACTGCCGTCGCCAAAGCGGAATTTTTTAACATTGCCTACCCATGACTGGTTGTCCTGCGGCAAAAAGAGACCCAGGTAAATATCGTTACCATTCTGGATTTTGTTGGCAGCGTCAATGGAAACAACCGGTGAAGTAAAAGAAACGGCTTCCGTCATCAGAAGCGCCAGGGAGTAAAAAGCAGCAACCAGTTGTTGTTTGTTATAGGCGACCACAAATTCTCCGCCGGATTCATCAGCCGCATCTTCCAGCATAGGCTGCCTTACACCAAAGGAGATATGGTGAGTGATGACATTGACATATGAGTTACCAGGATCTGTAACTTCTGTTTTATCATTCCAGGAATGGGTATACATCCAGTGAGCAACATCATCATAGTAATCCAGTGAGGTCGGAGGCTGATAAGGATCCGATGTCCATCCGTCACCGTCCCAGTCATTAAAGGGCAGGTGAGGATCAACAACCGGCTCTGAAATCCTGTTCCATTCATTGTCATCTGACGGGTATCCGTCAGTAACGGAGATTACATAATTTTTCCGGCATAATAAATTATTGAGTGAATTTCTATGCGTCCAGTATCCTTTTTCAAAGACATCCTGTAATGCTTCTCCCAAAGGGGTTCCTCCATGTTGCGGAGTTTCGTTTTCAACTTTAACCCGAATGGCAGCCCGGTTTGCATCATCCGTGTCGTTGGGATTTAAGGCGGCATTGATTTGTGCTCCATCACCGGACCCGCCTCCTGTGTAATTAAAACTCGCATATCCCCAGTTCATTTTTCCTGTAAATGCATCAACAACATATAGAAGGGCATCTTTGGCCACATCCATCCTGTTTTGCATCAGATACGTACCAGATGCATAGGACACCCGGATCTTGTCAATTGTATAGCCATTCCCCTTAACACTGCTATTTGAGTTTAATGCGATTTTAACTGTTTCATCATTAATGGTTGCAGACCAGCCGTCACCGGAAGTCGGTTTATTATCATTATCATGTTTAGATATCTCAGTCCCGATACCGTCATACAGTATGGCATAATCTTTTGTCCAGGTTCCGGCATTCCCGTTGCCCTGGACATCAAAGGCGGAAAAATGGACCTGAATCTGGGTTGCCCCGGGATGGGTGATGGTCTGCATGCTCAGGGCTTCAGTTAAATTATTATTATATTGCCCGCTTTCCGGGTATTTCAGGTTATAGGCAAGCTCAGACCAGCTATCGGCTGTCTGGGGCACATATTCATATTTCCAGGCCGGATCACCAAGTGCGGGTGTGCCTGGCGGGTTAGTCGTATAATGAAGGTTGTACATTGCCTGCATATTGACCCAGTTGCCGGTAACAAAAAAATAAATATCCTGGTCACCATGCTCTGCTGTGTTAAGGCTTCCCAGGGTAACGCCTTCATATCCTGAAAAATAATATCCCGGTGCATTTAACAAGCCTCCGAATCCGATATCCACCTGGCTGCCGTCATAAAGGGTTTTGGTTTCATGCAATTTGATATTCTGGTTCAAAGGGAGAATCTGGCCATCTAAAAGGATATATCCGTCTGCGTCTATTGTGAGCCTCTGGGTGCCGCTGCCGTCATAGGCCAGGTTTCCGTCTGAATCGATAAGGGTGTTGGTATCCACAAGATCTGCACTGAACCACAGGTAATCCGGATCAGCAGCATCCCCGGTGAATGCAGTGCTTACACCATTTACCGTTGCCAGGGTAACTCCGATTCGTCCTTTCCAGAGAAAAATTTTTTTTCTTTCCTTGTGGTTTTGATAAAAATAATTGCTGTTATTAATGGTGTCATAAATATAATCATTCTGACTGCCGGCGTCGTTCAGGATGAAGAGATAATCAAACATTGCCCCATAATCAATACTCTGTTCATATACGCCGAAATCCATGGAGCCTGAATTATCCAGAAGGATATAGCAGTTCTGTTTGGTATTGACCTGATAAATATCTGTATCTTTAGCAAAAAGGAGCGCAACAGAGCTGTACAAGATGACGGCAAGAAAAACCAGAATCCGGACAGAGGATTTTCTTTTAAATATAAAGTTTTTCATTGTATTGTCTCCTTTTATAACGGATTTTTAATTCCAAGTTTTACCCCGCCCATCTCTACAGATACCACCCTTTGTCCGTTGATTCTGAATTTATATGCTGCAAAACCGGCAGCATTGGTCCCCTTGGGAGCAGAACCCTCTTCACCAAGATAGGTGACCAGGTATCCATAATCAAGAATGTCGTCATTGACATCTGACAGAAGGTTTTCCCTTGGCCAGGTATTGGGGTCATCGGCGCTAAAATCATTAGGGAAAACTCCTGGAATCGGCATGTCATCCCCGGAGGGGTCATAATCTGCAAAAGTGCTGGGAAAAAGAGAAACATTAAAATTTGTCGGATCGGATATCTCATACCATTGATACTGGCCGTTGACTCCGGCATACCCTATCCCTGCACCTTCTTTTGACGCTCCGCCTTCTGATGTATTGAAATTTTCTTCAAACCGTTGCTGGTTGCCTGCGATATCAATTTCATAATCAGATGTATTTAATGCAAATATGCCGAAAACACTTAAGATAAGCATCAGAACTAACGCAGTAAGCAGAATGGAGCCTTCTTCATTCATTCTATGCCTCCAGGTTGTTGAATTTAATAGTGGTAATTGATATTGAATTAGGCCCGAGAAGGGTATTCCAATAAACAAATAATCTTATGGTACAAAATGGTGTATAGGTAACTCCGCCGAAATTAACAGGTGTTTTATCGACATTCCAGAAGAGCGTGTATCTCCTGCCGGCCCCGTCGATGATAGTTGTCCCATCAATTTGGAACAGATTGGCAAGAGCGGGGAAACCAGCAGCATTAAACTGGTTGTCAGCAGCTGCCGGGTTCGGATTACCTCCTGCCGGTGCTTTTCCGGCATCCAGGTTATTTCCCGCAGTCAAACCTGCATCATCAAAAGGCAGGCGTTTGAACTCTTCAAGAAAAGAAATGGCGATAAAATTTGCATCACTGCGGGAAAATGCATTCTGATTGCTTTTGATAGCACGTACCTGCATGACAGCCATGGCTGAGACACCGATGGATAGAACCAGGAGCGTAACCATGATCTCAATCAATGTGAATCCCCCGGAATTTTGTTTCATCTGTTTCATGTTCAAATTCCTAAATTTCTGCACTGAATGGTGACCGTTGTAAATCTTCGTTTAAAATTATCGTTAAAAGGTCCCCAAACAGCCCCTGATCCTGTTGTATACGTTATCGTATTGAAAAAATCCTTATCCCTAGCAGATTCTCTTGCCAGGATGGAAATCTGGACAGACCGGATCAGCGGGAGCTGAAATGCGCTGGGAGCGGTTGTGCGGGTTCCGTCTTCCAGAATATAATTGAATTCAACAGCATGAATATTTTCTGCAATGGGCTGAAATGCTCCCCCTGTATTTCTTCCAAGATCGGCAGCGCCTGCATCCGCTATGCCGTCGGAATTTGCATCATTTGCCTGTGAAAAACCGAATGTGATATCCTCATTGGCATCATTCAGCTCACCATCCGCTTTGTTCGGCAGAACGGTATCGCCTATAATATCTCTGGTAAAATGAAGCTGTGAAACCGTTGCCGAAATAATACCGGCATTGGTGTTTTCAGTTGGGTCACATCCGGCTTCCCTTATTTCGGCAGACATGATAATCGTAGCCGCCCTGATATTCTGCTGCATTTCAGAAACCCGGGTTGTATTGATAAAGGATTTCTGCTGGTTTGTAAAAAACATGACTATCCCTGATAGAAGAATACCGGAGATGGTAAGAACAACCATTATTTCGATTAAGGTGAAACCTTTAAAATTGATCTGAAAGCATGATTTCATAACTGGTTCTCTAATTATAATTAACCCCGTCTCTACTGATTTGCATGTTTAAATTACCGGCAATGGATAAGCTGATTCTATACCAGCGGATGTCGTTTCGCATTACAATGTTCCCGATTCTTGAGTTAGCCGGAAGCCCCCGGCTGTTAAAACCGGCTGCCGTGGTTCCTCCGCTGAAGGCAGCACTGATCAGGGAGACATCCTGGGGCATGGCAACATTATTGAGGGTTGCCTCTGTCCCATCCTGGATCAGGTTGTTGGCAATTCCTCCGGCAAGAGGACCATCGCCGTTATCATTAAACACGGTATAGGTTCCAACTCTCCCTCCTGAAGCAAAAGGGCCAGGTGTAAAATTGATAATGATGTTTGTATTGAGCCGTATGGCTTCACTCCTTGCCTTTTGCATGCGGGAATAAAGGTTGGTGGCTGCGCTTTTCAACCTCTGGTTGTTCATGGTTTGCCGGATGTTGGGCGATATGGCCGCAATGATACCCAGAATGGCAATAACGATTAAAAGTTCTATCAGGGTAAATCCTTTCATATGGTCATTTTTTGCCATTGCAATCCTCGGAAAAAGTAGTGGAAAGATTTATTTTAAAGGTTGCTCACAGTATCAATCCATAAAGAAAAAAAGTCAATGTTCATCTATAACCAACATATTAAGCAAAAACCATGCTATGACTTTACATTTTTATAGGACACACCAATTTCAAAAGGAACGATGGGGTTCACAGGAAAAAAAAACTGGATAATGACATGGAAGATAAAATTAAAAAATCGAAATATAACCATTTCATAGTTATATTTCACCAGTATGTATAATTGCTTCCCTTAATCAAATTTAATTTCACCGGTATCCGGGTTATATGTATATTTTTTTGAATAGGGATTTTCAGGCAATTGTTTTAAAATTTGATAATATACAAGCTCGTCAAGGGTTGAAGGGTAGACTAAAAATATCTTTTTAAACTGTTGAATAGCCTTGTCGAGCACTTCAATGCTTTTAAGGATGGTTATGCGATCAGAGATCTCTTTTTTATCGTTTTTGTTTAAATCATTGTCTTTCAGCATAAGTTTAAGAACTGCAATGGAGGCCTCGGTTCTTTTGTCTTTAATCGCAAATCGACTGCCAAGCAGAGCAAGAAGAACAGGGGCATTTTTTATTTTAGCAGTTTTTAGATAGATGTCCGATGCGGTATTGAAGTCATTTAAAAAATAATAATAGTCAAAGCCTGCATAATATCCTGGTCTCCAGTCCCAGGTTCTTTTACGGCCGGCTGCTTCCAGGATACGGATGGCTGACTCAGGCATGTTTGCATCCCAGGCAAGAAATGCCTGGGCCTGGAAATAGGTCTGCTGGAAATAGGGATCAAGTTCAAAGGCTTGTTCAAATCCCAGATGAATGATTTTCCATTGATCCTGGCTTATTTCACTG
>Ga0156388_1220_pt1 | contig 26984 bp, 24 predicted proteins | sample RifOxyA3_FD_108032 | JGI IMG/M metagenome (GOLD analysis project Ga0156388, IMG submission 108032) | Desulfobacterales bacterium RIFOXYA12_FULL_46_15
CAAATGGCTGCAACCATCAATCCATTCATAATATCTGGGATAAAATACAATACAAAGGGAATCCAGGTCTCCCCACAGAATTCTTTTTTCAATTTCATTTCTGATCATTTTTTCTCTCTGAAATTTGGTATCCTGATATGTTTTTGGGATATGTTTTTGACATCCGGGCTACAGTATCCAATATGGCCTGCATGCCATATTGGTCTGCCAGGGATTCCAATCCGATATTAATCTCTTCCGGATTTGCCTCATTTTCCGTCATTGTTGTTTCCCTTTCTTCATAAATCAATGCCCCGCTTCCGCATACGGTTACACACCAGGGTGTTTCCAGCGGCGTGTCGGATTCACACATATCACATCTTAAAGAGAGGTGGGAAGAGGGATCTTTGAAATATCCCCTGGAAGGACAGGCAACCCTACAGAAACCGCACTCCCGGTATTCTTTTGATCCAATGGTATAGGTATACCGGCCCGTACATTCGGCAGGGGTATAAAACCCTGCCCGTACAGGGACGTAGACATCCTTGAGTTCATCTATCATCACCCGGATGCGGGACCCGGCCGGATTGGCGCTGCCGTACCTGGGCCGGGCGTGGAATGCCGAACATGCCAGTTCACATGCGCGGCAACCGGTACATTTATCAATATCAACTCTGATCTGTTTGACTATTTTTGTTTTGATTTTTTCTTCCACAGCCGTGTCCCCCTATTCTGCATCTTCTTTTGCCAAAGGCAGCATTTCATTTTCAGTCAGGATTCCTCTTTTCAAAAAATCTTCACTCACAAAACCAAGGCCCAGTTCATCCAGCTTATTTTTGGTGGGAATCCCCTCATTGTTCCACCCCTTGAATTCATAATAGGCATCCAGCATCTTTTTTTCCATTTCAGGATCTCTTTTTTTCCAGTGATCCTCGGGAGGTTTTTCATCTGCCCTTCTCAGGCCTTTTCTGATATTGATGGCCCGGATCAGATTCCGGTTCCTGGCCGCTTTTTTCCATAACGAATCCGGGTCAAGATCTATTCCGGCGGCAAGGGAGATGAATGTGGGAAGGTTAAATATATGATAGGGCGGCCTTCCGCCAAACTGGCCCCTGAAGGATGACAGCCATGCGCAGGTTCCGATACTGTCATCAATATAATGCATGACCTCGTTCCAGTCACAGATATTGACGCAGGCTTCAATGGAGGGATGGGTCTGGGGTTCCCATTCCATATACCATTTTTTAAACCGCTCTGGTGCAGCTTCCCAGTTATCCACAAATTTTCTGCGTTCCTCCTTATCCGGAATGGCAACCTGGGGGTAGGACCCTTCGATCTGAGTGATATTCATTTTTTCACCCGTGGCATACATCAGAAAATACGGGAAATTGACCATACCCAGTTTCAGCGGCACCTGTTCAAATTTTTTCATGGAATTGTGATCAAAGGCTTCCGCTCCTTTGCCGATTTGCCGGGCGGCATGGTAAACGCCGTTGGCCAGGGCATCCCCGATCCCTTCCCGCCGGACTATTTTTTCGACCAGGTAGAAAAACCTTTCCCTGGCGGTTTTTGGAAATCCGGGCAGATCCGCATCCGTCAGGATACCGGCTTCATAAAGTTCAACGGCAAAGGCCAGTACCTGGGGTGTTGAAAATCCGTCCAGCCCGTATTGCTGGGTAACCCCGAGAATATCATAATTAAAATCCAGCTCTTCAAACGCTGCCATGGCATAGGTCAGTTTGCTGTAGCATTTCTGGAAATAGGTAGGCCGGCCCGGGTAACTGACGGATTGATGGCAATCCTTGGGGCAGTTATAACAACCTGTCCAGCGGTTCCGGACTTGATCACTCAGGGCCTTCCACCTTATTTCTTTTTCCTTGTTCCAATACCCTTTGATCCGTTTGCGCGCATTTCCCCATGCAAAATTATCCACATGAAAGGCTTCATCATCTTCATGGGACATGGGATCGCCGCAATCCTTCCTGTCATGGATCTGTTTGTACATGGGGCCGATAAGCTCAAACAGCGCTTTGGGCCGGGCAATATGGATATTCTTTGTCCCCCGGACAACAATGGCTTTGATTCTTTTATCCCCCATGATCACCCCTACCCCGCGGGAGGCACTGGAATTGGCATGCTCGATGGTTGCCATATAGACCCTGTTCTCACCGGCCAGTCCAATGGCAGCCACTTGGGCTTCCGGCAGTTTCAGTTCCTGTTTCAATAAATGAGCTGTTTCCAGGGCACCTTTTCCCTTCAGATGGCCGGCATCCCTCAATTCCACCGTATCATTATGAATATACAGATACATGAGGTCCCTGGCTTTGCCACGGAAAATGATCTTATCATAGCCGGCATGTTTCAGCTCAGGCCCGAAAAACCCCCCGAACAATGAATGTGAATACCGGCCGGTCTGGGGAGAAAAAGTATCAACAGAGGTGCGGTTGGCTCCGATCACCGGAGTTCCGTTTAAAAGGCCTGCACTGAATATTAAAAGATTATCAGGAGAAAACGGTTCAACTTCAGGCCTGACCCTGTCCCATAATATCTTTCCGGCAGTCCCCTGCCCTCCCAGATAAAATTCGGTCCATTTGGGATCAGTTGCTTCTCTTTCAATGTTTCCCCGGGTCAGATCAATTTCCAGGTTAAACCCTGCCTCTGCATACCTCATTTTTTTCTCCTTCTCTATGCCCATCCATTTTGTGAGTGAAGGGGTCTGCCTTGCCATCAAAGACCCTATATATAATGGATATGTATTTCATAATGTGAAATATTATTTTTTATTTTCTATCACCCTGAAAATAGCCTTGTCAAGTGTAAATATACTCATTTTAACAATAGGATATAGAATTTTTTCCTTGATTGACAATTTTTTATTGATTTATAAAAAATGCCATTATATATAAATCATATTCATATTATGAAATTATTTTTTAAAGGGGTCATAAATGGAAAATTTCGAATCACTGACTGTGGGAGGAATTTTAGAGACAGGTGCCAAAGCAGTTCCGAAAAAAATTGCCGTTGTGTATGGCAATCAGAGAAAAACCTATCAGGAACTCAATGAAATGGCGGATGCCCTGGCCGCCAGCCTCTCTGGACTGGGGTTTAGAAAGGGAGACCGGGTGGCTGTCTACATGAAAAGTTCCATCGAGTTTGTAACTGCTTTTTATGCCCTCCAAAAACTAGGTGTTATCGTTGCCTGGGTCAATCCTCTGTATAGAAAATCCGAAGCACGGTTTATTCTCAGCAATTCAGGGGCCAGGGGGGTATTTGTCTTCAGGGAATGGGGCGGGTATGATTACCTGGATGCCATTTCTTCCATAAAGGATGATTTACCGGCCCTTGAACATATTATTGTTGCAGGGGAAGAAACAGGAAAAGATTTTTTACGGTTTCAGGACCTGGTTCATCCAAACCCGGAAATAGAATTCATCCCCCCGTCCCTGGATTCCAAAACCGATCTGGCCATGCTGATTTATACGTCCGGCACCACCGGAAATCCTAAGGGGGCTATGATCACCCATTACCAGGCCATCCGGGCGGGACGGGAATATACCCGGGGGGTTGACGCAATGCCCGAAGACATCTTTATCGGCGTTTTGCCCATGAGCCACTCCTATGGGTGCGGTGCCACCCTGATTCAGCCGCTGCTGATCCGCTCAACCGTAGTCCTCATGGATACATTTGATTCTGAAGAAGCCTTTAAATTAATTGAAAAAGAAAAAGTCACACTTCAATTTGCGTCTCCGGTTCACTATATCCTTGAATTGAATCATCCCAACAGGAAAAATTATGATTTAAGTTCATTAAGGGCCGGCCTTATTGCAGGCCAGCCTGCACCTGAGGGTCTGATTACCCGTGCGGAAAAGGAAATGGGAGTATACCTGACCTCTTTCTGGGGGGCCTCGGAAGTAGGACCCGGAGTGGGAGTCATCTGTTCTTATCCTTCACCCCTGGACATCCGGGAAAAATATATCGGCAAGCCGGTGGAGGGGACAAAGGTCAGGGTTGCAGACTCCGTCACCCGGGAGGAGGTCCCGGACAATACCATCGGTGAACTCACCCTTTCGGGCTGGCATGTGCTTAAGGGATACTGGAATAATCCTGAAGAAACCCGTAAGCAGATTGTGGACGGATGGCTTTTTACAGGAGATCTGGTATCCAAAGATGAAAACGGGTATTACAGGATCTACGGCCGGAATAAAGATTTGATCAATCGGGGAGGTTACAAAATTTATCCCTGTGAGCTGGAATCCATGATCATTGAACACCCCAGGATCGACCAGGTCTGTGTTGTGGCAACACCCAATCCGGTTCTGGGTGAAAATATATGCGTTTGCGTCATCCCGGCAAATGGCTCAACCATAAGCCTGAATGAAATCAGGGAAAGCCTTAAGGGGAAAATCGCCTCCAACAAACTGCCCAACGAACTCTGTATCATGAAAGATTTTCCAAAACTCTCAGGAGGTGTTAAATTAAAAAAATTCGGGCAGGGGGGAGTGGCAGACCTTGCCTTACAGGATACCAACCGTGAATATTATCACAGATAAGGGCCAAATCAATTCAAAAACCGGAAAAAGAGTCAATGTTCTGTTTAAGAGGAATTCCGGCTGAAAAGAATATACAGGAGATATCTAAATGGAAAAAAATATACTGAGAGATGGGGAAGTCCTTACGGATTGCACACTATGTTATCACAGTTGCGGAACCCGGGTTACAATCAAAGACGGCAAGGCTGTAAAGGTGGAGGGCTTAAAATCCCACCCGATCAATAACGGGGAACTGTGTCCTAAGGGAGAAGAGGCTTTAAACCATATTTACAGCCCGGACCGGTTAAAATACCCCATGAAAAAGGTGAATGGCAAATTTGAACGAATCGGCTGGGACCAGGCCCTGGACGAAATCGCCGATAAATTAAACCGCTTGAAAAAGCAGTTCGGACCGCAGGTTCTCGGTGTTTTCAGCGGTTCCATCGGGGTTGAGAATCTGGAAATGGCAGGGCTGACCCAAAGATTCAAAGCTGCCTTTGGATCACCCAATTTCTTTTCAGTGGAAAGCGTCTGCTACCGGATGCGGATCAGGACCCGTCAAATCACGTTTGGGAAATATCCGACCGAAGAATTGGATTCAAATCTCTATCTGCTCTGGGGCCATAATCCAGAGGCATCTGATTTCCCATTAAAACTGGCCCTGGAACGGAATTTAAAAAAAGGCGCCAAACTGGTCGTGATCGATCCAAGACGGATTCCCCTGGCCGACCAGGCCGAGATGTATCTTCGGATCAGGCCGGGAACCGATGGAGCCCTGGCCCTGGCCATGATTCACGTGATTATTGATGAAAAACTTTTTGATAAAGACTTTATCGAATCCCATACTTTGGGGTTCGATAAATTGATCAGCCATATCAAGCCCTATACACCGGAATGGGCCGAAGACATTACCTGGGTTCCGGCCGGCCAGACCCGGAAGCTGGCCCGTTTGTTTGCAACCACAAAGGGGGCTGGAATCTACCAGGGAACCTGTACCCAGGACCAGACAGCCAACGGTACCCAAAGCAGCCGGGCTTTTTGTGTCCTGCAAACAATTACCGGGAATATAAATGTCCCCGGAGGCTGGACCATCAGCCCAAGGCTTGCATTTGGAAATGTCGGCCTCAAAGTCCAGGGGGTACCCATCGGCGCTGACCAGTTCCCCTTATTCTTTGAAGTCTGGGGCAGGAAAAGCCCCTATGGCGTTGTTACCGTGGTGCCGGAGAGCATCCCGGATAAACTGAAAGCCTTTTATGTGGTCGGCGGCAACCCCCTGATCTCCATGCCGGACAGCAATACGTTCAGGGAAGCCTTCAGAAAACTGGATCTCCTGGTGGTTCATGATATGGTCATGACCGAAACTGCACAGGAAGCCCATTATATTTTGCCGGCAACTTCCCATCTTGAAAAATGGGGAGTTGCATACACCTATAATGTCTGCCATTGCATCCCGTTCCTGATGCTCCGCAAAAAATGCATCGAACCCCTGTATGAAAGCCGGTCCGAATGGTGGGTCTATACCGAACTGGCAAAGAGGCTCGGCATGGAAGAATTATTCCCATGGAAATCAGAGGAAGAATTTGTGGATTTTGAACTCGGTCCTTCCGGGGTGTCCTTTGACTATCTCTTAAACGAAAAACCCGGGGGAGACTATTACCAACAAAAAGAATACACGCTTGACAAGGGGTCGTTCCCGACTCCGTCCAATAAAATCGAGATCTATAGCGATGCCCTGGCACATGTCGGTTTTGATGCCCTGCCCACTTATAAGGAACCGCTTAGAAGCCGGTTCAGCGCTGAAAAGGAATTTTTAGACAAATACCCCCTGATCCTGGGTACCGGCAATCGGAATTATTATTTTACCCATAGCCAGCACCGGAATGTTGAGGCCTTGAGGGAAAAATCAGCCGGGCCTGAAGCGGAAATAGGGCCTAAAACCGCTCAAACCTATGATATCAAAAATGGGGATGCCGTCATTGTCACAACCAACCGGGGCCAGGTCTTCATGAAAGCCAGGGTTGATGAACGGGTCGCAGAAGGTGTGGTATTTGTTCCTCACGGCTGGCCAAAAGAAGCAAATGCCAATCTTCTGACCGATGTGGAATGCCGGGAATGCATCATGGGATATCCTGATCAGAAATCGCTCCAGTGCAATATCCGGAAAAACTGATAAGGAAGCTTAAAAAAAATGGATGACACTAAAAAACAAGATAGTGCCGGTATATACCGGGTTCAGGTTCTGGACAGGGCACTGGATATCCTTGAGTGTTTCAATTTCCAGAACAGGGAACTTGGGTTATCTCAAATCGCAAAAACAACCGGTTTGAATATGACCACAGCCAAAAGGCTGATTTCCAACCTCACGGATCGGGGCTATCTGATTCATGACCCCCAGTCCAAACATTACCAATTGGGAATGCGGCTGTTTGAACTAGGCGGGATTGTTTTTTCCTCCTTCTCCCTGACCAAGGCGGCTGCAAAGGGGATGACCCGGCTTCAGGATGAAACAGGCCTGACCATTCTTTTAGGAACCAATATTGATGATCAACTGGTCTATATTGACAAACGCAAAGGCCGCGGGATGATTCGTATCTCATCAGATATAGGCTGGCGAAGGCCTTTGCATTACGGCATGCTGGGAATGGTTTTGCTGGCCTTTGCCACACCTGGGAAACTGGAACATATATTGGAAACAAATCCCCTGGAAGCTCACACCCCTCACTCGATTACCGACCGGGATGCCTTCAGCATGCGCCTGGAGGAAATCCGAAAAAACGGTTATGTTGTGGAAAAGGAAGAGGCGGTTGAGGGAATCATCGGTATTGCAGCTCCCATCCGGGATTATTCAAGACGGGTGGTCGCTGCAGTGGGGGCTGCATTGCCCATGAGCCAGGGGAATAAAAAAGAAATCCAGCAGATTGTGAGCTTATTGGAGCGGTCTGCAAAGGAAATCTCCGAAAATCTGGGCTATTTAAAAATCTAACTGTACCAGGTTTGATTTTTTTTATATTGACAGGGAGAATATGACATTCTATATTAAAAACAATCGTTTTATATGGAGAACCATTACGTATTGATAAAGTCTTCAAATATACCACCAGGCTGAACCCAAAGTCGATGGCAAGCGCTATCGGGTTTTTTTGTTAACTGCAGGATAATCATTAATAGATCAAAGAAGGAGGATTTGCGATGAAACAAAAAGCTTTATTAACAGTGATAGGGGTATTATTCTTAAGTTTTATATTCACTGTTTTGCCGTTTGGTGGTGCTCAAGCTAAAACGATTGAATTGAAAATCAGCAATTATTTTCCCCCGCCCTCGGGCCAATCCAAGATCATGGTTCAATTCATTCAGGAACTCGAAGCCCGGACCGGCGGACAGGTCAAAGTCAAATATTTTGACGGCGGCTCCCTGCTGAAGGCTCCTGCCACCATCAAAGGCGTGGAAACAGGAATCGCCGATATCGGCTTGTCCCACATTGAATATACTGCCGGCCGGTTTCCCGTCATGGAAGCCTGTGAATTACCGCTTGGTTTTGCCACCGGCTGGGTTGCCAATCAGATAATGAATGATTTTTTTAATAAATTCAAACCCAAGGAATTTGATAAATTTAAAATCCTCTGGTGGCACGCAAATTCACCCAGTGTATTGATTACCACAAAGCCGGTGCGTAATATCGAAGACTTAAAGGGTATGATCATCCGTGCACCCGGAGTCATGGGTGATATTATTCAGGCCACAGGCGCTACTGCAGCCCCCACACCGGTATCAGAAACCTATGACGCCATCTCCAAAGGAGTTGTCAACGGTGTTTTTACACCGTTTGAAACCCTTAGAACCTTTAAATTTGCCGAAGTAGCCAAGTTTGTAACAGTAGCAAGCCCCATCAATACATCCTATCCTTTCTTTATCGCCATGGCCAAAGAAAAATATGATTCACTGCCGGCAGATGTGAAAAATATTTTGGATACTTTGTCCGGCCAATACCGTGAAAGAATGGCTTTGATGTGGAATGCCATTGAATTTCCAGGCAAAAACTTCGGCAAGGAAATGGGTGTTGAATATATCGAACTCAGCAGTGAAGAAGAAGCCAAATTCCAGACGGCTGCCGACAAAGTTGTTGAAGATTATGTCAAAAAAATGATCGGCAACGGATTTCCCGAGGATGAAATCCGCGGATGGTTGAAATACTTGAAAGAACGTTCAGCCGAACTATTGGAACTGCAAAAATTTTACCAGGTCAAATCTACTGTGGGTCCTTCTGAAGTAAGGTAGGCAAAAACCCATTTCCCTTACCCGGCATCAATCCCATGATCGGATAGACAGATTGATGCCGGGTGACCGGTCTGTCTGTTTTTGATTCGTGCATGATATTTGATGTAATGAGATGAAGGAATACTGAAATAACAAATTTGAAAAAATGGATTAATTTTATGACATTTCTTGACAAGTTTGAAAAATTCAATCGAAAAATCAGTATGAGCATGGAATGGGTGGGAGTGGCTGCCTTGTTTCTGATGATGATCATCACGACCGTGGATGTCATTGGCGCCAAGGTATTTCTGAAGCCGGTTTTCGGTGCTTTAGATATTATGGCCATAGCCCAGTTGCTGGCCATGAGCTTTGCTGTATCTGCAACCCTTATCCTCGGCCGGCATGTACAGGTCGAATTTTTTGTAATGCTGCTGCCTGACAAGGCTGTAGCCATTATTGACTGCATTGTCAATGCATTAGGATTCCTCCTTTTTGTACTCATTATCTGGAGGCTTTTTGCTTTCGGTCATGATCTCAATATTGACGGGGAGGTCAGTTCAACAGCCCGGATTCCGCTCTATCCATTTGCATACGGGGCTGCTGTTGCATGTATCCCGGCTTGTCTATCCTATCTTTACATGTTTATTGATTCCATAAAAAAGGTTATTAAAAAATGAGTCCTGAAATAGTCGGCATTATAGGTATCGTTTTATTATTGTCCCTTTTTTTTCTCAGAATGCCTGTGGCTTTTACCATGGCGCTCGTGGGATTTATCGGGTTTGCCTATTTAAACGGTATACAATCTGCCATGGCAATACTCGCGCAGGATATTTATGAGACCTTGTCTTCTTATCCCTTGTCGGTGATCCCCATGTTCATCCTGATGGGGTCCTTTGCCTTTGCTTCGGGTATCAGTGAAAGGCTTTATCAAACATGCTATACCTGGTTCGGACACATACGGGGAGGGCTCACCGTTGCCACAGTAGTCGCCTGTTCCGGTTTTTCCGCCATCTCCGGGTCCACGGCAGCGACAGCTGCGACCATGGGCAAGATAGCCTTGCCGGAAATGAAAAAATACGGATATGATGATAAACTGGCAACCGGCACTGTTGCTTCAGCCGGCACTCTTGGGATTCTGATCCCTCCCAGCACAGTTCTCATTGTATATGGCATATTGACTGAAGAATCCATTGGCAAGCTCTTTGTTGCCGGCATCTTGCCCGGACTGCTGCTCACCCTTTTTTTTGTCATCACGGTCATCCTGATCTGCTGGAAAAATCCGCAGTTCGGTCCTCCGGGACCCAAGACCGGTTTTATGGAAAAAATAATATCCCTGTCCGGGATCATTGAAGCCATCATTCTTTTTATATTGACCATCGGCGGTCTTTTTCTCGGCTGGTTCAGCCCGACTCAGGCCGGTGCCATCGGCGCTGCCGGCGCCCTGATGATAGGTATTGTGAGGCGTAAGCTGACCTTTAAAAAACTATTCGATTCCACCCGGGATGGGCTGAGAACAGCCTGTATGGTGATGTTTATTATCACCGGTGCAACGGTATTCGGACATTTTCTGGCCATTTCAAACATCCCTTTTGCCCTGGCGGAATGGGTCGGCAACCTTCCCATACCCCCCATGGCCGTCATGATGGTCATGATCGGCATCTATTTTATAGGCGGCTTCTTTATGGATTCCATGGCCTTGATCGTTGTGACAATTCCTATTTTTTTCCCTGTTGTTGTCAAACTTGGTTTTGACCCTATCTGGTTCGGGGTCATCATCGTCTTGATAAGTGAGATGGGGGTTATCACACCGCCTGTGGGAGTCAATGTATTTGTGATCAAGGGAATTGCACCCGATGTTCCTTTGGAAAAAATTTTCCGGGGCATTTTTCCCTTTCTCGGTGCTTTGATTTTTCTTTTGATCCTGATCGTATTATTTCCGAAAATCGCTACCCTTTTGCCGGGCTTAATCACCTATTAAATAAGCCGTTGTTAACCATCGCCTGAAAATACACAAGGGTCTGTCTGTTAAAAACAGACGGACCCTTGTAATGACACCCGCGTTAAACAGTGGATTTAACTTCCGTCAAACTCCTTCAGCTTTTTTTTCCAGAATTCATCTGATTCCTGACGCCAGTTTGTTCCCTTAAATCTCTTGTCATAAAAACTTCCCAGACGGTCATACCATTTGGTCCAGCTGTTTTTCTTTTTTTCCCTGGCCGTGATGATGTCTGCAAGAAAAACGTCAATATTGATCATCTCATCCTTGGGCGCATAATAGGCAGCCCCTTCTTCAGCAGATTTTTTCAGGTTTTCCTTGGATAAAGCATGAGCCGTGAGCATAAGAGCGGGTACATTATGTTTTTTGGCAAGCTCCAGCAGCTCAAATCCCCTTACCCCCATGATATCCAAAATGGCCACATCATAATCATTTTTCTCCAGCAGGCGTTTGCCTTCTTCAAAAGACCAGGCCGTATCCAGTTTGCACATATCCAAAAGATCCACCAATGACTCCAGGACATCTTTTTCATCATCAACAATTAAAATCTTTTTCCCTTCAATAATCTTTTTAGTATCCATCATCAAATCTCCTTTTAAAAACAATAAATATTAAGCTGTATGCCATATTTTCTGCTATATAGTGTCTGAACGAAAACCCCGTGTTTGGACAAAACCGCCGTCTCTTATGATCCGGATTCAAACATGGAAACGACATCCATTTCATCCTGGTTTTCCCCGGATATGCACAAAAGGACATGATCTCTGTCGTTCCGAATGTGACGGGACAAGAGTTCGGCACTCTTTGGAAAATCCTGATTTCCCATCAATTCCAGAAGATTTTTGTGATCCTGGGATGAAATTTCCATTCTTTCGGGAATATAATTATCCTGCTGGATTCTCAGAATCATATGATCGAAATTCCTTCGCAGCAGATATCTGAGCACCTCATTATTCGATATGACGGCGATCTGCAGATGAATTTCACAATCCAGCATGAGTTTTTTCTTGTCGTATTGATACGGCCGGTATTGATCGAAAGACCGGCATCTTTCTTCCAAACCGGCCATCTGCCTGACGGTTGCTGATTTTATGGCAGTTTCAAGGGCCTTGATTTCCAAGGCTTCCCGTACTTCATAGGAATCAAAAATTTCTTTTTGATTTATGGGCTTAATCATGTACCCCACATTAGGTTCGGAAGTCACAAAACCTTCTTGTTCCAGTCGGTTCAAAGCATTGACAATGGGAGTTTTGGACATGTTCAACCATCCACTTAACTCCCGGTAGAGTAATTTTTGGCCGGGAATCAGTTTCTGTTTGAGCATCAGGCGTTTGATGGCCCGATAGGCTTCATTAATATTGGATTTGGTTTCCTTTATTCTTGGCATTTTTGAATTTCTCAATGCTGACGATGGGTTGCAAAATATGCTGAAACTTAAAAAATAATACAAACGGTCTTTCTTGTACCAGTTTTCATGTATAAAAGCCAATCAAAAATCAAAATTTTGAAAGATTCTTTTGCCTGATCATCAATTCCTCCTTGACAGACAGAAGGGTCTCCGCTATAAAAAATCCAATATAGGATCTAATATACGATCCTATATTCATCGGTATGAATTGTCAAATTAAAACAGGGGTGAATTTGGACTTTTTTTTAAGACCCGTCACCCACAGGAGTCTGCCATGATACAAACAAAAAACAGGCAAAAAAAAGCCATTACCTTGACAGTGAATGGAAACCTCCACAAACTGAACATCGGGGATCAGCCACATGAGATCTCCCCTTCTTACACACTTGCTCAAACCCTCAGGGAAACCCTGGGGCTCACCGGCACTAAAGTCGGTTGCGACCAGGGCGCATGCGGGTCCTGCACGGTGATCATGGATGGGAAACCGGTCCTGTCCTGCATGACCCTTGCAATCGAATGTCACGGCAGTAAAATTACCACCATTGAAGGCCTGGCTGATTCAATAACAGGAAAGCTTCACCCGGTTCAGGACTCTTTTGTAAAACATTCGGCATTCCAATGCGGATTCTGCACCCCGGGAATCATCATGGCATCGAAATCGCTTCTAGACCGTGACCCATCGCCTGACCCGCACCATGTCAAAGAAGCCCTTTCCGGGCATTATTGCAGATGCATCAGCCATTACCAGGTCGTTGAGGCGGTCATGGATGCCGCAGATAAAGGAGGGCAGGCAGATGAATGAGACATACCGGTTTATCGGAAAAGGGACCCCCCGGAAAGACGGGGTTGACATCGTCACCGGCAAGGCCCGGTATATTGATGATGTCCGGCCCGGGCCAATGCTGCACGGGAAGGTGCTTAGGAGCCCCTTTCCCCACGCTGAAATCAAAAAAATCGATACGGTAAAAGCCAAAGCCGCCCCAGGGGTCAGGGCCGTACTGACACATGCGGATGTACCGCCCTGGATGACGGGAATGCCCCGCCATGTGAAGGTTCTGGATCAAAGGGTCAGATTTGTGGGGGATGCAGTGGCTCTTGTGGCTGCCGATACCCTGGAGCAGGCAGTCGCCGCCCTGGATCTGATCAAGGTGGTTTATGAAAAACTGCCTGCAGTTTTTGATATGGATGCAGCCCTTGCACCCGGTGCCCCCCGGTTGCACGATATGTTTCCGGGCAATGTTGTGAGTGATTTTCCGGCCTTTGGTCCCAACACCCTTTCAAAGGTGGTAAGGGGAGATGTGGAAAAAGGGTTTAAAGATGCTGATTTTATCAGTGAAGGAACGTTTGGTTATGAAAATTTTGCCAACCCCCTGCCCATCGAACCTCCGGGCGTCATTGCCCAATGGGAGGACGAGCAGCGGCTGACAGTCTGGTCCGGAACCCAGAGTGCCTCCTGGCACCGCTGGATCATGCAATCAAAAATGGGGTTTCCGGATATCCGCGCCATCACCACCCAGTGCGGCGGCAGTTTCGGATCAAAAAATTATGCTCCCCAGTGCATGTTCTATGCTGCTGCCCTGGCCAAAGCCACGGGAAAGGCGGTAAAGGTTTCTTATACAAAGGATGAGCATTTCGGGGCCTTTGTCCTGCGTCTGGGGTCCAGGTTCTGCGGTAAGATCGGTATGAAAAAAGACGGGACCGTAACAGCCCTGGCCGGTGAATGGATGGTGGACAACGGCGCATTTTCAGACATGTCCCAATCCCAGATCGCAGTCGGCTGCGGTGAAGCCCAACTGGTGATCAACTGTGAAAACTGGAACCTTTCCACAAAGCTGGTCTGCACCAATCGTTGCCCGGCCGGGGTAATCCGCGGATTTGGCGGCCAGGAGCTGGAATCTGCATTTGCACCGCTTCTGGCAGATGTAATGACCCAGGCGGAACTGGACCCGGTTGAATTTTTTAAAAAAAACTATGTCAAACCCGGAGGGCAATATATCTGGCGGGAAGGTAATCTCTGGACCTGCCGGGGCAAGGATTACACAAAAGCCATGGAAAAAGGCGCGGCTGAATTCAAGTGGAAAGACAAGTGGAAAGGATGGCTTAAGCCCACGTCCGCGGAAGGCTCCCAACGGACCGGGGTGGGTGTCGGCATCCACGGGAATGCCGATGTAGGGGAAGATGATTCCGAAGCTTATATCCGCCTGAACGCAGACGGCACTGCCACCATTCACGCATCTGTCTCTGAATCCGGGATGGGCCAGCGCAGCAGCCTGTGTAAAATGGCGGCTGAAATCCTTCAACTGCCTTTGGCAAAGGTTCATATGACACCGCCCGATACCCTGGTCAATCCCTTTGATTTCGGTCTGGTCGGTTCCAGGGGAACTTATGCGGTCGGATCTGCGGTGATCGATGCGGCAGAGGATGCCTTAAAACAGCTTTTTGGACGGGCAGCCCCTATGTTGGGTGTACAATCCCAAGACCTGGAAACCAGGGACGCCAGGATTTTTGTCAAGGGAAAGCCTGAACAGGCGCTTACCTGGAGCAAGGCCATCGGTATCATGCGATCCGTGACAGGGTACGGCGAGTTCAAGGCCGATTATTCAGTCCCCAATTTCCTTATCTTATTCGTCGAAGTGGAGGTGGATACGGACACAGGCGGGATCAAGCTTAAAAAAGTGACCACTGCAACCGATGCCGGACGGATCATTGACCCGCCGAGCCTGCATGGACAACTTTTCGGAGCTTTGGGGTCTGCCGGGCTGGATACGGCAATTTTTGAAGAAACCATTATTGACAAAAAAAGCGGACACATGCTTAACATGAACCTCACCGATTACAAATGGCGCACCTTTAACGAACTGCCGGAGTTTAACAACATCATCCTGGAAACCCCTTTTCCCACACATCGTTTCAAAGCTATCGGGATTGGTGAAATTTCCACGTCGCCAGGACCTGGTGCAGTCCTCATGGCCGTGTCCAATGCCCTGGGAAAACCCCTCCATGAATATCCGTTAACACCCGATCGGATTTTAAAAGCGTGTGGAAAAGAAAAAGGAAACCCGAAATGAAAACTTTTAAACATTTTGATGCAGAGTCGGTTGACCATGTCCTTGCAATATTGGCCCGATACCATGGGAAAACCGCATTAATGGCTGGAGGCACGGATCTTATCGGTGTTCTCAAATCTGAAATTCTTCCTGAGTACCCAAAAATCATCATCAATTTGAAAACCATTGCCGGTATGAATACCATAAAAATGGTGGACAAAGAATGCCGGATCGGGGCCACAGCCCGGCTGGCCGATATTGCCGCTTCAGGCCTCATCCAAAAAATATTTCCGGCATTGGCTGCAGCAGCGGAATCTGTGGGGTCCCCGGAACTTCGCAATATGGGTACCCTGGGGGGTAATTTATGCCAGGACACACGCTGCTGGTATTACCGCTATCCTGATAAAATGGGGGGGAGGATACCCTGTTATCGCAAGGGAAAAGGGCCTTGCCATGCCGTTAAAGGAGAAAACCGGTATCATGCAATCATAGGGGGGAAAAAATGTTATGCCGTCTGCCCGTCGGATATGGCCATCGCATTAGCCGCCCTTGATGCCCGGGTAAAAATTATTGGACCAGGGGGAAGCCGCCTGGTTCCCATATTGGATTTTTATAATGTCCTTTGTACCATACTCAACCCAGATGAAATGGTCACCGAAGTCCGTATCCCGGAGCCGGGGAAAAATACAGTTCAGGCCTTTTATAAGAACAGGCCCAGGGAAGCCGTTGATTTTGCAGTGGTCAGCGTTGCCGTGAGGTTGGAACGGACAGGAGATGTTTGTAAAGATGCCTGTATCATTTTAGGTGCCGTGGCACCGGTCCCTTACCGTGCCGTTGCCGCAGAAGAAGCCGTCAGGGGCAGGCGGCTCCATGAAATCCATGCAGCCGATGCAGCAAAAGCTGCTGTAAAAGATGCCAGGCCATTGAGTCAAAACGCCTATAAAATCGAAATTGCAAAGACCCTGGTCAAACGGGCATTGCTTTCATTCTAGCAGACTCTGTCACCAATGAGTATCCGTGTATGGATGTATGGGGCCCAAAAAAGATTGTTTTCATGGATAAAATGTTTTATTTTGAATATCGACAATTTGTCATATCGCTCGATATACTAAGTTTTAAACGAATATTGAAATACTTAAGGACACAGAATGAGTATTAAAATACATATCCACGTCACTCACCGCCGCCATACCAATGGCCTGAAAACCCTTGAAGTTGAAGGAAATACGGTTGGAGAGGCACTCAACGATTTTATAAGCCAATATCCGGGGATGAAAAAGGAATTGTTTGATAAAAATGGGAAACTGCTCCACTATATTGAAATTTACCTGAATAAAGTGAGTGCATATCCCGGGGAACTTGAAAAACCTTTAAAAAACGGAGATGAAATTCAGATCATCACCTTTCTTGCAGGCGGCTGATGGTTACAGTTCATATGGTTTCACTTTTTTGAATGCTGCTGCCTGGGTTTTTGGTGTTGATTTTGATAAAAATTGACGCTAAAATTAAAAATTATAATCATTTTAAACCCTTATAATTAAAAAAAGTGGGCATCAATAGATGGAACCGGACTATCAACATAAAGTTCTCATTGCCGATGAGGATGAAACAGTAAGCAAAACGGTTGCCCGTGTGCTCCGGAACGAAGACATTATCTTTGTTTTTTCGGATAATGGAGAATCTGCCCTGGAAGAAATTAAAACCCGGAAAAAGCCTTTCTCCATCATCATCGCAAATCAAGGCTTACGCGGAATGAAAGGAGAGACTCTCCTGGACTATGCAAAAAACCACTCATCCGAAAGCAGCCGGTTCCTCATGGGAACCTATTCTGAATTTTCAGCCATCATTGATGCCGTCAACAAGGATCTGATCCAGCGATATATTGTCAAACCCCTGGCAGATGAAGATTTTTTAAACGCCGTTAAATACGGTATCAGATTTTTTGAATCCTTTTTTGAAAATGACAGGCTGATGAATCTTGCCAAAAAGCAGAACAGCCAGTTGTATGATCTGAGCCGCAATCTCATGGAAGCGGCTGCCAAGCACACAAAAGAAATCCATGAGCTGGATCAGGAAATCGACATTCTTGAAAAAAAACTCCTCTCCCTTTCAGCCTTGGCTCCTGTCAGCCAAAAACCCGCACTGGATATGATTGAATCAGGGATTAAGAATGATACCGGGATTGATCCCCAAAAAGTGCAATTTCTATTCTCAGGGCTTATTAAAACACTATATCATGAGTTCAATGGCCTTGCCCGTCAAAAAGGGTTTGAAATGCCTGTAAAGGAAAGTGAGTCTGCCTGATGGGACAATATAAACCCAAATTAATCCTTCTTGAAAGCAATGATCTTGTCAGGGATCATGCAAAATCCATTTTAATCAGGGCCGGATGGGATGTATTTTGTCACCAGGTTTCTAAGGATGCCTTGGATATGCTTGAGCAATCCAGGGAATATTTATTTGCTTTGTTCATCAGCAATTTCAAACTGCCTGAAATGGAAGGCGACGACATATTGGAAAAAGTCAAATCCATCTCCCCTGTGACACAAAGAATGCTCATTGTTCCAGCAGACCGGGCAGATATACTGATCAATGCCGTGAATAAAGCTGAAATCCATGCCTGCATCACATTCCCGTTTAAGGATGAAGACCTTATAGCCCAGGCCGGCAACTGTTTTAAGCAATTTAAAATGACCCTGAAAAGGCAACGGCTAAAACGTGTCACCGCTCATCAGAATAAGCAGATGCTGGAAATTGCACAAAAACTGAAAAAAAAGGATGACACCTATAAGGAACTGATTGAAGGGAAAAAAGAAAAAAAGCTGACGCTGGCATCAAAGATCGGGAAAGCAGAGCGTCAAAAGATTTGCGATATGAGTGTTTCCCTTGCCGGCATGCTTGAAAAAAAAGAGGTCAACCCTTTGCCAAATGCCTTTTATAATGAATTCCTTTCCCTCTGCACTACTATTCAGGATCTTTTTACAAAGGCTATTTCCCGCCGGCAGCCGGAACCGGTTCCCCTGAACCTGGAGGATATCCTGGGCCGGATCAGGAAAACAGCCGATGGAACCCTTCCCAAAGATGAACCGGTTTCATCCGGTCTCATGGAAAAAATTCTGAATTCCGTCTTCATGCAATCCATGGAGATGACCCATCAAGACCGGAAGGATCGTACCGAACCCGGCAGTACCGGCACTGAAAAAGTTGATCATTTCCTTGATCCCTATTTTAAAATTACTGTTTCAGACGACCGTACAAAAGCCTATATTGAAAAAATAAAAGAATTTGACGATAACTGCCCGGTCCCAACGGTGAAAGACATCCTGGCGCTTCTCAGGGAGAAGCAGCTTGTATACGGCATTCTTGATGATGACGGCATTCAGATCTGGATATCATCATCATCCTTTGCCGAAAAAATAGTTATTGCCCAGGGGGAGAAACCGGTTTACGGCCAGGACGGAAAAATCGAATACCATTTCAAGACCAATTTTACAAATCCAGGGAAAATCAATGAGGACGGCACTATTGATTTCAGAGAAAGGGGGGATATCCCCTATGTCCTGAAAGGCGCTCTGCTTGCAGAAAAAACGCCCCCGAAACAAGGCCGGGCCGGGATAACCGTGACCGGTGCTCCCATTACCGTTGATGAACCGGTCGACCCGGTATTCCTTGCCGGTTCCGGTGCAGAACTCTCGGAAGACAAACTCAGTATCTGCGCCGTCCTGGACGGACAGCCCCATCGTGATGCCCTGGGTACGATTTCCATAAACCCTGATCTTATCATCCCGGGAGATATTGATTTTGAAACCGGCAATATTGATTTCAAAGGCAATATCATTGTCAAGGGAATGGTCAGGGAAGGTTTCTCAGTAAAGGGGATCAATCTTACGGCAAAAGAGATTGAAGGGGCTTTCATCAATATATCCGGTGATTTGAATGTCTCAGCCGGAATTACGGATTCAAAAATTTCAGCCCATGGCCATATTTATGCAAAATATGTCAACCACTCCACAATCATGGGCTTTCAAGACCTTGTCATCCAAAAGGAAATCATTGACTCGGATATCCTCCTGAGCGGAAGTTGCAAGAATCCGACAGGTCACATCATTTCTTCCCGGATTTGTGCAAAGCTCGGCATTGAGGCCGGTAAAATAGGAACTTCATCCTCAGCCCCGTGCAAATTAAAAATCGGAGTTGATAACCATATTGAAACATTGAAAAAACAAATTAATGAGGCCATGGAGGGTTCCCTCAAAAAAACGGGCGTCCTGAAGAGCGAAATCAGAAAACTTGAGGACCAGGATCAGGCTCTGTATCGGGAGATATCCGAAAAAGCCCATATCCAGGACAGGACTCAACTGGAAATAAAAGAACTAAAAAAAGCTTTGCCGGATCTTCAAAAATCCAATGATATCATAAAGCTCCAGGAAGCGACCCATGAAGTCCGAAAACTGCTTGACCGGGCAAAGGCTGCAGAAAAGGCCCTGAATGTGATTTTTGATACTCAGGATAAGCTTGCAAATCAGATTGAACAGCTTAAAACAGAGATGGGCCGGACTGAAGAGCAGAACAAGGCCCATATGATGGAACAACAGGCCCTGGCGAGTTTTTCAAAAAAAGAACTGCCGGTTCCGGTTCTTACGGTAACCGGAATCATTACGACAGATAACCATGTCAAAGGTCCCCACACCTCCATTATGCTGAAAGAAAACCGGTCCAGGTGCAGGATACAGGAGATTACGACCAATGAAAACGGTATGAATTACCACGAAATGATCATTTCCGATCTTTAGACGGTCCGGGCAAGATTCAGATAATAATCCCCCTCATCCATTCTTCCCCGATTCCTGCACCAGTTGCCGTATACTATGCATTTGTCTTTCAGGACTTTTTTTGCTGCCGCTGCCTGGTCCTGTGTCAAACCCCCGGATTCAACAAGCTCAACCAGGGACCGGATTCGTTCCATTCGTTTTGCAGTGCGGCATTACGGCAACCACCCGTCTTCAGCTCGGATTTATAACGGTTCAATATAGCCGGCAGATTAACACTTGATCCGATCAGCACCTTTCCATTCATCTTGTTTTTAATCTGATAAACCCCCATCATACGAGGGGTTTCTTTATATTCTCTTATCTTTGCTTTCCTGTCCATTTTTTTCGTTATCTGCTCTCCCAGAATTTTCCCATGCAGGGTTGTCTGCTTCATCCCATGTTGTTCTTTCTCGGTAAAATCATCAAGGTCCGAGTAAAACAATTTTTGCTTTGATGATCAATTTGGTATCAGCAGCCATTCGCCATATTCAAGTTTCTGCCCTTTAGGGTATCACCCGTTTCTGATGGCAAGAGGGAAAAATTGCCTTTTTTATTCCAACAGGGTGGCCCGGGGGATGAGAAAAAAAGCCGAAACGGATGACGACATTTAAAAATCAGCCAAATTCAGCCAGGAAATCCAGAATGTGGAGATGTTCAACCCCCTCCTGGTTTCCTCCGGCAAACTCATCAATGGAAACAACTATTTTCCTGTGGTTATCCCTGATTTTTAATAAATTGCCGAATTCGCGGTCCCGTGTTTCTTTAGAAGGCAGAAGATAGGCTACCTGTACATAAATCGTGTCATTCGCGTTTTTAGCGATAAAATCAATCTCCAGATGATTGAATTTTCCCACAAAAATTCCATAGCCCTTCATCCGGAGATGTTTAAAGACCAAATTTTCCAGAATTCTTCCGATATCCTGCGGCCGAAAGCCGATGATCGAATTCCGGATGCCGATGTCTTCAAAATAATATTTGTCATTCACCTCAAATCTCTTTTTTCCGATAATATCATACCGGCCGACCCTGTGAACAATACATGCATTTTCAAGGGCTTTAAGATAATTCATCAACGTGTTGACAGACAGATTCATTTTTTGGGATTTGAGATAATCACTGATGGTTTTTGCCGTCAGCAGGCTGCCTGTGTTGTCAGCCAGGAACAATAGCAGCCGCTCAAGCAGGTGATAATTTCGAAGATTATTCCTTGCCACAACATCTTTTAAGACAATACTTTCATACAGATTCTTAAGATACCCGAAAATAATCTCTTCTTCAAAGGGAAGATGAATCAGATAGGGCATTCCCCCGAATTGCAGGTATTTTTTCAAAGTGCCTGTTGAAGCGTCCAACCCGTGGAACTGCATAAATTCCTTAAAGGACAGGCTTCCCACATGGATTTCCATATACCGCCCGGCCAGAAGGGTGGCCAGGCTTCCCGATAACAGATCCGCATTGCTGCCGGTGATGAAAACATCATACCGGTCATCTTCGTTCAAATCCCGGACTGCTTTTTCAAAGGATTCAATTTCTTGGATCTCATCAACCATCACGATGTTTTTCCGGTCCCCGACTGTGTTTTCCGATATATGCCGGTACAGGTCTTTATAATCCCTGATATGATCAAAGGAGAGCTTTTCCTTGTCCACATAAATAACGTTGGGAGCAGGGGATAACTCAGCAGCCGTTTGCCTTAAAATTCTCATCAGGTAACTTTTGCCGCATCTTCGCTGGCCGATGAGGACTTTGATGATGTTCTTTCCCCAATACGGTTGAATTTTTTGAATATATTGGTCTCTTGGAAGTGTTTTCATTATATTGAATCCTTTAATCTGTTTTCAGATTTATTTTTAGTATAGTGAAAACAAATCAATCAATCAAATCAATTTTCAGTATACTGAAAATCCTTCTCCATCTGCGGCCCTCAATTCTCTTTGATTAAGCCCAAGGATGCCAAGCAATGGCCATTTCAGATCTTTAGAGGCTTCGGGCAAGATTCAGATAATAATCCCCCTCATCCATTCTTCCCCGTTTCCTGCACCCGTTGCCGTATACTATGCATTTGTCTTTCAGGACTTTTTTTGCTGCCGCTGCCTGGCCCTGTGTCAAACCCCCGGATTCAACAAGCTCAACCAGGGACCTAATTCTGAACCTGTCCTGGGAATGAAAGCCCGAAAGCTGGTCCGGATGCCCCCCCTTTTTAATCGTATAGGGTTTATCAATCAGAAAAAAAGGCAGGGTCGAGCCAATCCTGAGCCAGAGGTCATAATCCTCACAGACAGTGAAGTCTTCATTAAAATAACCTTTCAGCTCAAAGAGTTCTTTTCTCATCATTACAGCCGAAGGGCTCACCAGGCACAGGTGAAGGGATGCTTCAAATATCATGCCTGAAGGTTTTTGGTGTTTTGTTTTCGGATTGACCCGTTTTCCGTTTCTGATCCAGATCTCTTCTGTCTGGCAGATCATGGCCGTGGGATGCGTTTTAAAAAATTCCACCTGGCAGGAAATTTTTCTCTTATCCCAGGCATCATCCGAATCAAGAAGCGCAATCAATGCGCCCTTGCTTTTTTTTATGCCTGCGTTCCGGGCCGCACTGACCCCTTTGTTTTCCTGGGTTAACAGGATTATCCTGTCTTTATATGGCTCCAGCAAATCCTGTGTATTGTCCGTGGAGCCGTCATCAACGACAATGAGTTCAATATGGGGATAATCCTGGGAAAGAACCGAATCCACGGCTTCCGTCAAAGCCCAGGCCCGGTTAAAGGCCGGCAGGATCACACTGACGAGCAGAGACGCACCGTTCATATCTTTATCTGCCATCCTTGCCTGCATCATCCGGCCTGTCTGACCCGATACCAATACTGATATTCCTCATGGAATCCCAGCTTGGCATATAGCTGCTGCGCAGGCTTATTCTCAACCACCACCTGCAGGTATGCCGTTTTTGCACCATCCTGTTTTCCCCAGGCCAGAAGTCCCTCGACAACGGCTTTCCCAAAGCCCTGATTGCGCATCTTCGGATTCACTACAATATCAAACACCCCCAGGAATCGATCCTGTTTTACACCCAGGCCGCAGGCAACTACTTTCCCTTCACGCCGGAGCACAGCCAGGCGTTTGTCATGAATCCCCAACCCCAGCAATTGACGAACGGTATCGTGGTGTTCCGGTGCAATGCCGTTCATCATGCAATAGGCCACATGCCAGTCTGCCGCAAAATCTTTGTAGAATTCCACCCCCCTGTCCCTGGCCAGGCTCCACTGTTCCAGGTTCAGCACCTGAACACTGGTGCGGCCTTCCCGTCCATAGCCGGCCCCGGCCAGGACCGCATCCAGCTCGGCCGGTAAGCTTGCGGGTGTAATCTTGAAAATGCTTTTCAATCCCCTGCCGTAATAAAGACGTTCACAGATTTCGATTTTTCGTTTCAGAGGCTCTGTAGACGGATACAAAGAATTGACGGAATTGGCCCGCTTGGTATATCCGTTTGCAAACCTGAGTATCCAGCCGTCCATAAAGACGGTCTGAAGCGCAGGCCAGGCATTGAGTGTAATTTCTTCCAGAAAACGGCTACCCACTGCTCCGGGTCCTGCACAGGAGGTCAAGGGAAGCTTAACGCTTTTTTCCAGGTTACTGTTTAAAACATCCATGAATTTTCCCTTACCCTTTTTAAGAATTCATCAGTTCCGGCTCAAATTTATAAAACTTGGTGTCTACTTTCATGATGGGAAAAGCATTTGGCAAAGAGGCAGTTGTGATTTCATGAAACCCGTTTTTTTCATAGAACCTGTGTGCAGCCAGAAATTTAGAAGTTGTCCCTAGATAAATTTCTTTTATTCCCTTTGATTCCGACCATTTTAAAAGCGCATCCAATAATTTAGAGGCCACCCGGTACGTTTGGCCCCGATAGCTTTTATCAACAAACATCTTTCTCAACGCTGCCTGATCACTCCCGATATCAAGAAGGCTGATGGTGCCTACCGGTTTTTTATCCAGAAGTGCAACCCAGAAATTGCCTTTGCCCTTCTGATAAAACTCTTTGATGCTGCATAGATCAGGCTGGTCTTTTGCCGTGATGGGAATCCCGAATTCTTTTTGCTGGATGTTTACAATAAGATTAAGGATATCTTCCTGATATTCAGAAGAGAATTCATCTATTTGGATTTGTTCGGATTTATTCATCATCATAATTCCTTTATGTTAAATGCCGCGGCCAGGTTGTAAGGGGTTTTGATAAAAGCGGATGCGCCTGAAATCTCTAATTCATCCTTTGTTCCATACCCCCAGAGAACGCCAAAGCCGCATATATCATTTTCTTTTGCACCGATCATATCATATTTGCGATCCCCGATCATGACCGTCTCAGATACCGGAATCGATTCTGTTTTAAGAATATGGGAAATAAGGCTCGTCTTATCGTTCCGGGTTCCATCCAGTTCAGCCCCATGAAGATGCTTGAAATAGCGGGTTAAACCGAAATGATCCATAATCCGCTCTGCATACACCCTTGGTTTCGCGGTGGACAGATAGAGGGCATGCCCCTTTGCCTTCAAGGTTTCCAGGGCTTCGGGGATGCCGTCATAGACCTCGTTCTCAAACAAGCCCACAGAACCGAACCGTTCCCGGTAAAATGCCAGGGCCTTTTCAGCCAGGGCCATATCATCAGTGGCCAGGAGTTTTGCAAAGCTGTTCTTCAAGGGGGGGCCGATGCACCAGATCAATTCCTCCCCGGGCGGCGAAGGCCTTCCCATTCTCTCCAATGCATAGGAAATACAGTTTGTAATACCCTGGAAAGGATTGGTGAGTGTGCCGTCTAAATCAAATAGCAGGTTCATAATATCTTAAGATAAAGGTTGATAAAAATTTTATATTAAATAACACAATCCGGCAGAGTTTAACATTTTTTTCATTTCTTCTCTCAATTGGTACCTGAAAAATTCATTTGAATTGGATCTTTATCCTGTCAACCGGCCCTGATATTTATTTCTTATTTCCATAAATGAATATAGCCTTTATGAATACAGGAGTCATGATGAGTCTCGAAACCCTGATCCGTTTTTTAGTTGCAACCGCCATCATTGCCGCCATCCCGGGCCCCAATATCATTCTTATCACCACTGACAGTATCCGGTACGGGCTTAAAAAAAGCATTGCTACCGTTATCGGGGTCAGCGCAGGCATGATCCCTTTATTTTCCTTGTCTCTTGCAGGAATTTCAACCCTGTTGATCAGATATCCATGGCTTTTTGACATGCTTAAACTTGCCGGGGTTTCCTATCTGTTTTATCTGGGGATTACCCAGATCTTTGATTCGTTGAAAACCGGGAGATCTCATCTTAAGGCTATTCATTTAAAAGACAGTTTTTTTACAAAAGGATTTCTCATATCTGCAACCAATCCTAAAGGTTTCTTTTTTGCAGGTGCCTTTTTTCCCCAGTTCCTGACCAAAAATGCTCCTCTAATGCCCCAGGTCTTTATTCTCTGTGGCGGGTGTCTTTTGGTTGCGAGCCTGGTTGGTTTGTTTTATGCGGTTTTTGCCGGCACTGCCAATGATCTGTTTAAATCTGAAAAATTTCAAAAAAGGACGTCCCTTTTTTCAGGTCTGGTACTGGTCTTTTTCGGAATGGCACTTTTCTTTACAGATCTGCCCGATATGGTTTAAATCCGTTTAATTTCCTGATATGCTGCGTCAACTTAATACTGGATGGAACAATCCCTTTAGCCCTGTACAAATAAGCAGACTATAGAGAAAATTAAAAATAAGCCCCCAGTATAGAAAAACTTAATGAATTGTTGAATCATGCCGGTATTTTATAATCTGCAGAATTTCCCTGATAAAGGCGCATTCGCATTGAGCGGAACAGGGGGACAGTGATGTCTTACTCAGACAATATCCCGGACAGGCATCACTGCCTGTGACCCGCTCGGAAAAAACCGGACCGTCATACAGATCGATAAACAGATCTGCCGGCAACGCCAGCGTTGTCCTGCATGAATGGTTGAACAGGAGTCCACCGAGTTTAAGATATTTGAAATTGGCCTGATATCCGATCAGAAAAATTTCAGGATCATCCAGGAAAGAATCCCTGTCCGGCCAGGTTTTCCCGCAGTTAATGCATTTTTTGAATACCATATCGGGTTGCATATTTCACCTTTCGGCCGGTTTTGGACCAAGTGCTAAAAAAAATAGCATGGCATATTACAGCTTGTCAACCTTTCCGCTGGCCGGCAATAACCCCTCTGATAATATTGAGGAGGTCTTCACATGAAGTGGGTTTGTTTACGACCCTGTCTATTCCGGATTCTTCAAGTTTTTTTGCATCAAGTTGTTTGTCCAGGCCGGTATAAAGCAGGAAAGGAATTTTTTTAAGACGATTCTTCAGATAAAATTTTTGTATTTCCCTGCCCACTTCCAATCCGTTCATGTCATCCATCCCGAAATCGCACAATATGACATCAAAATTGTTTTCATGGATGGATCTGATGCCTTCTGTTGCTGAACTGACAGTGGTAATGTCGATTTCCGAATCCTCAAAATACATCTCCATTGATCTAAGGATGTTGACCTCGTCATCTATCATGAGAAACCGGATGGGGATCTGTGTTTCGAGAATTTTCTCCGCCTTTGTGATTGTTTCCTCCGGTTTTGCAAGGGGAAAAATTACGGTAAACTCAGTACCTTGATCCGGCAGGCGTTTCACATGAATATCGCCCTGGAATTTTTTTATAATCCCATAACAGGATGAGAGACCCAGGCCGCTGCTCTGGGAGCCTTTGGTTGTGAAGAAAGGCTCGAATATCCTCTGGACGTGTTCTTCAGGTATTCCACAGCCGGTATCTGAAATAGCCAGGTGCACCGCTTCATCCAGGGTGTATGTAGAAATTATCAGGGTGCCGCCCTGGTGCATGGCTTCAAGACCATTTTTGATCAGGTTGACCAGAACCTCGTAAATTTCGGAT
>Ga0156388_1222_pt1 | contig 26840 bp, 21 predicted proteins | sample RifOxyA3_FD_108032 | JGI IMG/M metagenome (GOLD analysis project Ga0156388, IMG submission 108032) | Desulfobacterales bacterium RIFOXYA12_FULL_46_15
TTGAGGTGGTGCCGCCCAAAGGCAATGATCCGGCACCCCTCCTTGAAAAACTCCAAAGTCTTGCCGGCCTGGACTTTCATGCCTTCAGCGTCGCTTCCAATCCTGTTGCAAAACCCAGGATGAGTGCCATGGTGTTTGCCCACCTGATCCGGAATGCCACCCAAAGAAGAGCCATCCTTCATTGTACCACCAGAGATCAGAACCGCCTCGGGCTCCAGAGTGAACTCTGGGGCGCCAAAGCCCTGGGCATTGATACAATCATCGCAGTGACCGGAGATCCGTCATCTGCCAATACCGGAGAAACAACCTCCACGGTTGCGGATTTAACTGTATATGACCTCATTTCCCTGGCCGGTGATTCCGGGCTTTTCACCGGTGCTGTCCTGGATTTCAGGCCCGAAGTCAACGGTCTTGCCCATGAGGCAGAACGCCTTGAAAAAAAGGCGGAGGCCGGTTGCCGGTTCATCGTCACCCAGCCGGTGTATGATGAAGATACTGCAAAAAATATCCACGATGCAGTGAAACATTTGAAGGTTCCTGTAGTGATGGGCATCCTGCCCCTCTTGTCTTATCGGCATGCGGTATTTTTAAACGATAAAGTGGCCGGCATTGCGGTTCCGGCGCACCTGAGAAAAGAGATGGAGACCGCCAAAATCCCCCTGTCGGTTGGGATTTCCCAGTCCAGGCAGATGCTGTCTCTTGCAAAAACCTTTTTTTCCGGCGCCTGCATCATGCCGCCCTTTGACCGGTTTGATATTTTAAAGGAAATACTGGCGTAATGAAAGCAGCTAATCCGGCGGGTTTTCGTTTTTCACCCGGATGACCCGGAGAATTTCATTTATAAATGTTTTTTCTGTAACAGGTTTAACAATATAACTGTCAACCCCCATTCCGATGGCTTTGTTCATGGTCCTCTGGATGGCTTCAACGGTCAGCATGACAAAAGGGATGTTTTTTGTACGATGATCCTCTTTGATGATTTTTAATAATTCAAGACCATTCATCCTGGGCATGTTCAGATCCGAGACAATCAATCGGATGGTATTTTCAGTCTGGATCATTTCCAGGGCTTCAATGCCGTCGTTTGCTTCCAGGATGTGATGGAATCCATTGTTTTTAAAAAATTTTTTAACGATACGCAGCATGGCATAACTGTCATCAACAATTAAAATCCGGCTGTTAAAATCAATAGGGTCCATGATTTTCCTTTAAGGATAATGGTTTGATCAACCCCCGGTCTTTCCGAGGTCAAAAATCCTGAACGGATAACGCCTTTTTTTCCTGTCTTTGAAATAATGTTCAAGGGTCTGCCGGATGACTTCAAAAGCAATCCGGTCCCAGGGGATGTCTTTTTCCTCAAAGAGCCGGACATCACTGCTCTCACAGGTGGGTCCAAATCGATCCGATGTCATGACCGCCCTGAACATGAAATAAATCTGGTCCACAAACGTAATATTAAACAGCCGGTAGGGGGTAATAATCCGGACTTCTGCCAGGGCCTCTTCCCTGGTTTCACGGACCGCACCGGCCTGAACGGATTCCCCGTTCTCAAGATATCCTGCCGGAAGGGTCCATTTCCCAATCCTGGGTTCAATATTTCTTTTGCAGAGCAGAATCTTCCCCTGCCATTCCGGGATACAACCCACCACCATTTTGGGGTTGTTATAATGGATAAGGCCGCAATTGGAGCAGACAGCCCGGATATGATCATCTTCCGGTGGAGTTTTCAGTAAGGTCGAAGACCCGCAGGCAGTGCAGAATTTAATATCCATGAATCCTTATCTTATCGGGTTTTGACATCTTCAACCAGTCTCCATGTTTTCCTATTTTTACCCTGTTTAAATTTCCAGTGCAAGGAAATGTTCTCCTGTTTTAAATGTTCTTTTTTTTTACACGGTTTGTGGGTAAGGCATCCATGGGATTTTCAGGCCAGAAATGCTTGGGATACCGGCCCATGAGATCTTTTTTAACTTCGCTGTAGGCATTTTTCCAGAAGCTCTCTATATCTCTCGTGATCTGGACCGGGCGCCCTGCCGGAGATAAAAGATGAAGGGTAATGGCTCGCCCTGCGATTTGCGGTGTTTTACTGCATCCGAACATTTCCTGGAGCCGGACATGGAGTTCGGGGTTATCCAGGAGCCCTCGCTCACTGCTGTAAGTCAGGGGCAGGCTTGAGCCGCTGGGAACAAGCATATGGGTGGGGGCATGGGTCTCGATCTTTTTTTGTGCTTCCCAGGAGAGAAGGGATAGAAAAGCTGCCTTAAGATCCATCCGTTCCAATTCCTTAAAGGACAGTATCCCGGCAAGGAAAGGCTTGAGCCAGGCTTCAATATTTTCCAGAAGGGTCTGATCCGAGACATCGGGAAGATCTGGAAAAATACCGGACCGTTTCAGGAAAACGGCTCTGTCCTTCAGGCTTTTTATCTTTTTGTCCCAGGGCAGAACGGATATTCCTTTGTTTTTGATTTCTTTCATCAGGACATGGCAGGCCTGATCCTGGTCCATATCCGTGACAGGTCGCTCTTCCACCACAATGGCCCCAAACCGGATACATTCATTTGCCTTGACCGAGCCTGTCTTTTTGTCAAAAAAAAGGGTTTGTTCTTTTTTAAACCCATCTTTACATTCTTTTTCAAGGGCCTCCCTTGAAAACGGTATGGCAAGAAAAATCCCGGCATCGCAGGGCTTGCCGTCCAGATGCAGAGCAATGATATAGTCATGGAGGGAAACACTGTTGGTGTTTGTGAAAAACACCCCCTTTCCCGTGGCTGTTAAAAACCTGGGGTCTTTTTCATTTCTCTTTTTTGCGATCCGGTCAGGATAGGCATGAGCCAGTAGGGCACCGGCCGCTTCAAGATTCAGCGGTCCAGGAGGGATATTAAAATCCTTTATAAGTTTTTTTTCAGATTCAAGAATTCTTTTTATAACCCCTCTATTGATCCTGAATTCTTTTTCCTGAATTTTTTTCTTCTTTTTTTCATCATCCAGGAGCAAAAGACGCAGACGGATATCCGGATCAGTTTCATTGCGGTCAAAGTTTAAAAAATCCCGTTCATTGAGAAAAGCGGCTATCCTGCATGCAAGGGGCCCTTCCCCCTTCTCTTTTCCTTTGAGGATCATATGGGAAAGCCTTGGATGAAGGCCGGAACTCGCCATTTTTTTCCCGTGAGGGGTGAGCTGCCCCCGCTCATCAAGGGCACTTAAGGTTTTTAAAAGATTCCCGGCCTGTTCATAGGCAACCGGCTCAGGCGGGTCCAGCCATTTCAGCCGGCCCGGATCAGCCACACCCCAGGCGGAAATCTCCAGGGCCAGGGCTGTAAGATCAACGCTCAGGATTTCCGGCCGTGTAAAGGGTTTTAAAAGTTTGTGATCATATTCGGACCAGAGCCGGTAACAGGTTCCCGGCCCTGTGCGGCCGGCCCTTCCCCTTCGCTGGTCGGCAGAGGCTTTTGAAACCGGGAGGGTCTCAAGACGGGTCATCCCGGTTCCGGCAGAAAATCTGGGCACCCGCATGAGACCCGAATCAATGACAACGGTGATGCCGTCTATGGTGACCGAGGTTTCGGCAATGGCGGTTGACAGCACGATTTTTCGTTCACCCGGGTTTATTGGATGAAAAATCCTTTCCTGATCCTTCCGGGAAAGGTTTCCGTATAAGGGCAGGACAACAATACCGGGATCAAGGGGTTCCGTAAGACGGGACAAAAGCGTTCTGATTTCCCCCACACCCGGCAGAAACACCAGGATGTCCCCCCTGGTTTCCCGGATAGCCTGCCGGATCACTGCTTCACAAGCGGTTTCAACAGGCACCGGTCTTTTGAGTTTATCAAGGGGAGGACAATAGAGTGTATTGACAGGAAAGCTTTTCCCCTTTGAAACAATGATTGGCGCTTGGTTCATCAGGTCTGATATGCCTTTTATATCCAGGGTGGCAGACATGACCAGGATACAAAGATCGTTTCGCAGGGCTTCAAAGGATTCCAGGCACAGGGCAAGACCGAGATCGCTGTGAATATTTCTTTCATGGAATTCGTCAAAGATCACCAGGGCTGTATCTTCGAGAGAAGGGTCTGCCTGGATTTTCCGGGTGAAAATTCCTTCGGTCACCACTTCTATCCTGGTTCTGGGACCGGTTTTGTGATCCAGGCGGATCCGGTACCCTACGGTTTCACCAACTTTTTCACAGAGAAGCGAAGCCATATGCGCGGCACAGGTAACGGCGGCCAGTCGTCTTGGCTCCAGCAGGATGATTTTTTTATTTTTCAGCCAGGGTTCGGACAAAAGGGCCAGGGGCACCCGGGTTGTCTTTCCGGCTCCCGGGGGCGCCTGGACCACGGCACATCGTTCGGTTTCCAGGGCTTTCCGGATACCTGGGAGCTGTTCTTCTATAGGCAGGGTCGTTGTCATCTGCTGTTGGCAATGCTCCACAAAGCGTTGACTCTGGGGTTGGCCAGGTTTTTTCCCCGTGTGCACAGGGCGATCACAAAAGGCGGCAGTTCAGGGCTTTCATCCAGAACCCGGACCTGGTCAAAAAAAGGGCTTTTTTCAAGCACCAGCCGGGGAACAAGGCCGAGACCGCACCCGAGGCTGACCATGACAATGATGGCCTCATTTCCGGCCACTTCGGAATAAATATGGGGAATAAAATTTTCCCTGGCAAACCATTGGTCGATCCGGTCCCGGCTCAAGCCGTTATCCGGTATGATCAGGGGGGTTTTTTCCCAATCTGTCCTGCCCTTTTTTTCAACAATGATTTCAGGATAATTCAGGGGTGCAATAAAGACAAGGGGCGTTTCAGACAGAACCTGAAACACCAGGTCCACAGGCAGGGCATCCGGAAGGGCGGCGATCACAAGATCGGCATCCTGGTTAAAAAGTTTGACCAGGGCGGTTGCAGGATCACCGGTCTCAAGGTGAATCCTCACATGGGGATAATCCCGCCGGTATTTTGCCATGATGTCGGGAAGAATGCCATAGGCTGCGGTGACCGAACAATAGATGGACAATTCCCCTTTCAGGAGGGTGTCGGACGACAGCTCATCATAAAGCATATCCCATCTTTGGAGCACATCGTCTGCATATTTTTTAAAGGCCTCCCCGGCCGGGGTCAGCTCCACGGAACGGTTATTCCTGAGAAACAGCGCCTCTCCCAGCTCTGACTCAAGACGCTGGATAACCCGTGTCAATGCCGACGGTGTAATAAAACAGGCCTGGCTCGTCCTTGCAAAATGAAGGGTGCCGGCAAGGTGCCTGAAGAGCTTTAAATTTCTAATATCCATAATCTGCCTTCTTTTGGTTAAAAAGGGGTCAACCTGTTTTCAGATTTTGCAATACCATATACCGCTGTTATTACCAAGTGCAATATGACTTTGTTTTTCAACACAATCCGGCTGATTTTACTTTTCTCTTTCGCTGTTTATTTCGCTTGCCCTTTAACAGTCATTCTGCTAAATTTTTTTGCATCATTCTTGAAAAACAGATGTTTCGTCCTTTTGTTTAAAGGAGAAAAAAATGAAACAAAATAACCTGACAATCGGCACCAGAATATCCGGAAATTTTCTGATTATCCTTTGTCTCCTTCTTGGCGTGAGCCTGACAGGTATCCTGGGGTTTAGAAAAATCGTCGACAATGCCTCTGAGGTGATCGAAGGAAACAAACTGGACGGGATTCTCGCCCAGAAGGAAGTGGATCACCTGGTCTGGGTCAATCAGGTCAACGCCCTGCTGACGGACGAAAAGGTGACAACCCTGGATGTACAGACCGATGACCATAAATGCGGGTTTGGCCAGTGGCTTTATGGAGACGGCCGAAAAGAAGCCGAAATTCTGGTTCCGGATCTTAAAAAATTATTTTCAGCCATTGAAAAACCCCATTATCTGCTCCATGAATCCGCTAAGGCCATTAAAGATGCTTATCGGCCCGTTGATACCCGGCTGGCTGAATTTTTAAGCCAGAAAAAGATCGAACATCTTTTGTGGACCCATAAGATTAAAGATTCCCTGTTAAACCGGTCTGAAGAATTTGATATTCAACTGGACCCAACCCAGTGCAGCCTGGGTAAATGGATTGTTTCGGAAAAAACAATGAGCCTGAAAAAAACGGATAAGGAATTTTCCATGATCCTGGATGAAATGATTTTGCCGCATAAGATGCTTCATGAAAGCGCCCATATCATTAAATCTTTCTTAAAGGAAAAAAAAATTGAACAGGCCCACGCCTATTATCTTGAAAATACAATGAAATATGGCGAAAAAACCCTTGAAGTAATTGACCGGATGATTTTATGGCATCATGAAAAGATGAAAGGGATTGAAACCGCACACACCATTTATTTTGAAACCACCATGCCGGCCCTGACTGAAATTCAGACCTTATTAAAGGGAATCCGGAAAATTGCCAGGGAAAATATCATGTCGGATCAGATCATGCTCTTTTCTGCCCGGCACTCAAAGAATACGGTTGTCTATTTAAGCCTTTTTGCTGTTTTAGCAGGAGTCATACTCTCTTTTCTGACAGTCCGGGGATTAAACAGCCTTTTAAAGGCCATTGCAGGCGGCATTGATGATAGTGCAAGCCAGGTCGCACTGGCTGCCCGCGAAATTGCCACCTCCAGCCAGTCCCTTGCAGAAAATGCAGCAGAGCAGGCAGCCACGGTTGAAGAAACATCATCTTCCATACACGAGATGACGGCCCATAGCAGGCAAACCTCTGAAATGACCCGCAGTACACAGGAATTGATGAACCGGAACATTGAAAATTCAGGTCAGTCACTTAAAGCCATTATAGAAATCACCACCCAAATAAACCAGATTGTTGCTGATGGAGATAAAATGGGAGAAATCATCAAAACAATTGACCAGATTGCCTTCCAGACCAATCTTTTGGCGCTGAATGCCGCTGTGGAAGCTGCCAGGGCCGGTGAGGCCGGTGCCGGATTTGCCGTAGTAGCTGATGAGGTCAGAAACCTTGCCATAAAGTCAACCAAAGCTGCCCGCACCACCCAGGAACTCCTGGATGAAACCATATCCAGGATCGGCCAGGTGTCGGTATCCATCGGCACCATGAACCGGAATTTTGAAGGTATTGTGGAAAGTGCCGCTATTATCGGGGAAAAAACCGATGGAATTACATCTGCAAGTCTTGAGGTTGCCAGAGGTCTTGATCAGATTGCAACCGCTACCACTGAAATCGACAAGATTACCCAACAGATAGCGGGCAATTCCGAAGAATCGGCTGCCGCCTCGGAAGAGCTCAGCGCCCAGGCAGAAGAAATGGGCTCCATGGTGGCTGAATTGACCCGGATGGTATATGGGAAAAAATATTCCAGGGTGAAGCAAATTAAACCCCAAATGAATCAAAAGGCGCTGATAATGAAGTAATATTGCAAATTTTAAAATTTGATATTGCAAATGATTCATTTGACGCAATTAACAATTCGAATTATAAATACAGCGGATTAGAACCATAAGACATTAAACGGATCAAGGAGAACATCATGAGTCAAAATTATTTTAATTCGCTGCCGTTACGGTTGCAACTTCAGGAGCTGGGACAGTGCCGGCTCATGAAAGCATCGGAATTCAACGGGGTTGAGGCTTTAAAAGGTAAAAAAATCGTTATTGTCGGATGCGGGGCACAGGGCCTTCACCAGGGACTGAACCTGAGGGACAGCGGGCTTGATGTGTCTTATACCCTGAGGGATGCTGCCATCAAAGAAAAACGGCAGTCCTGGAAAAACGCCGTGGAAAATGGATTCCATGTGGGCACCTATGAAGAACTCATTCCAAAGGCAGACCTTTTAATCAATCTGACCCCGGACAAACAGCACACCCATGTCATTGAATCGGTTATGCCGCTCATGAAAAAAAATGCCTGCCTTTCCTATTCCCATGGATTCAATATTGTGGAAGAAGGCATGCAGATCCGAAAAGACATCACCGTGATCATGGTGGCGCCCAAATCCCCTGGAACCGAAGTCAGGCAGGAATATAAAAGAGGGTTTGGTGTGCCGACCCTTATCGCCGTCCACCGGGAAAACGATCCCAGAGGCGAAGGTATGGGCCTTGCCAAAGCCTATGCCTGCGGCACCGGCGGCGACAGGGCAGGCGTTTTGCAGTCCTCCTTTACAGCAGAGGTCAAATCCGATCTTATGGGTGAACAGACCATTCTCTGCGGTGTCCTCCAGACCGGATCACTGCTCTGCTATGACAAAATGATTGAACAGGGAGTTGATCCTGGGTTTGCCTCAAAACTGGTCCAGTACGGCTGGGAAACCATTACCGAAGCCCTGAAGCACGGCGGGGTCACCCATATGATGGACCGATTGAGCAATCCTGCCAAAATCCTGGCCCTTCATCTTTCCGAAGAGCTGAAAACCATCCTGACCCCATTGTACCAGGAGCATATGGACAATATCATGTCCGGCTGTTTTTCAACCACCATGATGCAGGACTGGAAAAACGATGATGCCGACCTGTTAAGATGGCGGAAGGAAACCGGAGCGACAGCTTTTGAAAACTCCGTTGCCGCGGATCAGGTTATCCCTGAACAGGATTATTTTGACAAGGGTATCCTCATGATAGCACTGGTCAAGGCAGGCGTGGAACTGGCCTTTGATACCATGGTCGCCACCGGGATCGGTGAAGAATCCGCTTATTACGAATCCCTGCATGAGCTCCCCCTCATCGCCAACCTGATTTCCAGGAAAAAACTCTATGAAATGAATGTGGTTATTTCAGACACGGCTGAGTACGGGTGTTATCTTTTCAACCACAAAGCCTTGCCCCTGCTTTCCGGATTCATGAAAAAACTTGATGCCACTGTCATCGGCAAAGGCCTGGATGTGCAAAACACCGGGGTGGATAATATCGAGCTTATCCGGGTCAATGAGGCCATCCGCTCCACCGGCGTTGAAAGGATCGGAAAAGAACTCAGGGCTTATATGAGTTCCATGAAACCCATTTATTAAAAATTCCAAAGCTTCTCCGGCCCCGGCATCACAGCAGTTTTGTGAATATATGCCGGGGTCCGGCATGGCCTTCCCTGCTAAACTCATGCCGATTGTCTGACCAGTCTTTCAAGGACGGCCGTCATGATTTCATTGATCCTGGTGAATCTTTCTTCATGGGCCGTCAATTCTTTTTCTGACTGTACAAAGGGTGATTCATCAAGCTCATGCCCACAGTTTTTAATCAGTGCCCCGGCCGACTCCGGCGTGGTTTCCAGATGAAACTGAAACCCCACAATCCGGTTATCCATGATAAACCCCTGGTTGAGACAGGCCGGGCTTGAGGCAATCCGGACAGCGGATTCCGGTATATCAAAGGTGTCACCGTGCCAGTGGAAGACTTCGATTCTGTCTTGGAATACATCCTTGAAAACCGTATCCCTGGTTTCATCGCTGATGGTCAACGGAAACCAGCCGATTTCCCGGTTTTTGTTTTTATAAACCCTTGCCTCCAGGACATCTGCGATCAATTGAGCGCCAAGGCAGATCCCAAGAACAATTTTCCCTTGATCCATGCAGGCCCTGATAAAGGCTTTTTCCTTTTTCATCCAGGGGTACTGCAAATCATCGTGAACCCCCATGGGTCCGCCCATGACAATCAAAAAATCAATAGATTGAGGATCAGGCAAGGCCTGGCCCTCATAAAGCAGGGTTGAACCCGGCTTATGGCCTTTGTTTTCGAAATATGTTGCCATGCTGCCGATTCCTTCAAACGGCACATGCTGCAAATAATGAACCCGCATTGTTATTTTATCCTTATATAATTCATTATTATTACTGTTTTTCATTTCCGGGATGGATTCAACCAGGGCTGTTCAACACCGGAATGATGCGATTTAAAAAGAATGCTACTATGAAAGGATTGAAAAAGTCAACAAAACCGGTTCAACACTGAATATTTGCCATAAGAAATTTTGCATAACCCGTTTTAAGGTGTAATAATGATAATTGACGGTCATGTCCATGGGATGATCCCAATAACAAAGAAGAATTGGAGCCCTTTGTCAAAGGAATTTAAGGATCAGGTCCGGCTGGCCCCTTGAGTCCTATTCCGGACCCACATATTTTGATTGACAAAAAATGCTATCCTATTTATAAATCAAGCCTCTTGATAAAGGCGGTAATGAATGATTTCAGAAAGGACATCAAATCGTGAAAAAATGGTTTATGTGCTTATTGATGGCTTGTTTAATCGCATCAAATGCCCTGGCAAAAGAAACCCGGAAGCCTAAAATTGCTCCCCCGGCTCCGGCCAAAAAAGAAAAGGCTGCGGCCCCTCCCCAGGATGAGGCCCCGTTTAAGGCGCTGATCGTAATGGAAACAAGCACCGGGAAAGTGCTTGAAGAGGTAAATTCTCACCTGAAACACCCCCTGGCCAGTGTTACCAAGCTCATGACGGCCTGCATCGTCATGGAAAAATTGCAATCCGGAGCCAATCAGTTAACGGATATGATCATGATATCTGCTGCTTCATCAAAAATGGGCGGCAGCCAGGTATATCTGAAGCAGGGCGAATCCTTTACCCTGGAAGAACTGATGAAGGCCATCATGATTGCCTCTGGAAATGATGCAGCCCATGCTATCGCCGAGCATATTGCAGGGACCCAGGAAGCTTTTGTGGAAGAAATGAATAAAAAGGCCAAAAGCCTTGGTATGAATGATTCCGAATTTCATAGCGTCCATGGACTGCCTCCGGGGCCAGGTCAAATGGAAGATGTCAGTTCCTGCCACGATCTGATGCTCCTGTCCAGGGAGTTGCTCAAATATCCGAAGCTTCTTGAATGGACTTCCATCCGGACCGAACCGTTCAGGGATGGTGCGTTTATTATGAACAACCACAACAAGATCATCGGCAAACTGCCTGGAACGGATGGATTCAAGACCGGATTTTATGCAAAGGCCGGATTTAATGTGGTTGCAACGGCTCAAAAAAACGGACTCAGGCTTGTTGTAGCAGTTCTGGGAAGCCCCAGCGCCAGGATCAGAGACGGCATTGCCATTGAAAAATTTAAAAAATACATGGCCGTAATCAATATGGTCCCCCTGGCTCAAAAAGGCCAGGGTATGGGGGAAGCCATTGCATTACCCGATGGGGAGACACAATCCTTTCATGCTGTAGCCGCATCGGATTTTTCCTACCCTGTATTAAAGGAAAAGCTGTCTACCGTTAAAAAGGAAATTCATCTGCCTAAGGAAATCAGCGGAGGGGTGGAAGCCGGACAGAAAATAGGCGATGTTGTGTTCATGCTGGGGAATGAAAGCCTTGCAACCGTGGATCTGGTCGCCCCCGCACAGATTAAAAGGCTGGGGTTTTTTAAACGGCTGCTCAGACGTATAGGACTCTGATTATGACAAGAGGCTGCCCATGAACCCCCGGCAACCCGAAGCTGATCCCATATCCCTATATGGCCTACAGTGACAAGATCCGGTAAGATCGGTTCCGGAACGACAAAGCATATTGATTTTTCAGGAAAAGGCAGGTATTTGTAGGTGATCCTGTTTACATAAAATCCTGGAGCAGTGCATGCGCCTTGAATGTTATAACCTGAATTATACCTACCCGGACAGTGAAGTGCCCGTTATCAGGGATCTTTCCTTCTCAATGGAAACCCCCGGGTTCAATGCCGTGTTCGGACCATCCGGGGTTGGAAAAACATCGCTGGCAAAGCTGATTGCAGGGATGGAACCTGGTTTCAGCGGCAAAATCATCACCACCGGCATTGACACAATCCTTTACTCCTATAACCTGGAAAGGCTCCCGGGGTGGTCCGGTACGGGAAACCACCTGGACAAGGTCACCCCGGACGGCAAGCAGCAGTTGAAAGACCGGCTGATCAGCATCTTTGAATTAAAGAATATCCTGGAATCCAGGTTTTCAAAGCTTTCCATGGGCCAGCAGAACCGGATTAACCTTGTCCGTTACCTTTTACAGGATTTTGATCTTTTAATTATGGACGAAAGCCTTGCCAATGTAGATGAAAAACTGAGGGAGACCATCATCCTGTCCATTAAGGATCTGTTTCCCGCAAAAATGTTTCTCTACATTTCCCACAACCTCATGGAAGTGTCCGGACTCTGCCGCGATGTTCTTGTGTTTGGCAAACCGTCCGGCAATAAGGGATGCTCCATCATCGGCGGCCGGGATTACACCAAAGGCTATCAACCGGATAAAGAAACCCTTGACCGGACCATGCTGGAGATCATGAATGCTATTTAGACGGATTTACCAGTTTCTGATTGTATATTTCATCGGTCTTATATTTCTGTTGCTGATCAAGGCGGTATTGTCCCTGTCCGATTATGTCATCCCGGGAGTCGGGCTTATCACGGAGACCTTTGGGCAAGTGTTAAACACCTATTTTTTTGATGTTATGAACACCATGTCGGTGACGGTCCTGGGTCAGTGCATCTCCATTGCCATGGCTTTCGGGGTCGGCATTGCAGGCCGGAAATCCTCCTGGATGGGTTCTTTTATCAAGGTAACGGCTTATAATATCCAGGCCTATCCCATTGTGGCACTTGCCCCCATTATTTTTATTCTCCTGGGGGACGGTTTTATTTCCCGGCTCCTGATCGCCTCCATGATCTGTTATTTTCCCCTTCTTTTATCTGTCCTGGGGATCATGGCCACACCCGTGGAGGATATTGAACATTTCTATATTATCACGGGCCGGATGCGCTGGCAGCTTGAGGTGAAAATCCGGGCTTTTGAAAATTTAAGCAAGATCACCACCGTGATTTCGGGCAGCGCAACCCTGGCCATGGCCGGGACCATTGTGGCGGAATTTATTGCAGCCAATGCCGGGATCGGGTATAGTATCCGGGTTGCCCTTTATCAGAGCGATCTTGCCAAAATCCTGGTCGCTTTATTCATGATCGGCATCATCATATCCATATACCAGGGCTGTCTTGAAACCCTGGGTGAACAGATAAAGACCCGATGGTCTGTTTCAAAGGGAGGAAACACGATATGAAAAAGAAAAATTTAATTTTCTGGATGTTTTTATTTGCCACTGCATTGGTGGCCACTTCCCATGCAGGGGAAACGGAATTGAATTACAGGCTGAAATGGCTATTTAACACAAGCGTTGCCGGTGACATATATGCAGAGGCCAAAGGATATTTCAGGGAGGCGGGACTGAAAGTCAATGTCAGAGAGGGAAGTCCGGAAAAAAACGCCATTAACGAGCTGGAACTCGGGCATTCGGATTTTGGTGTGGCATCGGCAGACCAGGTCATCCGAGCCCTTGACAAGGGAGCAAAAATCATTGTCCTGGCCCAGCTTTTCCAGGTCAGCCCCATGCAATGGATATACAGGACGGATCAGCCCCAAATCAAAACCCTTGAAGACCTGAAAGGACGAAATATCGGTATTACCTTTGGCGGAAACGATGAAACTGTTATGAACACCCTTTTTGCAAAGGCAGGCATCACAAAAAAGGATGTAAAAATTTTTGGTGTCCGGTTTGATTTTACCCCTTTTTTCAAGCGGGAAGTAGATGTCTGGCCGGTATATTTTAATTCCCAGGGAGTCATCCTGAAAGACAAACTGGAAAAAGAGGGTGAAAAGGTCTATTTTTTTAACCCTGCCGATTTTGGTGTTAATTTTGTAGCCAATTCTGTTATTACATCGGAAAAAACATGGAAAAACAGGCCTGATATGGTAAAAAAATTTACGGCTGCCCTTTTAAAAGGCTGGGAAGCTGCCATGGAACCTTCAAATGAAGCCGATGTCTTGATGGAAATTAAAAAAAAGGACAAGGAGTCCAATGACGAGCTGAGAAGGCTTCAGCTCATCGCTACCCGGGAGCTGATCAAACCATTAGCCTCCATAAAAATCGGGACCATTGACACAGATGCCTGGAAGCAGACCGAAACCATCATGCTTGATGAAAAGCAGATCAAAAAACCGGTCCATGTGGAGACTATGTTGAAAAACTGAAACCGCTCCGGGTTTGCCGTCAGGGATGGAGGATGATTTTTTTGCTTTTGGCATTGAACCGTATCATCATAAACAACCCTGAGGCTGAAAGACTGATGAGAAGGCCGCACCAGACACCAAAGATGCCCATGTCAAAGCCGAAAGCCAGGATATAACCGGAGGGAAGCCCCAGGAGCCAGTAGGCCACAAGGGTGATGAGGGTGGGGATTTTCATATCGGTCATGCCCCGTAAAATACCGATCCCGACAGCCTGGGTTCCGTCGGATACCTGGAAAAAGGCTATAATGATGAGAAGCGAGGCCGTAATATCAATAACGGCTTTGTCGGAGATATAAAACGCCGGCAGAATGTATCGCAAAAGAATAAACACCAGACCGGCCGATGCCATGAACAGGGCGCACAGGATGACGGCAGAAAATCCTGCCCTGCGTGTTCCCTGGATATCCTGCCGTCCGACAGCATTGCTTACCCGGATGGTGGCGGCAGAAGAGATCCCCATGGCCACCATAAAGGAAATATGTGCAATATTCAGGGCTATCTGGTGGGCGGCCAGAGCCGTGGTTCCCATCCAGCCGATCATAACGGCTGAGGCGGAAAAAGCGCTGACCTCAAAAAAATATTGCAAACCTGCCGGGATGCCTATGCCAAGAAGCTTTCGTACCATGGATAAATCAATTTTGGTAAAATTCAGGAAAGGATCGAATCGTTTCATTTTTGATGACCTTGTCACAACCACCATCAAGGCAAGGGCCATGAACGCCCTTGAGCTGATGGTGGCAATCCCGGCACCGGTCAGACCCAGGGCCGGAATTCCCAGTTTCCCGAATATGAAGATCTGGTTTCCAGCCACATTGACGATATTGGCCAAAAGGGTGATGACCATGGCAGGTTTCAGGAAACTCACCCCTTCGGCAAACTGCCGATAACTCTGGAACAGCATGAGAGGAAGGATGGACACTCCCAGGATTTTCATGTAAAGGGAAGCCGGGGCCACAATCTCCGGGGGTTGGTTCAGGCAGGAAATACCTTCTGAGAGAAAAAAAGTGAGCCCGCAGAGCACCATACCTGAAAAAAGATTGACAAGAATGCCCTGTCTTAAGACCATGCCGCATTCCTTATCTTTCCCAGCCCCCCAGGCCATGGCGGTCAAAGGGGTTACGGCCATGGTCAGGCCGAAACCGACCACCATGACCAGCATGAACATGGAATTGGCAATGGAGGCAGCAGCCAGGGCTGTTGCCCCGAGTTTTCCCACCATGATATTGTCCACCACCCCCATGAGCATCTGCCCGAGCTGTCCTACTACAATGGGAATGGACAAATGGACGGTTTTTTTGATTTCGTTTAAAAGCATATATCGCCATCAAGGTTATTTATAAAACACAAAGGCTGGATTAAATCGCAAATTCATAAAGAAATCAATAGAAAATCACAATAGTGTTGACCCGGTTTTTGAATTCAGCTACTTATGAGTTACAGGCTCAGGAATAGGATCAAATATCATGGAAAAAATAAATATCAATGCCGTCATCCCAGGAATGATCCTTGGTCATGATGTTGTAACCAAAGAAGGCCGGCTGCTGTTTCAAAAAAACCAGGAACTCTCACAAAAGGAGATCCGTACGCTGAAAATGTGGGGAATTCCGGAAATCATCATTGTATCTGAAAGCAGGAACGACCCAGGGACCGAAACCAGGCCAAAGGATCAGAGAGCCCGGCAATTTATAGATCACTGGTTTCGTCATAATGATATCACAAACCCTGTTATCAACATTCTTTATGACATCTGTCTTGACAGACTGGGAAAAAATCTGTTTGAAATTTCTTCCCTTTTTGGAAAAAACCGGGAAAAAACGGCTTTACCGGGCCAGGATAAGGTCGGTGCGGTCAAAGATATCCGCCGGCTTTTGAACGACAGATTAAAGCTTCCGGCCCTTCCGACCATTTTTGCCGAAATCAATGAAGCCGTTCAAAAACCCAGTTGTTCAGGCAAGGAGATTGCCTCCATTGTCAGCAAGGACCCGAGTCTCAGTGCAACGCTTTTAAAAATCATAAACAGCGCCTATTACGGGTTTACTGAAAAAGTGGAATCTCTTCAGTTTGCCGCCATGGCCCTGGGAACCCGTCAGGTCAGCTCCCTTGCCCTTGGAATCACTGTTGTCAATTATTTTAAAGGGATATCTGACAAAAGAATCAATATGCAGTCTTTCTGGCGACACAGTGTTGCCTGTGCCATTACAGCCAAAACGATAGGTGCCCATGTAAGGGGTGTTGAACCTGAGAGGGTGTTTATCGGCGGCCTCCTCCATGATATCGGCCGGCTGGTGTTTTTAACCGTATTTCCGGATGATTATAATCTGCTCCTTTCAAAATTACAGGGTCAGGGGAATTTTTTATATCAACTGGAGCCCATGTCTTTTGGTTGCAATCATGCTCAATTCGGAAGCATGCTGACGGAAACATGGAATTTTTCCGACAAGATTTCGAAATTGATTCACCATCATCATGATGAGTTTAAAACACTTCCCCAGCTTGAAATTGCAGTGGTTTATATTTCGAACTGGCTTGTAAATGCAACCGGTATCGGATTTTCCGGGGAAAAGGAATTACCGGCCCTGAATATGAATGCCTGGAAAGCCCTGGTGATACCCCCAAGCCTTTTGGATTCCATTATGAAACAGGTTGACCGGCAGGTGGTCGAAACGGTAAGATTTTTTTATGAATGATTCTCAAACAGCACACCTTGAAAAAAGAGTGGCCTACCTTGAAGAGACCAATCTTTTCAAGATGATGGCCCTTGAGTTGACAAGGGAACTGGGTGAATTCCATTCCAGTATCAACAAACTGGAAACGCCGGATATCATTTTTGAAAAATGCGCCGTCCGCATCCGGCAGATTATGGGATTCAGGCAAATCGCTTTTCTTCTGGTGGATGAAAACAATTCTGATTTTCATTTATCCTGCTGTTTTCCTGAGGCTGGTAAAGAAATACTTGAAAAAGAGATTGACCTCCTGATTGAGGATGGAACTTTTTCCCGGGCCCTGCTGGAAAAAAAACCGGTCACGGCTTATTCAGCAGATTTTCGCCGGCAACTCCTGCTTCATGTTCTTTCAACTGTTTCCCGTGTCCGGGGGATGGTTGTCGGTGTGCTGGAAAAAAACGCCAAATACATCCCCGAAGCTTGTTTTGAGCTTTTTACCATATTGATGGCACATTGCGCCAATACCCTGGAAAGCTTTGAGCTTTACTCGCGGTTGAGAGACAGCGAGAAACAATACCGCCTGCTGGCTGAAACCGCCGGAGAAATTATTCTTTTGATTTCCGGCAGCGGGAAAATCCGGTTTGCCAATGAAGCAGCCTTTAAACTCAGCGAATATTCGCGGCAGGTTCTGACAGCCATGAATATCAATGCATTAATTGAAGATTATCCTTTTACCAAGGTAAAGGGCCATGAGGGGGAGACCGGTTTTTATGCAGCCCTTCTTTTGTCACGGTCAGGGAAAAAGATCCCTCTTGAAATCAATATCAAGCCTGTTTTTAATGGGGATTTGCCCACTGGAAACCTGATCGTCGGCAGGGATATTTCTGAAAGGATTAAAGCAGAGAAGGAAAAAAAGACTCTGGAGGAAAAGCTGTGGCAGACACAGAAAATGGAAGCCATAGGATTACTGGCCGGAGGGATTGCCCATGATTTTAATAACATTTTAAGTATTATCGTGAATTATACATCCCTGTCTCTTTCCGGAACCCCGGAAAAAAGCCTGGTGCACGGGCATCTTAAAAAGGTGGAACTTGCTTCAAAAAGAGCGGTTCATCTGGCAAGAAAACTTTATACCATCGGCCGGAAGGATGAACATCAGAAAAAGGTGATCAATCTTGTCTCTACAATCAATGAAACCATTGATCTTGTTTCCTCTTCACTGGGAAAAAATATTACCGTTATTCCTGAGATGGCGGGCGGAGCACTGACAGTCCTGGCAGAAGAGACGCGAATCCAGCAGATTTTGATGAATTTGATCACCAATGCTGCCCATGCCATGGGAAATACCGGCGGAACCATAACCGTTTCAGCCTGTAAAACCATCGTCCTTGATGTAAGTACATTTCCGGGCCAGGGCCTTTTACCCGGAGATTTTATCCGGCTCAGCATTATGGATAATGGACCCGGAATTGATCCAAAGGATCTCCCCCGGGTCTTTGATCCCTATTTTTCCACAAAAAACGGGGAAGACAACTCAGGCCTGGGCCTTGCCGTTGTTCACGGGATCGTCAAACACTATAAGGGGGCGGTGGAGGTTCAAACACAATTGGGCCTGGGAACGACGTTTCATGTCTATCTCCCGGAGGCTGGGGATTTCCCACACGGACAGCAATGATTTTATCCGCTCCCATGCTGGTCCAATGCGTTCACGGATTTAAATTTAACCTGTATAAAGGGTCTCCGATCAGCACCATTTTCCAGGAAAGATACGGCAGGCTGACCAGGTAAGATTCTGACAGGGTTAAATACCCTTCCATCAAAAAATTAAAAAATATTTCAGGAACAGGGAAGGCCTGGACATAAGGTTCGCTGACAGGTCCGACAGTAGCTGCGATTCCATTGTCCAGCATTTTTTTGCACCAGACCTGACTGTCCGGGTTCTTCAGGGTTGCACACTCTGAACTTGCAATATGATAGCCCACAGAGCCTTTCTGCCAGGCGAAGGCATCAATATATCTGGCAAGGCTGTACCAGCCGCAATAAAGAGCAGTATCCGGGCTTTCCCCTTTCTGGAACAGGCTTTCTGAATCATTTATCACAACCTCAATCCGTTTTTTTTTTGCAAGGGTCCTGGAGGCTTGATGGATGGACCGGTCATAGAATGCATATCCGGCCACGGTTTTGTCTTCCGGGTATTTCCATCGGGCATCAAAGTAGGCCTTTCCCTTCAGCCCTGTTTTTTCCGCTTCAATACTGTCGTCAATGATTCTTTTTACAATGATTTCCGTGGCGCCGTCCAGCCTGCCGGTTATAAGAACCTCTGACTGAGCTATGGGTAGTTTCCGGCCCCTGAACCCAAGGTAATAGGGATTCGGCTGCCACATATTCAGATCATACCTGTCTTTTTTAACAAGAGTCAGCTCGGAATCAAACGCTGCCACCTTGTCGATATTTTTTAGATATTCTGCCAGGGCGTTTTTCAATTCAGATAATTCTTCATTTTTTTTCTGTTTCAGATCATTATCCAGTTTTTTTTCTTCAGCCAGATCCTCTTCAAGAATTTTTTTTCTTGCTTCAAGTTCTGATATTCTTGATGTTTCAGCCAAAGTTTTTTCAGGAGCCGAGATTATCAAAGGAATTCCAAACACAGTGACAAGTGCCCTGATTCCTTCATGCTGATCCAAAAACCGCCGGATTGGCGGGATGGCTTTTTTCTCATATTCTTCCCGTGAACAGGTTTCTTTTTCGGTCATGAACAATAGAACCAGATTTTTTTCCGGGATCTGTCTTTTTTTCATGTAATATTGAGCAAGTCCCTTGCTTTTTGCTGCATTGGTATTGGCAATGACAAGGACTTCTTCCGGCTCCAGGGCGCAGGCCGGTACCTGACTGAAAAAAAGGATCAGGCAAAAAAGAAAAACAGGGCCTGTTCTGAGGCAGGGTTCATTCATAACGGCCTTTCTTTAAAAAGGTCATCAAACCGGGTTTTGGGATAAGGGGAATTCCCCTGAAGAAAAACGAATGGGCATTAGATTTCATTGCTGATAATCCTCAACCCGTCCAGGGTCAGAGACGGCTCCACTTTTTCTATGGTTTTCGATAATCCTGAAATTAACGGCGCAATCCCGCCGGTGGCAATAATCCGGGGGTTGGAATTCATCTCCTTTGAGATTCTTTCCACCATTCCATCGACCATAGCTGCATTTCCATAAATGAGCCCGGATTTGATACTGTCAATGGTATCCCTGCCGATGACCGTGTCCGGGGCTTTGAATATTTCAACCCTGGGAAGCCTGGAAGCCCTCTGGAAAAGTGCTTCCGCAGAAATCATGACCCCTGGAACAATGGCGCCGCCGATATATTCGCCTTTTTCAGAGATGACGTCAAAGGTGGTGGCGGTTCCAAAATCAATGACAATCAGAGAGGTCTTATATTTTCTGTAGGCAGCCACGGCATTTACAATCCTGTCCGCCCCGACTTCGTTAGGGTTATGATAAAGAATAGGCATGAGTTTTTTAACAGAAGCCGGGTTGATCCATAATGGGGAAAGACCCAGGTATTTTTCACAAAAGGCATTCAGGATGGAAACCGAAGACGGCACGACCGAAGAAATAACGGTCTTCCGGATAGTTGAACGCAGGATGCCTTTATCAGCGAAAAGGGCATTGGCCAGAACATTAAATTCATCTGCCGTGGTATCCCGGATGGTTCGAATCCGCCAGTCATATTTAAGGGTGTCTCCATCATAAACACCGATGACCGTGTTTGTATTTCCAACATCAATGACCAGAAGCATGGAAGGTCTCCTTTAATTAATCTTTATGGTAAACATCTGTGGGCTTGCATCCGTCATAATCAGGTCCACGGGTATATCGACATATGCCTGCCTCACATAAACACCAGGTTTCATGCCCTTTAAATCAATAAAAGAATATATCCGGCTCAAGACCTCTTTATTGCTCACTTTTTCAAACGGGCCTTTTATGCTGACGGTTATACCGGCCGGTTCAATTTTTACCGGAAAAGCTGAATTCCACACCAGGACAGGGATATTTTCAATTATTTTTGAAACAAACCGCTGTTGAACCGGAACCGTAACCGTAACTACCTGATCGGTAGAAGATACGATGGAGGGATATTCCAGGTCAAGGGGGATCTTTTTTTTAAACCCTTCATTTATATTGGTGAGATCAATGGGTTTTGTCTTTAATTCAATAATCGTATCAATCACAGAAGCAGGGCCGGTCAACTCGACACTGGGGGGATCTGATGCCGCATCCAGAGCCATATAGCCTTGCGCAGGCGTCCCGGTATAGGGAATCTTGATCTGAAAAATTTTCCGCACTTTTTTTTCAAGCCTGACAATGAGATAAGACGGCTTGACATTCAGGATCTTGATGGCGGAATTCATGGGGATCCTTTTTTTATATACAGGGACAAAATATTCTCCCGGTTCAATGGAATCAAAATCCCCGGCAGGATCAAATGCAAGGTCCGTATACAGATCTACAGAATACCGGATGCTCTCCTTGTTGATACGTTCCATCAGTCTTGGTGCTGCCTGTATCCGGATTTCAATTTTATCCGTACGGAATTCTGTAAGGACCATATTCTCAGGAATATTGGAAAAATCCACAGGAAAAAGAAGATCAGTCTCAACAGGCTCTGTATTACAACCCGCCGTAAAAAAAATACACCATAAGAGAAGCAGGGGGGTCCTAAAAAACGTAAACCTATGCATTCCTGATCGAATCTAAAATACGGGAAAAAGAAGTCAGTTTTTCAACATCATGAACCCTGACAATATGGGCTCCTTTCATGATGGAAGCAGCAGCCGCCGCAAGGGTTCCGTATTCGGTCCGGATATGATCCGGACCCACGGGAATTTTTTCTTTTCCGGACAGAATCTTCTGGATGAATGATTTTCTCGATGGCCCCACAAGGACCGGAAAACCAAGGTCGGTAATTTTTTCAAGGTGATTGATGAGAACCAGGTTGTGCTCTACGGTTTTTCCGAATCCAATGCCGGGGTCAAGGATGATATGCTCTTTTCTTATCCCTTTTTTAACAGCATAGTCTGCCCGTGACGCAAGATAAGAGGTGATTTCCATCATGAGATCGTCATAATCCGGGTTCACCTGCATGGTCTTAGGCGTTCCCTTCATGTGCATGAGGATGACCGGGGTCTGCCTTTGGGCTGCAAGATCAGCCATGGCAGGATCTTTTTCAAAGGCAGAAATATCATTAATGATGGAAGCACCTGCATCAAGGGCTTGTTTTGCCACAGCAGACTTTACCGTATCAATGGAAATGGGGATGGAGATATGTTTTGCAAGGGCTTTAATGACCGGGATCACCCGGTCCAGTTCTTCTTGTTCCGATACAGGTGCGGCAAAGGGTCTAGAGGATTCACCGCCGATATCCAGGATATGTGCCCCGTCTTTGGCAAGTTTGAGCCCATGTTTCACGGCATTATCATAGGTATAAAACCGGCCGCCGTCGGAAAAAGAATCCGGCGTGGCATTTAAAATGCCCATGATACAGGTTTTATAGCCAAGATCCAGTCTGTACCGGCCAAATTCAAGTGTAAAGGCTTGCATGAAATTCCTTTATGATTTAAGATTCCTTATTTTCCTCGTTCACATCCTCCCCGGCTTCAGCAGAGGTTTCCGAAACTTCCGGCGTCACCAGAGCTTCCGGTGCCACAGGCTGCTGAGGCATCTGGAAAACGTTTTTTTTGCCGAAAAAGTCAAAATCAGGCCGAATGGAAGCAATCAGATCATCCAGTTCAGGACCGAGAACGGTTTCCTTTTCAATCAGCAGCTTTGTCAAGGCATGCAGGATATCTATATTTTCTTCCAGGACTTTTTTTGCGGCCTGGTATGCCCGGTCAATAATGAGGGCCACTTCCGCATCAATCTTCCTGGCTGTTTCCTCAGAATAGGTTTTCGCCTGGGTAATTTCCCGACCAAGGAAAATATTGTCATCGTGATTTTCATAGGACAGGGGTGCCAGATTATCACTCATGCCAAAAGTCCGGACCATCCGGTGGGCAAGCTTTGTCGCCTGTTTGATATCATTGGAGGCCCCGGTACTGATTCGTTTGAAAATCAGTTCTTCCGCCACCCGGCCGCCGAATGCAATGGCCAGCTCACTTTCAAGCTGGTCCTTATATTTGAAATCCCCTTCTTCAGGAAGAAACCAGGTCACCCCGGCTGCTCTTCCCCTGGGAATAATGGTGATTTTATTAACTGTATCCGTATTGGGAAGAAACCTTGCCACAAGAGCATGTCCGCCCTCGTGATAGGCTGTGGTCTTCTTTTCTTCTTCCTTGATGACCTTGGATTTTCTTTCAAGGCCCATATAGACCTTGTCTTTGGAATCTTCAAAATCCTTCATGGAAATTTTCTCTTGACCCCGCTTGGCCGCAAGAAGCGCAGCCTCATTGACCAGGTTTTCCAGATCCGCCCCGGAAAACCCGGGGGTTCCCTTTGCAAGCAGCATGGGGTCAACATCAGGCGCCAGGGGGGTTTTTTTCATGTGAACCCGTAAAATACCTTCACGGCCTTTGATATCCGGCATATCCACCACAACCTGGCGGTCAAACCGCCCCGGCCTGAGAAGGGCAGGGTCAAGCACATCGGCCCGGTTGGTGGCAGCCATGAGAATAACCCCTTCATTGGATTCAAATCCGTCCATTTCAACCAGGAGCTGATTCAGGGTCTGTTCCCGTTCATCGTGGCCGCCCCCGAGTCCTGCACCTCTCTGGCGGCCGACCGCATCAATCTCATCAATAAAGATAATGCAGGGGGCATTCTTCTTGCCCTGGGCAAAAAGGTCCCTGACCCGTGAAGCACCGACACCCACAAACATTTCAACAAAATCAGACCCGCTGATGGTGAAAAACGGCACTCCTGCTTCTCCGGCAACAGCCCGTGACAAAAGAGTCTTCCCGGTGCCGGGGTTTCCCACCAGCAGCACGCCTTTGGGAATTCGTCCGCCCAGGCGGGTATATTTAGCCGGGTTTTTCAGGAAATCCACGATTTCGGTGAGTTCTTCCTTGGCTTCATCAATGCCCTGGACATTGGCAAAGGTTACTTTTTCCTTTTTATCATCGATTAATCTTGCCCGGCTCTTCCCAAAGGACATGGCTTTGCCGCCGCCCCCGCCCTGCATCTGGCGCATGAAAAAAATCCAGACTCCGATAAGGACAATCATGGGCAGCCAGGATACGATAATGGACATAAACCAGGAAGATTCAGCCGGGGGCTTGGCCTTGATGGCCACCTTTTTTTCACGCAGATAGCTGATGAGATCTCCGTCATTGGGTGCAAAGGTTTTGTATCTGGCTCCGGCGGTATCTGTCAGATAAAGGTCCTGGCCCTGGATGACCACGTTCTGGATACGGCCGTCCTGGACCATGGAAAGGAATTCGGAATATCCGATATCTGCCTGGCCGGTTTGCTGCTGGTTGAAAATATTATAGAGCATGATCATCATCAGTACGATGACCAGCCAGAGAGAAATGTTTTTATAAAACGGATTCAATGTTTTTCCTTTCATTTCGTATTAAAGCCAAACCATCATCAGCTTATTCATGAGGCCTCCCGCAATCAGATCCTGTATATCCCAGGATAACGGCCCCGGCCACATAAAAACTATTTAATATATAAACATCAAATCCGAATATACAAGAAAAAGTTTTTTGTTCTGAAAACGGATTTGATGTTTTTGAAATCAGATCCGGCCTCCTTTTGTTAATTTTCCGATTTCCCTCAACGGTCTTTCTTCCTTTTTGATTGTAAGGGTATCCTTTTGTTTATATATCCTGATCCGTCCGGGAAGATCCAGGCTGGTGCCGGAATGCCGGTTAAAACAAAAATCCAGGATATCCTCCATATGGGTAAGTGATATCCGTCTTAAATCTTTTTTAACCTTCCCTATGCCTTTTCTGATCACCCGGTTTACCATGGCCGGATGAAGTTTTGACAGCTTTTTTTTTGAAAACGAGATAAAAGAGGCGTCTTTTATGGTCAGGCAGGATTCAAATTGTTTTTGTGCTTCAGCATCCAGGTATTCTTCTTCCTGCCTTAAGATGTGGCTCAGCCGGTCCAGGGCATTAATGATTTCAGGATTATAATCTGATTCCAGAACAGGAATCAGCCGGTGACGAACGGCATTTCTCAAATAGGTTGTATCCGTGTTTGAGGCATCCACTCTGAACGGCTGGTCTTCAGCCTTTAAAAAATCAAGGATATCTTTTTTTGTTTTCCGGATCAGGGGCCGGATATAAAGATTATCCCGCACCGGCGGTATGCCGGAAAGCCCTTTGGGTCCGGCCCCCCTTAAAAGATTAATCAATACCAGTTCTGCATTATCGTTTTTATTGTGGCCCGTGGCTATCTTTTTATATCCATGATCATGGGAAAGCATGGAAAAAAAATCGTATCTTACCTCTCTTCCGGCTTCTTCGACCGATAACCGGTGGTGTTCAGCATGGGATTTCACGTCCTTTTGTTTACAGAAAAAAGGAAGGCCGAATTTTTGTGCAAGTTCCCTGACAAAGGCTTCATCCCTTAAGGAGTCCTCTCCCCGGAGCAGGTGGTTTAAATGGGCGATCCCGATGTCAAGATCATAGGACGGCTTCAGAAAAATCAGCAACAGCACAAGAGCAACGGAATCCGGCCCCCCGGAAACAGCAACCAGAACAGAATCTTTGGGTTCAAGCATTTTGAATTCACGGACCGTGTTTTCAATGGTGCGGTAAAAGTCTTTTTTCAGTTTTCCCGGTTCCATGATTCAACAGGCAAAAAGAGGTTGAGTGGTTTTCGGCAGGAAGCCGGCTGCCCGGCCCTTTTCAAAAAAAGCCGTGACAGCCTCTTCCCCGGCCTTTCCGATATCTTTTGAAAACTCATTGACATAAAGATGGATATGCTGCCGGATGACGGTTGCATCCAGCTCCTGGGCATGGGTTTCAATATAATCATAGGCCAGGCCGGGATGCAAAAATGCATGGTCAATGCTTTGTCCGATGAGTTCCTGTATATCGCAGGCAACGGCCGGGTCCATATCCCGCTTGACGGCAATGCATCCGAGGGGGATGGGAAGCGACATCTTTTTTTCCCACCATTGCCCGAGATCGGCTTTCATCTCAAGACCCAGGGACGGGTAGACGAACCGGCCTTCATGGATGATCACGCCGAAATCCGCCTTTTTTTCAACAACAGCCGGCATGACGGTTTCAAAGGGCATGGGAACAAGGGAAAACGCCTGGCCCGGGAAAACATCTTCCATGTAAAACCGGAACAGGTGGCAGGCCGTTGTCCCCATGCCGGGGACAGCCACCATTGGTTTCTTTTTATCATCTGCTGATCGTCCGGGAAGAGAGATCAAAAGGGGGCCGCATCCCATTCCCAGGGCAGACCCGGTCCGAAGCAGGGCATACTGGTCCATGAGGCTGCCCAGTGCTGCAAAGGAGAGCTTGGTAATATCATAAACCCCTTTTTTTGCAGCCTGGTTCAGGGTTTCCACATCCTTAAGAACAATGTCAAAGCGATACCCGCGAAGGTCGATCAATTGCCGGGCCATTGCCTTAAAAATAAAGGTATCATTGGGACAGGGGGAATAGGCAAGTCCATAGGGATGCTGTTTGTTCATAGAAAGTTCTTATCAGATTTTCTTTCAGAATGGAATTTTGATTTGAAAATTTTTCTTGCCCAGGCCATGGGTTTCCTCATTTGAGAGTTGCTTGATGATTCCGAATTCAAATCAGGGCATTCGGATATCTTTAAGTCTCCGGTTTCTATAAAAATTGAAAAATGCCCGTCAAATGTATCTCCAAAAGAGAGCAATTCAGGGAACCCTTTCCGAATAAACTATATTTTCACAATAACTGATTTTTGAAATCCCTTTACAAGTTTTATAGACGTTGATACAAATTTTATTTGAGTTTTATTAAGAGTCGGTATGCCACATCTTTTTAAAGATATGCGGCTAATTATCAATATTTAGAGTGATATGCGGACAACTGATTAATTACTATTTGGTTGTACGACGTAAAAGATAAAATTTTACTACCCTATTAATCATTAAGTAATGTAGTTTGCTCAAATCAAACTCGATTCGGAGGTTATATAGTGCCTGACCGGAAACCCCTGATTTCGATTTCATCCGGGTTCGGCGGGCTGG
>Ga0156388_1226_pt1 | contig 26793 bp, 23 predicted proteins | sample RifOxyA3_FD_108032 | JGI IMG/M metagenome (GOLD analysis project Ga0156388, IMG submission 108032) | Desulfobacterales bacterium RIFOXYA12_FULL_46_15
CACAAATCTTTCGCTGCATATCCACCGGCAAGGATAAATTTCTTGAACAGCTCATTGGTCACAGGGTAAATATCCATTTCATAATCATTACCAATGGTCCTGTCCTCATTATCCTGGTAGATGAAATTACCTTTAGGGATGAAAGCCATTTTCCGGGAACCGGCGGTCTTTGGACGGACAGATGCTGTTCCGGAAAATTCAACACTGCTGCCTGTGATCCCGGCCAGGGTAATGAGTTCTTCAAGGTCCTTTTCTTCACCAAGCCTGAACTGGTCAACAATCCTGACAAGATTGATATTGTTGAAATATCCCTTAAGAGATTCCGGGATTTTTTCCATGTTTTCGCGGATCATCTCGGGGTCGACCTGATCTTCTGTTTTAAACTGCTGAATCCAATCCTGCATGGTTTTAAGGGTTCTAAAGCCGCCGCCTTCTTTCAGTGCATCATGAAAAAGCGCATATCCCTTTTCCAGGACTTTCCAGAGAAGAATGGTCTTGTAAGCTATGTTCAGTTTTTTGTTTTCCACCAGCCCCTGCTGAAGGTTCAGGTCGTTGATAAACCGTTTCACATTCCTGGGGTTATTCTCCATGGCCGGGATGATCAATGGGAGGTGATTTATGAGTTCCCCTTCAGAGTCATTTCCGCAGCCTGTAATAAAATCTGTAAAATCCTTTTCCCGAATCTTCGGCAGATTGAAAGTCACCTGGACGATCTTGTCCATGAACCTTAGGGCATCTTCCGGGTAGGTTTTCTTCAGCGCTTTGATAATAATGTCATTGTCTGCTCCGATGACAAACACGCAGCCTTGTTTGTCCATAAAAAGCTTGATGGTTTCAAGCACCTGGACGATTTTGGGTTCCGGGCACCGGTCCAGGTCATCTATGAATATGGATAGAACGCCTTTTTTCTCATCAAAGGCCTCACATTTCTTAAGCTTTGGCCGCCATGAAAGCCAGGTCCAGATCAGCCGTGTGAAAAAATCATCAAACACCTCATAAAAGCCAAGGCTCTTTTGGTACTCCGGGTCCTGGAGAAACTCGCTTAGATCTATGGTGGTGACTTTTTTGATCAGGCTGAAGAACAGTTTTGGTTTATTGATGCCGGTGGCAAGCCTTTCGATTTCCGCTTTACAGCTTTGAAAAAAGCTGTCCTCCTCCATGGCCTTAAAAATCTCAGCAATAAGGGCCGCCATGACTTCATCCTCGTTTTTATATTTCCAGGCCTGGAACCAGACGGTTTTGCAGGTCCGGTATTTTGGGTCCGGGCTGCCCTTCCTTTTTTTTTCATCTTTTTTGAGCTTGTTTTGGATACTTTTCATGAGGGTGGTTTTGCCTGATCCCCATTTGCCATAAACCCCGATGACCAGCGGGGTCTTGTTTTCCGCATATGCGATAAGATCGGCAATGGTGTTGATATAGACATCAAAGCCGAACTGGGCATTTCCTTCCTCGGTAACATCGCTGATGATTCTGACAGGTTTTATCTCTTCTTTTGTCTCATTCATGTCGTACCGGCTCCCATGGTTTTTAAAACTGTGCCAGCCTGTAAAGATACTTCCTGCTGTTTTGCTATGTAAGCCAAGCGGTTGTCAAGGATTAAATATGCGCTTGCCTTGGGACAAAGACCCTGATACACATCAAAGGATAAAAGGAAAGAAAGGCCATGGAAAATAAAAAAATCCTTATCATTGACGAGACCCTGAGAGAAGGGATGCAGTACCGGGGTGTGATGTTCTGCCTTGAACAGCGGATGAAAATCCTTGAATTCCAGGAAGCCCTGGGGGTGGACATCTGCCAGGCCGGGTATCCGCCGGCCCATGTCCATGAAGCAGCAGTGGTAAAAACCCTTTTTGAAGAGGGACAAAAAAGGGGATACCGGGTCCGGGTGGCAGGCATGGGCCGGGCCCATGCCAGGGATGCCGGTATTCTGGTCCGGACCGGCATCCTGGATATTCATTTTCATCTGCATATTTCGCCCCAGGCCGGGCCCAATGCTGTCAATGCCGTTCTCTCAGACCTTTTAAAACCAGTGGAGGAAGTGAGGAAAAAAGAGCCCCGGGCTGTGATCTCCATTGCCATGCTGGATATCGGGCGCACAGGCCCGGACGTCCTGGGTCATTGCGTGTCCTTTCTAAGCCGCCACAGGATCGATATCATTTCTCTGCCCGATACCTCGGGTATGATGGCGCCGAACCAGGTTTTTGATATCATTTCCCGTCTTTCTGCCCTGGCCGGGAACAGCATGTTGTCCATCCATTGCCACAATGATCTGGGTATGGCGTCGGCCAATTCCGTCATGGGGATTCTTGCCGGGGGGCTAGTGCTGGAAGCGTCTGTCCTGGGCATTGGAGAGCGGAACGGTATTGCCGATCTCTACACCACGGCCCGGGTGCTGAAGGACCAGGGTTTTGAAATGGCCCTCAGGACAGACAATCAGGATCTTTTCAGGCAATATTATGATTATGTAGATGCCATTGTTTTTGAGCAGACCGGCAGGCATAGGATGAATACCGACACCCCGGTTTTCGGAACGGCGGCAGGAACCCATACGGCAGGGACCCATGCCGGGGGGGGGTTCGGTCTTTCTCCGGAAGCAGACTTCCATCTCAATATCCTCTGCGGCCGGGGCCTTGTTCAAAAATACCTTACCCTTCACCACCTGGACTGCCCGGCAGAGCTGCTGGATGTCCTGACCCAGGATGTCAAATCGGAAAGCATCCGCCTGAACCGCTGTCTCACCCTACCGGAGATAGAGACCCTTGTTTCAAAAAATCAAAGGCCGGATCTGATGCCTGAAATAGAACAGTAAAAGGATATATCGTGAATCTTGAAACCATTATCAAGGAATTAAATTTAAAGCCCCACCCTGAAGGGGGATATTTTTGTGAATCTTACAGATCTAAGGAAAAAATAGGAGTCCCCGGCCTGCCGGACCGGTATGCGGGTGACCGGGCTTTTGGAACCAGTATCTATTATCTCTTGAACGGTCATGACAAATCCTGTTTTCATAGGTTGAAGTCTGATGAGATATGGTATTTTCATCTGGGTGAAACAGCCGTCCTTCATGTGATTGATCCTGAAAAAGGCTATTATCCCGTTGAATTGGGGCCTTGTCTGTCTGAAGGGGAAAAATTGCAATCCATTATTCCTGCCGGATCATGGTTTGCAGCCGAAGTGAAACACCAGACCGGGTTTTCCCTGGTGGGGTGCGCTGTTTTTCCCGGGTTTGAATTTGCCGATTTTGAAATAGGGTGCCGGGAAATACTCCTCCTCAAATATCCCTCTCTATCTGATATTATCCTTAAATTCAGCAGATAAAAACATTCACTGTGATGAAAGAATTCCTTCAACAGCCTTTACCGGAATGGTTTGAAAGCATCAAACAATGGATTTTGGATAAATAAAGAATTGCAAAACCGGCTATAATCTGGTTTAAATGGCATATTGGGCATTAAATAATAATAAAAAATTATCTTGACATTTTTGAAATTTAGCGCATTTATAGTCTTAGCAAACAAGATTAAATATTAGCAAACTTTTATTAAGAATTTTAGAAATTAAGGTTTTTTGTTGAATATCGATATCAAAGGCATTGTCATTATCTGCGGGAATTACGGCTCAGGTAAGACCGAGACTGCGGTAAATCTTGCCATCAAACGCAAAAGGGACGGAATTGATGTCAAGATTGCAGACCTGGATCTTGTGAACCCTTATTTCAGGACCCGTGAAGCACGTGTTCTCCTGGAAAGCCTGGGCGTCAAGGTCATTCTGCCGGACCGGCAGTATATGCATGCCGATCTTCCCATCCTGGCACCGGCCGTAGCCGGGATGATTCAGCAGCCGTCCGAGCTGACCATTCTGGATGCAGGAGGGGATGACGTGGGCGTCACGGTTCTTGCAGCCCTTGAAAATCACCTGTCCAAAAAGAAAGTCCATATGCTCCAGGTGGTCAATCCTTTCCGGCCTTTTACAGAAGATGTCAAAGGCTGCATCCGGATCAAGGAAGAAATCGAAGCCTCTTCAAAAATCAAAATCACAGGGCTTGTCGGCAATGCCAATCTTATTGACGAGACCCTGCCGGAACATATTTATAAGGGATATGACCTCTTAAAGGACCTGTCCCTGGCAACAGGCCTGAGAATTGAATTCATCACAGCCTGTTCGAATATAATACCACAACTTGACCCGGGTTATTTTTCCTGTCCTGTGCTGGAAATCGAGAGGAAAATGAATCCGCCCTGGAAACGTTTAAGCAGTAAAGGAGTTTTAATTCATGGCGTATAAACATATTGTTGATTCTGAGCGGTGCAAGGGATGCGGGCTCTGTGTCAGCGTCTGCCCCAAGAATGTTCTTGAGATCACGGACAAGGTAAATGCAAAAGGGCATTTTCCCGTATACCAGGCCAGACCCGAGGACTGCATCCACTGTACCATGTGCTGTATCATGTGCCCTGATGTGGCCATCAGCATTGTTGAGACAGAAAATCAAACTGCATAACCCTATCAATAAGGAACCATCACAATGGCAAAAGTGTTAATGAAAGGAAATGAAGCAATCGGTGAAGCTGCCATCCGTGCCGGCTGTAAAAATTATTTTGCATACCCCATCACCCCCCAGTCCGAAGTGGCCGAATACCTGGCCAAACGGCTGCCGGAAGTGAGTGGTGTCTTTCTCCAGGGAGAAAGCGAGGTTGCTGTCGGGTATATGATTTTTGGTGCCGCAGGCTGCGGGGAAAGGGTCATGACCACATCGTCGAGCCCGGGCATCAGCCTCATGAGCGAAGCCCTGTCCTATATTGCAGCAGCCCAGTGCCCGGCCGTATTTGTCAATATCATGAGGGGCGGTCCCGGTCTCGGCGGCATCCTGCCTTCCCAGGCAGATTATTTCCAGGCGACAAAAGGCGGGGGACACGGGGATTACCATCTTCTTGTCTTTGCACCGGACGGGGTCCAGGAAGCGGTTGAGATGACCATGAACGCCTTTACCCTGGCTGAAAAATACCGGGGGCCAGTGATGATCCTGGGTGACGGTATGATCGGACAGATGATGGAGCCGGTTGAGTTTCCGGACAATCTCAAATCCGAACCCTCCAACAAGGATGACTGGGCCACCAGCGGCATGGACACAAGGAAAAGCAATAAACGCAACCTGGTCCGGTCCCTGTTTCTTGATCCGACCGAGCTTAATAATAACAATCTTGCCCTGAAGGCCAAATATGCCCGGATGAAAAAAGAGGAAATCCTGTATGAAGGCTATAATACAGACGGGAACTATAAGGTCCTCATCGTCAGCTACGGCACCATGAGCCGGGTGTGCAAGACCTCCATCGACATGATGAAGGAAGAAGGGATTGAAATAGGGCTTTTAAGGCCCAGGACCCTTTTCCCCTTTCCTGAGGAAGCGGTTTTCAAAGCTGCGACAAAAGAGAGCTGTAAAGCCGTCATCAGCATTGAAATGAGCATGGGACAGATGGTGGAAGATGTGGAACGGTGTGTCAGGGGACAAAGAAAAGTCGATTTCTATGGCGAATGCGGCGGTGATATTCCGACACCTGAAAAAATTATCGAGGTTATCAAAGAACTTATCTAACCGCATGATTTAGGAGATAAAAGAATGGGAAAAACATTTTCAAAGCCGGAAGCTTTAAGCAGCAATATGACGCATTACTGCCCCGGCTGCACCCATGGTATTGTTCATCGCCTTGTGGCCGAAGCCATTGATGAACTCGGCATCCGGGGAAGAACCGTCGGTGTTGCGCCAGTCGGGTGCGCGGTGCTCTGCTATAATTATTTTAATTTTGATTTCCAGGAAGCGGCCCACGGGCGTGCTCCGGCCATGGCCACGGGGATCAAACGGGTACGGCCCGATCTCATCGTCTTTACCTACCAGGGAGACGGAGACCTTGCCAGCATCGGCATGGGGGAAATCATCCATGCAGCCAACCGGGGTGAAAAATTCACCACCATATTTATCAACAATGCCATCTACGGCATGACCGGAGGCCAGATGGCCCCCACCACCATGCCGGGCCAGCGGGCCACCACGGCACCCACAGGCCGGAACACGGATCTGACCGGTATGCCCATCCGCATGGCCAACCTGTTAAAGGAGCTGGTCACCCCCGGATATATTACCCGGCAGGCGGTCCTGAACCCGAAACAGATCAACAAAGCCAAAAAAGCCATTAAAAAAGCCTTTGAATACCAGGTGGCGAATAAATGTTTCAGTTTTGTGGAAGTCATCTCCACCTGCCCCACCAACTGGGGCCTGACGCCGCTGGATGCATTGAAATGGGCCGAAGATACGCTTCTGCCCTATTATGAACTGGGAGACTATAAAATCCCTGAATAGAACAAACCTATTATAATTTATTGTTGTTTTTGGAGAAACCAATGCAAACAGAAATAAAATTTGCAGGATTCGGCGGCCAGGGAATCTTACTCAGCGCAAAGCTTTTGGCCTATGCCGCCATGAAACAAGGCTTTTTCGTCGCCTGGGTCCCTTCCTACGGACCTGAAATGAGGGGCGGGACCGCCTATTGTACGGTTGTCATCGGCGACAAACGGATCGGTTCGCCCATTATCAAGAACCCCACCCATCTGGTGGCCATGAACCGCCCGTCCCTGGAAAAATTTGCCAATGACGTGAAACCCGGCGGGGTGATCATGATCAACAGTTCTCTTATTCCCACTCGGAGTGAAAGAACCGATATCATTGAACTGATCGTTCCGGCCAATGACAGTGCGATCAAGGTCGGCAGCGTTAAATGCGCTAATATCATTGCTTTGAGCGCCTTTGCCGCCAAGGCAAAGATTGTGGATATGGAGGTCTTAAGACACTGTGTCATGGATGAATTTTCAGCCAAACCCAAAATCATCCCGCTGAACATGAAAGCCTTTGACGAGGGGATAGATATCGCGAACAAGAGTTAATACCAAACAGACAACACGGGAGGGGCAAGTATGATCAGAATCGAAATTTCTCTTTTCCTGAAAAATGTTCCGGGTGAACTGGGAAGATTAACCGAACTCCTGGCCGGTGCCGGTATCAATATCGATGCCATCACCATCCAGGATGCATCAGCCTATGTTCAGAATCTTTTTGAAGCCAGGGGAAAATCCCTGAAACGGCTGGCCTCTTCTGCCAGTTACAGCTCCATGAGACGCGATTCTGCCGACTTTGCCCTCATCCGTCTGGTGGTGGACAAGGCCCAATCCGCCATGGACCTCTTAAAAGCCAATGATTATCTCTTTGATTCAAATGAAGTCGTAACCATTGATATTACCAATAAACCCGGTGAATTTGCAAAAATCACCAAAAAATTCGGAGAGGAACAGATCAATATCAATTATGTTTACGGATCTGTTTCCGACTCCGACGGCAGATGTCTTTTTGTGTTCTGCCCTGAGGATGTTGCATCGGCAGCCGCCATTTTCAAGGACGGCTATTAATCATTGAGGTGAAATAATCCTATGGTGATTCCGGATTTACGCTCTCTGATTCTTTGCCTTGCTGTTGTGTCAGTTACGCTGGCCTTCTGCATGTTCTATTTTCTAAAGGAGAGGAAAACCTATCCCGGGTTTTTAAACTGGGCCATGGGAGTACTGTTGTTCAGTATCGGCATATTCTTTGTCGGTCTAAGAGATGTCCTTTCCGATTTTTTCTCCATTGTTCTTGCCAATGTCCTATCTCTCGGCTCGCTTATTATTCTCTATTCCGGGTTTAAAATCTTTGTCCATAAGAAAATAACCCGTTATGCTCATCTGTCCGTACTGATCATTTTTACCTTTTGCATCTCATTTTTCACTTATATCATTCCAAGCCTGCTGATCCGGATCATCCTGATTTCCATCATGATGACCATTTATTTTCTTCTCATCATCAAAATCCTGTCAAAAGACGTCAAAGCCCTTCTCATGAAGAACAACCCCATATTGTCCGGGACCCTGATGGTCTTTGTCCTTTTTTCAGGGTTCAGGGCAGTTTATAATCTTATCATTGAAATCATGGGAAAGGGCCAGGCTTCCGATATGATCATGGAACCTTTTGTTCCCCTGGTCCTCATGGTTTTATTGATCACCCTGGTGATCGGTCTGATCCAGCTCAATTACCAGAGGCTTGAAAAAGAATTTTTCGACACCTACAGGGAAATTGAAAAAGCCAAAGAGGATGCTGAAAAAGCAACCCGTATAAAATCCGAATTCCTTGCCAATATGTCCCATGAAATCAGGACACCCATGAACGGTGTCATCGGAATGCTGGACCTGCTTTGTGAAACTCAGCTTCTGCCAGAACAAAGGGATTTTGCCCTTTCTGCCCAGCAAAGTGCGGATTCGCTCCTGGTGCTTGTCAACGACATTCTTGATTTCTCAAAGATAGAAGCCGGCATGCTTGAAATTGAAAAAATCGATTTTAACCTGAGTGTCACCATGGATTCCATCAGCGATATCATGGGTATCAAAGCCAATGAAAAAGGTGTGGAATTCGGCTGCCTGATCCAGGATGATGTCCCGGTAAATCTGATTGGCGACCCGGGACGCCTAAGGCAGATACTTATTAACCTTGCCGGGAATGCCATCAAATTTGCTGAAAAAGGAGAGGTTTTCATCCGGGTATCAAGACGCCTGGAATCAGACACAAAGGTTGAGCTCCTGTTTGAAGTAAAAGATACAGGCATCGGCATCCCGGAAGAAAAAATCGGGTTTATTTTCAATTCCTTTTCCCAGGTGGATGCATCCACTACCCGGAAATACGGGGGAACCGGTCTGGGTCTTGCCATCTCAAAACAGCTTGTGGAGCTTATGGATGGTGAAATCGGGGTTCGCAGCAAGATTAATGAAGGGTCTTCTTTCTTTTTTTCAGCCTTGTTCGATAAAGGGAAAAAACCGGTGGAACTCTTTTTTCCAATGGATGATATTAAAGGCGCCAAGATACTGGTGGTGGACGACAATAAGATGAACCACGAAGTGTTCAAGGCTTATTTAAAATCCATGGGGTGCCCGGCCGACAGCGCCTATCACCCCGATCAGGCGCTGGAGATGCTGAGATATCCGGCAGACAAAATCCCCTATCAAATTGCGCTGATCGATATGCAGATGACAAAAATGAGCGGGGAGGAACTGGGGCAGACGATCCTTCAGGACAAGAGAATAAAAGATACCCTCCTGGTCATGCTGTCATCCATCGGGCATCGGGGGGATTCTTCAAGATTAAAGAGCACGGGCTTTCAGGGCTTTCTGACCAAACCGGTAAAGAAAGGCCAACTGCTGGATTGTTTAAAGACCGTGATCAGTTTGTCTGAAGCAGGAATCCCCGGCATGGTAAGACCCTTTGTGACAAGCTACAGTATACGGGAAGCAAGGGAAAGCCGGATGGTTCAGATGGAAAAGCAGCGGATTATGCTGGTTGAAGACAATATGATGAACCGGAAAGTGGCTGTAAAAATGCTGGAAAAAATGGGACATGAAGTCCTTGAGGTCCATAACGGCCTTGAAGCAGTTGAAATCTTTGAAAAAAAATATGAGGCCATTGACATCATCCTCATGGATATCCAGATGCCGGTCATGGGCGGAGAAGAAGCCACACAGAAAATCCGGGAATTTGAAAAAGAACTTTCCATCCATACCCCCATCATTGCCTTGACAGCCAATGCAATGATGGGAGATAAAGAGCGGTTCATCGAAGCCGGCATGGATGATTATATTTCAAAACCCATCAAGAAAAACGATCTGGTCAGGGTTTTCTCTTGTCTTTGAGAACCTGGTTTGAAATCACGATTCTCTGGATTTCGCTGGTCCCTTCATAAATGGTAAACACCCTGGCATCCCGGTAGAATCTTTCCACATCATAGTCTTTTGTGAATCCGTATCCCCCGTGGATCTGGATAGCCCTGGCCGTGACCTCGTTCACCATTTCCGATGCAAAGAGCTTGGCTATGGAGGCTTCCTTGGTGTAGACTTCTCCCCGGTCTTTCATGGAGGCGGCAGATAAGATCAATTGTTTTGCAGCCTCGATCTGGGTGGCCATATCTGCAATCTGGAACCGTATGGCCTGGTGTTTGACAATGGGCACACCAAACTGCTTGCGAGCCTTTGCATATTTTACCGCAGCATCAAAGGCTGCCATGGCAACTCCGTAGGATTGGGCGGCAATGCCTATCCTGCCGCTGTCCAGACCGGACATGGCGATTTTAAACCCGTCCCCTTCCTTGCCCAGTATCCGGTCTTCCGGCACACAGCAGTTTTCAAGGATCAAATCCGTAGTATCCGAGGCCCGAAGCCCCATTTTATCTTCCATATGACCGACGGTAAGGCCTGGGGTGCCTTTGGGGATGATAAAACAACTGATTCCCCGGTGGCCTTTGCTCTCATCAGTCTTGGCCGTCACCAGCACCACTTTGGAATGTTTACCTGAGGTAATGAAGCGTTTGGTTCCGTTCAGGACCCAGCCGTCCTTGTCCTTTATCGCTGTTGTCTGCTGGCTTACCGGATCAGAACCGGCTTCAGGCTCTGTAAGACCAAAGGCACCAATCATCTCTCCCGAGGCCAGGGGCACCAGGAATTTTTGCTTCTGCTCTTCGGTCCCGAATTTGTAAAGGCTTTCACACACAATGGAATTCTGGACCGACATCACAACAGATGTAGATGCACAGGAATATGCAATTTCAGACAAAGCCAGGACATAGGAAATCGTGTCTGCAGATTCACCGCCGTATTTTTCAGGGATCATCATCCCCATAAGCCCGAGTTCTCCCATCTGCCGGAAGTTTTCAGCCGGGAATTCCTTGGTTTTATCCCTTTCTGCCGCAGTTGCCGCCACCACTTTCCGGGAAAATTCCCTGACCATATTCTGGATCATCAATTGTTCATCGGTAAGCTTGAATAACATGATATCTCCCCTTTATTTGTCTGACCCCTATGGTGCGTACACCACAACAATAAGTTCAGCATCGGTTTTGCCGGTATTTCTCAAATCATGTTTGACACCTGAATTAAAATGAAGGGAATCCCCTTTTTTCAATTGATTGATATGATCACCGACCTGATATTCCACAGTACCTTTGAGCACATAGACAAATTCTTCGCCTTCGTGCTGAAATCCTACGCCGTCATGGCTTTTTTCTGCTTCAACCACGATTCTGAAGGCTTTTAAATGCTTGTTCTCGGCATTGGGAGTGAGGGAGGTATAGGCGTAATTATCGGTTCTTTTTGTATAGGCCTTGGATCTTTCTTCCATAGCCTCGTCCTGCTCCTTTAAAAGAAAGCTTGAATCAATGTGAAGGGCTCTTGAAATCTGGAGCAGATTTCCGACGGACGGCCGTTTTTCCCCTGCCTCAATATTCATGAGCGCATCTTTGGACAGCCCGGTTTCATTGGCCATGGTGTCCAGGCTGATCTTTTTATCCAGCCTTGTTTTCTTAATCCTTTTGCCTATGGGTGTGATGCCTTTTTTTGCAGCCATATTCTCTCCAAATCCAGGGTTAAAAGCGCCCTAAAAGACTGAGCGCTCGTTCATATTCAGGGCAATACAAAACCAGTTCCTTTCTTTCAGGATTCTTTTAAAAGATCAGCCGATGACCTGAATCCAGTTTTCCGTATCTTCGGCCTTACCGTATTGAATTGCCGTTAATGCATCATAAAATTTCATGGCTGTTTTTCCGGGTGTGCCGTCCCCGATGGAAACCGCCTTATCCCCATACCGGATTTCACCTACAGGGGAAATAACAGCCGCGGTCCCGGAACCGAACACTTCAATAAGCCGGCCGGATGCATGGGACTCGAACACTTCGTCAATGCTGATTTTTCTTTCATTCATGGCCATTCCCCATTTCTTTGCCAGGGTAATGACCGAATACCGGGTGATGCCGGGCAGGATGCTCCCGCTCAGGTTGGGAGTGACCAGTTCATCCTTCATGAGAAAAAAGATATTCATGGCGCCGACTTCTTCGATATATTTCCGTTCAAGGGCATCCAGCCAGAGAACCTGGGCATAACCGTCCTTTTTTGCTTTTTCCGATGCAATAAGGCTGGCAGCATAATTACCAGCGGTTTTGTATTCCCCCACACCCCCCCGGACAGCCCGGACATGGTCTTTGGCCACCCAGATTTTCACAGGATTCAAGCCTTCTGCATAATAGGCACCCACAGAAGACAGAATGATAAAAAACCGGTAGGTATTGGATGCCCGGACACCCAGGAAAGGGTCGGTGGCAATAATGGTGGGCCGGATATACAGGGAAGTGCCCAGGGTTTCGGGTATCCATTTTTCTTCCAGGAGAATCAATTGTTTCATGGCTTTCATGACAAAATCGATATCAATCTCAGGGATGCACATCCCCCTGGCCGACCGGTTCATTCTTTCAAAATTGTCCTTTGGTCTGAACAGGCAGATTTTCTTATCCGGGGTCTTATAGGCCTTAAGTCCCTCAAAAATAGCCTGTCCGTAATGAAACACCATGGCAGCCGGGGATATGCTGAAATCGGCATAGGGGACAATCCGGGAATCATGCCATCCTGTATCCTTTGAATAATCCATGACAAACATATGATCCGTAAACACCTGGCCGAATCCCAAAGCTGAATCCTGCGGTCTTGTCCTGTTGGTTTCAGCCAGGGTAATTTTTATTTCCATCATTATCCTCCATATATATTGATGCGTTTCATTTTTTTTAAAAATTTAATATGGCTGCTTCATCTGATCCCTGTCAAGATAATTTTATCCTTTTTATTGATAAAATATTTCAGGCACACACTTCATCTGTGGGCCGACTTGACTTTATCCCCTGGAGGACTTAATTTTCAAAAGATTTTTTTTTATGACCCTGTCTGATAAACCGTATGGAAAAATAATGAAAACATATATTGATGAATTAAAAACAAATGCCCGGAATATAAGTCTTATGCCCTATTATATTCTCGGGGTGGTGGGAACAACCATCAGTATTTTTGTAGTTGTCATCCTTAATTTTTTTACCCCCCTTGACCCGATCCAGAATTTGATCCTGGGCCAATGCCAATCCCTGACATGGAACCGGGTGGTGATGTATTATTTACCCAGGTTTTTTCTGATATTGGGTATTTCATGTTTTGCCGTTATTATGGGCTCCAGCCTGATACTCAGGCCGATTTCCCTTTGTCTGAACCTGCTTAAAAAAGGAACCAACCCCAGCCCTCAAATCATTGAGGCTGCCAAAAGAAGGCTTTTGAACCTGCCGTTCCTGGTTATCCCGGTCAATGTGCTCATGTGGGTCATCTTTCCTGCCATGGCGGGAACATCCACAACCCTTGCCGGCATCCTGGATCATAGGACAGTGATTACCCTTTCCGCCAGGGCCAGCATGGTCGGTCTGATTGCTTCAGGTATTGCATCGCACTGGATGGAAGTCCTTTCGCGAAGGCAGCTGATTCCTTTTTTTTTCCCAAACGGCCAATTAAATCTATCAGAAGGGGTTGCAACAATATCCCTGTCCCGGCGCATCCGGGCAACCAACCGCCTCATTGCCATTATACCGGTCACAGTTCTCCTGGTCACCCTGATCACACTTCAATGGGAAATTGAGGCTTCGCCCGTACCGGCTGTTACCTATGGCCGGGGAATCATTGTATTTACCTTTGTTCTTTTCCTCTGGACCCTTGTTTTTTCAAAGCAGTTAACCCGGCTCCTCTGTAAAAACATTGTAGACCCCATCAATGATCTGGCCCAGGTACTCATGAACGTCCGGAAAGGACGATTTGATAGAAGGGCTCGAGTGGTGTCCAATGATGAAATCGGGTTTGCAGGAGATGTAGTGAATGAAATGACCAAAGGCCTCCAGGAACGGAAAATAATGCAGCAATCGCTAACCCTGGCCAGGGAAATCCAGCAGAATCTTCTGCCGAAACGCGACCCCAGCCTCCCGGGGCTGGATATTGCAGGAAAAACCATTTATTGCGATGAAACCGGTGGGGATTATTATGATTATCTTTTGCCGGAAATAGATAAAAAAGACCGCATCCGGATTGTCCTGGGGGATGTGTCAGGGCATGGAGTGGCGTCGGCCCTTCTCATGGCCACCTCCAGGGCCTTGTTCCGGCAGCGGTCCGCCCTTCAGGGAACCCTTGCCGAGGTGGTCACGGATATCAACCGCCATTTATGCCGGGATGTGGAAGACTCAGGTAATTTTGTAACCCTTTTCGGTATTGAATTAAACCTTTCGGAAAAATATCTGAAATGGGTCAGGGCAGGGCATGATCCGGCCGTTCTGTATGATCCGGCCCAGGGGCGGTTTATTGAACTGAAAGGGGAAGGAGTTGCCCTTGGCTTTGATGATACCCTTAAGTACAGGGAAAATATGATTTCAAACCTGTCCGGGGGGCAGATCGTCGTTCTCTGCACGGACGGAATCTGGGAAGCCCGGAATTCATCCGGTGTAAGGTTTGGCAAACAAAATCTTTACCAAATCATTCAGGAAAATGCCCATCTGTCTTCCCGGGAGATAATGGAACTCTGCATCAACAGCTCCTACCGGTTTCAAAAAGAAAACACATACCAGGATGATGTTACCCTTATTATTGTCAAGGTCCTTTAACCCTTACCGGGAATAGGTAAACTTTTGCAGCCGGATATAATAATCCAGATCAGACATCTGCGGTTTCCAACACAACACTCTGAATTATCAAGGGGTTACTGCTCTCTTGATGGCATGGCAAACCATTTTTACATCATCCTCTGTCATTGCAGGAAACAGGGGAAGCGTGAGAATTCGTTCATAGGCATATTCTGCTATGGGGCAAAGACCCTTATATGTGTTAAATGTTTTTTTATAAAAAGGATGGTAATGGACCGGTATATAATGGACATTCACGCCAATGCCTTTATTCCTCAGAAATGAGAAAATTTCCAGCCTGTTCTTTTTCAGGCGCTCAAGATCCAGTTTTACCACATAAAGATGATAGGCATGGGAAATAAATTCCTGCCTTTTTAAAGGGGCAATGCCGTCAATCCTTTCAAAAAACCGGTCATATTGTTTTGCAAGGCAGTTTCTCTTATGTATCCTGGATTCAAGTTTCTTAAGTTGTGAAATGCCAAGCGCACATTGAAAATCCGTCAACCTGTAATTAAACCCAGGCATTTGGATCTCATAATACCAGGACTCTTTTTCCCTTCTCTGGTGGAGGTCATCACTGATACCATGATTCCTGAATAATTTAATCCTGTGAATAAGATCTTTATCATTTGAAACCACCATCCCGCCCTCACCCGTTGTAATTTGCTTGACCGGATGAAAGCTGAAAACAGTCAGATCGGCGCAGCTTCCTGAAGGAGACCCCTTATAGGCGCCTCCGATGGAATGGCAGGCATCGGCAACCAGGTAAATATCATATTTTTTTGCAATTTTCCTCAGGGCATCATAATCGCACATCCGGCCGGCATAATCGACGGCAATAACCGCCCGGGTCCTTGAGTTTATTTTTTCTTCAATTTTCAAAGGATCGATCAACAGTGTATCCGGGTCAACATCTGCAAAAACCGGCTTTCCCCCTTGATACACCACTGCATTGGCCGTGGCTGCAAAAGTGATGGGCGGCACGATCACTTCATCTCCCGGCTTTATATCAAGGGCGGCCATTGCTGCATGAAGTGCAGCCGTGCCGCTGTTAACGGCAGCCCCGAATCCGGCACCGGATATCTTTGCTGTTTTTTCTTCAAATTCCTCTACCTTCGGGCCTGTGGTAAGCCAGCCGGAAAGCAGGGCGTTCCTGACTGCTTTAAGATCCTCCTCGTCAATATCATGCCGGCCATAGGGAAGAAAAAAATTTTTATTCTCAAAATCAGATGTCATAATTAAAAAACTTAACTTTTTTTGTTGGTTATACTATTAGATAAATATTGAGTCCCATATACCATCAACTGACAACATCAGCAAATATAATTGTTTTTCAATTTAACCGGCTGAGCTGAAGGGGATGGAAACCGGTATATATTACAAACGGGTCACAGGTATTTTAAATGAAAAAAGACATAATCTGGCTCATTCAATCAAATCAGATCACACCGACCATTTGTGAATTTCTAAAAACATTACAGACCCGGATGGCAAACCATCTTAATCTTAAATTCATGGTGCCGGATTCTTCTTTTGATATTCTGGAAAAAATAAAAATCCTGAAACCGGAATCTTTTAAAACATCCGCAAGGACGGCAACCAATTCATACCAGGGATATCTTGCAAAACGTGAAATTCTGAAAGATAAGAAATTTAACGAAGGGCTGGGTTTCTCAGATGTATTGCTCTTGGATGATTTAGGCGGCGGCAATGTCATGCAGACCTTTATTGAGCTTGCCAAACCTGCCGGCACCCGTGGGCTGATCCTTCAAATTCCGAGCCCCTTAGGTTCTTCGGAAACAGAAGAACGTGTATTTCATGCTGCCATCCTCTGGGCAAATCAGAACTGCATCCCGGTCATCGGGTATGAGCTGCTTCCCCTTGATACAAGATGGACTCTTGCCCCTTCACTGCTTGACGGCATCATTACAAGGTATCATGAAAGTTATGATTATTTAAAAACAATAATAAACCATAAAAACATCTGGCTGCTTCCTTTTTATGAGGCATCCATTTTTTCATCGGTCTCTGATGAATTTAACCTGAATGGGGCCAGAGCCGCCTATCATTACCGGAATGAATGTTCCATACCGGCCCGGAGAACCGTCCTTTATGTTCCTCACAATGTTGCAATGATATATGAATACCAGGAAATGCTAAACATCATTGAACCGGTTGGAGATAAACTTCACCTGATGTTCGGCTTTGGAGAAGATCAGGTCAGGGGCACCTATTCCCAAAAAGAAATTATTAAAACCGTCTACCGCAATGAGTTAAAAAAATTTGCTTCTTATTCGTTTCATAATATGAACAATCCCTGGGAAATGTTGATGGCGGAAAGCCTCATCGCATGTTCAGCCTGCTTTCAGACCAATGTTGCCCAGGAAAAAAATATACCCGGCCTCATCTTTGATCCTCTCTTACCGGCTTTGGACAGAGGATACAAAAAAAGGGTCAATCAGAAAAATGAGTTTTTAAACGCGGTTAAACAATCCATTGAACTCAAACAGAAAAAGACTGAATTAGGGGATATTATCATGCTGTTAACAAATAAACAGGGCAAATAATGGATAATTTCTGGAAAAATAAAAAAATAATCGCCTATATTGCACTCGCCCATCACACCCGGTTCATAACGCCTGTTATGGAAAGACTCGCATCCAGCGGCGCCCGGATCAGATACATTGTCGGACAGGCGGAACGGTCCCAGGAAATCACGGCCATTGAACTGGGGCTTGAGTATTCCCACATTTATGATTTTATCACTGATCAGGATTATGATGAGATTCAAACAAATTATCTTCTTTTAAAACAGGCTTTTACCGATGCCCTTAAACATCATTTTATTCTTGGACTTTTGCCTGTAACCGTCACTGATAAAACTCTCCATGCCACGGCAATGGAATATATCGGGCTTAGAAACCTTTTAAAAAAGGAAAGGCCTGATCTTTGTTTTGCCCTGCATGAACTCAACCGCTGGGGAAAAATGTTTGCTTTCCATGCAAAAAAAGAAAATATCCCGTTCATTACGCTTCAGGAAGGTCTGACCTATGATATAGATTTCGGTTATTCCGGGCATGCACAATATTCAACCCTGAATCTTGTCTGGGGTGAGCGGGTAAAAAAGAAAATGGTAGGGTTTGAAGCACCTGAATCCAAAATCTGGCCGGTGGGGAATACCCACCTTGCAAAGGAAATGAAAGTTCAAACCCAAAAAAGAATCAGAGAAACAAAAAGAAAAACCTATGGCATATCAAATCATTTTGCAGTTCTTTTGATTCTTTCTTCCGTTTTACCAAACCCTGACCTGTTTACGCCCATTTTCAAGACCGTATCGGAACATAAGGATCAGACCTTGTTTGTAAAATTTCACCCTGCCTGTAAAAAACAGCAGATAGACAAATGGAAGAATTTAATAAAAGATCAATTCAAAAAAAATATTCATTTTATTCATGCACAAGAAAACACCTATGACCTACTGTCCATGGCCGATGTATGTGTATTAGGCCAGCGCAGCACCACAGGACTTGAAGCTATTGCATTTGGCAAGCCGCTTGTCAAACTGGATTTTGCATATAGCCCGGATGCACCCTATTCCTTTGTTGACCAGGGTGTGGCTGTCAAAATGAGCGCTGCAGAGTTTGCCAAAGCGCTGAAAGACAAAACCGATTTTTCAAAATGGCTTGATAAGGAAAAAACAGAAAGTTACCTTAAAAGCGAGATTATTGATACAAAAGAGTCTATTGAAAATATCTGCCGCGTCTTTGAAAAAACAATTGAGGCCAATACGCTTACGGGCAAATGTTTACACAACCCGAAACAGGTATTTGATAAAAAATGGTCGATCATCATTCAGGTTCCGGACCATCACGATGTTTTCCTGGCCCAGCTTGAAGCTGTAGCCTTTAATTCTGAAAACCAGGGGGATTATGAAATAGTCTTACTGGAACCTGAAAAAAAATCCAAAGAAATCCTTCATATCCTGGATTCCCTGGAAGGTGATATCAAAAGACTCATCCTCTTTGCGGGCGACAATCCCATTGCCTTGATGAATCAAGCCGGACAAACGGCTCAAGGGGAACACCTGATATTTCTTGAAAAAAACCTTGCGCCGCTCAAAGGATGGCTTAATTGTCTTGGACAGGCGTTTTTAAAACATGGGGAAAACAAGGTGTTTGGGGGACTGATCAGTGACCCGAAAGGGAAAATTGCCTCTGCGGGTGTAGTTGTGGATCACAACCACAGCCCGGTTTCAGCCTATAAATATCTTCAAATGGATTTTCCCTCTGCATTAAAAGAAAGAAGCTTCCAGATGGTAGATTATTTTGTGGCCATGAAAAAAAATCTATTCTGTGAGGCAGGCGGGTTTACCCTGCAAGCCGGGAGATTCCTGTTTTTAGATATCTGTCTGAAAGCCTTTCAACTCACCCAAGACCCTCATACCGTCATATATCTGCCTGATCTTAAAATGATATTTTTAGATCCCTTTTATCAAAAGGAAACCATGGATGATGCAATCTATTTTTATGGAAAATGGAATGGCTGTTTATGGGAATCGGAAAAAAAACTACACATGATCGATGGGATCTCTTTGGAAGATATCGCTCAGGCAAAGCTCACGGCTGCCATGCAGTCAATCGGAGCAAATAATTGATTACTGGCAGAAGGTGGATTTTGGGAAAGCCTGTATTAACTCCCGGGAAAGAAACGGATATAGATCAGGCAATGCATCATCATGAAGATGATGGGGTACTGGTTACAAAATTATTATAACAATCTGCCACAAAGGCAACCCTAAAAGATCAGGGTTGCCTTTGTGGCTTTTTTTTGAGGATTTAAGGAGCGCTAATGTCGGAAAGACATAGTGTCTGTGATATCTTTGGCATGTATTGCAAATGAGTCTTATTTTCCGCCAAAAGCAGCTTCGCTGATTTTGGCCACGGTCATATCTCCTGACCGGATGACCTCCATCCTGGCCCTTGAAACCGGAAGGACCGTTTTGATGAAAAACCTGGCCCCCTCCACCTGGGCATTGTAAAAATCCAGGTCCCGGCTGTTTTTGACGTCATCGAGTTTTTCCAAGGCCACCACAGCCCTCCATAACAGCATCCAGGACATAACGGTATCTCCTGTTACATCCAGGAAGGGATGGGCATTGGCATAGGCCATAAGAATGGTATCAGGGCCCAGGTTCCCTGTCAGAAAACCGGCTGTTTTTTTCAGACAGGCCATGGCCAGATCGAGATCCTTGGCCAAATCCCGGACCGGGGCCATGGCTTCCGCCTTTCCAACGGTCGTGGCGATGGTGTTGACGAGCATGTCAAAAGCCTCCCCGTTGTTCATGGTCAATTTCCGGCCCAGAAGATCCATGGCCTGAATTCCGTTGGTGCCTTCATAAATCTGGGTGATCTTGCAATTCCTGAGCAACTGCTCCTGGGGGTATTCCTTTGTAAACCCGTACCCCCCGAATATCTGAACTCCCTGGCTGCACATCTCAAAGGCCCGGTCCGTGACATAGCCCTTGGCCACCGGAATGAGCACATCAATCAAGGCCTGGTATCCCTTTTTCCCGGTTTCATCCTCGCTCACCCGGACCAGATCCTCCAAAAGACCGATATAGAAGAGAAGGCTTCGCATCCCCTCGGAATAAACTTTCATGGTCAAAAGAATCCTTCGGACATCCGGGTGCTGGATGATGGGCACAGAGGGTGCATCCTTGGCCGGAGACAGGAGATGCTTGCCCTGGACCCGTTCCCTGGCGTAATTCAATGCATTCAGATAAGAGGCCGAGGTGCATGAGAAGCCCTGCATTCCCACATGAAGCCTTGCCTCGTTCATCATGACAAACATGGCGCTCATGCCCTTGTTTTCCTTTCCCAGGAGGGTTCCCCGGCAAAGGCCCCTGCTTCCCAGGGACATGGAGCAGGTGGGGCTTCCGTGTATCCCCATCTTTTCTTCTATCCCGGTGCAGATCACATCATTGGGTTCTCCAAGGGAGCCATCGTCGTTAACCTGGATTTTGGGGACCAGGAAAAGGGAAATCCCTGCTGTTCCTTCCGGGGCTCCTTCGATCCGGGCCAGAACCGGATGGATGATATTCTCCACCAGGTTGTTTTCCCCGGATGAAATAAAGATTTTGTTTCCTGTGATGGAATAGGTGCCGTCATCATTCTTCACGGCCCGGGTGGTCAGTGCCCCCACATCAGAACCGGCCGCAGGCTCGGTAAGAAGCATGGAACCGCCCCATTTTCCGGAATACATGTTTTTCAGGAAAAGAGATTTTTGTTTTTCCGTTCCGAATTTTTCAACAAGTTTTCCAGCCCCGTGGGCTAGTATGATATGCAACATAAAGGGAAAATTGGCCCCGTTGAAATAATTATTGGCTGCCAGGGCGACTGCCGAGGGCATACCCTGCCCGCCCCAGTCCTGGTCATCGCTCATGGCGAGCCATTCGCCCTCACAAAAGAGTCTTAAAACCCTGTGGAAGGCTTCCGGAACCCGGACCACACCGTTTTCAAGGGTACAGCCCTGTTCATCGGCTTCCCTCATACAGGGGAGAAGCTCTTTCAATGCCAGATTCCTGGCCTCGGATACAATCAGATCAATGGTTTTCCGGTTGAATTCTGAAAATTTCCGTGTTTTGCTCAGCCTTTCAATTTCAAGCTGCTCGTGGAGTACAAAATCCACATCCCGTCTGTCTGCTACAATCTGTGCCATATCATTCTCCCTGTTATCGGTGTCTGTTCCATGGGTGATTAGCATTAACCATGCCTGAAAATTTTTGCGTATAAATACAATAGGTTCGTCAGTTATTGAAAATTTCCCTGACCATGGGAAAGAAATTTCTGTTCTATTTTACAGCTATCCTGTAAACTATCCTATAGAACAGAAATCATAATTTTCAGGTGCATCATGACAGTTGATCCAAAAGAATTCTTCAGGGAAGCCACTCTCAGAATCTGCGGGAGCCTTGACATTGAAAAAGCCCTTCATCAATGCCTTTTATATATCCGGCAATTCATTCCTGTGGGCCAGCTGGGGTTTCATATTTATCACAGGGATGCCGGAATCGTCGAAACCGTTGCCATAGCCGGCCCTGATTCATATGAGGCCATATCGCTGAAGGCCCAGTTATCCCAAAAAGGAAGAAAACAGGTGGAAGACCAGCGGTCTGTCCGGGTCAGGGTGATTGAACGCCTGGGGGATGATCCTGTAACCGGACCTGTGGCCGGAAGACTGGATGCCTTGGACCTATCAGCCATTGTCATGGATCTGGTCCTGGAAAGAAAAATGCTGGGGGTTTTCAGTGCGTTTAACAATGGCCGGGAATCCTTCAGGGAAGAGCATGTCAAATTGTTGAGCCTTCTGGGGAAACCCTGTGCCATTGCCCTGACTAACAGCCTGAGATACCGGGAACTGGAAAACCTGAAAAACCGGCTGACCGATGATAACCGCTATTTCCAGGAAGAGCTTTTGAGAATGTCCGGGGAAGATGTTATCGGGGCAGAACAGGGTCTTAAAACCGTCATGGACATGGTCCGCCAGGTCGCTCCCCTGGAGAGCCCGGTCCTGCTTCTGGGCGAAACAGGCACTGGAAAAGAGGTTGTCGCCAACACCATTCACAAATCCTCCCTGAGAAAAGACGGCCCTTTTATCAAGGTGAACTGCGGGGCCATGCCCCCCAACCTCCTGGACAGCGAACTGTTCGGATATGAAAAAGGGGCCTTTACCGGGGCTGTGACCGAAAGAAGGGGCAGGATCGAAAGGGCCCATGGCGGAACCCTTTTCCTGGATGAAATCGGAGAATTGAGCGCAGAAGCCCAGGTCAGGCTGCTCAGGGTCCTCCAGGAAAAGGAGATCGACCGGGTCGGGGGGAGCCGGACCATCCGGGTGAATATCCGGATCATTGCCGCAACCCACCAGGACCTGGATCATATGCTGGAGAAAAAGGAATTCCGGCCGGATCTTTTTTTCAGGCTCAAGGTTTTTCCCATCATCCTGCCGCCCCTCAGGAAAAGAACCTGTGATATCCCGGCCCTGATCCATTATTTTATCGAAAAAAAATGCCAGGAAATGAAACGCATTATTATTCCGACCCCTTCTTCCGGCGCAGTGGACAGGCTTTTGGGCTATTCATGGCCGGGCAATATCCGGGAGCTGGAAAACGCAGTGGAACGTTCCCTGATCCTTGACCAGGGGGACCTGCTCCATTTCAATGAAATCAATCCCGGCCCCAGGAATGAGGCAGTGCCTTCGATTGTGGGGGCAATCCAACCCATGGGATTTTTCCATGACCTTGACTCGGTCATGCGCCAGCATATCATGACCGTTCTTGCTGCCTGCAACGGCCGTGTGGAAGGAGACAAGGGCGCAGCCCGGATCCTGGGCATCCACCCATCCACCCTGAGAAAACGGATGAAAAAGCTGAAGATCCCCTTTGGCCTGAAAGACCCGGCCGACAAAGGGCTCAATTTTTTGAGTAAAAAATGATCAGGGTAAAATATTAATATATTGAATTAGTAAATATTTCTCTATAAAAGGATATTTGAAATTATTTTTTATATGGAACAGGAGGTTTAAAAAAAATGCAATTCATGGTGACAGGTTATGACGGAAAGGATAAAGATGCACTTGACCGGAGAATGGCTGCACGCGAGGCCCATCTTTCCATGGCAGGGGAAATGCATGAAAAGGGAAAATGGCTTTATGCAGCCGCTATATTGAATGATGAAGGCAAAATGGCAGGCTCGGTCATTATCTGCGAGTTTGAGTCCATGGATGCCCTGAAAACGAAATGGCTTGAAAAAGAACCCTACGTACTGGGAAAGGTATGGGAAAAAATCGAAATTACCCGGGCCCAGGTTGCACCGTTTTGCATGAAAAAATAGAGACAGGCTGGAAAGGCAAAAAAACCATGGAAAAGCCAAGCCCGTAAAGGATGCAAAACACAGCTACCTGTACCAGTGCTATAAACAGTGCCCGGCTGAAGCATTTTTCCGGCAGAACCAGGAACAGGAGAACAAATTGAACCTGGAAGCAATGTCATAAACAAGCCTTGTATGGCTTGATAGGTCTTAATGCATTCGGGCATGCCGCCGAGAAGGAAAGAGGCTTTTTTTGATTTTTAAAATTTAAAAACCCGCTTCTTGACAATTCAGCGGAATATCTTTATTTAGCAAGAGTCATCAGACAGGTTTCCCGTAAAGCTTCCTGTTGATTTTCAGAGCAGGGGCAAGCCTTGCTCCATATACCATAACAAAAAAAGGATATCCAAAATGTTTAAAAAAAATCTGATAGTCTGGTTCGGCATTATGGCACTTCTCCTTACAGGCGGCGGTCAGGCCCTTGCAGGAAAGAAAATTGTAAACGGAATTGATGCAAATTTCCCGCCCTTTGCGTTTATTGACCAAAAAGGAACTCCCAGCGGCTTTGATGTGGAAGCCATGAACTGGATTGCCAAGGAGATGGGGTATGAAGTGGAACATAAAGCCTATGACTGGGATGGAATCATCACCAGCCTCTTGACAAAAAAAATCGACATGGTGGCTTCAGGCATGAGCATTACGCCTGACCGCCTGGAAAAAGTCGCCTTTACCAGCCCTTACTGGAAAATCAAACAGGTGATGGTAATTAAAAAGGACTCCGCCCTGACCCTGGACGACCTGCTCAAAGGCAATAAAACGGTCGGCGTTCAGCAAGGAACTTCCGAAGCCAAATGGCTCAAGGAAGCAGCCGAGAAAAACGGATGGAATCTTCAGCTCAGATATTATGATTCTTCTCCCCTGGCTGTTGAAGACATCCTTAACGGAAGGATTGCCGCTGCCGCCATGGACGATGCACCGGCAAAAGACGCTTCAGACAAAAAGGATGTAAAAATCCTCGGCACATTTGGAATGGCATCCGAAGATTTCGGATATGCAGTCCGCAAAGAAGATGCCCAGCTTCTCAAAGATATGAATGAAGGGCTGAAAAGGCTGATGGCGTCTGATTACTGGAAAGAACTGGTTAAAAAATACGATTTGAAATAATCATCATAGGGTCACTATGCCTTCCGGCATAGTGACCGGTTTATGGAATGCCGGAAATTATAGCTATTATAAAAGACGCTTTACCCTATCTTCTTTCAGGTGGCCTGATCACCGCCGGCATCGTGACCGGCGCCATGGCCCTGGGATTGATTCTCGGGCTATCCATGGCCGTGGGCCGGGTCTATGGCAGCACTGCCGTTAAAAGGGTCATCGGCATCTATGTCTGGTTTTTCCAGGGGGTCCCCATCCTGGTGCTTCTCTTTCTTTTTTATTTCGGGGTATTTAATTATATGGGACTCAACCTCAGCGCTGTTTCAGCCGTCACCGTGGTCCTGGGAATGACAACGGCAGCCTATCAGGCAAATATTTTCCGAGGTGCCATCCTGTCTCTTCCCCAGGGCCAGTTTAAAGCCGCCAGCACCCTGGGCATGAGCGATATCCAGACTATTTTGGCCATCATCCTTCCCCAGGCCTTAAGATTATCCATACCGGCCTGGTCCAATGAATTTTCCATCGTCCTGAAGGATTCGGCCCTGGCCTTTGTGCTGGGAGCACCGGAAATCATGGCCAGGGCTAAATTCGTGGCATCCCGGACATATCAGCACCTTCCCATCTATATTGTCGCAGGATTGATTTATTTTATCCTGACCTGGGCCGGTGTCAGGGCTCTGGCAAGACTGGAAAAGACCGTCCGGATACCCGGATATTCGAATAAAGGAATATAGCAATGACCCGGCAAGATACCATTCTCAGGGTGGAAAACATAACCAAATCCTTTAATGGTAATCCCATTCTCAGGGGAGTGGATTTAACCCTCCGAAAGGGTGAAATCAAAATCCTGGTCGGGCCTTCCGGGGGTGGAAAAAGCACCTTTCTTCAGTGCTTGAACTGCCTGATATCCCCGGATTCAGGCCAATTCTGGCTGGAAGAAAGACCCGTGGATATTTTCAGCAAAAAAGAGCTTTACCGGTACCGGCAGCAGGTGGGGATGATTTTTCAGGATTTCAACCTGTTTGACCATCTGACCGCCATGGACAATGTCACCCTGGCCCTGCGGAAAGTTAAAAAAATGGATAAAAAGGCGGCATTGGCCCGGGCCATAGTCGAACTGTCCCAGGTGGGGCTGGAAGATAAGACACGGTTATATCCGGCAGAACTTTCCGGCGGGCAAAAACAGCGGGTGGCCATTGCCAGGGCTCTGGCCATGGACCCCAAGGTGCTTCTTCTGGATGAACCCACCTCAGCCCTGGACCCGGACCTGACCGGTGAAGTCATTGATGTGATCCGGAACCTGGCCAAAAAAGGGATGACCATGGTCATGGCCACCCACCAGATCAGCCTGATCCGCACCCTGGCTGATGAAATCCTGTTTATGGAGGCCGGTGTGGTGGTGGAAAAAGGCAGCCCCAAAACCCTGCTGGTCCCCGGCACCCGGAGCCAGGGATTCTGTGACAAGCTCAACAGCCTGTCCGGTGAAGGGATCTAACGCAATCATGTCCCCTTTTTTTCAGGAATTGTTTGACGCCCTGAACCGCGGGCTGATCATGAGCATTGCATTGATCGTTCCGTCTGCCGCAGGCGGCCTTCTGACCGGTATCATCACCGGGTGTCTCAGGGTTTTTGGTGATCCCTTTCTCAGAAATGTCTGCAATGCTTATGCAGCTCTTTTCCGCGGCACCCCGCTGGTGGTCCAGCTTTTTATTCTCTATTTCGGTTTTCCCAACATGGGGATATACCTGACTCCCTATGCAGCGGCAGTAACGGGATTTATCCTGTGCAGCGGCGCGTACCAGTCGGAATATGTACGCGGGGCGCTGCTCTCCATCAAAAGAAACCAGTATCTGGGTGCCCAGGCGCTAGGTCTGTCCAAATTCCAGTCAGTTTTCTGGATCATCATCCCCCAGGCCATGCGCAAGGCTCTGCCCGGATGCGGGAATGAGATCATTTACCTGATCAAATACTCGTCCCTGGCCTATATCGTAACCGTCATGGAGCTGACCGGGGAGGGGAAAACCCTTGCTACGGAATATTTCCGGTTTACCGAAGTGTTTGCCGTCATCGGTCTTTATTACCTGGCCCTGGTGTCCCTGGCCATACTTATCTTGAAAAAGATGGAAAAAGCCGTTCACATCCCTGGTTTCGGAAAAGGATAAATAAGGCGTTTTATCCTGGCAAGGGTG